>Ga0207733_100070_pt1 | contig 107243 bp, 105 predicted proteins | sample A23P3SouthBayCA_FD_187735 | JGI IMG/M metagenome (GOLD analysis project Ga0207733, IMG submission 187735) | Aerobic enrichment media microbial communities from Eden Landing Ponds, California, USA - A23 P3 (SPAdes) | ecosystem: Environmental > Aquatic > Marine > Unclassified | place: Emeryville... | reverse complement strand
GCGGGTCATCCCCGAGCCGACCAACGAGGGCCAGCGCTACCAGAGCGAGAAGCTGCTGGGCATGCAGGGCGCGCGCATCTACGACGACATCCACGTCTCGGGCCACCTGAACAAGGAGGGCCACTACGAGATGCTCGACGCGCTCCAGCCCCAGAACGTCATCCCGGCCCACCAGGACCTCTCGGGCTTCTCGGACTACGTCAACCTCTGTGAGAGCGAAGGCTACAAGATGGGACGTGACCTGCACGTCACGCGCAACGGCAACCTGATCCAGCTGGTCGAGTAGCATGAGCCGACAGTCCCAGGCGGCCGTCGAGCGGGCGATCGTCGCGCGCCGCGAGCGCGTCAACCAGGCGGTCCCCGAGGAGTTGCCGGTCGACGAGCCCGAACGGCTCTACGAGGCGGCGCGCTACCTGCTCGACGCCGGCGGGAAGCGCCTCCGCCCGACCGTCGTCCTGCTGGTCGCGGAGTCGCTGGCCGACGTGGACGCCGACCCCGAGACCGCCGACTACCGGTCGTTCCCCGCAGACAGCGGGACGGTCGACGTGCTCAAGGCCGCGGTCAGCGTCGAGGTCATCCAGTCGTTCACCCTCATCCACGACGACATCATGGACGACGACGACCTGCGCCGGGGCGTCCCCTCGGTTCACCGCGAGTACGACCTCTCGACGGCGATCCTCGCCGGGGACACCCTCTACTCCAAGGCCTTCCAGTACCTCGTCGAGACGGGCGCCGCCCCCGAGCGCACCAACGCCGCGCTCATGGAACTGGCGACCACCTGCACCCAGATCTGCGAGGGGCAGTCGCTGGACATCGACTTCGAGTCCCGCGACGCCGTCGCCACCGACGAGTACCTGGAGATGGTCGAGCTCAAGACCGCGGTGCTGTACGCGGCGAGCGCGGCCATCCCGGCCATGCTCGTCGGCGCCGACGACGAAGCGGTCGACTCGCTGCACGGGTACGGCCTCGACGTGGGCCGCGCGTTCCAGATCCAGGACGACCTGCTGGATCTCACCACGCCCAGCGAGAAGCTGGGCAAACAGCGCGGGTCGGACCTCGTCGAGGGCAAGCAGACGCTGATCACCCTCCACGCCCGCGAGCAGGGCGTCGACGTGGACGACCTGGTCGAGACCGACTCCGTCGAGGCCGTCGACGAGGCCGAGATCGAGGCCGCCGTCGACCGCCTGCGCGAAGCGGGATCGATCCAGTACGCCCGCGAGACCGCCCGGGACCTCATCGCCAGCGGGAAGGACAACCTCCGCGTCCTCCCCGACAACGAGGCTCGCGCCCGACTGGAGGACATCGCCGACTACCTCATCGAGCGCGAGTACTGACTCGCGGTCGAACCCAACGCGGTTTTCACGCGGGGGACAGAACTCGCTGGTAATGGACGACGACGTACGCGAGCAGGCCGAGGAGGCCGCAGAGGTCAACGCGCTGTTCAACGCGCTGAAACACGACAGCGACGCGCAGGTGGGGGCCATCATGGGCCCGCTGATGGGACAGAACCCCGAGTTCCGCGAGCACGGCGACGAGATGGGCGGCGTGGTGGCGTCGGTCGTCCAGCAGGTCAACGGGATGGACCCCGCCGAGAAGCGCGCTCGTCTCGAAGCACTCGCCCCCGAGCGCGTCGAGGAGCTCGAGGCCGAGGACGAGGAAGACGACCAGGTCCTCCCCGACCTGCCGAACGTCGAGGAGTACGACGAGGTGCGGATGCGCCTCGCGCCGAACCCGAACGGCCCGTGGCACCTCGGGAGCGCGCGGATGCCCGCGGTCATCGGGACGTACAAGGAGATCTACGACGGGTGGATGCTCTGCCGGTTCGACGACACCGACCCGGAGACGAAACGGCCCGACCTGGACGCCTACGACGAGATCGTCGAGGCCGTCGACTACCTCGGCTTCGAGCCTGACGACGTGATCAAGGCCAGCGACCGGGTCGATATCTACTACGACCACGCCCGCGAACTCATCGACCTGGGCGGCGCGTACACCTGCTCGTGTCCGGGCGAGGAGTTCTCCGAGCTGAAGAACTCGGGCGAGCCCTGTCCGCACCGCGACAAGGACGCCGAGAGGGTCCACGAGGAGTTCGACGCGATGGTCGAGGGGGAGTACGACAGCGGCGAGATGGTCCTGCGGGTCAAGACCGACATCGAGCACAAGAACCCCGCGCTGCGTGACTTCGTGGCCTTCCGGATGATCGACACGCCGCATCCGCGCGATGAGGCCGCCGACTACCGCTGCTGGCCGATGCTGGACTTCCAGAGCGGGATCGACGACCACCTCACGGGCATCACCCACATCATCCGCGGGATCGACCTGCAGGACTCGGCGAAACGCCAGGCGTTCGTCTACGACTACTTCGGCTGGGAGTACCCCGAGGTCGTCCACTGGGGTCACGTCCAGATCGACGCCTACGACGTGCCGATGAGCACCTCCACTATCATCGAGAAGATCGAGGCCGGCGAGCTCACGGGGTGGGACGACCCGCGCGCGCCGACGATCGCCAGCCTCCGACGGCGCGGTATCCGCGGGGAGGCCATCGTCGACGCGATGGTCGAACTCGGGACCTCCTCGTCGAACGTCGACCTGGCGATGTCGTCGATCTACGCGACCAACCGCGAGCTGATCGACGAGGAGACCGACCGGGCCTTCTTCGTCCGCTCGGAGGGCCCCGGCACCGAGGGGAGCGTCGAACTGCCCGTCTCGGGCGGCCCCGACGCCGGCGAGCCGCTCGTCCACCCCAACCACGAGGACCGCGGTCGTCGCTCGATCCCCGTCGAGGACAGCGTGGTCGTCGAGACGACCGACCTGCCGGCAGAGGGCGAGCGCGTGTGGCTCAAGGGCTACGGCTGCGTCCGCTACGAGGGCGACGAACTCGCCGCGACGGGCGACGATCTGGACGTGGTCCGCGAGGGCGACGTGGACGTGGTCCACTGGGCGCCTGCCGACGGGCCGCGCCTGCGGCTGCGGACGATGGACGGCGACGTGACTGGGGTCGCCGAGCCGGGCGTCCTCGACTACGAAGTCGGCGATCTGGTCCAGTTCGAGCGAGTCGGCTTCGCCCGACTGGACAGGGTGCCGACCCACGGCACGGACGGGTCCCACGGCGACGAGCCGGGGGACGACCTCGACAGCGACCCCGCCGTCGCCTACTACACCCATCCCTGACTGCTCACAGGTCGCCGGAATCACCGGAACGCGCCCGGTCGAAGGACCCGATCGGTCGCCTCGAACCCCTCGGCAGGGCGGTCAGTACTCCTGAGTGACTCGAACGTATTCAGGAACGATAACGGTGCATGATGTGTCATGCTTGCCCGCTTTCGGGCGGGGCGTATAACACAGAACGTTGTCTATATGAGCGTCATTGCCGAGATTAGCATTCCCGCGACGGAGTTCGAGCTGGGACGTATCATGGACGTGTCTGACTCGGGGACGGTCGAACTGGAGTCGCTCGTCCCCACTGGGGAGCGAGCGGTCCCCTTCTTCTGGGTCTACGGTGCGGACTTCGAGGCGTTCGAGGAGACCGTCGTCGCGGCCTCGTCGGTCGACGACCTGGTCCAGATCGACACCTACGACGACCGCGTCCTCTACACCTTCGAGTGGTCTGTCGAGAACGACGCCGTCTTTCGGACCATCCGCGCGGTCAACGCCTACATCCTCAACGCGACCGGGACCGGCGACACCTGGCGCTTCGAGCTGCGCTTTCCGTCTCACGACGCGATGTCGACCTTCCAGGAGCGGTGTCGCGAGAGCGACATCGGCTTCGAGGTCATCCGCGTCTACAACCCGAGCAAACCCGACCTCGGTCCGTGGTTCGGGTTGACCGAACGCCAGCGCGAGGCGATCGTCCTCGCCGTCGAGGAGGGGTACTACGACATCCCGCGCGACTGCACGACGGTCGAGCTGGCCGAGCAACTCGGCATCTCCGACCAGGCGGTCACCGAGCGCCTCCGACGAGCGATCGTCAGGCTCGTCACCAACACCATCCTCACCTCGCCCGAGACCTGACGGCGGCCCCGCCGAGGCGCCCGACCGACGCGCTCTCGCTCCCGCTCGGCCGCCGTTCGTCGTCGCTCGCGCCCGAATCGACCGCTATCGGGCGGTTCGGTCGGGGCAAAGTTTACGTGCGCCGGCGTGGTGCGCCTAGGTATCATGGCCATCGATCCGGAGTTCGAGAACAACCGCGAGATCGCCGAGGAACACGAGGGACACAACGTCTGGGGACCGGTCGAGGAACCGGAGACGCTGGGTATCCACGGCACACACGTGGCCGTCGACTTCGACATCTGTCTGGCCGACGGCGCCTGTCTCGAGGACTGCCCGGTCGACGTCTTCGAGTGGGTCGACACCCCCGACCACCCCGAGAGCGAGATCAAGGCCGACCCGGCCCACGAGGACCAGTGCATCGACTGCATGCTCTGTGTCGACGTCTGCCCCGTCGACGCCATCGACGTCGACCCCGGCCGCGCCGGTCGCATCTGACGCGCCCCGGTTCGGTGGCCGACCACCGTCACGTCCCGCGTTTTTATCGACACCTGTCCGCGTAGTTGCGACTCGATCGCCAGTTTCTCCGGTAGGCGCCCGAGCGGTCCAGTCTCCGCGATCCGATCTCGATCCCGGGACGCGTCCCGGATACGGGGGTTTCGATGGACGAAAAACTTACCCATTGTCCACTCGGCTACCAAACTGTGTGATATCAATATGCATAGCGTCGTACTGACGAAAGGCGTCCCCGACTTCAGAGAGGGCCAGGTCTCCTTCGACGAGGACGGTCACCTGGAGCGGGGGAAGACGCCCACGGTGATGAACCCGAACGACAAACACGCGCTCAGGGCGGCGCTGCAGACGAAAGTCCGGCAGGGCGGGACCGTCTCGCTGATGAGCATGGGGCCGCCGGGCTACATGGAGGTCCTGCAGGAGGGCATGCGGGAGGTGTACGCGGACGATCTGTACCTGCTCTCGGACCGCGAGATGGGCGCCGCCGACACGTGGGCGACGGCGATGACCGCCGCCACCGGCATCCAGAGACTGGACGACCCACCGGATCTCGTGTTCGCGGGATTCAAGACCGCCGACGGGGAGACCGGCCACACCGGACCCCAGACGGAGTGGTGTCTCGACATGCCGCTGGTGACCCACGTCATCTCGCTGGACATCGACGAGGAGGAAGGCGTGTTGCGCGCCAAGCGCCTCGTCGAAGGCGACGTGGAGGAGATCGAGACGGTCGAGGCGCCGCTGCCGGCGTTCGTCGTCGCCGACCCGGAGTTCGAACCGACCTATCGGCGGGCGGACCACCGGCTGAAACACAAGGACCTGCGGGCGGCGACACGGGAACGCGCCGACGAGTTCGGCGAGTACCTCGACGACGACTCGGATCTCGATCCGACCGACTGGGACCGGTTCACGATGTGGGACCACGCGGCGCTCAACCTCGACCCGGACTACATCGGGCTCGACGGCTCGCCCACCATCGTCGCCGGCGTCGACCCCATCCCGAAGGCCCCCTCCGAGCGGGAGGCCACGATGGTCGCCCCCGACGACGACGCGGCCATGGAGAGCGTCGTCGAGGAACTCGCGCCGTACGCGGGAGGTGACTGACATGCCGGAGATAGACCCCACAGACCACGAGATCGCGGAGCTGGGACCGAAGATCAAGGATATCGACGACGCCGACGAGCTGCGGGAGATGCTGGAGCTGGAGGCGGACGGCGAGGACCGCGCGCCGGTGAAGACGCTCGTCGAGAGCCGCATCGAGAAGCTGGAGGAGGACGACGCGGAGATCGACCCCGAATCGGTCGACCTCTCCGATCTGACCGTCGCGGACATCGCGAACCTGGTGCGCGATATCGACGACACGGACGTGCTCCGGGAGATGCTGGAGCGCGAGCAGGACGGCCAGGACCGCAAGACCGCGAAGGGCCAGATCGAGGACCGCATCGAGTCCATCGAGGGCAGCGACGACGAGGGCGACGGGGCGCAACTGGAGTACGTCCCGCCCGAGGAGAAACACCCCGATCTGGACCACCCGACGGCGGACAAGCAGTGGGTCGAACGGCTGGAAGACGCCGAGTACCGGGACATGTGGGTCTACTGCGAGACCCAGCACGGCGAACTCATCGACGTGTCGATGGAGATGCTCGGGAAGGCCCGCCAGTTGATGGACGACTACAACGATCGCTACGGTGGCGACGAGGACGGCGAGCCAGAGGACGTGGTCGCCGTCCTCGTCGGCGATTCGGTGAGCGACCTCACCGAACAGGTGATCGAGTTCGGGGCCGACCGCGTCGTCTCCCTCGAAGACGACCGCCTGGAGCGGTTCCGGCACAAGCCGTACACGGAGATCTTCTGCTCGATGGCCCGCGCGGGCGGGCAGGTCGCCGACGAGGGCCACGAGGACGTGGACTGGAAGGACTACGACGAACCGCGCTACACGGTCTTCCCGGCGACGAACAACGGCCGGGATCTGTCGGCGCTCGTGCAGGGCGAACTCGACTCCGGGCTGGCCTCGGACTGTTCGGGGCTGTACATCGAGGAGGCGATGATCTCCAATCCCGCGAAGACCGGCAACCCCGGCGACAGCAAGGAGTTCGAGCGCATCCTGCACATGAAGCGCCCCGACTTCTCCGGGTTCGAGTACTCGACGATCCTCTGTATCGACAAGCCCTTCCGCGATTTCCACCCGCAGGGCGCCTCCGTGATCCCGGGCAGTTTCGACCGCCCGGAGCCTGACCCCGAGCGCGAGGGCGAGGTCGTCGAGTACGAGATGGACCTGGACGACGACTGGTTCGCGGTCGACGTGACGGAGTTCGACACGCTCGACTCGGGGGTCGACCTGACCGGCCACGACGTGGTCGTCGCGATGGGTCGCGGTATCGGCGACAGCCCCACCGAGGGGATCGAACTCGGTCTCGACCTCGTCGACGCGTTCGACGACGCCGCGTTCGGCCTCTCGCGAGGGGTGATCACCTCCTCGTACAACTTCGAGGGCCACGTCGAGAGCTATATCGGCGAGGACCGCCAGATCGGCGAGTCCGGCCAGGTCGTCGAACCGGACGTGTACGTCGCCGCGGGGATCTCCGGGGCGATCCAGCACAAGGTCGGGATGGACGAGTCGGACACGATCATCGCGATCAACAGCGACCCCGACGCGGACATCCGCGGGTTCTCGGACTACTTCGTCGAGGGGGACCTGTTCGAGGTGTTGCCCCGCCTGACCGAGGCGGTCGAGGCGGGCGAACTGGCGACTGCGGTCGCGGAGGCGAGCGACGATTGACCATGACGGACGACTACGAACACTACGAAGCGGTCGTCGTCGGCGCCGGGCCCGGCGGCGCGGCGGCGGCCGCCACGCTGGCGCGCAACGGTATCGAGACACTGGTCTTAGAACGGGGCGTCGACGCCGGGTCGAAGAACGTCTCCGGCGGACTGCTGTACGCCGAGGAGTCCTCCCCGTACACGATCGACGAGCTGTTCCCCGGCTTCCGCGAGGAAGCGAGCGACCGCGAGGTCGCGGAGCACTACATCCACAACGTCGCCGGTCGGGACGTGAAGACGTTCGACCTGGGCGACCTGCACCACCACGACACGGAGTGGGCCGACTCCGTGCTCCGGCGGAAGATGGACTCGTGGCTCGCCGACGAAGTCCACGAGATGACCCGCGAGACCGGCGGCGGCCTCCTGACCGAAGTCCGAGTGAACGGCCTCCTGCGGGATGGCGCCGAGATCGTCGGCGTGACCTGCGACGAACTCGACCCGATCACGGCGGACGTGATAATCGCCGCGGACGGCGTCAACTCCGAACTCGCCCGCGACGCCGGCCTGATGGACTGGGAGGAACCCGACGAGTGGTTCCAGGGCGTCAAGGCGGTCGTCGACATGCCCGACGGCGCCATCGAAGACCGGTTCAACGTGGCCGAGGACGAGGGCGTCGCGCACCTGTTCTCGGGCGATCTATTCCAGAACGTCCGCGGCGGGGGGTTCCTCTACACGAACGACGCGTCGCTCTCGATCGGGACGGTCTTCCACCTCGACTCGATCGCCGACGAGCGGGCCGAGCCCCAGCAGTTGCTCGACGGTCTGCTGACCCACCCGCTGCTCGCGGACTGGCTCGGCGACGAGTACGACGAACTGGAGTACTCGGCGAAGCTGGTGCCGGACTCGAAGAAGGTGGCTCATCCCTCGCCCTACCGCGACCGCCTGCTGCTGGTCGGCGACGCCGCCGGCCAGATGCAGGCCCAGGGCCCGATCATCAAGGGGATGAACCACGCCGTCACCGCCGGCGCGCTGGCCGCCGAGGCGTTCGTCGACGCCAGGTCCCGCGGCGACACGGACGCCGCCGGCGAGCGCTACGTGGCGAAGCTGGAGAACGAGGGCGTGATGGACAAGCTCCGGCCCACCCGCTACAAGACGCTGGGCAAGCTCGGCGAGGTCGGCCCCGTCGCCTCGGCGATGAACGCCGTGACCGACTCCGTGGTCGGCCGGACGGCCATCTCGGCGCTCGGGGACCGGGCCGAGTCGCTGTTCAACTCCCCGTTCCTGATGGGGATGCTCCCGGACACGCGGATGGGCTACGTCACCGTCCCGACGGTCATCGCGGAGGAACTCGGCGCGCCCGTCGACGGGGTCAACACGATCGAGCCGCCGGAACTCGACGACCGGATCGGCGACCTGACCTACGACATCGACGAGGGCAACCCCCACATCGAGCTGCGGGACAACTCCTTCGCCGCCAGCGGGACGGCCGTGACGGCCTGTCCGGTCAGCGCGAAGGACTTCGGCGGCGGCTGCTACCGCGACGAGTACGTCGGGACGAACGGCACCGAAGAGCACGTCGTCAGTCTCGACACCCAGCCCTGCGTCGAGTGCGGCACCTGCGCCGTCGTCGCCGACACGGACTGGACCCACCCCCGCGGCGGCAAGGGCGTCGAGTACGAACAGGGTTGAAACAGCCGACCGCGACCGTTCATACCCACCGCTCTCCATGCCATCGAAGTACCGCGACCGCATCGACGACCTGGCCGAGGAGGCGGCCGCCGCCCGGGCCTCGTTCGACCCGCCGGCCGACCCGCCCGACGAGGAGCGCGCGCTGGCCGTCTGCCGCGAGGGCGTCGGTGCGGCCGTCGCCGTCTACGTCGACGCCCGCTCGGGCGAGTGGCACCGCTTCGGCCAGACCGAGTTCGACCGGCTGGAGCGAGCGCTGAACACCTACCTCGAACTGTACGCCCGCTGTTACGGCGTCGAGATGGACGCCGACCACTCCGTGCGGACGGCCGCCGAGGCGCTGCTCGACACCCACAACGTCGCCGACGTGGCCCGCATCCTGACCGGCGTGCCCGCACGCGGCGACGAGTGAGGCCGCCGGTCGACCGATCCGCTCGCGACCGGCGTTCTATATGGATCGTCCGTGATAAATGCTAAGTATCGGGGCGTGGTATCGTCCCACATGGAACTCTCCGCGGAGCTATCGTTCGACCACGACGACCGACGCGACATCTACGACTACGTCGAGCGCCACGGGTCGGTGAAACCCCGGAAGGCCCGTCGGGCGCTGGAGATGGAGCCGCGGGCGTTCGGTCACCACGTCGCGATCCTCAAACGCGACGGTGTCCTGCTGGAGCTGGAGGGGGAGTTGCGGATCGCCTACGACGACGAGCTGGAGGAGGAGTTCAGCTCCGACGGCCTGCAGGTGACGATCCGTCGCGCCCGCGAGGAGGACCTGACGGGGCTGGTGGGCGTGATCCGCCAGGCAATCGGCGGCGGCACCTACGTCGACGCCGAGACGGTCGCCGACGTGGTCGACCACGAGGAGGTGCTGTTGCGACACAACGAGTTGCAGTCGCGGGTGTTCTTCGTCGCCACCGTCGACGGGGAAGTGGTCGGCTGGGTCAACCTCAACACGCACGAGACGGCGAAGCTCGACCACACGGCCGAACTCACGGTCGGCGTCCTCGAGCGGTACCGCGGCCACGGCATCGGGAGCGAACTCCTCGAGCGCGGCGTCCAGTGGGCCAGCGACAACGGCTACGAGAAGCTCTACAACAGCGTCCCCGACGCCAACGAGGGCGCCATCGACTTCCTCGAAGCCCACGGTTGGGAGGTCGAGGCGGTCCGGGAGGACCACTACAAGATCGACGGCGAGTACCTCGACGAAGTGATGCTCGCGACGACGGTCTGAGACGGCGTATCGCGGACTGTCTTGCAATGATCCGTACGACGGTCGACGAACCCGTCGCGGCCCGCGGCCCGCCCGGAGATCGCGAGCCGGCGCCGCGACGGTTCGGTGACAGGTCCCCGAGTCACCACGGTACTCTTTTATACCGTGTTCTCACAAAGTCGTAGTCGATGACGGCCGACGACGAGGACGAACTTGACGACGCCTTCGAGTTGCTCGCCGACCGCCGTCGACGGGCGGTCCTCGAGGTGCTCCGTACGGCACCCCGCGGAGCGCTGGAGCTGCCGGCGCTCGTCGACGCCGTCGCGACGGAGTGCGACGAGGACCCCGACGCGCTCGCGTCGATGCTGCACCACCGACACCTCCCGAAACTCGACGACGCCGGCGCGGTGGCGTTCGACCGCGAGGAGGGCGTCGTCAGCTACGACTCCCACCCGCTCGTCGAGCGGTGTCTCGACGTGGCGCAGTCCTATCGGTCGGACCAGTGGATGCGTGGCTCCTCGAAATCGGACTGACTGCAGACCCGCTGCCCCGACGCCTCGCCACCCGCCGACTCACGGCCACTCGTCTTCGTGGCCCTCCAGCGGGTCCGCGACCACGCCGTCCTGCCGCGCGATCACTCGCGCGTGGCCGGCACAGACCCGCCGGTTGTCGGCCCAGGGGACGTGCAGCTCCACGACCGCCTCGGCCTCGCAGTCGTCCTCCGCGCACTCGACCATACTGCCCCTTCGAGCGCCGCGAGGAGAGTCTTTGGTGGGATCGGTCCGGGGCGTTCGGTCCCGCTGTCCCCCCGGTCGCTCACAGCAGGAAGACGCCGACCATCGCGACGAGGACGCCGGCGGTCAGCAGGATCTGCAGGACGCTGGAGGTGAGCATCCCCAGCAGCGTCACGCCGGCCGCGCGGGCGCTCTCTTCGATCTCGCCGCCGTCGGCCAGTTCGAGGACGAACACGGTGCCGGCGGTGCCGAGGAGGAATCCCAGGGGACCCCACACGAGGCCGACCAGGCCGACGACGGTCGCGATCACGGTCGTCCGGGTCGAGGCGCCGCCGGCCTTCGCGGAGACGGCGCCGGCGAGCCAGTCGGTCGCGACGGCGATCAGCGCGACGAACAGCAGCCCCGAGAGGACGAAGACGTTCGGCTCTGCGAAGCCGCTGGCCCACCAGTAGACGACGACGCCGGCCAGCGAGAGGATCCCCCCGGGGACCAGCGGGGTGACGCTGCCGACGACGCCGCCGACCAGCAGGGCGAACGCGAGGATCACGAACAGGTCGACGGGGAGGGCCGCGAGGGCGGGGAGTTGCATCATTCGAATCGCTCCAGTTCGTGGGCCACCTTCGAGTCGCCGAACCGTGAAAGCAGCGGTCGGGTCGACTCCCCCAGCGCTCGCATGCACTGGCCGTGGGAGTGAAAGTCCAGTTCCGCGGCGACCGCGCCCCACGGGCGGCCCTGCAGCGCCTTCCGGACGAGCAGGCGCTCCTGACGGACGGTCAGCGGTTCGTCGCCGGGCGGACCGGCGTCGGTCAGATACGCGACGGTCAGCCGCCGGAGCGGCCGCGGCGAGGTGTCGAAGATGCCGGCGCCGCCCGTCATCCCCGCGAGCAGGCGCCACTCCCACGTCGACAGGTCCGGCGCCGGCGGCGCGCCGACGCTCCGCAGCGCCGCGCGCACCACGTCCGGGTCCATATCGTCCAGCGGGTCCGACAGCATCGACCCGACGCGGTCGACGAACCACCGCGAGTGGCGCTCGGCGAGGTCGCGGCCGGCGTCGCTGGTGGGAGCGAGCATCACCGCGGAGTACTCGCCGCTGGCGTCGTTGCGCGTCGTCGAGAGGTGGACGGTCGAAAAGCCGCTGGCTCGCCAGAAGGCCAGGAGTTCGGGCGTCGCGCCGTACCCCGTGCCGAGCCAGTCCACGCGGTCGGCGAACTCCCCCCGGATCTCGGCGAGCAGCCGCGACCCCAGCCCGCGCGAGCGGACGGCGTGGTGGGTCGCGATCCGGAGCACGCGCAGCCCCTCCGGGATCCCGGCGTCCTCGTCGCGCAACTGGCTCGTCAGTACGTCGGGGATCATGTTCCCCCGCACGCGACCGCCCTCGTACATGTGCGCCCGTAGATCCGTCGGGAGATCACCCTCGCGGGCCAGCAGCGCGACCGAGACGACGTGGCCCCCGTACGTGAGCGCGCGGACGGACACGTTCGGCGCGTCGAGCAGCCTGGCCAGGTCCGACGGCTCCGTGCGGTAGTGGGCGGCGACGAGCAGCCCGAACACCTCGCGAAGCAGGTGTTCGTCGGCCAGCAGGTCGGCGGCGTCGAACGCGCGGTAGTCGATCGGCGGCGAGTGGTCGTCCTCGGCCCCGCTCGTCTCGACAGCGGCGTCCGCGACGAGCGGGTCGACGGCGGGCCCGGCGTCCAGCAGGAGCGCGCGGAAGGCCCACACCTCGACTGGGTCGCCGGCGGCGTAGCGGATCGGGTCGGTCATCGACACGTCCGTCACGTCGAACTCGCTCTCCGCGAGGCGGTCGCGAAAGCGCACGGTGAAGCCGCGGCCGGCGCCCTCGTAGCCGTGGACGGTGGTCGCGAACGCCGCCGCTGGAGCGTCGAGGAACCGTTCGAGCAGTCGAACGGGGAGCGCCGCGGCCTCGTCGACGACGACCGCGTCGGGGTCTCCGGGGAGTTCGGCCGCCGCCGTCGGGTTCGCGAAGCGGACGCGACCGTGGGCAGTTTCGAGCAGGGTCGGGTCGGCCTCGTCGGGGTCGCCGGCGAGCGCGTCGGCGTCGACCAGCACTTCCCGGGCGCGGGCGAACACCTCGGCGGCCCCGCGGTACTGTGGTGCGGTGACGAGCACGTCCCGACCGTCGAGTGCGAGCGCCCCCGCCGCGAGGCCGGCCGCGCTGGACTTCCCGCGGCCGCGGTCGGCCTCGACGACGACGCCGTGGCCGGGATCGCCGAGCGCACCGAGGGCGTCGACGGCCGTCACCTGATCGTCGGTGCGACAGCGCTCGTAGACGGCGGCGGGAAAGGCGGCGTCTTCGGGGACCACCGGCGGGGCCGGCGGTCGCCGCGGCGCGGGGTCGGTCAGCCCGTCGCGCTCGACGGTCGGCTCGCCGGACCCGTCGCCCACGTCGACGACGGCGATCCCGGGATGGGCGCGAAGCAGCGCGACCAGCCGACGCCGGAAGTTGCCGGCCACGTCCGACACGTCGAACGGCGGGACGGCCAGCGTCTCGTCGAAGCCGTCGCGGCGGTCGGGCCACGAATCGAGCGGCGGGGCGCAGAGCACGAACAGCCCGCCGCCGTCGACCGCGCCGACCGCGCGACCGAGCGCGTTCGGTCGACACGCCTCGTGACAGTCGACCACGAGCGCGCCGTGGGTGGACCCGAGCAGGTCGCCGGCGCGAGCCTGGGCGACCCGTTCCCAGGGCGTCCCCTCGACCGCGCCGAGATAGGTGACCGCCCGCGGGGCGATGTCGGCGCCGTCGAGGGCGGCGGCGGCGGCCGCCCGGGATGCGTCCCCCGTTCCGTGGAGGACCAGCAGCCGCCGCTCGTTCGTCGCGCGGGCCTCCTCGCGCAGCGCGTTCGCGACGCGGCCGACGGTCATGGCTCCCCGTCCGCCGGCGAGCGACAAATGCCCGCCGATCGGAGCGACGCCCGGTCGGTTCGACCGCCGGCCACAGCGGTCCGCGGCCGGGGTCGACGGGTACCTCGGAGGTCTGTCATGACGCGGGTGTCGGCGCGGAGCGAACGTCGGGGACGCCTTCGAGGGGGTCGGGTGCGAGCCGGGCGGCGGAGCGGCCGGGGCAGCCGCCGCGGACGGCCGTTGCCGGGGGACGGCGGCCCGTCGCGACGGGGCTGGTCCCGGCCGGTCGAGGGCCCACGGCGAGCGGTCCGCGGAGACGGACGCGACCGGGCGTGACGTGTGCAGGCGGCTCGCACGCGGGGTCGTCTTCGAAAGTGCTTTTAGTACTCCTCTGCCAGATGAGTGTACAGCCCACGCGGGGTTGATGATGCTCCTAGCCTCTCAGGATATTCCGCCGCGATTTTCTCGCGGCGCCCGGGTCCGACCCGGCGGCGGGGGAGCGCGAGCCCACGCGTGGGAGGTGATCCACAAATGCCAGTATACGTAGATTTCGACGTGCCCGCGGACCTCGAGGACGACGCTCTCGAGGCCCTCGAGGTCGCACGAGACACAGGCACCGTGAAGAAAGGAACCAACGAGACGACCAAAGCCGTCGAGCGCGGGAACGCCGAGCTCGTCTTCGTCGCCGAGGACGTCCAGCCCGAGGAGATCGTCATGCACCTGCCCGAGCTGGCCGACGAGAAGGACATCCCGTTCGTCTTCATCGGCACGCAGGACGACGTCGGTCACGCCGCCGGCCTCGAAGTCGGCAGTGCCGCGGCCGCCGTCGTCGACGCCGGCGACGCCCAGGACGACGTCGACGACATCGCCGGCAAGGTCGAGGAACTCCGGTAGGTGACTCGGCATGTCTGCTGAAGAATCCGACGGAGACGGCGGTTCCACGGCCGCCGAAGTCATCGAAGTCGTGGGCCGCACGGGGATGCACGGCGAGGCCATGCAGGTCAAGTGCCGGATCCGCGGCGGCGAGAACCAGGGCCGCATCATCACGCGAAACGTCCTCGGGCCGGTCCGGGAGGGCGACGTGCTCCAGCTCCGCGAGACCGCGCGCGAGGCCGACCAGATCGGAGGCCAATAATGCCACGAACGCGCGAATGCGACTACTGCGGCACCGACATCGAGCCCGGGACGGGCACCATGTTCGTCCGCACCAACGGCTCGACCATCCACTACTGCTCCTCGAAGTGCGAGAAGAACGCCAACCTCGGTCGCGAGTCCCGCGACCTCGAGTGGGCGAGCGAGGAGGAGGAAGCCGCCGAGTCCGAGAGCGAGGACGAGCAACCGGAGTCGGCCGCCGACCAGCGCCCGACCGACATCGAGGACCAGGGCCAGGACGTCGACGCGCCCGGTGACACCGACGAGGACCTCGAAGACGTCGAGCCCGACGAGGCCGTCGAGGCCGGCGCCTCGGACCCCGAGGACGCCGAGGCCGACGAGGAAACCGACGCGGACGACGAGGCCGAGGAAGCGGAGGCCGAGCAGTGAGCCACCACGACGAGCGCACGTTCGTGATGGCCAAGCCCGACGCCGTCCAGCGCGGGCTCACCGGCGAGATCGTCACCCGCCTCGAAGAGCGCGGGCTGAAGCTCGTCGGCGCGAAGTTCATGCAGATCGACCAGGAGCTCGCCGAGCAGCACTACGGCGAGCACGCGGACAAGCCGTTCTTCGACGAGCTCGTCGACTTTATCACCAGCGGTCCGGTGATGGCGATGGTCTGGCAGGGCGCCGACGCGACCCGTCAGGTCCGTCAGATGATGGGCGCGACCGACCCCGCCGACGCCGCGCCCGGCACCATCCGCGGCGACTACGGGCTCGACCTCGGTCAGAACATCATCCACGGTTCCGACCACGAGGACGAGGGCGCCAACGAACGCGAGATCGAGCTGTTCTTCGACGAGGACGAACTCGTCGAGTACGAGCGCGCGGACGAGCCGTGGGTCTACGAAGACGAAGACCACTGAGTCGCTGAATCCCCGCTTTTCGGCCGTCGCTGCGCACGTCGACCGGGCTCCGGTCGACTTCGCACGCGTTCCTCGGTGAGACACACTGTCGCCCGCGAGTCGCGACTGGACTCCGGCGTAGCTTTTTGCTGGGGCGGCCGCACCCGTCCCCATGGACGACCTGGCCGAGGACCTGCTGTCGACCCCGCCGGACACCGAGGAGGACTGTTCGGTCTGCGGCGAACCGATCCCGATCGAGGAGGGCGTGGTCCCGCCCGCGGGCGAGGCGTACGCCGTGCTCCGGGTCGCAGACCCGGAACGCGCCGGCGTGATGACCGAGCGATGGATCCACCGCGAGTGTCTCCGGGCGTATCTGAACGAGTCAGACGAACGGTGACGAGTGGGAGCCCGTCGGAGCCGGCGACTGCGGCGGTCCGGACGCCGTTCGAGACCGAAGAAAAGAGTCTACGAATCGACAGAATGCGGCCGTGTAGCATCGCCGCAGGTGATACATTTTTCTCACCCCCAGATCAATAGGGTGGCGTGCAGACGACATCGGCCGCAGATATCGAAGCCGTCCTCGACGAGTCCGGCCCGGACTACGAGGAGTTCAGCTACGAGGCGGCCACGGGCGGGACGCGAGCGGACGTGTACATGGTCACGCTCGTCTACGACGGCAACGAGTACGAGGTCGTCGTCAAGTTCGAACCGCCCAACGACGACCGGTTCGCGGTCGAGCCGAAGCTCCACGACTACGTCGCCGACCGAACCGAGCTACCGATCCCGCGCATCCTCGTCTTCAAGCAGGAGCCCGAGCGGTCGGTGCCGCCCTACTTCGTCACCGAGCGGGTCCGCGGGGACAACCTCGCCGACCAGTACGGCGCGATGGACCAGGGCCACTGGGAACGAGTCATCGAGCAGGTCGGGTCGATCATGGGCGATCTGCACTCGGAGATCGCTTTCGAGGCGTTCGGGCGACTGATGCTCTACGACGACCGGATCACGATCCGCAACTGGCGAGGCAACTGGCGGGAGTACTTCGGCGACCTGACCCGCTCGCACATCGACCGCCTCGCCGGGACGCCCTTCGAGGGGATGCAGTCGCGAGCGCGCGACGCCATCGACGACACCCTCCCGCTGGTGCCCGAGGACGGGATGCCACGACTCGTCCACGACGACATGCAGCCGACGAACCTCCTCTGTATGCTCGACGAGCCGGACCCGATCACCGCGGTGCTGGACTGGCAGGACACGCTGGCCGCCCACCGCGACTACCAGCTCGCCCAGTCGGAGTTCCTCTACATCGACTCGACGTTCGACGACCCGCAGGTGTGCGAACGCCTGCGCGACCAGCTCTACGAGGGCTACCGGACCCACACGGAGTTCGACCCCGGCGAGACCTACGAGCGGACCAAACCGATCTACCAGCTGTCGACGCTGCTGTGGCGGATGACCGGCTTCGACGACGCCTTCGCCGAAGACGACCTCGGCCGCGCCCGCGCGGAGTTCCAGTACCGCCAGCAGTTCGACCGACTGCTGGCCGAACTCCCGCGGTGAGCGCCGCTATCGCCCTCTCGATCCCTCTCGGCACACCGCCGAATCCACCACGTCCCGGCACGTCTCCGACACGATCGGACCTGTTCGGTACGGGACCTGTTGCGCGTAACAAAGTTTTTAAGTTATCGCTCTACGGATACTCCGGCGCGATGCCCTCCATATCGGCCGTACTGACCGATCCCGACGGATTCTTCGACCGGCAGGGGTCGACCCCGTCGTTGGTCGGACCGCTGGTCATCGTCGCGCTGGTGGCGGTCTTTCGACTGGCCACCGGGGTGATAACCTCCCGCGGGCTCTCGGACCTGCTCTCCCGACAGGATCTGCCGGCGTCGCAGGCCGGATCGGGGCCGCTCGGGCTCGCGTTCACGGTCGCGATCCCGTTCGTCGCGTGGCTCCTCTACGCGGGGCTGTTCTACCTGCTGTCGTCCTTCTACGAGGGCGACGGTGAGTTCTCGCGGCTCCTGGCGTTCGTCGGCTACGGATTCCTCCCGCAGATCGTGGGTTCGGCGCTGACCGCCCTCGTTCAGTTCTACCGGTGGAACGTTCGGGGCGTCTCGGTGACGTTCCCGAGCGAGCTCGCGGTGACGCCGCCGACACAGATGTCCGGCGAACAGGCGTTCGCGTACGCTCGGGCGCTCCAGCAGGCCCAGACCGGGCCGCTGGTGACGCTGACGACCGTCTTCGGCCTCCTGTTCACGGTGTGGGCGGGGTTCATCTGGCTGTTCGCGACGAAACACGCTCGCGACGTGAGCACCCGCCAGGCCGCGATCTCGGTCGGGACGCCCCTCGCCGTCGTCGTCGTCATCCAGCTCGCCCTGTTCGCGCTCGGGAGCTTCCTGCTCTGAGACCGACCGCTAGCCAAACACTTCGCTGTCACCCATGAAACGCACACACACTCTCGCCCTTCTGGTCGTACTCGCAGTCGTATCGCTCCCGGCCGTCTCGGCCGCAACCAGCGTCGACGTGACGATCTCGTCGGTCGACGTGAGCCCCGCCGAACCGGTCCCCGGCGACGAGATCACGATCGAACCGACGATCGAGAACTTCGGCAGTAGCTCGGCGGGCTACTTCGTCGACCGCGTACGGGTCATCAGAGCGGACGACGGGCCGGACCCGGAGGAGTACGCCGACGTGAAGAACATCGGGACGATCCCGGCCGGCTCCGCTCGGTCGGTCCCGCTGTCGACGTCGTTCGACGAGCCCGGTACGTACGACCTGCAGGTGAACGTCTCCGGTCGCGACACCGAACAGGACCGGGTGACGCGGCTGAGCTATCCGGTGACGATCACCGTCGAGCAGCGCTATCCGCAACTCGACATCGACGCCGACGACTCCGTGGCGGGCGTCCGCGCCGACGGATCGGTCACCGTCGCCAACAGCCTGTCGAGCCCCATCGAGAGCGTCGAGCTCACGGTCGACGGCGAGAACGTGACGATCACCAACCGACGGGAGGTGCTCGCGACGGTTGGGAGCAACGCCTCGCGCACCGTCGAGTTCGACTATCGCGCGGACGACGACGGCCGCCACCGGCTGACGGCGACGCTCACTTACACGACCGCCGGCGGTGTGACCGATACGGTCACCGACACGGTGACGGTCCGCACGGAGACCGAGCGCCCGCAACTCGACATCGATACCAACGCGTCGATCGCCGGCCTGGAGTCGTCCGGGACGGTCACGGTCGCCAACGGCCTCGGCGCCGCGGTGACCAACGCCGAGTTGACGGTCGCCGGCGACGGCGTCTCCGTTCGCAACGACCGCTCGGTGTTCACCCGGATCGCCGACGGCGAGTCGGCGACGGCCGCCTTCGACTTCCGCCCGTCGGCGGCCGGCGACCAGGCGGTGACCGCGACGCTCGCCTACTCGACGCCCGGCGGGGCGACCCGCACCGTCACCGAGACGGTCCCCCTCCAGACGGACCCGCTCCGCGACAGCGTCGCGCTGGACCTGAGCACCCGACAGGGCGGCAACGCCCAGGCCGTGACGGTGTCGGTCCTCAACAGGGGCAACGCGCCCATCTCGAACGTCAGCGTGCGCGCTACCTCTCCGAACGCCTCGGTGGGGCAGGCGCTCGTGAGCCGGGTCGCTGCGGGCGAGTCTCGAACAGTTCGCCTGAACGCGACGCTCTCCGGCGACCGCGCGGCGGTCGACGTGGTCGCCACGTACGACGTGGCTCGCCAGCGCGGCGAGGCGTCGGCGTCGACGGCGCTCACCCAGACGCCGGGCACTATCGGCCTGACCGGACTCGAAGTCGTCCCCGACGGCGAGCGGCTCCGCATCTCCGGGAGCGCGAGCAACCTCGGGACGACCGACGCCCAGAGCGTCCTCGTCAGCGTCGTCGACACCGACCGGGTGACGCCGACCGCGCCCAACCGCGAGTACTTCGTCGGTACCGTGCCGGCGAGCGACTTCGTCTCGTTCGACGTGTACGCGGCCACCGAGGGCAACGTCTCGACGGTCCCGCTGGAAGTCGAGTACCTCGTCGACGGCCAGCGGTACACGCGGACCGTCGAGGTGGACGCCGCCGACGCCAGCCGCGCGCTCGCCGCCGGCCCGTCCGTCGAGAGCGGTTCCGGCGGCGGCGGCGGGCTCCTCCTCCCGCTGGCGGTCGGCGCCGTCGTCGTGGTCGTCGTGCTCGCGGTGATCGTCCGCGCCTGGAGGACCAGCCGTGGCGGTGATTGAGACCCGCGGAGTCGTCAAGCGCTACCGGACCGGCGGTGAGACCCTGGAAGCGCTGAAGGGGATCGACTTCGCCGTCGAACCCGGCGAGTTCGTCTCCATCATGGGCCCCAGCGGCAGCGGGAAGACCACCCTGCTCAACCTGCTCGGTCTGCTCGACGACCCCAGCGAGGGCGAAGTCCTGCTCGACGGCGAGGACGTGACCGGGCTCACCGACCGCGAGCAGACCGCGGCCCGCAAGCGCACCATCGGGTTCGTCTTCCAGAACTTCTACCTCATCCCGACGCTCACCGCGAAGGAGAACGTCGAGGTGCCCGCCCTGTTCGACCACGACCCGACCGTCGAGGAGCGGTCGGTCGACCTGCTCGAACGGATGGGGCTGGGCGACCGGCTCGATCACAAGCCCGACGAGCTCTCCGGCGGGCAGAAACAGCGGGTCGCCATCGCGCGCTCGCTGATCAACGAGCCGCGGATCCTCCTGGCCGACGAGCCGACCGGGAACCTCGACAGGGACACCGGCCGGAAGATCCTCGAGGAGTTCGTCGAGATCACCGAACGGGACGTGGCCGTCATCGCCGTCACCCACGACGAGCTCGTCAACGAGTACGTCGACCGGACCGTCCGCCTGGTCGACGGGCTCATGGGTGCGGACGCGCCGACCGACGGCGGGCGGCCGGCATCGGCGTCGGCGGGCGGCGGCGACGAGACGCAACCGACGGGAGGGGGAGAGCGTCGCGGCTCCGACGCTTCCGGCGGTGATCGGCCGTGATGCGGTGGCTGCGCCGGCGGTTCCCCGCTCTGTTGATGGCCCGACGGAACATCGGGCGGACGAAGGTCCGCTCGGTGCTGGCGGCGCTGGGTATCGTCATCGGCGTCATCGCCATCGCCTCGCTGGGGATGTTCGGACTGACGCTGCGCTACCAGCTCACCCAGAACCTCGGCGACATCGGCAACCAGGTGATGGTCACCCCGGCCGACTCGTCGGGGGCGCCCGACGCGCTGACCGAGCGGGACCTCCGGCAGATCGAGTCGGTCGCGGGGTCCGGCGCCACCGTCGCACCCGCGGTACAGCGGTTCACGACCGTCTCCTACGGCAGGGGGACGGCCGAGACCAGGGCGGTGATGGGGATCGACCAACCGGGCAAGCTGTTCGAAGCGCGGGAGGGGTCGATCCCCGAACCCTACCGGAGCGGCGCCCTGATCGGGCCGAATCTCGCGGACCAGCGCGATCTGGGTCCCGGCGACACGATCACGGTCAACGGCTCGACCGAGCGCGTCGTCGCCGTGCTCTCGCCGAGTCAGGGCTTCGGATTCACCGACCCGAGCGACCAGATCGTCCTGCCCACGCGCAGTTTCGACACGCGGGGCTACGACACCGTCACCGTCACCGAGACCGACAGCACCGCCGCCAACGCCACCGCGATGGCCATCCGCGCCCAGTTGAACGACCGCCGCGAGCGCGTCACCGTCCAGGACTTCTCCGGTATCTCCGACCAGATCGGCCAGTCCTTCCAGGCGCTGAACCTCTTTCTCATCGGCATCGGCTCTATCTCGCTGTTGGTCGCCGGCGTGAGCATCCTCAACGTCATGCTGATGAGCACCGTCGAGCGCCGCCAGGAGATCGGCGTGTTGCGCGCGGTCGGCTTCCAGAAGCGCGACGTGCTGAAGATCATGCTCTCGGAGGCCGTCCTGCTGGGGATCATCGGCGGTGTCGTCGGCGCCGGCTTCTCCATCGTCGCCGGACTGGTGCTCAACCACTTCGTCGTCGGCGACGCCATGCTCGCCTTCCGGCCGGGGAACTTCCTCTACATCGGCCTCGCGTTCGCTTTCGGCGTCGGCACGAGCCTGCTCAGCGGACTGTATCCGGCGTGGAAGGCCGCCAACGAACGCCCCGTCGAGGCGCTGCGGAGCTGAGAAATCGCCACCGCGTTCGCTTTCGCGCTCGCCTCAGTCGGCGTTGACCGTCAGCCGCGGGCTCGCGCGGTCGACCGTCACCGTCGCGAACCGGTCGAACCACTCGCGCTCGCCGCTCTCGAAGGCGTCCAGACAGTCCTGCACGGTGAAGTTGATCTCGCCGGTCTCGTCGGCGCAGGGGAACACGGCCTGCAGGTCGCTGCCCTCGTAGACGGCCAGCGACGCCATCGGGAAGACGACCACGTCGTGGACGGCGTCGGTCCCGATGTACGAGCGCCGGCGGCGCTCGAAGGCCGGTTCGAGCCGGTACCCGTTCTCGTTCGCCCAGTCGCCGAACTCCTCGTAGGTCGCCAGCGCCTCGTCGCGGCTGTCCTGCTCGGGCGTCCGGATGCGCTGCCAGGAGGCGTCGACCTCGGTGTCGGTGACGACGCCCTCGGATTCGAGCGTCTCGACCCGCCCGAGGATCTGCTGCTGGCGGTCGTAGCTGCCGTACGTGTCGCCCCGGAGGTAGAGTTCGATCCGCTGGTCGGACGTGTCTGTGGACATGGTGTCTCTCACTTGATCGATCCCTCGAGCGGCCCCGTGATAACCCTTTCCGCCGTATTCCTTCGAGGGTCTCTAGGGTCCTTGTATGCGCCCCGCTGACGCTGTTCTCCCGCTTCTGTGGCCGTCTCCTGACGAGCGACTCGGGTACGTCCCCGTCGGTTCACGACCGCCCGACGCCGCGGGTCGGTCGGAAAATCGGGCGGCGGTCAGTCGTCGGCAGACGCCGTCTCGCCGAGGGCGGGCACGTCGATCTCGCCGGCGTCGAGTTCGGCCTCGACCTCGCGGGCCGCGGTGACCATGTTCTCCATCTTCCGGTAGGCCTTCTCCCGGGGAAGCAGCTTCAGGCCGCAGTCCGGGGAGACGGTGAGCTGCTCCGGCGGGACGACCTTCAGTCCCTGCTGGATGTTCTCCTTGATCTCCGCGACGGACTCGACCTCGGCGGTGTGGTTGTCGACGACGCCCAGCGCCAGGTCGAGCGTGAACTCGGGGTCGGTGAACACGTCGATCTGCTCGTAGTCGCCGTTGGTGAGTTCCAGGTCGAGCTCGTCGATCGGGTAGTCGAGGACCTCGGGGTAGATCCGGGAGTAGTCGCCGTAACAGACGTGGAGCCCGATGCGGACCTCCTCGGGGATGTCGGCGACGATGCGTTCGAGGCACTCGCCGACGATGGCGTGGTCGTCCGGCGTCGTGGCGAGGGCGGGCTCGTCGATCTGGATGTAGCGGGCGCCGGCGTCGACGAGCTGCTCGATCTCCTCGTTGACCAGCTCGGCGAGGTCGTAGGCAAGCGCCTCGTCGTCCTCGTAGGCCTCGTTGAACGTCCAGTTGGCGAGGGTGTACGGACCGGTGATGGGCACCTTGACGGGGCGATCGGCCACAGAATCGGTGAACTCGAACTCGTCGACGAGCCACTGCTCGCCGTACTCGACCTCGTCGGCGACGCTGGGCTTGTTGAAGTAGTTGTGACCCCACACCTTCACGCGGCCGTTGAACTCGTAGCCCTCGATGCGCTCGGCGAAGTACTCGACCATCTCCGTCCGGCGCATCTCGCCGTCGACGACGGTGTCGAGGCCGGCCCGCTCGTGCTCTTCGGTGATCAGGCGGGCGGCGTCGTCTTTGGCCTCCTCCCACTCCGTGTCGCCGAAGTTGTCGTCCTCGTCCTCGTAGAGCTCGCGGGCGCGGTCGAGCCACTTGGGCTTCTTGTAGCTGCCGACGACCGAGGTCAGCAGGAAGTGGTCGTTGTCGTGGTCGTCGGGGCGGAACTGCTCGCGGTTGTCGGCGGGCCGGTCGCTCATGCTTTCACCTCCGCGCGCTCGACGGCGCCAAGCGCCGCCAGCTTCTCCTCGAACTTGCCCGAGGGCAGGTAGAACGTCGGCGTGTTGATCGTCGCGTAGGCCGTCTCGAAGTCGACGCCGTGGGCGTTGTCGAGCGTCCACTCGACGCGCTCGGCGATCTCCGAGCTGTCCTCGACGAGGGTGTTCTGCCCGTCGACGATGCCCAGCGCGATGTCGTCCTTCGCGCCGTACTCGCTGATGACGTAGGCGTTGTCCTCGTGGTTGGCGACGAAGTCGAAGCCGACCGCGTCCACGTCGGCGTCCATGAGGTGGGCGTACACCTTCTCGTCGATGCCGCCGTCGCCGCCGTGGGACTCCCAGTAGGTGTGGGCGACCACGTCGGCGTCGGTGGCTCCCGCGACCGCGTCGATGGCCTCGCTGGCGCGCTCGTCGGCGCCGTCGCCCGGCGGCGATTCGAGCAGCGAGGGCTCCAGCAGGAACAGCGTCTCGACGTCGGGGAACTGCTCGGCCTCGGCGGCGAGGAAGTCAGCGAGCGCCGAGAGGAAGGCGCTCTCGTCGCCGTAGTGCTCGTCCGTCGCGAGCTGACTCAGCGTGTACGGGCCGGGGAGGACGGCGTTGAGGCCGTCGTCCGTGAGTTCCGCGGCCGCTTCGAGGTCGGTCGCCACGTCACCGGTCGCGCTCAGGTCGCCGGTCACGACCGGTTCCCGGTAGAAGTTGTTGTTGTCGAAGTAGCGGACGATCCCGCGCGTCTCGACGGCGTCGGCGACGGCCAGCGGGTGGGTGAGCATGTCGTCCCACCGCAGCTGGCCCTCGACGACCAGGTCGAGGCCGGCGTCGGTCTGGAGGCCGACGACCTCCTCGCGCGCTCGGTCGTAGGCGTCGCTGATCTCGGCGCTCTCGTCGCCCGAGACCAGCCCGCCCTTCTGTCGGCCCTTCAGGTTCGCGAGCTCGTCTTTCGCCCAGTCCGGTACCGGAAACAGGCCGGGCGTCGTGGAGCGTACCTGTGTCATTGGAACGCCCTACGAAATGACGCCCTATAATATTTCTCATATCGTTTGATGCACTATGGTAATTATCGGCGGAGCTGGTGCCGAAGGGCGGAAGGACCGCGTCCACCCGCCGGAGGGCGGACGGGTATCGTGGATCCCGCGATCCGGGAGTCCCTCGCCCGGCCGTCGCCCATCCCGACGCCCTCGGGCTCAGACCTCGAACGCGCGGCCGCTCCACCGGTCGACGACCAGTTCGAACGGCGTCACGTCGGTCCCGTCGCCCCACCGAACCGGGTTGGGCGCGGAGGCTGTGTTTCGCGCGAGCGCGGCGAAGGCCGGCTCGGCGTCGCCGTACGTCGTCTCGACCAGCCGCCCGGTGACGACGACGCTCCGCCAGACTCGCTCGGGCTCGTCCTCCTCGTAGACGGTCAGTCCGACTGCGGGCGTTCGCTCGATACTCCGGTACTTCCGGCTCGACTCGTCTCCCTCCAGTTGCACGGCGAGCACGCCGGTCTCGGGGTCGTATCCGTACGCGACGGGGAGCGGGTACGGCGTTTCGCCGTCGGGGGCGGTCATCGCGAGTACGCCGATCCCGTTCCGGGCGAGCACGTCGGCGATCCCGTCGTCGCTGAGGCGGTTCATCCGTCGAGCCGTACCGCCGGGCGGGAGTTGTGACTGCGGGTCGTTCCCAGCGACCGGGAACGCGGTCGGGCGTTTTCAGGGGTTCGTTCCGGAACGGCGGGTATGCAAGCGCGCTCGGACGAGGGGTTCGCCGACTGGGACGACGAGCGTTACAGCACCGACATCGACCGGTTCGACGAACAGCACCGGCGGCTGTTCGGACTGCTCAACGACCTCCACGCGGCCATGGACGAGGGCCACTCCGAGGCGGAGATCGGCGACATCCTGCGCGAACTCGAACGCTACACCGAGTACCACTTCGGCGACGAGGAGGAGTTCATGCAGGACTGCGGCTACGCGATGGACTGCGCCGACTGTTTCTACGACCACCGCGAGATGCACGAGGAGTTCGCCGCCAGAGTCGCCGAGTTCCGCGAGAAACACGAGAACGGCGAGTACGTCACGATGGAGGTGCTGACCTTCCTCCGCGACTGGCTCGACTCCCACATCGCCGCCCTCGACGAGGACCAGAACTACGCCGACTACTTCGAGTCCGAGGTCGACGACGACTACGAGTACGCCCCCGGGGCGCTCCGGACGGAGCGCCGCTCGGCGGCGACCGGCGGTCCCGACGGGGACGCCGCGGATCCGGTGGACGCCGGTCCAGCGGGCGAGGCCGTCTCCGCGGCCGGGCCGACCAGCGAGGGGGACTCCCTGGCGGTTCCCGACGGCTCAGTCGCGAACTGGTTCGCGTCGGTCGCCGCCGCCCACGGGGACCGGACCGCCGCGCTGGTCCCCGGGGGCGACGGCTACGAGGAACGCACGTTCGCGGAACTCGACCGGCGCGCTCGCCGCGTCGCGGCGGGCCTGCTGGAGACCGACCTCGCCCCCGGCGACCGGGTGGGGATCGCCGCGGACCCCGGCTACGAGTGGTCGGTCGCCGACCTGGCCTGCCAGTACGCCGGGTTCGTCTCGGTCCCGCTGTTTCCCTCCTTCGACGCCGACCAGACGCGCCGCGCCGTCGAACGCGTCGGGCTCGCCGGCGTCGTGGCCGCGGAGACGCCGGACGACGGGCCGCTGTCCGAGGTACCCGTCCGGGCGGACGTCGACGACCTCCCGACCGCGGACCCGGCCGAGTTGCCGGGTCGCTCCGTCGGTGGGGGCGAGGTGGCGACGGTCGTGTTCGACCCCGGCGCCGCCGACCCCGAGGGACACGCGCTCGCTCATCGATCGCTGCTGGCCGCCGCGGCGACGCTCGAGACCGACCTGCCGCTCGACTCGGGCGCGACCGGGACGTGTTTCCTCCCGCTGGCGCACGTCTACCAGCGCGTCGCGACGTACTACCTCTGGTCGACGGGCGGCGCCGTCGCGTACGCCAGGCCCGAGGGCCTCGTCGAGAGCCTCGCGGCCGTCGACCCGTCGGTTCTCGTGGGCACGCCGGTGGTCTACCAGCGGGTCTACGGCGCACTCCAGGACCGCATCGGGTCGATGAACTGGATGAAACGCAAGGTCGCCGGACGCGTCGCCTCCTACGGCCGGGACAGACTGGACGGCAGCGGGACGCCGCTGAAATACGCCGCCGCGGACCGCCTCGTCTACGGGCCGCTCCGCGAGGCGTTCGGTCTCGCGGACCTTGAGTACGCCCTCTGTGGCGCCGGTCGCCTGGACGAGCACCTCCTGTCGCTGTTCGCCGGGTTCGGGGTTCCCGTCCGGAACCTCTACGGCACGGTCGGGACCGCCGGGGTGGGCGCGATTGCGACTCCCGAAGCGTCGTTCGAGGGCACGGCCGGCCGCCCCGTGGCCGGTCTGGAGTTCGCCCACTCCGAGGCGGGCGAACTGCTGGTCCGCGGCCCGACGGTGACGGTCGGTCGACTCGGTTCGGACGGGCGGCCGGCCGAGGAGTGGTACCGGACCGGGACGGACGGCCGCGTCGAGGCGGACGGGACGGTCACGGTCGACTGAACGCCGTCGTCCCGTCGCTCGGCCCCGGTCTCCAGCGTTTCGGCGGCCGCCACGGTCTCAGTGCCCGTCGGTCCGGGTGAACTCGACCACCAGCAGCGTCTCGAACGGGTGGGACTCGCTTGCTATCTCCTCGCTCGCCAGCCCGTTGCTCGCCGCCCGCTCGCGCACCGCGTCGGGGTCGGTCAGCGAACTCACGAGCAGGTACGCCGCACCGTCCGGCGCGAGGACGCGCGCCACGTCGTCGAGGAACGGGTCGATGGCCGCGCGGCCGTCCTCGCCGCCCGACAGCGCCCGCTCCATCCAGTCGTCCCACTCGCGCTCGGGTTCGGTCGGCAGGTACGGCGGGTTGAACGTGACGGCGTCGAACGCTCCCTCCCGGAACGCCCCCGTCAGGTCGGCGCGGACGGTCGGAATCCCCGCCTCGGCGGCCTGCCGACAGGCGTGCGGGTTCAGGTCCGCACCGACCGCCTCGGCGCTCGCCTCCCGCATGCGCGCGGCGACGTACCCCGACCCGGTGCCCACGTCCAGCGCTCGCTCACCGCCGTCGATGCGCTCGACGACGGCGTCGGCCAGCAGCTTCGAGTCCTCGGCGGGCTGGTACACCTGCTCCACGTCGCGCTGGGCGGCCAGCCCCGGTTTGCCGTCGGTCCCTCCCGCGTCGGTCCCGTCGGAGTCGCCGTCGTCGCCCTCGGGCACTCCCGACCGCTCCTCGCTCATTGCGGTTCGCCGGGCTCGCCGACCTCGTACGCCAACGTCGCCAGGTCCGCGAACTCCGCGGGCGTGACGTTCCCGGCGCGGGCGCTCATCAGGTCCTCGTCGGCCGCGTCGACCACCGCGTCGGGGTCGCCCAGCCCGGAGATGTGGGCGGTGTTGCGGACGGCGTTGCGCATCGTCTTCCGGCGCTGGGTGAACACGGCCTTCAGGAACGCCATGAAAAAGTCCTCGTCCGGGAGGTCGTAGTCCGGATCACGGGGCGTCGTCCGCACGACCGCACTCTGGACCGCGGGGGGCGGCGAGAACGCCTCTTTGGGCACCGGTTCGACCACCTCGGCGTCGGCGTAGTGGCCCGCCGTCACGGAGAGGCGGCCGTAGTCGTCGGTCCCGGGCTCGGCGGCCATCCGCTCGGCGAACTCCCGCTGGAACATGAGCACGAGCGGACGCTTCTCCGGGAGGAGCCGGAAGGCGAGCTCGCTGGAGGGACCGTACGGGAGATTCGAGATCGATGCGGTGAACGCCGGCAACTCGACGTCGAGCGCGTCGCCCTCGACGACGGTGAGTCGCCCGTCGTCGATCTCGGCGGCGAACTCATCGCGGAGGAACGCCGCGAGGTCGGGGTCGCGCTCGACGGCGGTCACCCGGTCGGCGGCCGCGAGCAGCCGGTCGGTCAGCGCACCGGTCCCCGCGCCGATCTCCAGCACGTGCGAGAGGTCGACGTTCGCTTCGTCGGCGTACTCCGGGAGCCGGTCGAGCACGCGGTCGTCGACCAGGAAGTGCTGGTCGCGGTTCGGGTCACCGCGGACGCCCGCCCGCCGGAGCAGGGCGTCGGGGTCGCGAGTGCCCGGTTCGCGGTCGCTGTCGCGCGGCGCGCCGCTGTCGGCCTCGCGCCCGTCCGTGCGTTCGCCGCTCATCTCTCGTCGTCCCGGCGGGCGAAGGTCTGGTACTTCAGGTCGTCCTCGCGGATCTCCTCCAGGATGCGTTCGACGACGACCTCGCGGGGGCTGTGCAGCCCCTCGACGCGCTCTTCGAGGTCGTCGAAGCTCTCGAAGGGGCCCCGTTTGCGCTCGTCGAGGATGGCGTTGCGCAGTTTCTTCCCGATGCCGGGCAGGAGGTTCAGCTGGTGCAGTCGGAGGGTGATGGGCTGGGCGTCGTTGTAGAAGTCGACGAACCGGCGTTCCTCCTCGTCGACGAGGTCCTCGACGGCGTAGTCGAGTTCGGACTGGGCGCCGCCGGGCAGGTCCTCGTACTCGACCTCGCCGGTGCGCTCGATGGCGTCGGCCGCCCGGTCGATGACGAGGTCGTCGCCGATCGACACGTCGGCGTCGGGCCCGAGGACCACCTCGAACAGGCGGAAGTCCTCGCGCCCGAGCGCGTAGGCGAGGGGCTGTTTCTGGTACTGCGGGCGGTCGTCCTCGGTCCGGCCGTGGGCGAGAAAGTCGAGGACGATCGCCGTCGGACCCCCCGGATCGTCGTCGCCGCGCTCGGTGTCGCTCATGACAGACGAGTAGGGCGAGACGGAACTTAAACCCCCGCTGTCGGGCGCTTGGGGATCCCAGTCCGGTCAGACGTACTTCGCGACGACTTCGAGGATGGCGTCGAGTTCGTCGCCCGAGAGGGTGAACCGTTCCTGAGCGTAGATCGAACGCAGCTCGTCGCGGTCCCGCGGGCGCAGGTTCGCGATCTTGTAGGCGGTCGGCTCGTCGACCTTGTCGAGTTCCCGGAGTTCGGCGACGAACTCGCGGGACTCCTCGGGGTCGAGGACGGCGAAGCGGTTGACGTGCTCGATGGCCCGCGCGAGCTCGTAGCGCATCTCCCGGTCCTCGTCGGCGGCCCGCTCGCGCTCGAGCTCCTCGAGGACCGCCTTGGTCTCGGCGACCGTGAGGTACTCTTCGTCGACCTTCTCTTTGAAGATCGTCATGCCTGGCTGCGGAGGTGGGCGGGCTTGACGATCAGCGTCTTCTCGACACTGCCGTCGGTGACGGCGATCTTGTAGGCGGCGCCCTGCTCACCGACGATCTCGCCGGTTCGACCGTCGAACCGCGGGTGGTAGCGCCCGTCCGGGACGCTCGGGTCGATCTTCAGGTGGACTTTCTCGCCCGTCTCGTACTCGGTGACCGCGCGCTGGGGCGGGGACGTGCCGCTGTCTCGGGGGTCGTTGCGGAGCTTCTTGCGCGTCTTCTTCTGGGGTCCGTTGGAGTTAGGCATTCGTGCGGTTCCGTTCTCCGGTCACGCTTATAAATCGCACGTTACGCGGTCGTGGCCCGCTCGCGCGGGCCGGCCGCGGGGCTGGACGGTCGGGGCTGCGACGAAAAGCGAGCGAGGCGTTACAGGCGACCGACGTCGCCGACTTCGACGCTCTCGACGCCCTCGACGCCGGAGAAGGCCTCTTCGACGGCCTCGGTGCCGCCGGCCTCGTCCGGGACGACGACGGTCGGGAGCAGGGCGACGAGGCCGAAGGCCACGTCGTCGCGCTCGAAGCCGTTGATCTTGGCGCCCTCGGGGAGCGACGCTTCGAGGCGCTCCTGGAGCGCGTCGAGGTCGACCTCGGGGTTCTGCGGCATGACCTTGATCTGCGCGGCTACTTTCCCCATCGTTACGGCCCCATGAACCCGCAGTCCGGGCACTCGTAGAGGTTGCTCTGCTTGCGGCACTTCGCGCAGCGGTAGATCTGCTGGCCGCAGTCGGGACACTTGAACGCGGCGGCGTTCGTGCCGGCGATGTTGATGCCGCACGAAACGCACTTTTGCTGGCGTTTCTGTTGGCTCTCGCTCATACCACTCCGTATCCTCTCACGGTTTTTAACCGTTGTCAAAGGCGGCGACTGGCACTCGACGGCCGCGGTGGGTTCCCTGCGTCCCCTTATCCGAAGTTTTCGACCTTCGCGGCTTCGGCGTCGCCGCCGGCCGCCGAGACGGCGGCGGTGGCGTCGTCGAGGAAGTCGGCGAAGCCGTAGACGAACACCTGCGCGTCGTCGGTCAGCGCCTCGTCGACCGACGACGCCAGCGGCGACGACGGCGCGAGGACGGCCACGGAGGCGCCGCGCTCGTTCAGTTCGGTCAGTCGGTCGTCGTGGATCGGCGCGGCGTCGCGGTAGACGATGGCGGCGTCGCCGCCATCGTCGAGCGCCCGTTCCGCGATCCCGATCGCCGGGCCGACGCCGGGTCCGCCGGCGAGGATCAGCACCCGGTCTTCGCCCTCGTAGTAGGCGTCGCCGTACGGTCCCGAGATCTCGACGGTGTCCCCGGCGGTCAGGTCCGCCAGTTTCGGCCCGACCTCGCCGTCCGGGTCGATGCCGACGGTGATCTCGAACGTCCCGTCCACGTCGGGCGAAGAGATGGTGTAAAAGCGCGACTCCTCGACCCCTTCGAGAGCGACTTTCACGAACTGTCCGGGCCGGGCGTCGAACCCGTCGGGCGTCTCGAAGTCGATGGCGATGGCGTCCTCGCCGACCGACTCGACCGCGACGACGGCGACTTCGGTGTCGTCCATACTCGGGGTCGCGGCGCGCGGCGCATGGTCCTTTCGCTCCGGAGCGCCGACCGTTCGGTCCCGGACGCGGACCCGTGGGTCGTCCGGGCCAGTCGGACGAACCGACCGACTCGACCGCCGTCCGACCGCCGTGAACGAGGGCGGGTGTTCACCATTGACGGACAGTCTTACCGGTTGTTCGAAACGGCCGATTTCCGCATGTGTGTGCAGTTTTGCGACGAATCCGGGGGTCTCGGTTCGGGGCCATTACAGAAGTCTTTTTGCCGGGCAGGAGATACTCGAATGCAGTATGCCCGAGGACCTGAACTGGGCCATCGGCGGTGAAGCCGGTGACGGGATCGACTCTACCGGGAAGATCTTCGCACAGGCACTCTCGCGTGCCGGCCGTCACGTCTTCACCTCGAAGGACTTCGCGTCACGGATCCGGGGCGGGTACACCGCCTACAAGGTCCGGACATCCGTCGACCGCGTCGAGAGCGTCGTCGATCGACTCGACATCCTGATCGCGCTCACCGAGCGCACCATCGACGAGAACATGGACGAACTGCACGAGGGGAGCGTCATCATCTACGACGGTGAGCGCTCCACGATGCAGGACGTCGAAGTTCCCGACGGGATGATCGGTCTGTCCGTGCCGCTCCAGCGGCTCGCCGAGGACGCCGGCGGCGCCATCATGGCGAACGTCGTCGCGCTCGGCGCGGCCTGCGAAGTGGCGCAGTTCCCCATCGAGAACCTGGACGAATCACTGGAGAAACGCTTCGGCGACAAGGGCGAGGCCATCGTCGAGAACAACAAGGAGGCCGCCCGCCTGGGCCAGCAGCACGTCCAGGAGGAGTACGACCACGACTTCGACTACGACATCGAGACCACCGACGAGGACTACGTGCTCCTCAACGGCGACGAGGCCATCGGCATGGGCGCTATCGCCGCCGGCTGTCGCTTCTACTCCGGCTACCCCATCACGCCCGCCACCGACGTCATGGAGTACATGACCGGGCGCGTCGAGCAGTACGGCGGCAAGGTCGTCCAGGCCGAGGACGAACTCTCCGCCATCAACATGGCGCTCGGCGCCGCCCGCGCCGGCGCACGCGCGATGACGGCCACCTCGGGTCCCGGTATCGACCTGATGACGGAGACGTTCGGTCTCGTCGCGACGACGGAGACGCCGCTGGTCATCTGCGACGTGATGCGTTCGGGTCCCTCGACGGGGATGCCGACCAAGCAGGAACAGGGCGACCTCAACATGACGCTGTACGGCGGCCACGGCGAGATCCCGCGGTTCGTCGTCGCGCCCACGTCGGTCTCGGAGTGTTTCTGGAAGACCGTCGAGGCGTTCAACTACGCCGAGAAGTACCAGACGCCCGTCTATCTCGTCTCGGATCTGGCGCTCGCGGTGACCGAGCAGACGTTCCCCCCCGAGGAGTTCGACATGGACGAGGTCGAGATCGAGCGCGGCAAAGTCGTCGACGAGGACGACATCGACTCCTGGCTCGACGAGCGCGGTCGCTTCCAGGCCCACTTCCCGGCCGCCGACGGTGTCAGTCCCCGCGCGTTCCCGGGCACGACCGACGGCGCCCACATGACCACCGGCCTCGAACACGACGAACTCGGGCGCCGGACCGAGGAGGAGGAGGTCCGCCTCGAACAGGTCGAGAAGCGCCAGCGGAAAGTCGAGACCGCCGAGGAGGAGGAGGACTGGGACTACCGCGAGTTCGGCGACGAGGACGCGGACGCGCTCGTCATCTCCTGGGGCTCCAACGAGGGCGCCATGCGCGAGGCGCTGGGCTTCCTCGACGAGCGCGGCCACGACGTGCGCTTCATCTCGGTGCCGTACATCTTCCCGCGGCCCGACCTGAGCGAGGAGATCGAGGCGGCCGAGGACGTCATCGTCGTCGAGTGTAACGCCACCGGCCAGTTCGCCGACGTGATCGAGCACGACGTGCTCGAACGGGTCCAGCGGGTCAACAAGTACAACGGCGTCCGCTTCAAGGCGGACGAACTCGCGACGGAGATCGAGAACACACTCACGGGCGCCGACGCCGGCGCCACGGAGGTGGAGGCAGAATGAGCTCAGACGTTCGATTCACGGACTTCAAATCCGACAAGCAACCGACCTGGTGTCCCGGCTGCGGTGACTTCGGGACGATGAACGGCATGATGAAAGCCCTCGCCGAGACGGGCAACGACCCCGACAACACGTTCGTGGTCGCCGGCATCGGGTGCTCCGGCAAGATCGGCACCTACATGCACAGCTACGCGCTGCACGGCGTCCACGGCCGCGCCCTGCCCGTCGGCATCGGCGTCAAGCTCGCCAACCCGAACCTCGAAGTGATGGTCGCGGGCGGCGACGGCGACGGCTACTCCATCGGCGCGGGCCACTTCGTCCACGCCGTCCGCCGCAACGTCGACATGTCCTACGTCGTCATGGACAACCGCATCTACGGCCTCACCAAGGGCCAGGCGTCGCCGACCAGCCGCCAGGACTTCGAGACCTCGACGACCCCCGAGGGCCCGCAGATGCCCCCGGTCAACCCGCTCGCGCTCGCGCTGGCCTCCGGGGCGACCTTCATCGCGCAGTCCTTCTCCTCGGACGCCCAGCGCCACGCCGAGATCATCCAGAAGGCCGTCGAGCACGACGGCTTCGGGTTCGTCAACACCTACTCGCCGTGCGTGACGTTCAACGACGTCGACACCTACGACTACTTCCGCGACTCCATCGTCGACCTCTCCGAGGAGGACCACGACCCCCACGACCGCGAGGCGGCCAAGGAGAAGATCCTCGAGGGCGACAAGGAGTACATGGGCGTCATCTACCAGGACGACGAGTCCGTCCCGTGGGAGAAACGCGAGGGCATCGACCAGGACATGTCCGACATCCCCGACGGCGCCCCCGAGGGCGCGATGGATCTCGTTCGCGAGTTCTACTAGCGACCACCTCGGTACCACCGCTTCGGCGGAGGCTACCATCGTTTTCGACGGAAGGGGCGTTCCCACTCGCTCCGCTCGTCCCGGGCACCCGCGTCTGCGACGATCGCTTCGCGCCGGATGCCGGCCGGGCCCGAATCCGCTACCGTACACCCATCCCAGCCGATACCGCACAGCGACTGCATCCAGACGGTCACACAGCGACGCCGTCGCCGGTCCGTCGTTTCAACCCGAAATCACTTGACCGGTCGCCGTCTCAGTGCTCGGCGTGCAGCGTCTCGGCACGGCTCTCGTCGGACTCCTCGCGCTTGTCGCGCTCGCGGGAGCCGCCGGCACCTTCGGCGCGGTCGAGGCGCCCGTCGTCTCCGGTGGCGGAACGCCGACGGGTCCGTCGACGCCCACGGACCTGCCCCCACCGACCGGGGTGCCGGGGGGTCTCGCCGATTCCGAGATCCAGCGGGCCGCGGCGCCGACGACGGCCGCCACGGGTAGTTCCGGCGGTGTCTCCCCGTTCGTCGTCCCCGCCGTCGGCGGCTCGCTGCTCGCGGCCGGCCTGCTCGTGGTCGTGCTGACCGGACACGACGAGCGCGCGCCCGCCGCTCCCGACGAGACCACCGCGGGCGAAGGCCCGACGCCGACCGTCGAGCCGGCGTACGATCCGCCCGAAGAGAACGCGGTCACGCGAGCGTGGCGACGGCTCGGCGAACGAGCCGACGCCGACGAGACCGCGACGCCCGGCGACGTGGCGGCCCGGGCGCTCGACCGCCGACTCCCCCGCGAATCGGTCGTGACGATCACCGAACGGTTCCGAGCGTTCAGGTACGGGGGTGATTCGGCCGGGGGCGAACGCGGGGAACCCGCCGCCGAGGCCGCCGAAGCGCTCGATTCGGCCGACGGATCGGACGCGCCCGACGACGGGTCGGGCGATCGCGACCCGACCGACGGTCGGTAAAAACTTGTAGTCGGGGCGAACACTCTCGTTCGTGAGACGATTCGCGACCGCCCTGATCGCCCTCTTCGCGCTGGTCGCGCTCGTGACGGCCGCCGGCTCGTTCGGCGGGACCGACCAGCCGACGCTGTACTCCGGGACGACCCCGACCGAACCCATGCCGACCGGTCCCCTTCCTTCGCCCGGAAGCGGCGACGGGAACGGCACGAACGCGACCGATTCGCGTCACCTGGTCGACGACGAGACGCCGGTCCCGCCCGAGGAAAGCGGTGACGGCGGCGGGATCTCGACGCTGCTCGTCGCCGGTCTCCTCGGCGGGTTGCTCGTCGCCGCCGTCCTGGCCGTCCTGCTGACCGGCGACGACGCCCGCGCACCGCCGCGAGACGACGGCGGTGACGGCGGCGATCCGTCCGGACCGCCCACGGCGTCGGTCGACCCCACCTACGACTCCCCCGACGACAACGCGGTCGTCCGCGCGTGGCGTCGGCTCCGCGACCGCGTCGAGGGAGTCGACCCATCGGCGACGCCGGGGGAGACGGCGACCGCGGCCGTCGAAGGGGGATACCCCGACGACGCGGTCGAGAGCGTGACTCGCGGGTTCGAGGCAGTTCGGTACGGCCGGCAGTCGCCGACGGACGAACAGGAGCGCAGCGCCGGGCGGCTGGCCGACCGGCTGGACGCCGGCGACGACCGCGACGGAGACGGCGGTGAGAACGCGTGAGCCGCCGGCGTCGAGCCCTGCTGGCGGTGGGGATCGCGTCCGTCGTCGCCGGCGTCGCGCTGACGCTCCGGCCGGGACTGGTCGCGTTCGACTGGGCGACGCTGGCGACGCTCGGGGTCTGGGTGGCGGCGCTGGTCGGCGTCGGGCTCGCGGCCTTCGAACGGTTCGAGCGCGACGACGCGCCGCCGGGCGGCCTCCCGCGAGTGGGCGAGCGGCCCGACTACGGCGTCCCCGGCGACGAGCTCGCCGCGGCGGTCGCCGAGGTGGGCGCCGGCGAGCGCGACGCGGCCGACCGCGACCGCGTCCGCGAACGCCTGCGGGTCGCCGCCGCCGACGCCCTGGAGCGGTTCGCGGGCGACGCGCCGGGGGAAGCCGAGCGGCGGGTCGCCGACGGCTCGTGGACCGACGACCCCGACGCGGCCGCGCTGTTGGCCGACGCCGACGACGCCGTCCACGAGGGCGTCGAACCGGAGTTCGACCGACGGGCCGAGCGCGCCGCGGCGGCCGTCGCGCGACTCCGGGACCGAACTGACGGCGGCGAACCGAGCGGGTCGGTCCGGGGAAGCCGAGCCGGCGACCCGGACCGACCCGCGGGAGGTGTCGCCGATGACTGAGCCGGCGACCGTCGGTGCCGGTCTCGACCGCGGGGAGGGGCGACTGGAGCGGACCGGCCGCTGGGACGGGATCCACGGGCTCGCCCTGGCGGCGACGGTGGTCGCGATCCTCGTCGGGAAGCCGGTCGCGATCCTCGCCGGACTGGCCGGCGTCGGGTTCGCGGCCTACAGCCGGTTCGCCGAGGCCCCCGAACCGGAACTCGCGGTCGAGCGTCACGTCAGCGACACCGACCCGGCGCCGGGCGAGACGGTCCGAGTCACGCTCACCGTCGAGAACGAGAGCGGCGCGACGCTCCCGGACCTGCGGTTCGCCGACGACGTGCCCGCCGGCCTGGAAGTCGTCGACGGGACCGCGCGACACACGACCGCGCTACGCCCGGGCAAGCGGGCGTCGATCGCCTACGAGTTCGCGGCCGTTCGGGGTCGCCACGAGTTCGACAGCCTCACCGTCGTGACCCGGGACGTCAGCGGTGCGAGCCGACGTGTCGCCCGGCGGACGACCGACCGTTCGACCGTGGTCTGTCGGCCGGCGTACGAGGACAGCTCGGTCCCGCTGGGCGACCTGGCGACGCGGCTGACGGGCAGCCAGCCCGTCTCGGCGACGGGGGAGGGGCTCGCGTTCCACTCGCTGCGGGAGTACCGGGCGGGCGACCCGCTCGGCAGCGTCGACTGGAACCGCTTCGCCAAGGACGGCGAACTCGCGACGCGACGGTTCGACCAGCCGCGGACGGTGAAGGTCGTCCTGCTGGTCGACGCGCGGGCCGCCGCCTACGTGACCGCCGGCGACGGGCGCCCGGCGGTCGACGCCTGCGCTCACGCCGCGGGCGCGCTCGTCGGCGGCCTCGCCGAGGCGGACTGTCACGTCGGACTCGCGGCGCTGTCGCCGCGGGAGTGCTGGCTCCCGCCCGCTTCCGGGCGGTCCCACCGCGAGCGACTGCTCGACGCGCTCACCACCCACGACGCCTTCGGCTGGCGACCGCCGGCGGCGACGCGAGGCGATACGAACGACGCCGACGGCTTCGGCCGGCTGCTGACTCAGATCCCGGGCGACGCGCAGGTCGTCGTCTGCTCGCCCGTCGTTGACGACCGTCCCGTCGAGGCCGCCCGCGCGCTCGACGCCCGCGGCCACGACGTGACCGTCGCGAGCCCGGACGCGACCGCGGACGACTCCGCGTATCGGCGCCTCGCGGCCACGGAGCGGCGGGTCCGCCTCGACGAGTGTCGCCGCGCCGGGATCGCCGTCGTGGAGTGGACGGACGGTGGTCGGCGGCCCGGCCCGTCGGCCGGCGCGACCGCTGGCGCCGAGACGCGAGTGGCGACCGACGGGGGTGACGCCAGGTGGCGGTGAGTCGCGGGACGGACCGACGGCGACCGCGGGCGAGCCACGCGCTGGCCGTCCTCGCGTCGCTCGCGGTCCTCTCGGCCGTCCGCGGGTCGGCGGTGGCGACGCTGATCGGGCTGGCCGGTGCCGGCGCCGTCGTCGCCGGGCTGGTCCGGCGCTCGGAGTCGTCGGTCGTCTTTGGCGGCGCGGCGCTGTTCGCCGCGACCGTGCTGGCGGCGACCGGCCCCGCGTCCGCGGAGTCCGTTCTCCTCGGCGGGTTCGGCGCGGTGATCGCGGCGGATCTCGGGACGTTCGGACTCGGGATCGACCGGGACGCCGACCCGGCGGTGGCGACGACGCGGGTCGAGCTGTTGCACGCCGTCGGGAGCGGCGTCGTGGCGATCCTGACCGCGGGCGTGGGCTACGCGCTGTTCGAGACGGTCCCCAGCGGCGGCTCGCTCGGCGTCGTCGCGCTGTTGCTGGGCGGCGTCGTGCTGGCGTGGCTGTTACGCGAGTGAGTCGGGCGGTCGCCGAGGCGGCGGACCGCCGGGGAGTCGGTCCGCGGCGGGCGAAAACGGTTCACACGGGTTCGGGCCGTTCAGCAACACTAATGTCGGAGACGCCGGACCGATCTCTATGAGCGACCGCTTTGACGTGGTGATCGCGGGTGCGGGTCCCGCCGGAGCGCAGTGCGCGCGGGACCTGGCGGCGAGGGATTACGAGGTGCTCGTACTGGAGACCGAACCCGAGGCGGAGTTCCCGCGTCAGAGCAACAAGTCGACCGCCGGCACGTTCCCCTCGATGATGGCGTCGTTCAACGTCCCGGACGAGGTCGTGATGAACTTCACCGAGACGGTGGTGCTGGAGTCGCCCAACGACCACTTCGTCCGCGACCAGCCCGGTGCGGTCCTGGAGTTCGCCGACTTCAAGCGCTGGCTGGTCGCCGAGGGCCGCGAGGCGGGCGCGGAGTACCGCTTCGACTCGCGTGTGTCGAAGCCGATCGTCGAGGACGGCGAGCCGGTCGGCGTCCGCTACGACGGGAGCGAGGAGGTGTACGCCGACGTCGTGGTCGACGCGACGGGGCCGGCGGCGCCGCTGGCGAAGGACCTGGGCGTCACCGATCTCAAGCGCGAACGCCAGGCCATCGGCGTCGAGTACGAGTTCGAGGGCGTCGAGGCGGACCACCCCGACTTCGCCGACTGCACCGACGCGATGATGCTCCGGCTCGACCACGACCTCGCGCCGGGCGGCTACTCCTGGCTGTTCCACACTGGCGAGGACACGGCGAAGGTTGGACTGTGTTACATCCAGAACGACAGCCACCGCGAGTACGCCAAGGAGGGCATGGGGATCGACGACTACCTGGAGTACTGGCTGGAGAGCGACCCCCGCTTCGAGAACGCGACGCGACTGGACGGCAAGCAACACCGCGGGTCGGCCCACATCCAGAAGCCCGGGCAGATGACCACCGACAGCTTCATCGCCATCGGCGACACCGTCCCCACGATCGACCCGCTGTGGGGCGAGGGCATCCACAAGGGGATGCTCTCGGCGCGTGCGGCGGCGGCGACGGCCGACCGGGCGCTGACCGGCACGGTCGACACCTCCGCCGAGCAGATGCAGATTTACAACACGCTCTGGCACAGCGACGTGGCGCCGAAGATGAACACGCGGTTGCTGATGACCGAGCTGCTGTATCTCACGCCCAACGACCGCTACGACCGGCTGATGGCCGACCTGCGGCGGGCCGACGGCGACACGCTCGCGAAGATCAACAACGGCAACCGGCTGGCGATGCGGGACCTGATCCACCTCGACGACCTGCCGTTGCTGGCGCGGTTCGCCCGCGAGCGCCTGGGTAGCTGACTCGCGGTCGGCGGGTCGGATCCTGGCCGAGCGACCCGCGCGCGGTCGGGGAGTCGGGCACACGGCGTCGCGGGCGTTTCCATCGGCGGGGCGACAGGATTTTACCACTCCGGGTCGCGTCCACGGGCATGGAACGGGAACCGAGCAGGCGACGATTCATCAGGGGCTGCTGTCTCGCCGGCGCAGGGGCGCTCGCGGCGAGCGGTTCGGTCGGCGCGACGGCGGCGAGCGGCCGACAGGCAGTGCCGGCGACGCGCTGGGATCGCACCTACGATCGGGGAACGACCGCAGAGGCGAACGGTCTGGCGCCCGCGTCGGACGGCGGGTTCGTCGTCGTGGGCACGACCGACCCCGCGGACGGCGACGCCGTGAGCGAGATCTGGCTCTACAAGCTGAGCGCCGGCGGCCGGCTGGAGTGGCAGCGGACGTTCGCCGAGCGCGGCGTCACGGAGGGGTTCGACGTAGCTGCGGTCGGGGACGGGTTCGTCGTCGCCGGTCACACCCACGAGGAGGGGTCGAGCGAGCAGAGCGCGATCGCCGTCCGCGTCGACGGCGAGGGGGTCGAACAGTGGCGGCGGACGTTCAACGCTCGACCGGGGACGACCGATACGATGCGGGCGGTCACCGTCGACGAGCAGGGACGGTTCGTCTTCGCGGGCTGGACGAGTCGGTTCCGTGACGCGTGGGTGGTGCGGATGACGCCGGACCAGTCGATCGACTGGGCGAAGCGCTACGGACCGGGCGACCGCAACCAGCTCCACGGCGTCGTCGCCGCCGCCGAGGGCGGGTACGTCGCGGTCGGCGAGACCGACGACACGGCGGGCGACACCGCGGGGTGGATCGTCAAGCTCGACGACGAGGGAACGCAGGTGTTCTCCCAGCGGTTCAAAAAGCGGTCCGACGATCCGACCAACACCTACGACGACTACAACGTCCTCTACGACGTGTCGGAGACGCGCAACGGGTTCGTCGCCGTCGGTGCCAACGCGTTCGACCCGCAGACGAACGACCAGCGCGGGTGGGCGCTGGAGATCAACGTCAACGGCGGCAAGCTCTGGGGGACGGTCGTCGAGGCCGACACCTACACCGCGTTGCGAAGCGTCACCGACGGGAATCTGGAGTACTACGTCGCCGGCGAGACGGCCACGAACGGGAACGGTGACGACGCCCGAGGGTTCGCCGCCAACCTCGGCATCGAGGGCGAGACCAAGTGGCAGAACAGCTACGGGTCGGGGTCAAGCGAGTTCTCCGCGTTCCAGCTGACCGACGCGGACGGGATGGTCTGCGTCGGGAGCGCGGCGGAGTCACCCGGCGGAACCGCCGCCGGCTGGGGCGTGAAGGTCGGCGGCGAGGAAGTCGCGACCGCCACTCCGTCACCGACGCCGAGTCCCACCCCAACGCCGACGCCCGCGCCCGACGACTCCACCCCGACGTTCACGCCGACGCCGACCGACGAACCGAGCGGCACCGACGCGACGGGCGGCGGACCGAGTACGCAGGCACCGACGCCGACGGCGACGGGATCCACCGACCCGGGGACGGCGACGCCCGACGGCGACGACGGGAGCGGGGCGACGACGACCGGCGCCAGCGGTGGCGGCGGGCTCTCGCCCGCAGTCGTCGGCGTCGGCGCAGTCATCGTCGCGCTCGGGAGCGCCGGCGTGCTCTACAACCGGTTCCTCGGCGACGACGAGGGTTCGGACGGGTCCGACGGAGACGCCGGTGGGTCGCCGTCCGACGACACCGGCGGTGACGGCGACGGCGGTGGCGGCGACGACACCGCGACCGACGTCGAGACCAGCGATCCCGACACCGACGGCACCGAGGAGGTCCAGGCGGCCCAGACCGTCGTCGAGAGTCCCGGCGGCGAGGGGGCCGACGACGAGACGGGCGACGACGACATGCCCGGCGACGGGGCCGACGACGAGACCGAGGAGTAGCGGAAGCAGACGGCCGTCCCCGGAGTCGCAACCCCTATTGGTCGCTCGTCCCGAGAGTCGTGTATGTCACAGGAGACCCAGTCCTCGGAGCGGCCGACGCGCGTCGACGGGATGCCGACGTTCGGGCTCGGCACGTGGAAGAACGAGAGCCCCGACCAGTGCGCCGAGAGCGTCCGGACGGCGCTGGAGATGGGGTATCGCCACGTCGACACCGCCCAGATCTACGGTAACGAGTCGGCGGTCGGCGACGGCATCGCCGCGGCCGACGTGCCCCGCGAGGAGATCTTCCTCGCCACGAAGGTGTGGATCGACCACCTCGACCGCGACGGCGTGATCGAGACCACGGAAGAGAGCCTCGACAAACTCGGGGTCGACAGCGTCGACCTGCTGTACGTCCACTGGCCCTCGCGGACCTACGACGCCGCGGAGACGCTGCCCGCCTTCGAGGAGCTGGTCGAGCGGGGACTGATCGACCGCATCGGCGTCTCTAACTTCGAACCGCACCACCTCGAGACGGCTCGCGAGGTGCTCGACGAGCCCGTCTTCGCCAACCAGGTCGAGTGTCACCCGCTCCTCCAGCAGGCGGAACTCCGCGAGTACGTCGCGGGGACGGACATCGAACTCGTCGGCTACTCGCCGCTGGCCCGCGGCGCCGTCTTCGACGTGCCCGAACTCACCGAGATCGCCGAGAAACACGGCGTCAGCGAGGCGCAGGTGTCGCTGGCCTGGCTCCGCGAGACGGGCGTGACGGCCATCCCGAAGGCCACGAGCGAGGCGCACATCCGCGACAACTGGGAGAGCCTGGACCTCGAACTGGACGAGGCGGACCTGGCGACCATCCACGGGATCGACCGTACCGACCGACAGGTCCACACCAGCTTCGCCCCCGACGGCTGGGACTGACCGCTCTACGGCCGCTCTGCTCGCAGGCTGTCACTCCGTCGACCGCTCGGCGCCGGTGCTCGACCGCTTGCGCGCTGGTGACCGACTCCTTGTCCGCCGGTGACGGGTCTCCTGTCCGTCGGCGATCGTCCCGTTCTCGGAACCGCCGATCCTGTAGTCGAGAGGACCTGTCGGACGCGAACAGCGATCGGCGGCGCCGGGCAACAGAAGAAGTATACAGGGTGGTGCCAAATCCACGGACATGTCAGTCGGGAGCCGGCAGGGGGTCGTCGAAGCCATCCGCTTCGACCTGAACAAGTTCCACGAGACCTGGATGGGACTGCTCTACCCGCGCCAGCGCGGCGCGGGCGACACCGTCCTCGGGAAGTGGCAGCCACAGACCACGCGCGAGCGGGTCACCTACACCGCCTGGGCGGCGCTGGGGGCGCTCGTCGTCGCGGTGCTGTACCCGCTCGCCCTGTTCGGCGTCGTCGTTCGCTTCCACGCCCGAAAGATCGACGTCTCGGTGGAGAAACTCGGCGCGGTCGGCGTGATACTGCTCGCGGTCCTCGTCTGGGGCGGCCTCTCGGCGCTGGTCGAGTTCCGGCTGGACTACTCGTCGCAGGCGACCAACGCCATCATCGCCGCCAGCGTCGTCGCCGTCGTCTCGGCGGGGCTGGCCGTTGCCTTCCGCGCGATCGGCGGTCGGATCACGACGGTCGTCTTCGCGTACCCCTTCGGGATGACGGCCATCTTCCTGCCGCCGGTCGTCGCCGCGCTCGTCTCCGACGACGTGGCCCAGTTCAGCATCGTCTACGCCGAACAGCTCGCCGACCTCGTCCGCGACGAGGTGCTCGGCCCGGTGGGCCTTCGGGACTACGTCGCCGACCGATTCGAGATGACCGAACTGGCCTACGTCCTCATCTGGCTCGGGGTCTCCGTCCCGCTGGGGTGGCTCCTCGGCACGACCGTGGCGCTCGCCGACTTCATCCGCCCGACCGGGGAGTAGCGGTCTCCGTTCTCCACCCGGGGTGTCAGAGCACGTCGAGCGGGTCGATAGCCGTCGGCTCCGGTGCGTCGTTCGCCGCATCGCCGCTCGCGACGGCGACGGTCCCGGTCGACGCCCGGTCGACGAGCACCGTCGCGCCCGTGACGATCGGCGCGAGCACGCCCGAGACGACTGTTCCGGGTTCGGCCAGCGGCGCCCGGACCGTCACCTCGTCGTCGCCGTCGAGGCCGTACTCGTCGACAACCCGCTCGGCCGCCGTCAGCAGTCGCTCGTGGGTGAGCGCCCCGTCGGCGGTCGCGAGGGCGGTGTCCGTCGGAGCGACCCGATCCGGCGGAGCGGTCGGGTTCTCGCTCCACATCTCCGCCTCGAAGTGGGCGAACTCGGGGTCGTCGGGCACGTCGCCGTAGACGAAGGTCTTGGTTCCTGGTTCGGGGTCGTACGCCTCGGCGCGGGCCCCGGGGACGACGAGCGCCTTCGCCGCCGGCGACTCGTCGGGGTCGAAACGGGTCGTCGCCCCGAGGAGACTCGCCCCGAACAGGGCGAGCAGTGGCGGCGGCGTCAGCAAGTCGCCGGCGTCGACGGCGACGGTCGCGCCGCCGCGGACCCCGTAGTGGCGCAGGATGTTGCCCGTCTTCCAGGCGTTCGTGCAACACTTCTCGTAGCTGTACGAGCCGGCGCGGCTGTCGGTCCGCACCGCCAGATCGTCCGTCCGCCGCTCGCGAGCCACCAGGTCCCCGATCACGTCCATGGCGACGCTTCGGCCGGTATCGGCAAAAGGAGTCCGACACGACCCCGCGTCCCGACGGTGCTGGTCGACGCCCGCCGCTCCGGTCGTGCCCGCTCAACGGAGTCGCCACCCGCGCAGGAAAGCGACGGCGACGCCCCCGACGACGGTACTGAACAGTAGCGTCGCGGTCCGGACGACCAGCACCCCGGCGGCGGCCGTGGCGGGTGAGACGGCGGTGACGAGGCCGATCGCACCGCCGAGCAACACGTCGTAGGCGCCGAGGCTGCCCGGGATCGGGACGACGCTCGCCACCTGTGGGAGCGGGACGACGACGACGAGCGGGACCACGGCGAGAACGCCGACCTCCGCGCCGACGCCGACGAGCGCGACCCACAGCGCGACCGCGGTCAACAGCTGTTCGGCCACCCCGCCGACGGCGACGAGCGCGAGCAGTGCCGGCCGACCCCGAAACCGAACGACTCGCGTCCAGAACCGCTCCAGCGCCCGGTCGACGACCGAGCGGTCGTGGGGCGTCTCGCGGTACAGCGAGGAGACCCATCGGACGACCGGGCCGAGGACGACGGCCAGGCCGCCGCTGATCGGGTCGCGGAACCGGACGACGGCACCGCCGAGGACGACGAGCCCGACGACGGCGCCGCCGAGCGTAGTGAGGAAGTAGCCGGGAGCGGGGCCGCCGAGGGCGAGCACCAGCGCGGCGGCCGTCGAGACGACCAGTTGCGCGCCGGACTTGACGTATTTGGCGACCGAGCGGACCGCCAGCGCCTCGCTGTAGGTCGTGCCCGTCGCGGTCTCGACGAACGTCGCCACGATCGGCTCGGAGCTGACCGGTCCGGCGGGACTCAGCGCGTCGAAGAAGTCGCCGGCGACCGCGAACTGGACGCTCTGGCTGCCGGAGAGCCCGTCGCCGAGGGGGCGAACCGAGGCCCAGAAGCCCAGGCCGTCGACGACGCCCTCGGCCGCGACGAGGACCGCGACCGCCGCGAGCAGTCCCGGGGCGACCGCCGACAGGCGGGCGGCGACGTCGTCGACGCCGACGAACGCGAGGTAGCCGGCGAGCGCGCCGCCGCCGACGAGGACGCCCGCCAGGAACCGGAGAGTCCGACGCACACCCCGGGGTGGGGCGGGTCGGAAGAAAAGCCCACCGAGACCGACGCTCGCCCTCGCCGCGGGGAAGGGACGCCCGACCCGGTCACCCGTCGACGCGGCGCCAGTACAGCGCCAGATCGAGCGTCACGTCGTCGAGCTCGACGGTCTCCTCGCCGACGCAGGCGTAGCCGAGCGACTCGTAGAACCCGCGGGCCTGCTCGTTGTCGGCGCCGGTGTTCAGGACCAGCGCGCGGTAGCCCCGGCGACGCGACCGGCGGGCGAGTTCCTCGACGATCCGGGTGCCGATTCCCCGACCCTGCATCGCCGGGTCGACTCGGACGCGGGAGAGTTCACCTGTTCCCGCGGCGGCGTCGAAGCGCTCGGCCATCCAGCCGTCGAGCGGCTCGACGGCGCCGGTCGCGACGATCCGCCCGCTCGCCCCCCCGCTGTCAGGTTCGCGGGTCGTCCCTCCCCGCTCACCGTTCGAGGGCGCCCTGCGGTCGACCTCGCCGACGAGGAACTCCCCGCCGGCGTCGAGGTAGTGCCCGCGAACGTCCTCCAGGTCGGTGTCGGGGGCGTCGACGACCCACTCGGGCGTCTCGGCCATCGCCTCGCGGTTCAGCTCGCGGACCCGCTCGCCGTCGCCGGCGCGGTACCGGCGGATCGTCAGTTCGGTCGGCTCGGCCATCTTCATGCGCGGGCGACCGTCGCGTCGTCGGAGACGGAGAACCGCGCGCACAGGTCGGCGACGGTCTCGGCAACTGTCTCGGCGCCCGCGTCGTCGTCCGGTGAGAGATCCGTCGGCATGGTCGAGGGGACTGACGGTCCCGGCTTAGCTACTGTGCTGACACGGTTCTGCCCGGCGTGACCGACGACACAGTCGACACAGTCACTCCAGGAAGTATTCGATGTCGTCGACGGCGTCGCCGTGGGCGTGGTAGGCGTCGTCGGGCACGTCGTCGAACCACGCCAGGTCCAGATCGGTCCACTCACCGAACGTCGGGTCGTCCGCGATCGGTTCGCCGGTCACGGGCTCGGTCCCGACGACGGCGTCGTAGCTCGTGGCCGTTCGGTCGGGGTCGCTCCGCAGTTCGTGCGTGACCGCGCTGACGCGGAGGACTTCGGCGACCGGGGCGTCGACGCCGGTCAGCGTCGCGGCGATCTCCCCGGCGCGGTCGAGCCAGTCGGCGCCGCCGGGGACGTGCCCGTAGGGGAGCCGCCAGCCGTGCGGGCTGTCCATCAGCAACACCGCGCCCGTCTCGTTCGTGACGCCGACGGCGACGAGTCCCTCGACGGAATCGTAGTACTCGAAGGCGTCCGCGCTGTCGGTCGTCCTCGCTTCGGTGTACTCGACGGCGGGGTCCTCACGTAGCGTCGACGGGTCGCGAAGCTCGTCCATACCCCGGGCGTTGTCGGCCGCGGTATTTGGAGGTTGATACCTGGCTCGCCGACGCGACGGCACGACCGCCGTCGCCGGTGAGTATGGTGGGAGAAACCGCGAGCTAACCGGTAACAACTGGCATACCCGTGGCGAACTGACTCTCTACCGAACGCAGATCCATGCCAATTCACTGGAGCGCACGGCGCCCGAATCGATCGCCCGACGGTGGCGACCAGCGATACCCCGGGAGACCGGGCGTGGCCGAGACCCCCGGACGGACGTACGTCTGTCTGACGTGTGACGTCGAGTTCGTCATTCCGCGGACCGAGACCGCGGTCTGCTGCCCGATCTGCCGCATGAACCGCATCCAGGCGATCGACTGACCGGACGCCGCGCGACGGGACTCGCCGCCGATACGGCCGACTGTCGGCGGTCCCGGGACAGCGGCGTCACGCGATCTCTTCGAGCGAGTCGAACGCGTTCCAGCACTCGCAGTCGAGGTCCTCGATAGCGTTCACCTCGTCCGGCAGGTCCGATATCGGCATCCCGTCGTCGAATCGGTCGCAGTCGTCGGTGTGGACCGAGAAGTCGTCGCTCGCCATGACCGGCATACACCGAACGGAGGCGGGACAGTGTCAAAAACCCGGCGTAGCGTTTTCAATCGATGTAACCGGTACCGCTGTGTCGGCTGTGTCGGGACAATCGTTTTGGGGACGGCCCGAGAGGCGGACGATATGGAAGTCGCCGAGCGGGTCCACCTGATCCCGGTGGGCTACGAGAACGACCGGATCGTCCTGCCGGCGGTCGAGTTGCGCGCCGACCGCGTCGTCCTCCTGCGCTACGAGGACGAGACCGACCACCCCTCCTACGTCGAGACGGTCCGCGGGCGCTTCGACGAGGCGGGCATCGACCACGAGACGGTGCCGTGCGACGTCTTCGACTTCTACGACTCGATCGGGACCGTCGCCGAGCTGGCGACCCGCTTTGCCGACCACGAGGTGTACGTCAACCTCGCCTCGGGGTCGAAGGTCACCGCCATCGGCGGCATGATCGCCTGTATGGCCACCGGTGCGACCCCCTACTACGTCCGCGCCCAGCGCTACGCCGCCGAGACCGACGGCGACGTCGCCGAGGGGATCCGCGAGATCACCGAGCTCCCGACCTATCCGATGCAGAGCCCCGAACCCCAGCACGTCGCGGTCATGGACCACCTCGACCGCGAGGACGGCGCCCGGAAACGGGACCTCATCGAGTTCGGGAAGAGCGAGGGGCTGCCGTTCATCGCCGACCGGGACGCAGCCAACCGCAAGAGCGAGTACCGCCTGCTCGACAGTCACGTCCTCGGGCCGCTGTCTGACAACGGCTACGTCACCCTCGAAACGGTCGGCCGCTCGACCCGCGTCTCCCTGACCGAGAGCGGGCGCAACACGCTCCGGGCGTTCCGCTATCTCGTCGAGGACGACTGACGATCGCGACGGCGCGCTCCCCGGGGTCCGAGCCGTGACACCACGGTCCACGCAGTTGTCAGACGTGAGAATTGCACCGAGTGACTCAAGGGGGGTGGTCGAGTGATCCGACCAGGACCAGATGCCAGACGTTCACAACCGAGAGTCGGGTGCGGACGCACACCGGCTCGCCCCCGCTGCACCCGACGAGGAGCACGTCTACGGTGCCTGCAGCCCCGGCTGGCACAGCGCAGCCGACCGGCGCTACGCCTTCGCCGACTGGATCGCCGTCGCTCGCGCCACCGACATCGAGCGCGTCTGTTCGCTCCTCCCGGGCGATCAATCCCCCGACGATCCCGAAATCGACGGGTATACGGACGTGTTCGGCCAGGAAAACGTCCTCCACGCGCCGATCCCCGACGGCCGACTCGCCTGTCCGGCCCTCCTGAAACAGGAGGTGTTGCCGTTCCTCGACGACGCCGCCGCGGCCGACGAACGGGTCGTCGTCCACTGTCTCGACGGGATGGGCCGAACCGGTCAGGTGCTCGCCGCCTGGCTCGCCCACGACCGCGGCTACGAGCCCGAACGGGCCATCGAAACGGTGGAGGAGATGGGTCGACAGCCTCGCGATCCCGTCCGGGCCGGCAACGCGACCGAACAGGAACTGTACGACCTGCTCACGATCGTCCGCTGAGCGGTCGGCCGCGGACTCCGTCCGGCCGACGCGGCGACGCCCCGACAGTCCGCCCCGACCGGCCGCCCGGCCGGGAGCGAGACCCACCGCGACCGTCAGCGGGGCGGACCCTTATGTCCGATGGCGCACAACTCCGAGGCGATGACGACGATCAAGGACAGCGTCCACGACCACATCGCGGTCGAGGGCGTCGCGGCGGCGCTGGTGGACACGCCGCCCGTCCAGCGGCTCCGGCGGATCAAGCAGCTCGGGACGGTCACCTTCGTCTACCCCTCGGCCAACCACACCCGCTTCGAGCACTCGCTGGGCGTCTACCACCTCGCCAACGAGGCGCTCGCCCACCTGGGTATCGAGGGGACCCAGGCCGAACGGGTGCGAGCGGCGGCGATGCTCCACGACGTGGGCCACGCCCCCTACAGCCACAACGTCGAGGACATCGTCTACCGCCGGACCGGCAAGTACCACGACGACGTCCACGACCTCATCGACGACGGTCCCGTGGCGCGCGCGCTGGCCGCCCACGACCTCGATCCGGGTGCTGTGGCCGACCTCGTGGCCGGCGACGGCGAACTCGGCCAGATCGTCTCCGGCGAACTCGACGTCGACCGGATGGACTACCTGGTGCGGGACGCCCACCACACCGGCGTCCCCTACGGCACCATCGACGCCGAGCGGCTGGTGCGCGCGCTGCGGTTCGTCGACGGCGACCTCGTCCTCGACGAGGGCAACGTCCAGACCGCAGAGAGCCTGCTGCTCGCTCGCGCGCTCATGAACCCGACCGTCTACAGCCACCACGTCGCCCGCATCGCCAAGGCGATGCTCCGGCGGGCGACCCAGCGGCTGCTCGCCCACACCGACGTCGACGCCGCGGAACTGCGGCGGATGGACGACTGCGAGCTGCGCGTGGCCCTCCGCGACTGCGATACCACTGCCGCGCTCGCCCACCGACTGGACCGCAGAGACCTGTACAAACGCGGCGTCTGGGCCGAGATGGAGGCCGTCCCCGAAGCCCTGCTCGACGCCGACCAGGAGGCGATCGGCGACCACGAGCGGGCGGTCGCCGACGAGGCGAACGTCGACCCCGACGCGGTGATCCTCGACGTGCCCGGTCGCCCGTCGATGAAGGAGTCGTCCAGTCGCGTCCTCGTCAACGGCGAGGTGCGGCGGCTGAGCGAGCAGTCGACGCTCGTCAACGCCTTGCGCGCCGCCCAGCGCGACCAGTGGCGCCTCGGCGTCTACGCGCCCGCCGCGAGCGCCGAGCGGGTCGGCAACGCCGCCGTCCGGACGCTCGGGCTCGACCTCGACGACACCAGGGTCCGCGACGTGCGCCCCGGCGTCCACGCGACCCTCGACGATTTTAACTAGTCTCTCCAGAGACACCCAGTAATGAGTTCCACCACGTTCGAGGGCACGGTCCTCCGCGGCCGCGAGTTCGAGCCCGTCGAGGGCCGCGTCGTCGTCGAGGACGGCGAGATCACCGCCGTCGAGGAGGTCGCGACCCACAGCGACGACATCGTCCTCCCGGCGTTCGTCAACGCCCACACCCACATCGGCGACTCCATCGCCAAGGAGGCCGGGGGCGGCCTCTCGCTGGAGGAGCTGGTCGCGCCGCCCGACGGGCTGAAACACCGGCTGCTGCGGGCGGCGAGCCAGGAGGAGAAGGTCGAGGCGATGCGGCGGTCGCTGGCGTTCATGGTCGACTCGGGGACCGCGGCCTGCATCGAGTTCCGCGAGGGCGGCGTCGAGGGCGTCGAGGCGTTCGAGCGGGCGGCCCACGGGCTGCCCATCGACCCGATGGTCATGGGTCGCGAGACGGTCGGGGCGATGGAGGCGGCCGACGGCTTCGGTGCCAGCGGCGCCAACGACGCCGATTTCACCCGGGAGCGCAACGCGGCCGCCCGCGCCGGCAAGCCCTTCGGCATCCACGCCGGCGAGGTCGACGCCTCCGACATCAACCCCGCGCTGGACCTCGACCCCGATTTCCTCGTCCACATGGTCCACGCCGAGGAGTTGCACCTCGACCGCGTCGCCGACAGCGAGATCCCGGTCGCCGTCTGCCCGCGTTCCAATCTCGTCACCGACGTGGGCTTCCCGCCGATCGCGGAGCTGCTGGCGCGGACGACCGTCGCGCTCGGGACGGACAACGTCTTCCTCAACAGCCCGTCGATGTTCCGCGAGATGGAGTTCGCGGCGAAGCTCGCGGACGTGAGCGCCCGCGACGTGTTGCGGATGGCGACGGTCAACGGCGCCGAGATCGCCGACCGGAACTGCGGACTGGTCGAACCCGGACGGGCGGCCAAGCTGCTCGTCCTCGACGGCGACTCGGACAACCTCGCCGGGGCCAAAGACCCCGTCCGCGCAGTCGTCCGCCGCGCGGGCGTCGCGGACCTGTCCGACGTGTACCTCGCCGACGACTGAGTGACGACCCGGGTTCAGGTCGCCCGTTCGTCCATCCAGTCGACGGCCGCTCCCTCGTCGTCGAACGCCGAGAGCTCGACTGCGGGCGCGTCGATCTGGTTCTCGACCGCCATCGCCTGCAACCCTTCGGCGACGATCGCGAGGTACTGGAGGTCGGTGGCCTCGCAGGCTTCGTTCCACCCCTCGGAGATGAACTCCTGTATCTCCCCGTGGACGACGACGTCCTCGGGGAAGATGCTGATCGTTCCCTCCTTCTCGGCGGGCTCGTGCGCCTCGACCCACCGCTCGTTTATGCGCTTCATCGTCTCGATATCGCCGTTCCACGCCCGAAGGTCCCACACGATGTAGGACCCACGGTCCTCCGTATCGATCGGTAGCTCCGGATAGCTCGGTGCCATCGTGTCGAGTCGAGGAAACCCCGCATGGAAAACGTGTCTCCCCGAGTATCAGTATCGACAACGGACCGACGGATCCGGGCAGTCGATCCGAGCCGTCCGTCAGCCATGCCGAAGGGTTATATCTGCGTGCGTGGTATTAACAATCACGGCTATGTACGATACGATCCTGCTGCCGACAGACGGGTCGGCGGGCATCGAGCGGGTGGTCGACCACGCGGGGGAGCTGGCGCGGGTCCACGACGCGACGATACGGGCGCTGTACGTCGTCGACGCGACGAGCTTCACCGGACTCCCGATGGAGACGTCCTGGGACGGGGTCCGACAGGTCCTCGAGTCCGAGGGCGAGACGGCGCTGGACGGAGTCGAGCGACTGGCGCCCGACGACGTGGCCGTCGAGACGGCGACCGTGGAGGGGACGCCGAGTACCGAGATCGTCCGCTACACGCGCGACCGACCGGTCGACGTGGTGGTGATGGGAACGCACGGCCGCGGCGGGATCGACAGGCTGCTGTTGGGGAGCGTCGCCGAGCGCGTCGTCCGGAAGTCGGCGGTGCCCGTCGTGACGGTGCCGGTCAGCGAGAGCGCGACCGACTCAGAGGAAGTCGTCGAGGCCGACGCCGACCCGACCGCCGGCGTCGAGAGTTCCTGACGCGGTCGCCGGCCGCTCGGCCGTCGGCCTCGTCAGTCGACGATCGGGCGCAGGTGCTCGCAGTCGCCGGCGGTGACCCGCACCCGCTCGTCGCCGGTGTCGACCACGAGCGTTCCCGGGAACTCGACGTCGACGGCGTCGCCCACCACCTCGCCGCCCGGCGTGTCCACCCGCACGCGCTTGCCCAGCGTCGTCGCGTGCTCGCGCCAGGCAGGAATCACCGACTCCGGCTCTCTCCGTAGCTCGTCGAACTCCTCCAGTACTCGCTGGGTGAACAGCCGCCGGTCGACGGTCCCCACCTCGGCCAGTAGCGTCGCCGGCCGCGCCTCGCTCGGCAGGTCGTCGGGGTCGACGTTGGCGTTGATCCCCGTCCCGACGACGACCCACGAGACCCTGTCGGCCTCGCCCTCCATCTCCGTGAGGACCCCGGCGAGCTTCCGCTCGATCTCGTCGCCCTCGGCGTCCTCGCCCGGGGGCGCCACGTCGTCAGCGGGCCGCTCTGCCGGACTGTCGCTCGCTCCGCTCACGACGACGTCGTTCGGCCACTTGATCCGGGCATCGACGCCGGCCTCGCGGGCGGCCCGCGTCACGGCCACGGCGGCCGCGAGCGTGAACACCGGTGCGTGCGCGGGCGGCACGTCCGGGCGGACGAGGAGGCTCAGCCAGATCCCGCCGCTGGGCGAGGACCACTCGCGGTCGAGTCGACCCCGCCCGCCGGTCTGCTCGTCTGCGAGGACGACCACGTCGGCGGCGCCCTCCGCCGCGAGGTCGCGAGCGCGGGCGTTCGTGCTCGGGACCGAGTCGTGAAACTCCACGTCGAAGGGCGCGTCCAGCCCGTACTCGACGGCGGTCCCGCCGAACTCCGGGACCGCGGCGAGGACGTACCCCTCGTCCCCGCTGGCGATGTCGAACCCATCCTCGCGCAGCGCCTCGACGTGCTTCCAGACGGCCGCCCGCGACACGTCCAGCCGCTCGGCCAACTCCGGCCCGGTGACCGGCCCCTCGGTCAGCGCGTCGAGGACCCGCTCGCGCGTCTCCTGCATAGGCGTCCATCTCTCGGGAGCGACCGTAAGTGGTCCGGAGCAGAGCGCGGCCCGCACGGCGACGCACCCGCTCACTCGGACTCGGCGAGCCGCTCGCCTTCGGTGTCGAGGTCGGAGACCGACTCGTCGACCGCCTCCGTCTCGATCCCGAGTTCGGTCGCCGCGCAGTCGAGGCAGTAGTAGTTCTCGTCGCCGTCCGTCGCGGTCAGCGGGACGCCGGCGGCGACGAACTCCTCGCGGTAGCGGCGACAGAGCCCGCGGTCGACGGCGCCGCCGCAGGCCACGCAGGACTCGTCCGGATTCTCCTCCGCGCGAACGACTCGTCGGTCGACCGACCGGACGCGGCCGAACCGCGAGCGGCCGTACGACCGCTCGAACCGCGGGTTGACCGCGACGCCGCCGACGACGGCGACGACCGAGAGCGCCAGCACGACCAGCGCCGGCCACGGCGACCAGACCGTTCCACTGGCGGCCCGCGCTGCGACGGTGGCGAGGCCGGAGACGCCCAGCCCGACGAGCAGCCACCCGGCCGCGCCGCCCATGAGCGCCGAGAGGTCGTCGGCCAGCGCGGTGAACCGGTCCCCGTTCTCGTCCATACGTCGGCTTGCCCGCGGTCGCACATAAGTGTCGTCCGGGAGTCGTTCCGGCGGGCCGGACCCGAGAATCGTCACGAGCGCCGTCGCGGTCGCCGCGGCCTCATACGGATCGCTCTCAGTCGAGGACGAACATCGTGTCGCCCATGTCGACGGACTCGCCCTCGCTGACGGCGACGGCGGTGACGGTGCCGGCGTTCTCGGCGACGATGTCGTTCTCCATCTTCATCGCCTCCAGCACGCAGAGCACGTCCCCGGCCGCCACCTCGTCGCCCTCCGAGACGTTGACTTCGAGGATGGTGCCCTGCATCTCCGCGGTCACTTCCTGGCCCTCGGCGGAGACGCCGCCGGAGTCGCCGCCGTTCGAACTTCCGCCGCCGGGCCGGGGGCGCTGGGCCTGGCCGCCGCCCGCGCCGCCGTCCACCTCGGTCGGGATCGCGGGTGCGCCCCGCTCTTCGAGTTCGACCTCGAAGCGCTTGCCGTTGACCTCGACGGTGAACTCCCGCTCGACGACCTCCCCGTCCTCGTCGTCGCTCCCGGCCGGTTCGGTGCCCCACCGTTCCTGGGCGGCGTCGATGCGCTCGGAGTCGATGTCCTCGTCGAGGTACTTCGTGGTGTGTCTGCCTTCGAGGAACGGCTCGTCGGTCAGCATCATGCGGTGGAAGGGGATGATCGTCGGGAACCCCTCGATGGTGTAGTCGGCGAGCGCGCGCTTGCCGCGGGCGATGCACTCCGCGCGGTCCTCGCCGTGGGTGATGAGCTTCGCGACCATCGAGTCGTAGTCGGTCACGAGGTCGTCGCCCTGGCGGTGGGCGTCGTCGACCCTGACGCCGATGCCGCCCGGCGGGTCGTAGACCTCGTACTCGCCGCCCGTGGCCGGCGCGAAGTCGTTGGCGGCGTTCTCGGCGTTGATCCGGAACTCCATGGCGTGCCCCTCCAGCTCCACGTCCTCCTGCTCGAAGGTCAACTCCTCGCCGGCGGCGACGCGGATCTGCCACTTCACTAGGTCGATGTCCGTCAGCTCCTCCGTGACGGTGTGCTCGACCTGGATACGCGTGTTGACCTCGAGGAAGAAGAAGTCCGTGTCGGCGTCGAGCAGCCCCTCCTCGTTGCGGTCCTCGTCCTCGACGAGGAACTCGAAGGTGCCGGCGTTGTAGTAGTCGCCGGCGTCGGCGCCGCGGCGGGCGGCCTCCCTGATGTCCTCGCGCAACTCGTCCGTGAGCGCGGGCGAGGGGCCTTCCTCGATGACCTTCTGCTGGCGCCGCTGGAGCGAGCAGTCGCGCTCACCGACGTGGCGGACGTTGCCGTGTTTGTCCGCGATGATCTGCACCTCGACGTGGCGGGCGTTGTCGAGGAACCGCTCCAGATAGACCGAGGCGTTCGAGAAGTACGCCTCGCCCTCGCGCTGGGCGGTTTCGAGGGCCTCCTCGGCGTCCTCGGCGCTCTCGACGACCTCCTGGCCCATCCCGCCGCCTCCGCCCTCGGCCTTGATCAGGACCGGGAAGCCGTGCTCCTCGCCGAACTCGCGGACCTGCTCGGGGTCCTCGACGGACTCGGTGGTCCCGGGGACGATGGGCACGTCGGCCTCGCGCATGACCTGGCGAGCGTGGGTCTTCTCGCCCAGCCGTTCCATCGCGTCGCTGGCGGGGCCGATCCAGGTGATCCCGTCGGTCTCCTCGACGCGGGCGGCGAAGTCGGCGTTCTCGGCCATGAACCCGTAGCCGGGATGGATGGCGTCGGCGTCGGCTTTCTCCGCGGCCTCGATGACGGCCGCCCCGTCGTTGTAGGAGTCGGCCGCGCGGGCGGGGCCGATGTTGTACGCCTCGTCGGCGTAGCGGACGAACCCCGCGTGTTTGTCGGCCTCGCTGTAGACGGCGACCGTCCCGACGCCAAGCTCCTCGCAGGCTCGCATCACGCGGACGGCGATCTCGCCGCGGTTGGCGACGAGGACCTTCTCGAACATACTCCCCTGTACCGAGCGTTGCCCTTTAAATCTACTCGGAGTCGGCGGTTCGAGCCGCCGGGTGTCCGGTCGTCTCGCACGCGCGAGACTCCGGCCATCGTCGATGGTGAATTTCGCCCGTCGATGGCCTGATTCGTACGTTTTCGACCGATCGGTTTGTTGGTGTTAAGTCGGTTCGGCCCCGAGCACCTGTATGGAGAGTCCACACTGGACAGCCGCCGGTGAGTCGGTCGATCCCGGCGACCGCGAGACGGTCGACCCCGGCGAGTACGAGACGGTCGAACGGCGAGTGCTGGTGATCGGCGCCGGCGCCGCCGGCGCGCGGACGGCGATCGAACTGGCCGAGCAGGGGGTCGACCCCGAGGACCTGCTCGTCGTCGGCAAGCGGGGTCACGGCGACGCGCACACGACGTGGGCCCGGGGCGGGGTCAACGGCGCGCTCGGGACCCACGATCCCGAAGACGACTGGACGGTCCACGCCGCCGACACGCTGAACGAGGGCCACCACGTCAACGACCCCGACAAGGTCGAGACGGTGACGAAACGGATGCCCGCGCTCCTCCGGGAACTCGACGAGTGGGGGATGGCGTTCAGCCGGACCGACGAGGGCGAGATCGACCAGCGGTACTTCGGCGCCCAGTCGTTCCGCCGGACGGCCTTCGCCGGCGACCACACCGGCGAGTCGATGCTCGACACGCTCGTCGAGCGCGCGCAGGCCCTCGAGATCCCCTACCGGGAGAACCTGTTCGTCTCCGACCTCGTCACCGACGGCGACCGGGTGCTGGGCGCCGCGGCCGTCGACACCGACACCGGCGCGTTCGTCGCCGTCGACGCCGAGGTGGTCGTCCTCGCGGCGGGCGGCTACACCAGCCTCTACAGCCGCCACTCCTCCCGCGACGACGAGAACACCGGCGACGGCCCGGCGCTGGCCTACCGCGCCGGCGTCGACCTCCTCGACGCGGAGTTCGTCCAGTTCCACCCGACGGGGATGGTCGGGAACCGCTACGGCGAGGAGTGGGACGGGCGCCTCGTCACCGAGGCGGTCCGCGGGGAGGGCGGGCGGCTGTACAACGCAGATGGCGACCGGTTCATGGAGCGGTACTCGCCCGACCAGATGGAGCTCGACGCCCGAGACGTGGTCGCCCGGGCCATCGCGAAGGAGATCGCTGAGGGCCGCGGAACCGACCACGGCGGCGTCTACCTCGACATCTCCCACCGCGAGCGCGAGTTCATCCGGGATCGACTCCCGCGGATGTACGAGCGGTTCGCGGACCTGGGCGTCGACATGGCCGAAGACCCCGTCGAGGTCGCGCCGACGGCCCACTACGGCATGGGCGGCGTCGTCGTCGACGAGGTCGGCGAGACGACCCTCGACGGCCTCTACGCCATCGGCGAGACGATGGCGGGCGTCCACGGCGCCAACCGCCTCGGCGGTAACTCCCTGGCCGAGACGATCGCGTTCGGCGAGGTGACGGGTCAGGCCGTCGCCGAGCGGCTCGCCGACGGCGGCGAGCGCCCGGCTGACGGGGTGCTCCACGAACGCGTCGGGTCGCAGTTCGCCGATCTCGCGGCGCTGTCGGGACGCGACGGCGCCCACGACCCCGAGGCGCTGCTGGACGAGGTGCGGGAGTCGCTCTGGACCCACGCCGGGATCCTCCGAGACGGCGAGGGGCTGCGCGAGGCGCTGGACGAACTGGCGTCGATCCGCGAGCGCGCGACGGACCTGGCGGTCGGCGACCGGACGGACCGCTCGTTCGAGTTCGCGCTCGACCTGGGGTTCGCGCTGACCGTCGCGGAGGCGGTGGTGCGGGGCGCGCTCGAACGCGAGGAGTCCCGCGGCGCGCACTTCCGGACAGACCACCCCGAGACCGACCCCGACTGGCGCCGGTCGGTCGTGATCGGCCGCGACAGCGTCGGCGCGATGCGCGTCGACACCGCCCCCGTCGGCACGCCGAGCGAGGCCGTCCAGGAGGCCCTCGACGCCGGCTACGAGCTGGACTACCACCAGCTGGAGTAAGCGACCGACCGGCGACGCCGGCCGACCCGTGGTCGGAACCACCCGACCGGGAAAACGGTTATGCGCTTGCTGGGCGTCGAACCCACCAGTGAGCGACAGCGAACGCGTCGCGCGGACCGACGAGGGGCTGGCGCAGGTGCTCGACGCCGCCGGCCGGGTCCGCGACGGAGCCACTGTTCCCGACCTCTCCGACGAGGAACTCGTGGCGATCTACCGGGAGATGAAACTCGCCCGCCACCTTGACGAGCGGGCCGTCTCCCTCCAGCGGCAGGGTCGAATGGGCACCTACCCGCCGCTGGCCGGCCAGGAGGCCGCCCAGGTCGCCTCGACCCACGCCCTGCGGGGCGACGACTGGATAGTCGACCAGTACCGCGAACACGGTGCGGTGGCGGTTCGCGGGCTCGAACCGGAGTATCTGCTGTACTGGATGGGCCACGAGGTCGGCAACGAGTGGCTTGCCGGCAAGCACGTCTTCCCGCTGAACATCTCCATCGCGAGCCATCTCCCCCACGCGACGGGGATGGCCTGGGCCGCGCGGTTGCGGGGCGACGACCGCGTCGTCTGCTGTCACTTCGGCGACGGCGCCACGAGCGAGGGGGACTTCCACGAGGCGCTGAACGTCGCGGGCGTCTTCGACGCGCCCGCGGTGTTCTTCTGCAACAACAACCAGTACGCCATCTCCGTCCCGCGGGAGCGCCAGACGGCGAGCGCGACCATCGCGGGGAAGGCCGACGCCTACGGCTTCGCGGGCGTCCGCGTCGACGGGATGGACCCGCTGGCGGTGTATCAGGTGACGAGAGCGGCCGTCGAGAAGGCCCGCGACCCCGGCGCGGAGCAACTGCGCCCGACGCTGATCGAGGCGGAGATGTACCGCTTCGGCGCCCACACCACCGCCGACGACCCCTCGCGGTACCGCACCGACGCTGAGGTCCAGCGCTGGCGCGAGCGCGACCCGATCCCACGGATGGAGACGTTCCTCCGCGAGCGCGGCCTGCTGGACGACGAGCGCGTCGCCGCCATCGAGGACCGCAACCGCGAGCGGGTCGCGGAGCTGGTCGAGGCGGCCGAGGCCTCCGAGCCGGCGGTCGAGGCGTGGTTCGAACACGCCTACGAGGAGCCGACGGAACGCGTGCGGGAAAGTCAGGCGTACCTCCGCGCGTTGCGCGAGCGCCACGGTGACGACGCGCTCCTGCGCGACGAGTGACCCGAACAGGCAGGCGATACTCCCCGATGTGCCGCGTTACCGACTGGAGGGGAGCGACCTACCGCTCGGAAGCCGCCGTATAGCAATACCGGCTCGGTCCGTCGGCGCACGTATGGCCTACCAGGTCGAATGCAGCCAGGAGGACGAGTTCATGATCAAATCCGAGGACGAGCACGAGGTCATCGAGCACGTCAAGGAACACGCTCACGAGAAACACGACATGGAGCTGAGCGACGACGACGCCCGCGACATGGTCCAGGAAGCGTCCTAAAGGTCGGTCCGTCCCCCGCGGCGTCCGTTTCCGCTGTCCACGACCGTCGAGCGGCGCCACCAACCGTTTTGTGGGCGGCGGCCGCAGTCCAGGCATGCACACGGCGTCGGTGGCGGTGGTGGCGTGACGGGCGTCTACGAGTACGCGCTGGGGGAGGCCGCCGAGGACCTGCACCCGAACGTGCGCGAGCGGTACGCGCTCGGCCCAGACGACGCGTTCGCGACGGTCGGTCGCGGACTGATGGACATCACCCGCGGCGCGGTCGCGCTGCCGGTGCTGTACGCGATGCCCGCGCGGAACCTCCTCTTTCCCGAATCGGGCGAGGACGTGCCGCTCTCGGTGACCACGGTGGGCTGGCGCGACCCCGCGGGGTACGAGGCGCTGACGACTCGCCGGGAGTTCGACTTCGACGGGAAGACCCGACAGTTCGACTCGACGACAGTGTGGGACGCCGAACGGGAGCGACTGTTCGACTTCCTGGGGACCGGCGGTCACGTCGTCTCGGAACTGCACCCGCGCGTCGAGGACGGCGTCCTCGTCGTCGAGGGCGGCAAGCAGTGGACGCGCGTCGGCGGGCGATATCTCCCGACGCCGGGACCACTGGGGGTGGACGTGACGGTGCGGGACCGCTACGACGAGCACGACGAGCAGTTCCACGTGACCGCGACCGTCGAGAGCGGCCTCGTCGGGCACATCCTGGGCTATCGCGGGTCGTTCACGCAGGAGCGCCGGGAGATGGAACGGGTGCCCGACGACCTCAAGCCCGTCACCGGGATCGATCCGCTACCGCCATGAGCGGCGGGGAAACGAGTGGGGACACGGACGTCGAGGCGGACGCCGCGGCCGACCCGGACCCGTTCGCACGGCTCGTCGCGGGCGTCTCGCTCGCCGACCTGAGCGCCGTCTTCGGCGCGTGCCTGTGGGCCGTCCTCACCCTCGCCGGCGGGCTCTCGCAGGTCGAGCGCGCGCTCGCGCTGGCGCCGCTGGTCGTCGTCCCGCTGGGCGTCGGGCTGGCCGCCCGCGGCGAGTTCACTGGGCTGTCGGCCCGACTGCTCGGCGCCGCAGTCGCGTTGCTCCCGGTCGGCGCGGCGTCGATGGCCCTCTCGCTCGTGATCGAGACGGGACCGGTTGCCGCGGGGCTGGCCGCGCCGTGGGTGTTCGTGACGAGCCTGCTCGCGCTCGCCGGCGTCTCGCGAGCGGTCGACCGTGGGACGATCCGGCCGCTGAACGTCGCGCTCGTCGACGCCGGTCTCGCCTACGTCCCGGTCGCCGCCGCCGCGCTCGTGCTCTCCCATCTCGGGATCACCCCCTGGTTCGATCCGACTATCGTCCTGCTCACCGCGGTTCACTTCCACTTCGCCGGGTTCGCGCTGCCCGTGCTCGCGGGCGTGACCGGGCGCCACCTCGGCGGGTTCGACGGCGCCGCTCGCGCCGTTGCGGGCGTGATCCTCGTCGGTCCCGCGATCATCGCCGTCGGCATCTCCGTCTCGCCGCTCGTCGAGGTGGTCGCCGTCGGCGCGTTCACCCTCGCCGTGGCGGCGTTCGGTCTGCTGACCCTCGTCCGCGCGGCTCCCTCGCTGGACGCCCTCTCGGCCGTACTCGTCGGCGTGTCGGCGCTCGCGCTCCCGGCGTCGATGGCGCTGGCGCTCGGCTACGGGGTCGCCGCGTTCTCCGGGACGAACCCGCTCGGGCTGAGCATCGGTCGGATGGTGACCCTGCACGGGTCGCTGAACGCCTACGGGTTCGCGCTCTGTGGCGTCCTCGGGTGGCGGGTCGGCGGGCGCGGGGAGTAACGGGGACGACCGCCGCGCTCAGGCGTTCGTGGGGCCGGAGACGGTCCCGGGCCGCCCCTCGAACAGCTCCCGGAACAGCTTCCGTTCGGCCGAGCGGAGGTGCTCGGTGAACGTCGACTGGGAGATGTCCATCATCGACGCGACCGCCTCCCCGCTGGTCTCGCGGGGCCACTCGAAGAACCCGGCGAAGTAGGCGGTCTGGGCGGCTTCGAGCTGTCGCTCGGTCAGCGCTTCCTCGAACGCCGACCGGAACTCCGGCGCGGACTCGCCGTCGCGCTCGCGCTCCAGCTGGGAGACGAGTTCGAGCCCCGGGTGGGCCGCCTGCACGGCCTCGACGACCGACCGGACGTCGTTCGACCGCGACACGTCGACGACGAGCCGACCGTCCCCGCCGTCGACCGAGAGCGACCGGACCGCCGCCCCGTACCGCGCGGCCGTCGCCACCACCGACGAGTCGTCCGTCCGGAGCCGGAGCAGACAGCGCTCCTCGAGTGCACACAACGATTCAACGGTGTGTACGTGGGGCGACCCCTCGACGTGCTCGGCGACCGCCGACGGCTCGCTCCCGGTCACCGAGACGTAGGCCGCGCGGTCGCCGTCGCCCCCCGAGAGCCGTTCGAGGTCGACCCGACACGCCAGCGCCGCCGACAGCGAGACGAACGGGTCGGTCACGTCGTCGACCCGGAACTCCAGCCGGGTCACGTCGTCGGCCGCGAGCGTCCGCCTGCTCTCGGCCGCGTTGATCGCGTCACCGACCGTCAGCCCGAGCTCCGCGAACACGCCGCGATCGATGGACTCGAAGGCGCCGTCGGCGCCGGCCTCGACGACCAGCACCCCGTAGTCGGCGTCGTGGTACGACAGCGGGACGGCCACGCCCGACGCCGCCGCGGGGTCCTCGACCGGCGACCCATCGTCGTCGACGAACGACGGGGCGCCGCGTTCGATGGCCTCGTCGACGACAGTTCGGTACCCTGAACCGGACGCGAGCCGCGCTTCGAGGTCCCCCTCGGCGACGCCGGCCGTCGTCCGCACGTCGACGCCCTCGTCGACGAGCCGGGAGTCGCCGACCCAGGCCGCGTCGAACAGCGCCGAGTCGGCGAACCGGTCGCACAGCACCCGCTCGATCTCCCGTCGCGTCGCGGCCGCGACCAGGTCCCGGTTGATGTCGCGGAGCACCTCGTTGGTGTTGTTGAGCCGCTCGAGCCGCTCGTTTTGCTCCTCGATGCGGAGCTGGCGCTCCTTGCGCTCGGTCACGTCGCGCTCGACCGCGACGTACCGCTCCACCGCGCCGGTCTCGTCGGTGATCGGCGCGATCGTCATGTCGACCCAGCAGAGGCTGCCCGACTTCCGGCGGTTGATGATCTCGCCGTCCCAGACGTTCCCGGACGCGATCTCTCCCCACATCTCCTCGTAGAACGCCTCGTCGTGTTCGCCGGACTTCCACAGTCGCGGGTTCTCGCCGACGACCGCGTCGGGGTCGTGGCCGACGACGCTCTCGACCGCCGGGTTCGCGTACTCGATCGTCCCGTCGGTGTCGGTGAGGAAGATCGCGTGGCCGGCGTGTTCGATCGCCTTCCGGAACCCGCGGAGCCGTTCGGTGAGGCGTCGCTCCTCGACGACGTAGCTGGACAGGTAGTGGACGGTGAACAGCGCGAGCACGCTGACGAGGAGGCCGGGAAGCTCCGACAGCGCGGTCGTCGTCTGGCGCGCCGACAGCAGTTGCCGCGTCGCCATCAGCGAGAGCATCACAGTCAGGAAACCGAACCGTCGGTCGTCGCTCCGCGAGAGCAACACCAGCGAGTAGCCGACGCCGACGACCCGGATGACGATCGATGCGAGGATGACGCCGTTCACGACCGGCCACCTCCGGGGCGACGGGCGTCGCCGTTGCGAGCGTCGGTCATGTCACGAACTCGTTCGCCCCCTCCTATATAAACCCAGCCTGTTCCCAGGTCCTGAGACGCCGGGCGACGCGGTGGCGCGACCGGGGATCCCCCGCGCCAAACAGTATCGGGTGGTCGGTTATCTCCCGAAACCGGCGCCGATTCCGGGCCAAAGAGTATCGGTGGCACGCACTCCGGCCGGCCGCTCGTACGTCTACGTGTATGATCCGAGCGACCACCGGGACGAGACCGGACCGGGCGAGACGGACGGGTGGTGTCGATGAGCAGTAGCGACGGGCCACAGCCGGGCGTGCCGGACGTGGGCCGCGACGTGGACGCGATGGTCGACGAGGAGACGGCCGACGCCCGCGAGGAGCTGTCGAAGACCGACCACAACACGGATCTCGGGATCGCGATGGCGGCGGACGCAAAGCGCGTCTCCAGGGGCGAGCTATCGGCCGAGGCGTACTGGGAGCGATACGACGAGGCCGCCGAACGCGAGTTCGGCGACGCCTATCGCGAGACCCCCAACCCGTCGATCGAGAGCGCCGACCAGACCATCGACGCCGGTGTCGCCGACTCGATGAGCTGTTCGGTCGGCTCGATGGGCTCGGTCGCCTGCGACCTCCCGGCCGACGGGGACGCGGTCGACGCCGGGACGGACGGCGACGAGACGGGCGGCGACGAGCGCTGGGGGATGGTCATCGACCTGGAGAAGTGCGTCGGCTGTGACTCCTGTACGGTCGCCTGCAAGGCCGAGAACCGGACGCCGCCGGGCGTCTCCTACAACGTCGTCATGGAGGAGGAACACGGCGAGTTCCCCGACGTGACCCGGACGAACGTCCCCCGGCCCTGCATGCAGTGCGAGAACCCCCCGTGCGTGCAGGTCTGTCCGGTCAGCGCGACCTACAAGATGGACAACGGGGTCGTCAACGTCGACTACGACCGCTGTATCGGCTGTCGGTACTGCATGATCGCGTGCCCGTACGGGGCGCGGTACTTCGACTTCGGCGAGAACTACGACGACGAGGTCGCCGAGGCCGGCGAGGTGACCAGCCCCGAGTACGGCGTCGACCGCGGCGAGCGCGAGGACGGCGAGTCGCCGGTCGGCAACGTCCGCAAGTGTAGCTTCTGCACGCACCGCCTGGAGCGCGGCGAGGAACCGGCCTGCGTCGAGACCTGTATCGGCGACGCCCGGAACATGGGCGACCTCGACGACCCCGACAGCGAGGTCTCCGAGATGGCCGACTCCTCGCGGGCGTTCCAGCTGAAAGAACACGAGGGGACCGACCCCAACGTCTACTACCTGAAATAACCATGGCGACCGACCACTCGCGCTTCGAGTTCGACCCCGGATTCGTCAGCGACCGCCTGCGCGTCGCCTGGTACGCGTTCGTCGGCGTCCTCCTGCTCGCAGGCGGGTACGCGACGTACCTGCGGATCACGCGGGGGATGGCGAGCACTAACCTCACGAGCACGACCCCCTGGGGCGCCTGGGTCGCCTTCTACATCTACTTCGTCGGCCTCTCGGCGGGGGCGTTCCTCGTCAGCACGCTCGCGAACGTCTTCGGCGTCGAGGCCATGCACCGGATCGACCGCGACGCGCTGTTCGCGGCGATCGTCAGCATGGTCGTCGCGCTGCTGTTCGTCTGGACCGACCTGGGCCGGATGGACCGGATGTACCACCCGTTCGTCTGGCGGCAGTTCACGTCCGCGCTCTCCTGGGAGGTCCACGCCTACGTCGCCTACATCGGCGTGCTCGTGACCGAGCTGTACTTCTCGATGCGCTACGACCTCGCCCGCGTCGCCGAGCGCGGGTCGGGCCTGCGTGCCCGGATCAGCGGCCTGCTCACCCTCGGCCGTCGGGCGACGACCGAGGCCTCCCGCGCCGCCGACCGGACCTGGCTCAAGCGGGCCGGGGTCGTCGGCATCCCGCTGGCCATCTTCATGGTCCACGGCGGGACGGGCGTCCTCTTCGCCGTCTCGAAGGCCCGCCCGTACTGGAACAGCGGCCTGTTCCCGGTGATCTTCATCGTCTCGGCGGTGCTGTCGGGGACGGCGCTCGTACTGGTGCTGTACGTCCTCCGAACGAGGCTGTTCGACGACGAGCCCGTCGACCGGGACCTGCTCGACCAGCTCGCGAAACTGCTGGCGGCGTTCGTCGTCGTCGACGTGGCGCTGACCGCCATCGAGGCGCTGATCTCCATCGTCAGCTTCCACCCCCACGTCGTCGAGACCTGGCAGATCATCGCGTTCGGCGAGATGTCGTGGTCGTTCTGGTGGTTCATGGTCGGGTTCGGGTGGGTGTTCCCGCTCGTGTTGCTCTCGAAGCGGGAGTGGCGACGTACGCCGTGGCTGATGGCGCTTGCCGGGCTCAGCGTCGTGATCGGCATCGTCGCCGTGCGGTTCAACATCGTCGTCCCGCCGCAGATCCGCCCCGTCATGGAGGGGTTGCCCCACGGCTCGTACTTCCCGACGGCCGTGGAGTGGGCGACCAGCGCCGGGATGATCGCGGTCGGCCTGCTGCTGTACACGATCGGCGCGGAACTGCTGCCGCTGACGCCGCTCGACGGAGGTGACCACTGATGTCAACCGACGACACCACCGACGCGGACGCCGGAGGAACCGAAGACGGCGGGCCGTCGCTCACGCGACGCGACCTCGTGAAGGCGGTCGGGGCCGTCGGCGCCATCGGCGCCGCCAGCGCCGCGACCGTGAACGTCGACACCGACGACCTGTGGAGCGACGACACCGAGCACTACGTCGGCACCGACTACGGCGAGTACGGCGCCGGCGACGTGATCCACACCACCTGCGGGCAGTGCAACACGTTCTGCCCGATCAAGGTCCGGCTGGCCGACGACAGCGGGACCGGCGAGTACAGTTCGCTCGTTCGAAAGCTCGCCGGGAACCCCTACTCCTTCCTGAACACCCAGCCGTTCTCGCAGGTCCCCTACGACAGCGACCCCGAGGACGTGGCGATGGGCGACCTAGAGGGGAGCGGCGACGTGGGCGCCGACCGGTGGTCGCTCTCGGGCGGCCGGATGTGCCTGAAGGGACAGGCCGGCATCCAGACGGCCTTCGACAGCTACCGGGTCCGCAAGCCGCTGAAACGCGTCGGCCCCCGCGGGTCGGGCGAGTGGAAGACCGTCTCGTGGGAGCAGGCGATCGAGGACATCGTCGAGGGCGACGACGAACTGGGTCACCCCGGATTGGGCGAGCTGTGGGGGTACGCGCCCGAGGAGGAGGTCACGAGCGACTGGGAGGCCGTCCAGAACGGCGAGATGGACAAGTCGGCATTCGACGAGAAGTGGGGCGACGCGCTCATCGACACGGACCACCCGGACCTGGGGCCGAAGGCCAACCAGATCGTCGACGTGGGCGGGTTCCGGCGCAACTTCGTCCGGACCCGACTGTGGCACCAGGGGCTGGGCTCGATCAACAGCGTCCACCACGCGGGGACCTGCGGCTTCTCCAGCGTCATGGGAAACGTCCGCTCGCACGCGGCCAAGAAGAAGCGCCAGTACCCCGACGTCGAGAACTGCGAGTACCTCCTCGTGTGGGGGACGAACCCGATGGTCGCCAACAAGGGGCCGACGTGGCTCGCCCCGAAGCTGACCAACGCCATCGAGGACGGCATGCGGATGGACGTGGTCGATCCCCGACTCTCGAAGACCGCGGAGAAGGCCGACACCTGGGTCCCGGTCGAACCCGGCGCGGACGGCGCGCTCGCGCTCGGGATGGCCCGCTGGATCATCGACCGCGACCGTCACGACACCGAGTACCTCCGCAACCCCGCCGAGAGCGCCGCCGAGGCCGACGGCGAGCCCACCTGGAGCGACGCGACCCACCTCGTGCTCGTCGACGAGGACGCCGGTCCGAAGGCCCGCGCCGCCGACCTCGGGCTGGTCCCCGCGGACCACGACCTGGCCGACGACTTCGTCGCGGTCGACGCCGAGACCGGCGAACCCCGACCGGTCAGCGAGGTCGAGACCGGCGTCCTCGACGTGTCGCTGACCGTCGACGGCGCCGCCGTCGAGAGCGTCTGGCGCCGCTACCGCGAGCGGGTGTTCGAACACACCGTCGACGAGTACGCCGAGATGGCGGGCGTGAGCGCCGACCGGATCGCCGAGGTCGCCGACGAGTTCACCAGCCACGGCAAGCGGGCGGCGATCATGGCCTACCGCGGCCCGGCGAAACACACCAACGGCTTCTACAACAGCCGCGCCATCGCGACGCTGCAACACCTCATCGGCAACTACGACTGGAAGGGCGGGCAGATCACGCCCTACGCCGGCTACGCGACGATGTCCGGGCGCTACGAACTCGGACGGGTCCCCGACGGCCACTCGCCGTGGGGGATCCCCCTGTTGCGCGGCGGCGTCAACTACGAGGACACCTCGCTGTTCGAGCGCGACGACGGCTACCCGGCGAAGCGACCGTGGTTCCCGGTCGCGCCGCCCCAGGCCACCCAGGAGCTGTACGGCAGCGCCGCCGACGAGTACCCCTACGGCGTCGAGGCGCTGTTCATCCGCCCGTACTCGAACAACCACGTGATGGCGGTCGCCGGCGGCGACCAGATCCCGGACATCCTGGGCGATCCCGAGACCATCCCGCTGGTCGTCGCCTCCGACACCGTGATCGGCGAGACGAGCAAGTACGCCGACTACGTCCTGCCCGAACCGACCTACCTCGAACGCTGGGAGAACTTCGGCACCTACCCGAACAAGCGCCTGGCCGACGAGAAGATCAGCCAGCCGGCCGTCAGCGTCGTCCCCGACGCCCGCCCCTTCGAGGAGGTCCTGATCGACCTCTGGAAGGAACTGGACCTCCCCGGCGTCGGCGAGGGGGCGATCCCCGACGCCGAGGGGGAGCTGTGGCCGCTCGACCGCTCGGAGGACTTCTACCTGAAGCTGGCCGCGAACGTCGCCTACGACCGCGACCCCGTCCCCGACGCCGACGCGGACGAACTGCGGGTCTTCCGCGAGAGCCACGAGACGGGGCTGGGCGATTCGTTCGACCTCGACCGCTGGAAGCGAGCGGTCCGCGACGAGGAGTGGCCGAAGGTCGTCACCGTGCTCAACCGCGGCGGGCGGTTCGAGGAACCCGTCGACGACTACGCCGACCGGTTCGCCGACCACGGCCACGACTACGACTACGCCGACCGGTTCGACGACTCGAACGCCTACGACGGCGAGCAGCTGCGCTACAAGCTCGGGTCGCGCGTCGACTTCTACAGCGAGGTCGTCCCGGAGGGGAAACACTCCCACACCGGCGAGCGCTTCGACCCGCTGCCGCGCGTCGACGACGTGGAACACTACAACGGTGACGTGCAGGCGTCGGTCACCGGCGACGGCGACCCCGAGCGGCCCCTGCGACTCGTCAACTGGAAGCCGCGGACCCAGGGGATGCACCGCACCCAGAACAGCCCGTGGCTCCGGGAGACGCGCCCGGAGAACCCGCTGTGGATCAACCCGCGGGACGCCGAGGAGCGCGATATCGAGAACGGCGACGAGGTGGTCATCGACGCCGGCCGGACCACGGTCGAGGGCGTCGCGATGGTCACCGAAGGGATCCGCCCCGGCGTCGTCGGCGCGATGTGGGGCTGGGGCCGCACCGGCGACGGCGCGAGCGCCCAGACCGTCGACGGCGAGACCCGCGAGGCGGTCGGCGCGGACGGCCACACGCCCTACCAGTTCGACGAGCCGATGAACGACGAGGCCGGGCTGGCGAAGGGCCGCGACGCCGGGTTCGCGATCAACCACGTCCAGCCGCTGGACGCCGAACTGGGCGACACCGGCCTGTCGGACCTGGTCGGCGGATCCAACGCGCAGTACGACGCCTTCGTCGACGTGGAGCGGCGGTGATCCCGATGTCCGACAGCGAAGACGCGGACCGGCTCGACCGCGCCGGCGGCGGCCAGCCCGCAGTGCCGTCCGCCGACGAGGCGGTCGCCCGGGCGCGAGCCGAGGTGTACGGTCTGCTCGCGGCGACGTTCGACGGCGAGGCCGAGACGCTCGCCGCCGCGCTCGACGACGGGACGTTCGCCCGGCTGGCCGCCGACCTCCCGGTCGACGTACCGACGACGCCGCTGGAGCGGTCCGACCTGGGCGCCGAGGGGCTCCGGGTCGGCTACGACAACCTCTTCGCCGTGCCGGGACCGCACTACGTCCCGCCGTTCGCGTCGGCCTGGGCCGACGAACCGAGCGAGTCCTTCGAGTCGGACTCGCCGTACCACGATGCGGGAGCGGCCGGCGAACTGTTCGGCGACCCCGCGGCGGCGGCCGCGCGCGCCCACGCCGCGGCGGGATTCGAGCCCGAGCGGGGCGACGGCGTGCCCGACCACCTCGCCGCGTCGTTCGAGTTCATGCGCGCGCTCTGCGAGCGCGAGGCCGCCCTCCTCGCCAGCGATTCCCGACGCCGGGGCGACAGCGACTCCGGCGACGCGACCGACGAACTGACGACGGTCCGCCGACTCCAGCGCGAGACCGTCGGACGGCTCGGGTGGCTCGACGCGTTCCACGAGGCGGTCGAGCGGGCGGACTCGGCGGAGGGGCTGTTCGCCGCCATCGCGCGGTTGGCCCGGATCTTCGTCGCCTGGGACGCGCGAGCCGGCGTCGCGGAGTCGTGACGGTCGGCCCCCCGGCGGACGCGACCTGACCCGCTCCGGAATCGCTATCCGGACCGCTCCGGTCGCGACAGGTCGGTCGTCGCGCCGGCCTCGCCGTCGACGCCGGGCGCGGCGATCCACACCGACTCGTTCGATCCGGTCGCCGTAGCGCCGTCGACGAACGTCTCGTTGCCGGCGAAGACCGTGACCGTCTCGGGCGCGACGCGCTCCGAGGAGAACCGCAGCGACGAGTTCGCGGCCCGACGCTCGGCGAAGCGGTCGAACGCGGCCGCGAACTCGTCGGCTTCCGTCCGGTTCTCCCAGCGGAGCGTCCACGCGACCGCCGTCTCGTTCCCGTCGGGCGCGACGAGCGTGAGGCTCCGGTCGTTGTCCCAGCCGTCGGCCGCCGAGTCGGCGACCGCACGGTCGAGTTCGAGCCGCAGGAGTTCGCGGACCAGCAGTTCGCCGCGGCGGTCCGCGTCGGAGGGGTAGTGACCGGGCACGACCGACCAGTTCCCGTCGGCCGTCGAGACCGTCAGGTTCCCGAGTGAGACGTTCCGCTCGGGGTGGAGGACCGCCTCGGTGGTCTCGGGCGGGCTCGACAGGACCGGTTCGAGTTCGCTCGGTGAACTCACGCGCGAGCGGACGTACGTCGCCCCAGTGACGTACCGGGCGGTGAACAACCGGAGCGCGTTGTCGGTGTGTTCGTAGATCTGTCGGTTACGCTGGAGGCCGGCTATCTCCTCGTCGTCGAACCGATCGGCGTACGCCTCGACAGTGTACTCCGCGCCACCCTCGCCGACGCTGTAGGCCGCGACCCCTTCGTCGTAGGAGACGCTGATCATCCCGGTCGGATACCAGCGCTGTTGCTGGTGGACGATGTGTGCGAACTCGTGGACGAGCACCGTCTCCAACGCGACGGTGTCCTCGTCCAGAAACACCTCCCTGCCGGCGGTGGCTCGCCCGCCCGCGCCGACGGTCCCCGTCAGGTCGAACGCGCGGAAGAACGGGTTGTCGAACGCGGCGACCGTCCGTTCGTCCCCGTCCCCCACGACGATCGTCGGCCGCTCGGCGTCGACACCGTGGAGCCGCTCGACTCGCTCGAAGACGAGCGTGGCGTTTACCGTGCGGTTGTCACCGACCGTGACGAGGTCTCCCTCGCGTGCGGTGGGCGTCGCGGTCGTCGTCGAAGCCGGACGCTCAGGCCTCGCGGTGACCGCCGCGGTCGTCGTGGCGTCTCCACTCCCCACCGTCGCGGTCGGCGGCGTCGGCGATCCGGCCCCGCCGCCGGCCAGAAACCCGCAGCCGGCGGTCGCGGCGAGCAGTCCCAGACAGACGGCGATCAGCGCGTGTCTCGCGTGGTCCATGTGAGCGCTCCCGCGCCCCACCCGATCGGCGACCGAAACCCACCACGGAGACGGGGCGCAGTGTCGAACGTGTCAACGGAAAACATCTAAATCTTCCGATCGGCCGCCCGCGGCCGAATCGCGATGCCGGCGTACGGCGGGAGAGCCCCGAGACCCCGCTACAGCGGGATGTTCCCGTGTTTCCGGTCCGGGTGGTCCTTGCGCTTCGAGCGCAGCGTCTCCAGGTCGCCGATCAGCCGCGAGCGGGTCTCCGGTGGTTCGATCACGTCGTCGACGTAGCCGCGCTCGGCGACAGTGTAGGGGTTGGCGAACTCCTCGCGGTACTCGTCGATGAGCTCCTGGCGTTTCTCCTCCACTTGCTCGGCGGCGTCGAGTTCGTCGTCGTAGAGGATGTTCACCGCGCCCTCGGGGCCCATGACGGCGATTTCGGCCGTGGGCCAGGCGTAGTTCACGTCGCTGCCGACGTGCTTGGAGGACATCACGTCGTAGGCGCCGCCGTACGCTTTGCGGGTGATGACCGTCATGAGCGGCACGGTCGCCTCGGAGTAGGCGTACAGCAGTTTCGCGCCGTGTTTGATGATGCCGCCTTTCTCCTGGTCCTTGCCGGGCATGAACCCGGGCACGTCGACGAACGTCAGGAGGGGGATGTTGAACGCGTCGCAGAAGCGGACGAACCGCGACCCCTTCAGCGAGGAGTCGATGTCGAGCGTCCCGGCGTTGACGCGGGGCTGGTTGGCGACGACGCCGACCGCGTGGCCGTCGAGGCGGGCGAAGCCGGTCAGGAGATTGCGGGCGTAGCGCTCGGCGACCTCGAAGAAGGAGTCCTCGTCGACGACGCCGTCGATCACGTCGTGCATGTCGTAGGGCTTCTGGGGCGCCTGCGGGACCACGTCGCGCAGGCCCTCGTCGGCGCGCTCGGGGTCGTCCCACGGGTCGACCCGCGGCGGGTCTTCGGCGTTGTTGGCCGGGAGATACGAGAGCAGATACCGGATCTCGTCGAGGGCCTCCTCCTCGGCGGCCGGCGCGAAGTGCGCGACGCCCGAATCGCCGGTGTGAGTGGCGGCGCCGCCGAGTTCGTCGAAGGTCACTTCCTCGCCGGTGACCGTCTCGATGACGTCGGGGCCGGTGATGAACATGTGGCTGGTCTCCTCGACCATGAAGATGAAGTCCGTGATGGCCGGGGAGTAGACGGCGCCGCCGGCGCACGGTCCCATGATCGCCGAGATCTGCGGAACGACACCCGAAGCGAGCTGATTCCGGTGGAAGATGTCGGCGTAGCCGGCCAGCGCGTCGACGCCCTCCTGGATGCGGGCGCCGGCGGAGTCGTTCAGGCCGACGATGGGCGCGCCGGTCTCCATGGCCTTGTCCATGACCTTGCAGACCTTCTGGGCGAACGCCTCGCCGAGCGAGCCGCCGAGGACGGTGAAGTCGTGTGCGAAGACGAAGACGGTGCGCCCGTCGACTTTGCCGTAGCCGGTGACGACGCCGTCGCCCGGGAACTCCTTCTCCTGCATGTCGAACTTCGTCGAGCGGTGCTCGCGGAGCGCGTCGATCTCGACGAAGCTGTCGTCGTCGAGGAAGTAGTCGATGCGCTCGCGGGCGGTCATCTTGCCGCGGTCGTGCTGGGCCTGGATGCGGTCGTCGCCGCCGCCTTTGCGGGCGCGTTCCTTGCGCTCGCGCAGGTCCTCGACGTCCTCCTCGCGGGTCACGAGGAGTCACCTCCGAGCGGTTCGAGCGGCCGGCCGACGCGGGTCCGTCTCGCCATTGGTGGGGGATCGGCGGACCGGGAGAAAAGCGTTTCCCGATTCCGGGTGGAGCCCGCCCGGCGAGGACGGCGGAAACCGGCGAAGTTTTGGCCGCCCCGGCACATCCGTGTCCTGTGAAGAACGTCACGGCCCGCCAGTCGAACCCCTTCGGCTTCTCCCCGCCGTGTGAGCCGTTCGTCGCCGGGTTCGGCGACGCCAACGCCGACTTCCACGTGATCGGGGACCACCCCGGCGTCCACGGGGGAGCCGAGTCGGGCTACCCGTTCACGGAGTTCGCCGCCAGCGAGCGCCTCCAGCGCGCGCTCGTCGACGGCGGCCTGCTCGCCGAAGCGGGTGCGCCACCCGTCGTCGAGAAGACCTACTTCTCGTATCTGTACCCCTGCGTCCCCGAGGGCGTGCCGAGCGCGCAGGACTACGCCGACCTGGAGAACATCTTCGATTCGGAGATCCGGGCGATCACCGCCCACGTCCTCCTGCCCGTCGGCGAACGGGCGACCCGGCACGTCTTCGCCAACATGACCGCCCGCCCGCCGGAGGAGGTCGACATGGACGCCCAGCACGCCACCGAGATCCCCGGCAGCGGGTGGCTCGTCGTTCCGGTCAGGGACCCCCCAGCGTGGTCCGAAGCGGACGAGCGGGCGCTCGTCGACGCCCTCGTCGAACTCCGTCAGCGCGACTACGTCCGCCGGGCGGACCTCGGTCGGTTCCTCCCCGACGACGACCCGTACATGGTTCGGTAGGCGACCCGTCGGAGGGGGCCGCGAGCGGACCGTCCCGCTCAGAACGGCGCGAAGAAGGTCGCGTCCTCGGCCAGGAACAGACTCTCGAAGCCGAGCGCCAGCGTCGCGACGATCCCGAGGAGGACGACCAGCCGGACCGTCCACAGCCACGCCGCGGCGACGCCCTCGGAGGCGGTGCTCCCCGCGCGCAGTTCCGCGACGGCGTCTCGTCCGAGGACCCACCCCACGAACACGACGACGAGCAGCACCGACAGCGGCAAGAGCAGGTTGTAGGCTAACGCGTCGAACCAGACGAACCAGGCCGAGAAGCCGCCCGGGTCGCCCGTGTCGAGGGCCGACGGGAGCCCGAGGACGAAGAGGACGACGCCGGCGCCGACCGCGAGCGTCGGCCGCGACGCGTCGGTGTTGTCGGTCGCGTAGGAGACGGCGACTTCGAGGAGGCTGATCGCCGAGGACAGCGCCGCGAGCGCGACGACGCCGAAGAAGACGACGCCGAGCAGGCGGCCCGCGGGCAGCGCCGCGAACGCCGCGGCCATCGCCTCGAACAGCGCCGTCGGGCCGCTGGTCGCCGGGTCGATCCCCTCGGCGAAGAGGATCGGGAACACGACGACGCCGGCGAGGACGCCGATGAGCGTGTTCGAGACGACGATGACGCCGCCGTCGACCGGGAGGCTGTCGTCCTCGCCGACGTAGGAGGCGTAGGTGACCATGATCCCCATCCCCAGCGAGAGGGTGAAGAAGGCCTGCCCGACCGCGTCCGGGATGACCGTCCCCGCGTTCTCGACCAGCGAGCCCACGTCGGGCGAGAGGAAGTACGCGAGGCCGTCGGCGGCGCCGCCCAGCGTGAGCGCCCACGCCGCGAGCGCGAGCATGAGCACGACGATCGAGGGGACCATCACCTTCGTCGCCTTCTCGATGCCGTCCTCGATCCCCATCGCGACGATGCCGACGGCGATCGCGAGGAAGGCCGCCTGGGCGACGATCGCTTCGGGACCGGACGCGACCGCCGAGAGGTACGCGCCGGGGTCGTCGAAGTAGGCGCCGGTCGCGCTCCCCAGGATGTACCGGAGGACCCACCCGCCGACGACGTCGTAGTAGGAGAGGATCCAGAAGCCGGTGACCATCCCCATCGCGCCGACGACCCGCCAGGCCGGCCCGCCAAGGTCCTCGAAGGCGCCGACGACGTTGCGGTGCGTGCGCCGGCCGACCACGAACTCCGCGAGCAGCGCCGGGAAGCCGATGAGCGTCACCGCGATCAGATAGAAGACGACGAAGGCGGCACCGCCGTTCGCGGCCGTCTTGAAGGGGAACTGCCAGAGGTTCCCCAGGCCGACTGCGCTCCCGATCGCCGCGACGAGGAATCCGACCCGCGTCGCCCACGTCTCTCGTTCGACCATCTATCCCCGCTTTCGACTGCTGTCCGTAAAAACGGCTCCGAACGGTGGCGCTAAGTACTGTCCGTCCGACATTCGACACGCGATGCCCTCCCTACTCGACCGACTGCTCGGCGACGACGACACCGACGAAGGGATCGACCTCCAAGAGCGAGAAGACGAGGCCCACGAGGCCCTGCGGAACCGCGTCACACCTGAAACGTACGGCATCGACGACTGCGCCGTCACCGGCGTCGCGGTCGTCAACGAGGGCCCGGACGAGGAGCCGATCACGGTGCCGATCGCCCGCTTCTCGCTCGGCGAGGACGTGGAGTCGCCGGACCTGGACCTGGTCTGGGAACTGGCGAGCGAGGCGATCCGCGCGATGGGTCCGGCCTTCGAGGGGGTGTTCGTCCGTCACTACGACGTGCAGTTCACCTTCGATGGCGACGGCCTGTTCGAGGCCGAAGAGTGTCGGCGGACGGCGGTCTCGCCCGAACTGGCGGACCGGCTGGTCTCGGAGACGGGCTTCGACGCCGGGGCGTTCGAGTCGGCGATGCTCGAAGCGGACGACATCGACGACCGCGTCGCGCCCGTCGCGTGGGGCGAGTGCGTCGACTACAGCCGGAGCGACGACGCCGCGGTGGTGACGGGCGCGGCGGCCGCGGCGGCAGGCGCGAGCGCGGCCGGCGCGAGTTGCGCGGGCGCCGGTGCGGCCGGCGGCGCGGGCGGCTGTTAGCGCTCCGCGGTCCGGTTTTTCGGGTCGCTACGCCTCGCCGTACACCGGCACGGCCGCGCCGCTGGTGACGCTCGCGGCGTCCGAACAGAGATACACGACGGTCTCGGCGATGTCGACGGGGTCGACCCACGAGTCGTGGTCGGCGTCGGGCATCATCTCGCGGTTCGCCGGCGTGTCGATGACGCTCGGCATGACCGCGTTGGCGCGCACCTCGCCGGTGTTTTCCTCCGCGATAGTCTCGGTGAGGATCCTGACCCCCGCTTTCGACGCGCGGTAGGGGCCGTCGCCCTCACCGCCCTCCAGCGACGACCGGGCGGAGACGCTGACGATGGCGCCCTGGCCCGCGAGATCCGATTCCCGGAGGTGTGGGACGGCGTGCTTCGAGGCGAGGAACATCGTCTTGAGGTTCACGTCCAGCAGGAAGTCGAAGGTGTCGGCGCCGGTCTCGTCGATGGGGGTGCCGCCGCGCCAGGTGCCCGCGACGTTCGCGAGCGCGTCGAGGCCGCCGTGGTCGTCGACGACGGCCTCGACCGTCTCGGCCACGTCGTCCTCGTCGGTGAAGTCACCCTGGTAGAAGTCGACGCGGTCGCGACCGGTATCGAGTTCGAAGTTCTCGTCGTCCGGCCCGACCACGTCGGCGCCGCAGACGGTCGCGCCCGCGTCGGCGAACGCCTCGCAGACCGCGCTGCCGAGCGCCCCGCCGGCGCCGGTCACGAGCACTACGCTGTCCCCGAAATCGAAGTCGGCTGACATGGTCGCGGTTTGGGGCCGGCGGCGGTTAAAGGTGGGTCGGCGGGCGCAAGGCGCACTCGGGCGGCTGGTGACTCCCGCCTCCGACGGCGCTCACTCCTTCCACTTCCCGGACTCCTCGCCGTGGAACTCCCCTTTCGCCTCCCGCTCGACCGGCCAGAACGTGACCGCGGTCGCCGCGAGGAAGAACGCTGCGACGGCGGCCGCGACGGCCGTCCCGGCGACGCCCGGGACCGACGCGGTCTGCGCCCACGACTCCCCCGGCTCGTACAGCGTGATACGGAAGAGCCAGCCGACGCCGAGGAGGACGTACAGCGGGTAGTACACGCGCCGGAGCCGACGCGAGAGCGCTTCGAGATACGACACCTTCAGCGTCGGACTCCGGAGATCCGCCGCGAGTTCCGCCCGCCAGCGGTCCAGGGTCGGCCCGCTCGGATGCAGGGAGTCGGCGAACAGGTTCTCCTCGACGAGCCGCGTGCGTGCCCGACTGGCGTCGTACGCTCGATACCGACGGACGTCGAACAGCAGGAACAGCGAGACGCCGACGATCCCTATCAACAGGAGGTACGCGGAGACGTCGCCACCCCGGAACGCGAGCGCGAGGACGGCCGAGACGACGACGACCGCCCAGTCGGTGGTGAGGTCGAGCCGAGTGAGGAGGTTCCCCGCCTGCGAGACCTCCCCGCGGTAGTAGTGAGGCATCAGCGAGCGAAACTCCTCCCGGTCGCTCGCCGCTGCGGTCGCGTCGCTACGCTCCCCGGAGTCCGTCGAGTCGAAGTCGTCCGGGTTCGGTTCGGTCACCGCTTCTCACCGCCACCGTTCGTCCGACGCGACGTCGCGTGCGACGTGGCGGCTGGGTGGTTTCGCTGGTTCATCGTCCTCGTCATCGGTTCGTCGCAACCGCTCCAGTCGCGGGCGACCGGCACCACTAGAGCGTTCGGCCGGCCTTGCAGTTCGGACAGTAGATCCGGCCGTCTTCGACCAGCGCGTAACACCGGTCGCAGTTCTCACACCGACTGCTCACCGAGAGGTCACCGACCGCCCGGGTGACGCCTTTGAGCGTGTTTCTCAGGCGCTCTATCTCCGCGTCCTGTCGATCGAGACGGGCGGCGATCCCATCGGACCGGGTCAGTCTCGGCCCCTTCATCGGGGCCTCAGACCGCGTTCGTTGCGGAGGGACGCTCGTACGCTGGGTGTCGCGCTCATAGTCGATAGAACGACCGGCGACCCGATAGCGTGCGCGGCTAAAGGATTAGGTCCGGCGACGGAGAGCGACCACCGGTCGACCGCGGAGGCGCCGTCCCCGGCCACGCCAACCACTATCGGTTCCCGGTCCGAACCCGGCGTATGGACTGTATCGCGCATCGCGGTTTCGCCGGCGTCAATCCCGAGAACACCGTCGCGGCGGTCGAGGACGCGACCGACCGGGCAGGCGCCGTCGAAGTCGACGTACGGATCTGCGACTCCGGCGAACTCGTCGTCCACCACGACGAGACGGTCGACCGAACGACCGACGGGAGCGGCGCCGTCGCGGCTCACACCGCCGCGGAACTGGCGACGCTGTCGGTCGAGGGGACGGCGGCGGGAGTGCCGACGTTCGAGGAAGTCGCGGCGGCGGTCCCCGACGACGTGACGCTCCACGTCGAGTTGAAGGAACGCGGGACGGGCGAGGCCGTCGAACGGGTCGTCGCTGGCGCGGACTGCGACGCCGTCGTCTCGTCGTTCGACCCGGGGGCGCTGACGGAGGTCGAGGCGCTGCCGACCGCGCTCGTCCAGTGGGAGGGCGAGGGGCTGGTCTCGCGAGCGCGAGATCTGGGGTGTTCGTTCGTCCATCCGAACCTGGAGTCGTGCGACGCGTCGCTCGTCGAGCGCGCACACGGTGCCGGACTGGCGGTCAACGCCTGGACCGTCACCGACCCCGAGGAGATCGAGGCGCTCCGCGAGGCGGGCGCCGACGGCGTGATCACGGACTTCCCGAACTGCTGTCCGTCCTGAGACGGACCGCTCTCGCTGTGTCCCGCGACGACCGACCGGGGCCGGGCGGTCGACGTGGAACTGGCTGAGAGGGCTCCGTACGAGTCAGAGCGCGTCGAGCAGCGCGTCGACGTCGTCGGCGGTGTTGAAGACGTGGACGGAGACGCGGACGGTGCCCGTCGGCGGGATGGAGCGCACGCGGATGCCCGCCTCGTCCAGTCGCTCGGCGGTCGCCTCGGGGTCGTCGGCCGCGAACGAGACGAGCCCGGACTCGTACGCCGGGGGAGAGACGAGGCGGTCGCCAAGCCCCGCCTTGAGTCGGTCCGTCAGCCGCTCGACCCGGTCGGTGATGGTATCGAACCCCAGGTCCTCGATCGTGGCGATGCCCTCGCGGAGCCCGGCGTAGGGGACGGGCGAGACGCTCCCGACCTCCAGGCGGCGAGCGTCGGGTTTCAGCTCGCAGGGGTCGCCCGAGGGGTCCTCGACGCCCTTGTAGCCGACCCCCGCCGGGTCGAGCGTCCGGGCGAACTCGTCGTCGACGTAGAGGAACCCGGTACCGGTCGGGCCGAGGAGCCACTTGTGGCCGGCGGCGGCGACGGCGTCGGCGCCCCAGGCCTCGAAGTCGACCGGGTGTTGGCCGACCGACTGCACGGCGTCGACGAGGACGCGAGCGCCCGCGTCCTGCGCGATGTCGGTGAGTTCCGCGACCGGGAGTCGGCAGCCGTCGGTCCAGCACAGCGAGCTGAACACGGCGAGCGTCGCGCCGTCGACGGCGGCCTTCCACGCCTCGCGGTCGACGTGGCCGCCCGCGGCCTCGACGACGCGGACCTCCACGTCGCGGGTCTCCCGGAGGTGTTGCCAGGGGAGGATCCCTGCGGGGTGTTCCTGGTCGGTGCGGACGACGACGTCGCCGGCTTCCCACTCCATCGCGCCGGCGATGCGGGCGATCCCGTCGGCGGTGCTCTGCGTGAGCGCCACGTCTTCGGCCGCCGTCCCGACGTGGTCGGCGACGGTCGACCGGGTCTCGTCGAGCGCCTCGAACAGCGCGCCGTAGGTGCCCGCCCCGGTCGGGGCCTCGAACTCGTGGTAGGCGGCTTCGGACTGGACGGCCTCGACGACGCGGCGGGGACTGGGGCTTCCCGCGCCGGTGTTGAGATAGATGGCGTCGTCCAGCGCGGGCGTCTCCGCCCGGAGCTCTTCGGGAGTCATACCTCGATCGACGGACCGCGAGCGGTTAAAACACCCGCCACCGTCTCCGAGACGGTCCCGAACTGTTCGAGAAGCGCGTTCCGAAACGGGCATCGCTACGGTGGGCGTCGAGCGATCGCTTCGAAGCACGGGGCCTCGGACCGGCTCCCATCCCCCTCTTTTTTCGTCGGGGCGGACCCACGGCGCGGTATGGCCGAGTACGATCCCGCTCGCCCGCTGGTCCCGCCCTCTCTCGGACTCGCGGCCGTCGTCGTCGCCTTCGGGGGCGTCGTCTACGCGATGTTCGCGGCGCCGTGGTTCTCGCCGCTGTCCTACGCCCTCTCCGATCTCGGCGCTCGCGGCGTCGTGACGGCACCGATCTTCAACGGCGCCCTGCTGGTCGGCGGCGCCCTCGGCGTCGGGTTCGTCGTCAGCGTCCTCGCGGACACCGACAACCCGATCCGACAGGCCGGGGGCATCTTCGGCCTGCTGGCCATGCTGTTCATGGCGCTCGTGGGCGTCTTCCCGATCCCCAGTCCGTTCCACGGGCTGGTCGCCGTCCCGTTCTTCCTGTTCCTGACGCTCGCGGTGTTCCTGTGGGGCGCCGGCGACTACGCGGCCGGCCGGGCGCTGCGCGGGCTCGTGCTGGTGTTACTGGGCGTCCTGCACGTCGTCTCGTGGGCCTGGTGGCTCCTGTTCCCGTGGTTCCCGGCCGGGATCGCGATCCCCGAACTGTTCGGGTCGGTGGCGTTCGCGGTCTGGGGCGGCTGGCTCGCCGCCGAGGGGTTCGCGCGAGTGCGCGCCGGCCGCGACCGGCTGTGAACCGCGCGTCGGCGGTGGCTCAGTCCGATTCCCGGACCGCGGCCGCCCGCTCGACGTAGGTCTCGGTGAACGCTGGCGCGTCCTCGCGAGCGCGGATCTCGTCCATCGTGAGCCAGTGGACCGCCGCGACCTCCTCGGGGTCGCGAGGGCGGGCGTCGCCGCGCTCGTACTCACAGAGCGCGACGACGTTGAGACACTGGTGGCCGGTGTCGGCCTCGAAGGTGCCCGAACAGACGTACTCGACCTCGCCGACGTCGACGCCGACCTCCTCCTCGATCTCCCGTCGGACCGTGGCCTCGACCGCGTGGTCGATGCCGGGTTCGGGTTCGATCTTCCCGCCCGGCAGTCCCAGGAGACCCGCCGCGTGGTCCTCCTCGGCGCTCCGCTCGACGAGCAGGTACTCGTCCGTGTCGTCGTCGGGTCCCTCGTCGCGCGCTCTCGCGACCACCCCGTCGACGTTGACGACGTGCGCGTACTCGTCCATGGTGTGTCCCGTGGTGGATCGCGGCTTTCGTTCTTTCGGGTCGGCGTGATCGGATGGGTCCGGTCCGCTCGGGCGCGTCGCCTCCGAGACCGACCGATCGTCACAGGCTCGCGAGGTTCTGCCGGAGTTTGATGGTGGCGGTCATGAGGGCGGTGGCGGTCATGATGACGAAGACGATCTGGACGTGCATGACGACGACGCGGTCGAGGCCGGCGACGGTGGCCAGGTCGACGGCGGGGACGAGCGTGGCGAAGGCGAGGACGGGCAGCAGGTGCCGGAGCAGCGAGTCGATCATCGTGCCCTGGACCATCGCGGCGGCGGTCTGGCGGCGGCCGAACCAGAAGCCGTAGCCGGCGAAGGCGAGGGCGCCGGCACCCTGGAGCGCCAGGAGGGGCCGCCGGAGACCGAAGAGAGCGACGCCGAAGACGACGACGGCGACGACGACGACGAAGGCGACCTCGACGAGGCGGCGACCGGGGAAGGTGTCGTCGGCGCCGGTCGTCGAGAGCGCGGCGTTGAAGTAGATCTCCCGGACGGACAGCGCGAGCAGGAGGACGACGGCGAGCATGAGCCCGGTCCTGAAGGGAGTGCGGATCGAGGAGACGATCTCGATGACGCCGACAACGCCGTAGCACGCGGCGACGAGGCCGACGTACAGCAGGTACTCCCAGAGGACGCGCTGGGCGTCGACGCCGGTGGCGCGCATGTTGAGATAGGCGTAGGCGCCGAAACGGGCGGCGATGGCCGTCAGGAGGACGAGCCCGATGAAGACGATGAACGTCAGGTTGGGGTTGTCGGCGACCAGGTAGAGGCCGAACTCCACCTCACCGGCCATCGGCGTCGACCCCCCGGAGTTCTCGCCGGAACTGCCGCACCGTCTCGTATCTCGTGAGCTTCCCCGTCGCAGTCGCCTTGCGGACGACCTGGTCCAGCCCCGGCGGGAGCTCCGGGTCGACCTCGCTCGGGACGGGCGTCCGGTCGGAACACACCCCGGCCCTGACCTCCTCGACGGTGCCGCCATACGGCGGTTCGCCGGTCGCGAGTCGGTAGAGCAGGGCGCCGAGCCCGTACACGTCGGTGGTGTGGTCGACGCTGCCGAACCGTCCCGAGTAGTGTTCGGGGGCGGCGAACCTGGGGTCGACCACGTTCGCGAGGCCCAGGTGGTCGGCGTAGACGCGCGCGAGGCCGAAGTCGGTCACTCGCGGGGGCTGTCGCTCGCGGTCGGTGAGCGTGTCGCCGGGGTAGGAAACGGTCGCGGGGTCGACCGCGCCGTGGACGACGCCGTGCTGGTGGGCGTGGGCGACGGCGTCGGCGACCTCGACGGCGTTCGCGACGGCATCGCGAGCGTCGAGCGCTTCCCCCTCCCGGTCGGCCAGCGTGGTCCCGGCGTGTTCGAGTGCGGCCCACGGCCGCGGGCGCAGTCCCCAGTCGTGGACCGATACCACCGACCCGTGGTCGTCGACGCCGGCCCAGGCGTCGAGAGCGTCCCTGAGCGCGCCGGCGAACGCCGCCCGGTCGTCGTCGGGCACCCGAAAGACGGTCAGCGAGAGTGGCACCACCTCGTCGTCGACGGTTCCGTCGGCGCGGTAGCGGTCGCCGAACCGCCCCCGCGTGCGGTCCGAGCGGACGGTCAGGTCGTCGAAGCGACTCCTGTCGATCACAGCCGAGAGCCGGCGCGTGACCAGCGCCAGCCGCCCGCGCGTCAGCGCCCGCCCGTCGTCGTCGCTCTCGCCCTCGTCGGGGTCGTCCTCGCCGGTGTCGCCGCCGCTCTCGTCGGTCTCCCCGCCGCCCTCGGCCAGTGTCGACGGATCGAAGTCGGCGCCGGGCGAGCGGTCGGTGTAGACGCGCTGGCCGCCGCCGCCGCCCTCGCCGCCAGCCACGCGGGATCGGCCGACGCCGCGGTCGCCGGGCGACGCCGAGAGATACTCGCTGCGGGCGAACCCCCCGCCGGACTGGTAGAGGTGCTCGCGGGCGCGCAGTTCCCGCTCGTCGCCGAGGGCGGTGACCGCCTCGTCGACCGCCCGCGGCCGCCGGGCCGCGAGGTAGTCCAGCGCGTGGGGCACCTCGACGGGCGAGTCGTCGTCCAGCCGGTCGACCAGCCGCCGGACCACCGGGTCGAGCAGGTCCGGGTCGGCCTCGACGGCGAGACAGAGCGCGAGCGCGGCGCGCAGTCGCTCGGTGCGGTCGTCGCCGTCGAGCGCGCCGAGCAGTTGCGGCATGCGTTCGTCGCCCCGCTCGGGGGCGGCGAGGACGGCCAGAATCGGGTCGTCGTCGCCGTCACGACCGTTCTCGGCGGTCGCCATCCCGTCGCGGTCGCTGTCGTCGGTCTCCCCGTCCCGGTTCGCCCCGTGGTTGTCTTCGGCCATCGTGCTCGGTCGCCGCGCCGGAGCGCGGTTCGTACTCCGCATATTTCTCCGGTCATCTACCAAGACTGTTTGGGTCGCGGAGGGATCCGGACCGCACCGCTTCGCTCGCCGGGAAGCTTAACCCCGAGCCGGGTCACCTCGCTGGTATGCCAGTTCAGATAGGTGTCCGCCGAGCGGTCGGCGGCGTCGCGGCGCCGTCCCGTCAGGTTCGGCGGTGGTCCCCGTGCTGACGAAAGCCATCGAGTCCGTGAAGGTCTTCGCCGAGAACAACCCCTCACTGGCCGACCTCGCGCGCGGCCGCCGTCGGCGCTTCGACGACGTGGAGTGCGTCCTCCCCTCCCGCGTCGGCACGGCGGAGTCGCTGTCGGCCACCGTCTCGGTCTGGGACGAGTACCTCCGTCTCCTCCCCGACTACGACGGCACGTTCACCGTCGACAGCACCGACCCCGAGGCGATCCACCCCGAGGAGATCGACTTCGAACTGACCGACGAGGCCGTGACGGAGCTGGCCGGCGTCGCCTTCGAGACGCCCGGCGTCCAGTACCTGACGCTCACCGACGAGTCGGGACGGCGGTTCACCAGCAACCCCGTCCAGGTGTTCGAATCCGAGCCGGACGAGCGGCTGTTCTGGGGCGACATCCACCTCCACTCGCAGTTCTCCGACGGCGCGGGGTCGATGAGCAAGGGGTTCCGGTTCGGCCGCGACGTGATGGACCTGGACGTGGTGGCCTACACCGACCACGACACGATGGGATTTTTCATCCCGCCCAAGCTCCAGCGCCGCCGGATGCACAACGGCTACTTCGAGGACATGAAGACCGTCACGAGCCACTTCCACGACCCCGGGGAGTTCGTGACGCTGTTCGGCTACGAGTGGACGAAACAGCCCAACATGGGTGGCCACATCAACGTCTACTTCGAGGGGGTCGAGGAGGCCGAGCTGTTCGACTCGCTCGACACCGACACCAACCGCTACGAGAAGCTGTTCCGCCGACTGCAGGCGTGGCGCGAGGAGACCGGCAACGAGGTGCTGGCGATCCCGCACCACCCGGCCGAGGCGATGTACCCCCTCGACTTCTCGGCGATGGAGTACGACGACGACATCGCGCCGCTGGTCGAGGTGTACTCCCAGTGGGGCTCCAGCGAGCTGCCCGGGGCGGCGGGCAACCCCAAACCCGTCCGGATGGGCCAGGGCGAGATGGGCGACCCCGGTCACTACGTCCAGGACGCCCACGAACTGGGCTACCGCGTCGGCATGATGGGGTCGTCCGACTTCCACGCGCCGCGACCGGGCCGGTCGCACATCCACCTGCCGCCGCATCTCCCCTCCCTCTCGGACATCTGGGAGGACGGGATCGGCTGGGGCCACATCTGGCGGGTCTGGGACGAGGGGTCGTATCCGGGCGGGCTGACCGGCTTCTACGCCGAGGACCTCTCGCGGGAGTCGATCTTCGAGAGCCTGCGCTCGCGGCGGGTGTACGCGACCAGCCAGCCCCACCGGATCCTCGCGGAGTTCGCCGTCGACGGGACGGCGGTCGGCGAGGACGACAGCACGGTGGTCGCCGACGGCGAGCGGACCGTCGAGTGGCTCGTCGGCGGGACCGCACCCGTCGAACGGGTGACCGTCGTCAAGAACAACGCCGACTGGCACGTCGTCGGCGGGACGACAGACGAGTCGGCCGGGCTGGACGCCTACACCGAGGCCGGTGAAGTCACCGACGACGAACCGGTGACCGGGATGTCGTGGGACGCCGACCGGGCGAGCGCCACCGGGGCGTCGACGGCCGGCGCTCCCGGCGACGAGCCGCGCGGCAGCGACGCCGACGCGTACTACCTCCGCGTCGAGCAGGCCGACGACGGGATGGCCTGGGCCGGGCCGGTCTGGGTCGAGCCCGCGAACTGAGCGCGATCGCCCGGCGATACTCGCCGGAACTGGTCGGTTCGGCTATCACCACTGAGAATCGCGCACGAACGCTTTACAGGGAGTGCTCCTCTGTATCGCACGATGACATCGGATGCACCTTCTCTCTTGCCCGGGGTGATACAGCGGTCGTACGCCGCTCGCCTCGGTGCGGCGCTGGCGGTCGCGGTGGTGGTGATGATCGGCTTCGGCGCCGTCATCAGCACGCAGGCCTCGGCGACGCTCCAGGACGACGTCGAAGGGGACCTGCGGACGCTCTCGGAGACGCGGACCGCTGAACTGGACTCCTGGCTCGGCAGCGTCCAGCGGGAGGCCGCGCTCACGTCGCAGCTCTCGGCCGTCCGCTCGGGCGACGGCGAGGCGGTCGACGAGGCGCTGACCGCCCAGTTCGAGTCCGGGGCCGTCCCGCCGGACGTGGTGGCGATCCACTACCTCGACACGGAGTCGATGGTGTTCACCCAGAGCACGAACGACGAGTTCGAGGGACTGAGTCCGGCCGAACAGGGCGCGCCGTTCGCGACGGATCCGCCGCAGTTCGACGGGCCCGACGACACCTACGTGACGGAACCGTTCGCGGTGCCGGCGGTCGACCACCCGGTCGTCGCCGTCGTCACGCCCGTTCCGGGCGTCGAGAACCGCGCGATCGTGTACATGACCGACCTGGAAGCGCGGTCGCAGGCCCTGGCGGACTCGCGAAACGACACCTCGACGGTCGTCGTCAACGCCGCAGGGCGGTACGTCGCTCACCCCAACGCGAGCAAGATCCTCACGGCTCACGAGGGCCGCGATGCGAACGTCTCGGCGGGGGCGACGACGTTCATGCAGATGGGCGACACGCTCATGGCGAGCACGAAGATGGAGACCAAAGAGTGGACCGTCATGATCCACTCGCCGACGGACGCGGCCTACGCGCTGGGCTCGCAGATCAACTCCGACCTGGTGGGGCTGGTCCTGCTCGCGATCATCAACCTCGGCCTCGTCGGGGTCACTATCGGGAGCAACACCATCGTCTCGCTGCGTCGGGTGTCCGAGCGGGCGGAGTCGATAGCCGACGGCGACCTCGACGTCGACCTCGCGACGACCCGGGAGGACGAGATCGGGGCGCTCTACCGGTCGTTCCAGGACATGCGCGACTCGATACGCGAGCAGATCGCCGAGACCGACGAGGCTCGCGCCGAGGCGGAGGACGCCCGCGCCGAGGCCGAGGAGGCGCGCCAACGCGCCGAGCGGGAGGCCGCGGAGATGGAGTCGATGACGACGCACCTCGAGACGAAGGCCGCCGAGTACGGTGACGTGCTCTCCGACGCGGCCGACGGCGACCTGACCCGGCGGGTCGACCCCGACAGCGACAACGCGTCGATGGCGTCGGTCGGCGAGAGCATCAACGAGACGCTCGACGCCCTGGAGGAGACCATCTCGCGGATGAAGTCGTTCGCCGACGACGTGTCGGCGGCGGGCGACCAGGTCGGGACCAGCGCCGAACGGGTCGACCAGGCGAGCGAACAGGTGCGGTCGTCGATCTCGGAGATCTTCGACGGGACGACCGAGCAGTCCGAGCGCCTCTCGGCGGCCGCCGGCGAGATGGAGAACCTCTCGGCGACGGCCCAGCAGGTCGCCTCCTCGGCCCAGGAGGTCGCGACCACCTCCCAGCGGGCCGCCGACGTCGGCGAGGAGGGCCGCGAGGCCGCGAAGCGCGCCATCGAGGAGATGGGCGCCATCGAGGGCGAGACCGAGGAGACCGTCGCGGCGATCACCGACCTGGACGACGAGCTCGACGAGATCGGCCAGATCGTGAGCGTCATCACGGAGATCGTCGAGCAGACGAACATGCTGGCGCTGAACGCCTCGATCGAGGCGGCTCACGCCGACGGCGACGGCGCCGGCTTCGCGGTCGTCGCCGACGAGATCAAGGGACTGGCCGAGGAGACCAAGGAGGCCGCCGGCGACATCGAGTCCCGGATCGACGGCATCCAGGCGCAGGCGGGCGAGACGGTCGAGCGGATGGAGTCGACCAGCGAGCGGGTCACCGACGGCGTCGGGACGGTCGAGGAGGCCGTCGACGCCCTGGAGACGATCGTCGAACACACCGAGGAGGTCGACACCGGCATCCAGGAGATCGACGACGCGACCGAGGAGCAGGCCCGGACCGCTCAGGAGGTGATGGGCACCATCGACGAGCTGACGGCGATCAGCCAGCAGACGGCGACGGAGGCCGACACGGTTGCCGGGGCGGCCGACGACCAGTCACAGTCGATCGACCGGGTCGCCACCTCGGCCCGCGATCTCCGCCAGCGGGCGGACGAACTGACGACGGCGCTGTCGCGCTTCGAGACGCGGTCCGGCGTCGGGAGCGCGGAATCGGCCGCGACCGCGGCCACGGACGATTAGACCATGCTCGGACTCACAACCTGGTTCACTATCGGCACGCTCGGAATGGTCGTCGGGACCGTCATGCTCGCATACGGGCTGACGCTCGTCCCCGACGAACGGCGGCGGACGCTGGGCCTCGCGGCGGTCGTCCCCGCGATCGCGGCGGTCGCCTACGGCCTCATGGCGCTGGGCTTCGGCGGCCTGACGACCGGCGACGGCGCGACGGTGTTCGTCCCGCGCTACATCGACTGGCTGCTCACGACGCCGATCCACGTCGCCATCATCGCGCTGCTGGTCGGCGCGTCGACCGGCCTGCTCGCCCGCCTCGCGACGCTGCAGGCGCTGACGATCGTCTTCGGCTTCGTCGGCGCGACCCTCGCGGCGCCGCTGAACTGGCTGCTGTACCTGGTCGGCGGCGCCTGCTTCGGCGGCGTCGTCTACCTGCTGTACAGCGACTGCGAGGCGCTGACCGCCGACCAGCCGGACGACCTGGCGGCCCTGTTCCGCAAGCTCCGGTCGTTCGTCGTCGTCCTCTGGCTGGTGTACCCGGTCATCTGGCTGCTGGCCCCCGCGGGAGTCGGACTGATGGACACCGAGACGGCCGCGCTGGTCGTCACCTACATCGACGTGGTCGCGAAGGTCGGCTTCGGCCTCATCGCGATCAACGACTTCGTCAGCATGGCCGCCGCCAGCGACGAGACCGCCGGGGTCGACGCCGGTGTCGGCGACGCGCAGGTCGCGGACTGAGAGCGACTGAAGGGTTTTCGGTTCCAGAGACGACGAGCGGCGGCGCCGCTGTTCACCGGTCGAGCGCGCGGAGAACGGCGGACGGCGCGACGCCGTCAGTGCCGGACGAACTGGGCCGTCACCGGATCGACCGGGCGCCGATCAGTGGATGCCCATCGCTTCGATCTGTTCCTGGTAGCGATTTCGGATGGTGACCTCTGTCACCTGCGCCACGTCGGCGACCTCGCGCTGTGTCTTCTTCTCGTTACAGAGCAGGGAGGCGGCGTAGATCGCGGCGGCGGCGTAGCCGGTCGGGGACTTGCCCGACAGCAGGCCCTTCTCGGCGGTCACGTCGATGATCTCGTTGGCCTTGGCCTGGACTTCCTCGGAGAGCTCCAGTTCGGAGACGAACCGGGGGACGTACTGCTTGGGGTCGACCGGCTCCATCTTGAGGCTGAGCTCCTGGGCGACGTAGCGATAGGTGCGGCCGATCTCCTTCTGCTCGACGCGGGAGACCTCGGAGACCTCCTCGAGCGAGCGGGGGATGTCCTCCTGTCGGCAGGCGGCGTACAGGCAGGCGGTGGCGACGCCTTCGATGGAGCGGCCGCGGATGAGGTCCTCGTCGAGCGCGCGCCGATAGATGACCGAGGCGACCTCGCGGACCGAGCGCGGGACGCCCAGCGCGGAGGCCATCCGGTCGATCTCCGACAGCGCGAACTGGAGGTTGCGCTCGCCGGCGTCTTTCGTCCGGATGCGCTCCTGCCACTTCCGGAGTCGGTGCATCTGCGAGCGCTTCTCCGACGACAGCGACCGACCGTAGGCGTCCTTGTCCTTCCAGTCGATCTGGGTGGTCAGCCCCTTGTCGTGCATCGTCTGGGTCGTCGGCGCCCCGACCCGCGATTTCTCCTGTCGCTCGCTGTGATTGAACGCCCGCCACTCCGGCCCGCGGTCGATGTTGCCCTCGTCGATGATCAGTCCGCAGTCCTCGCAGACGATCTCCCCGCCGTCGGCGCTCGTGACGAGCGCGGACGACTCGCATTCCGGACACTGCTGCTGTTCGGCCTGCTCGTCCGTTTGTTCCTCCTGTTTTTCCTCGGACTCCACGCGCTCGCGCTGGCGGCTCGGCCGTTCCATTGTTCTTATATAGACAAATTTTGGAGACTTATAAACCCTTCGGCAAACTTCCGTCGTGTGTACGACGACAGAAACCGCGATGTCGCACGTATTCGGGGATTCGGTGGTCGAACGCGGCGATATCCGGAACTCTGTCGGGGGTGAGACACGCGTCTGACATGTGGCTGACGACGACGTTCGCGGAGTTCGGATCCGGGGGTCCTGTTGGGTGTGCGAGGGGACGAACGGCCGGTGTCGGCCCCCTGTGCGGTCGGCTCGCGGTCTCCCGGGACGATCGACGAGGCGGTAGCGGTTGTCGCCCCGTCTGCCCGACCGCCGAGGGGCGAGCGGGGAACAACGCTTAATCGGGTCGGCGCTCGCATGGGGAGTATGGACGTAGCCGTACTGGGCGCGGGCGCGACGGGGCGCGGGATCGCGCAGTGTTGCGCGGCGGCGGGCCACGCCGTGACCCTCCACGACGACGACGCCAACGTCGTCATGGACGGCATCGACGCCGTCGAAGCGGGCCTCGACGACGCCGTCGCCGCGGGCGATCTCGACGCCGAGACCCGCGAGTCGGCCGTCGACAGCATCGAGGCGACCACCGGACTGGAGGGCGCGGTCGCCGACGCCGACGTCGTGATCGAGACGACCGACGCCGACCGTGAGACGCGGCGGGCGCTGTTCGCCGACGTGGAGGAGGCGGTCGACGAGGGGACGCTCGTCGCCACCAGCGGCGCCGCGGTGTCGGTGACGGCCGTCGCCGCGGGACTGCGCAACCCGGGCCGCGCCGTCGGGTTGCACTTCGTCGACCCGCCGGCGGCCCCGCTGGTCGAGGTCGTCGTCGCCGAGCAGACGACCGAACCGACCCGCGAGGCGGCCGTCTCGTTCGTCGACGGATTGGACCGGGAGTCGATCGTCGTCCGGGACGCGCCGGGGTTCGCGGCGACTCGGCTCGGCATGGCGCTGGCGGTCGAGGCCATGACGATGGTCGACGAGCGCGCCGCCGGCGTCGCGGCCATCGACCGGGCGACGACCGCCGGCCACGACCACCCCGTCGGCCCCCTCGCCGCCGCGGACGAGCGCGGGCTCGACGCCACGCTCGACGCCCTCGAACACCTCCAGGGGGCGCTCGGCGAGCGGTTCGCGCCGCCACCGGTCCTCCGGGCGAAGGTCGAGGCCGGCGACCTCGGCCGCAAGACCGGCGAGGGGTTCTACGTCTGGGAGGGCGGCGAGCCCGTCGAACCGAGCGAGCCCGACCCGACGCCGGAGCTGCGCGCCGAGAGTCCGGTCGACCCGGGCGACCAGTCCCCACCGGACGCGGGTGCCGAAGGCGAGTCTGACGACGACGGCCCGGACGGGAGCGGGCCGAGCGGCGACTTCGACGACTTCGGCGGCCCGGTCGGCCCCGGTGACGGATGAGCGGCCGCCGGGGTCGACGCGGCGGCGACGGCGACGACCGCACCCCCGACTCCGAGGCCGACGAGGGCGACCCGGACATGGGCGACCTGTTCGACGAACTCGCCGAACTGGAGGAGACCGTCGACTCCGACGAGGAGCGCGAGCAGGTCCGCGAGACGATGCGGACGGCCATGGAGGTCCAGGAGACGCCCGTGTTCGGCCGCGTCGTCTTCGGGTTCGACCGCTCAGACGCCGCCGAGGCCCTGCTCGGCTCGCTGCTGTTCGGCATCCCCATGTTCGTCGAGGGCGGGACGAACGAGGTCGGCGAGTTCATCGCCCAGCGTCCGCTCTACTTCGCCGCGACGAACGCGCTGACGCTCGCGCTCGTGGCCGGCATCCTCTACGTCGCGGACTTCCAGGACGTGCGCGTCTACCGACCGATCTTCGGGTTCCTCCCGCGGAAGTTCCTCGGCGTCCTCGCCATCCCGCTGGTGACCGCCGTCGTCGTCATGACCGTCTGGGGCCGGGTCGACTGGGCCGACCCGTGGCTCGCGGTCTGTCAGGTCGCCGTCGCGCTCGTCCCGATGGCTATCGGCGCCGCGCTCGGCGACCTCCTGCCGGGGTGACGGCGACGGCCCGTCAGGGGTTCGATCCGCGACTGCTCGTCAGTGCTCGACGAACTCGATCAGGACGCCCCCCGTCGACTCGGGGTGGAGGAAGGCGACCTCGTGACCCCACGCCCCGGGCCGCGGTTCCTCGTCGATGAGGTCGACGTCGGCCGCGCGGGCGCGGTCGAGCGCGTCGCCGATGTCGTCGGTCCGCAGCGCGAGGTGGTGGATCCCCGCGCCGCGGCCGTCGAGGAAGTTCGGGATCGGCCCCTCGGCGTCGACGGTCGGCTCGAGCAGTTCGAAGTAGCCGTTACTCAGGTCGAGAAAGGCGACCCGCAACTCGCCGAACGTCTCCTCGTGAGCGACCGAGGCGTCGAAGATCGCTCCGTACTGATCGATGAGCGCGTCGCGGTCGTCGGTCGCGATGCCCGCGTGGTCGAACTCCATATCGGCGGTTCGGCCGTGGGTGGCTTAATCCCCGGCGTCGCTCGTCTCGCTGGTGTCCGGTTCGAGTCGCGAGTCGAGCGGTGGGTTCGAGGCGGCCCGCGTCCGTCTACATCGCGGCGCCGGGCTGATGCTCGCCGAACTCATCGCGCAGCGTGTTACAGATCTCGCCGGTCGTCGCGTAGGTCTTCACGGCGTCGACGATGTACGGCATGAGGTTCTCCTCGCCCGCGGCGGCGTCGGAGAGCGCCGAAAGCGCGGCCTCGACGGCCTCGTCGTCGCGCTCCTCGCGGACGGACTCCAGCCGTTCGATCTGCGAGCGCTCCTGCTCCTCGGAGACCTCCTCGACGTCGGGGTCCTGAGCGTCCTCCTCGACGGTGTACTCGTTGACGCCGACGATGACCCGCTCCCCGCTCTCGATCTCCTCCTGGCGCTCGTAGGCCACGTCCTGGATCTGGCGCTGGACCCACCCGCTCTCGATGGCCTGGCGCATGCCGCCCCGAGCGTCGACCTCGTCGATGATCTCGCGGGCCTCGGCCTCGACCTCGTCGGTGAGCGATTCGACGTAGTAGCTCCCGCCGAGCGGGTCGATGGTGTCGGCGGCGCCCGACTCGTGAGCGAGGATCTGCTGGGTCCGCAGGGCGGTCCGCACTGACTGCTCGGTGGGGAGGGAGAGGGCCTCGTCCTTGCCGTTGGTGTGGAGGCTCTGAGTTCCGCCGAGGACGGCCGCGAGCGCCTGGTAGGCCACCCGGACGACGTTGTTCTCGATCTGCTGGGCGGTCAGCGTCGACCCGGCGGTCTGGGTGTGGAACTTCAACTGCTTGGAGGCGTCGGCCTCGGCGTCGAAGCGCTCCTCCATGATGCGCTTCCACATCCGGCGGGCCGCGCGGAACTTCGCGACCTCCTCGAGGATGTTGTTGTAGGAGGCGAAGAAGAAGGAGAGCTGCGGGGCGAACTCGTCGACGGCGAGGCCGGCGTCCTGGGCCGCCTCGACGTACTCGATGCCGTCGGCGAGCGTGAAGGCGATCTCCTGGGCGGCCGTCGAGCCGGCCTCGCGGATGTGATAGCCCGAGATGGAGATAGTGTTGAAGCTGGGCACTTCCGCGGCGCAGTACTCGAAGATGTCCGTGATGATGCGCATCGACGGCTCCGGCGGGAAGATATAGGTGTTGCGGGCGATGTACTCCTTGAGCACGTCGTTCTGGATGGTCCCCCTGAGTTCCTCGCGGGGGACGCCCTGCTGGTCGCCGATGGCGATGTACATGGCGAGCAGCACGCTCGCGGGGGCGTTGATCGTCATCGACGTGGACACCTCGTCGAGCGGGATCCCGTCGAAGACCGTCTCCATGTCCCGCAGCGAGTCGATGGCGACGCCCGCTTTCCCCACTTCCCCGGCGGCCATGCCCGCGTCGGAGTCGTAGCCCATCTGCGTGGGCAGGTCGAACGCCATCGACAGGCCCGTCTGGCCCTCGTCCATGAGGTAGTGGAACCGTTCGTTGGTCTCGCTCGCGGTGCCCATGCCCGCGTACTGACGCATCGTCCACAGCCGGCCGCGGTACATCGTCGAGTAGACGCCGCGGGTGTAGGGCTCCTCGCCGGGGAAGCCCAGGTCCGCCTCGTAGTCCAGGTCGGCCACGTCGGCGGGCGTGTAGAGCGGGTCGACCGTCTGTCCCTCGGTGTCGGTCTCGAAGGTCTCCTTGCGCTCGCCGAAGCGGTCGACCGTCGGCCCTCGGGTCTCGTCCTCCCACTCCTCCGTTCCCTCGCGGATGGCCGCGAGGTCGTCGGCGTCGAACATACCCCCGTGTTCGTCGGGCGGCCCCTTAGCCGTTGGCGAGGATCGGATCGGTGTTCGGGCTGGCGGTCGGAGTTGCAGTGTGGCCGCGAACGACCGCGAACGCTCCCGGATGCGGCGGCGCCGGTCCCGTCGTGCGCTCAGAACTGCGCGGCTCGGAGCGCGGTTTCGATGTGGTCGTAGGGGTCGTCGGTGACGCTGGGCCCGTGGCCGGTGTGCATCTCGGCGAGTTCCGGCGAGACGCTGTCGCGGAGGTACTCGATGCTGTCGACCAGCGTGTCGCGGTCGCCCTCGTCGAGGTCGGTCCGGCCGAAGCTCCCGTTGGCGAACACCAGGTCGCCCGCGAAGAGGGTCTCGGCGCCGGCGGCGTAGAGACAGAGGTGGTCGTCCTTGTGGCCGGGGGTGTGCAGCGCCTCGTAGCTGTGGTCGCCCAGCCGCACCGAGTCGCCGTCCGCGACGGCGTGGTCGACGAGTTCGTGGTCTGGGTCGAAGCCCCACACGTCGCAGTCGAAGGCGTCGACGAGGGCGGCGGTGTTGCCGACGTGGTCGGGGTGCGTGTGCGTGAGGACGACGGCGTCGAGGGCGGCGTCGCGGTCGCGGAGTTCGCCGACGGCGTCGAACTCGTTGCCGGCGTCGACGAGGACGGTGCGCTCGCCGGTGACGAGGAAGGCGTTGCTGGTGAAGACCTGCTGGCCACGGGCGACGTTTTCGATCACGGCCGTCGATAGTCGCGCCGGGGCGGTGAGGGTATCGGTTCGCGGCCGGCCTGGTCGGATGGGTAGGACCGTGTCGCGACCGTCGCGACCGACCCGGCCGAGCGGGCGGTCTCGGGAGTCGGCGAGACGGGGAAAACCCGTCGCTTGCTGCTATCACGCGACCGACTCGGACCCACAGGGCTATGTGTGATGAACGATAACGACGCCGTAGAGAGCAGATGTCAGGATCGGAAACGCCAGTCGTACTCATCGTCGAGGACGAGCCCGACGTCGCCGAGACGTACAACCTCTGGCTCGCCGACGACTACGAGGTCCGGAAGGCCGGGAGCGGCGACGAGGGGCTGGCCGAACTCGACGACGAGGTCGACGTGGTCCTCCTCGACCGGATGATGCCCGGTCTCTCCGGCGACGAGGTGTTAGAGCGGATCCGCGAGCGGGGACTGGACTGCCGGGTGGCCATGGTGACGGCGGTCGAGCCGGACTTCGATATCCTCGAGATGGGGTTCGACGCGTATCTCTGCAAGCCGATTCGGAGCCAGCAGCTCCACGAGACGGTGGAGAACCTGCTGGAGCGGTCGGCCTACGACGACATGCTACAGGAGTACTACTCGCTGGTCGAGAAACAGGCGACGCTCGAGGCGACCAAGGGCAGTGCCGAACTCGCCGACAACGAGGAGTACCTCGAACTCCGCGAACGGGTGGTCGAACTGAAGGAGGACCTGTCGGACACGCTGGGTGGTATCGACGACGACGAGGATTTCATCGCGACCTTGCGAGGGCTCAGCGATGTCGAGGAGTAGTGATTCCGAGACGATGTACGACCTGACCGACGTCCTCGACTTCGAGGCGCTGGAGTCCGTCCGCCCGGGGTCGAACATCCTCGTCTCCGGGCCCGCGATGAGCGGCAAGGAGGACCTGGCGCTGTCGGTGCTGGCCGACGGCGCCGAGCGCGACCAGGGCTCGCTCGTCGTCACGACCGGCGACCGCGCCGAGAACGTCCTCGAGGACTTCCTCGACCGCGCCCCCGAGGCCGACGAGTCGCGTGTCAGCGTCGTCGACTGTCGCGGCGACGGCAGCCGCCGCGGCGAGGCCACCGCCTCCGGTAGCTACGTCTACCACGTCTCCTCGCCCGGCGACCTGACCGGTATCGGCATCGGGATCACCGAGTGCCTGGAGTACCTCCACAACAACGGCGCCGAGAGCGGTCGCTTCGCGCTCACCTCGCTGTCGACGATGCTCACCTACACGGACCGCAAGACCGTCTTCAAGTTCTGCCACGTCCTCTCCTCGCGGTTCGACTCCGCCGGCTACCTCGGACTGTTCACCATCGACTCCTCGGCCCACGACGACCAGACGCTGCAGGTCATCAAACAGGCCTTCGACGGCATGATCGAGATCCGCGAGGAAGACGGCCGCCGCGAGGCCCGCGTCCTCGGTCTCGCCGGCCAGCCCACCGACTGGCAGGAGTTCTGAGCGCCCCTTCCGGGCCGCCGCTTCTCCGCCGTCCGCGGCGCCGCTTCTCCGCCGTCCGCCCTCCCTGAACCGCTCGCGCGACGAGCGGGACCGATCGCCGACGATCGGGGTCGCGACCGACCCCGTCGCGATCAATCGTACCGAGAAATTGTGTACGAATAATCGATATTAGGTCCCTCTGATCCCATTGTGGGTAAGACTTATGCCCGGAAACGACAGATATGCAAGTGCAACGGTCGGAGTGAACGAGCGTCCGGCCGAGCAAGTTCGAGCCACCGGGGGACGCCCCCGAACCAGCGAGCATCGCGCGCAAACCAGCCACTGCCAGCCACTGCAGCCACCAACACCACTGGCCCACCACCGTGGTGCTGTCATCGGAACGGCTACTCGGCCCCGAGTAGCGTTTTCGGCATCGTGACGGGACGGCGGCTCCGCCGCACGTCCCGTCTTCTGTCCTTCGTCGCCCGTCAGCAATGGCGGGGCTTTAATCTCGCAGGTCGCGTAGCCGTCGAGCATGGGAACGAGCGACCGGCCGGAGTCCGACCCAACGGGTGACCCGCGGGCGGGCTACGACTACGCGGCCGACGCGGTGGCGCGACCGGGACTGGTCGCGGACCTGGACGAGCGGGTCGCGGGCGAGGTGCGGTTCGACGACTACTCGCGGCAGCTGTACGCGACCGACGCGAGCATCTACGAGGTGACGCCCGTCGGCGTCGTCTACCCCGAATCGACCGCCGACGTGGCGGCCGTCGTCTCCTACTGCGCAGAGCGGTCCATCCCGGTGCTCCCCCGGGGCGGCGGCACCTCCCTCGCGGGGCAGACCGTCAACGAGGCCGTCGTCCTCGACTTCACCCGGCACATGGACGCCGTCCTCTCGGTCGACGCCGACGAGCGGCTCGCTCGCGCCGAGCCCGGGGCGATCCTCGGCGAGTTGAACGCCGAGCTGGCCGCCCACGACCTGAAGTTCGCGCCCGACCCCGCGTGGGGCGACAAATCGGCGCTGGGCGGCGCGATCGGCAACAACTCGACGGGCGCTCACTCGCTGCAGTACGGCAAAACCGACGCCTACGTCGAGGAGTGCGAGGTCGTCCTCGCCGACGGGACCGTCACCCGCTTCGGCGAGGTGGCGCTGGACGACCTCCGAGAGCGTGCTGACCCCGAGGGTGATCTGGAAGCCCGGATCTACGCCGTCCTCGCCAGGGTCGTCGACGAGGAGATCGGCGCCGTCGAGGCGGCGTTCCCCGAACTCAAGCGCAACGTCTCGGGGTACAACCTCGACGCGTTCGTCGCCGAGGCTCGGGCGGCGCTGGACGGCGAACGGGAGACCGTCAACGTCGCCCGGCTGCTGGCGGGGAGCGAGGGGACGCTGGCGATCGTCACCGAGGCGACCGTCTCGCTGGAGCCGGTGCCGGAGACGAAGGGGCTGGCGCTGCTCACCTACGAGTCCCTGCTCGACGCGCTGAAGGACGTGCAGCCGATCCTCGACCACGACCCCGCCGCCGTCGAGGTACTGGACGACGTGCTCCTCGATCTCGCCGAGGAGACAGAGGAGTTCGGCGACCTGGTCGACTCGGTGCTCCCCGAGGGGACGGGGTCGGTCCTGCTCGTCGAGTTTTACGCCGAGACCGACGACGAGGGCCGCCAGCGGGTCGCCGACCTGATCGCCGACAGGGTCGGCGGCGATCAGGGCGCGAACGTCGTCGGCGCGGCGACGACCGAGGCCGACCCAGCCGACGGTGCCGCCGACGTGACCGACGCGCCGATCCGCGCGTTCGCCGCCCGCGAGGCCCACGACGACGCCGAACGCGCTCGCTTCTGGAAACTGCGCAAGAGCGGCCTCCCGATCCTGTTGTCGCGGACGACCGACGCGAAACACGGCAGTTTCATCGAGGACACCGCCGTCCCGCCGGCGAACCTCGCGGACTTCGTCGCCGACTTCGAGGCGGTCCTCGACGAACACGACACCTACGCGAGCTTCTACGCCCACGCGGGGCCGGGCTGTCTCCACATCCGCCCGCTGATCGACACGAAGACCGTCGACGGCGTGGCGACGATGGAGTCCATCGCCGACGCGGTGACCGACCTGGTCGTCGAGTACGGCGGCTCCGTCTCGGGCGAACACGGCGACGGCCGCGCGCGGACCCAGTGGAACCGGAAGCTGTACGGCGAGGACGTGTGGGACCTGTTCCGCGACGTCAAGGCCACGTTCGACCCCGACTGGCTGCTCAATCCGGGCCAGGTCGTCGGCGTCGACGACGCGACCGTCGAGGCCGGACAGGCCCCCGACCGCGCCCGGACCGTCGACATGACCGAAAACCTGCGGTTCGACCCCGAGTACGCCTTCGACGCGGGGTTCGAGCCGGATCTGAACTGGGACAACGACAACGGAATGGCCGGGATGGTCGAGCTCTGTCACGGCTGCGGCGGCTGTCGCGGCGGCCAGGACACCACCGGCGGCGTGATGTGTCCCACCTACCGCGCCGCCGACGAGGAGGTCACCGCGACGCGCGGCCGGGCGAACATGCTCCGCCAGGCCATGAGCGGCGACCTCCCCGCCGACCCGACCGACGACGAGTTCGTCAGCGAGGTGATGGACCTGTGTATCGGCTGCAAGGGCTGCGCCAAGGACTGCCCCAGCGAGGTCGACATGGCGAAGCTCAAGGCGGAGGTCGAACACGCCCACCACGAGGAACACGGGACCTCGTTGCGCGAGCGGGTGTTCGCGAACGTCGACCGGCTGAGCGCGCTGGGCAGCGCCACCGCGCCCGTCTCGAACTGGCTGCAGAAGCTCCCCGGGAGCGGCGTCGTCGCCGAGCGCGTCCTCGGCATCGCGCGCGAGCGGACGCTGCCGACGTTCGAACGGGAGTCGTTCGTCGACTGGTTCGCCGGCCGCGACGCGGGCGTCCCCGAGGCCGACGCCGAGCGGCGGGCCCTCGTCTTCCCCGACACCTACACCAACTACAGTCACCCCGAAGCCGGGAAAGCGGCCGTTCGCGTCCTCGAAGCGGCGGGCGTCCACGTGGACGTGCCCGACGACGTCGCCGCCAGCGGCCGCGCGGCCCACTCGAAGGGCTTCCTCGACACGGCCCGCGAGCGCGCCGAGCGCAACGTCGACGAACTCGCGCCCCGGGTCGCCGACGGCTGGGACCTGGTCGTCGTCGAGCCCTCCGACGCGGTGATGTTCCAGCACGACTACCTGGATCTGCTCTCGGGCGCGGCCGTCGAGACGGTCGCCGCCAACGCCTACGGCGTCTGCGAGTACGTCGACCGCTTCCGGCTCGACGGGGCCATCGACTTCGACGCGCCCGCCGAGTCGCTCACCTACCACGGTCACTGCCACCAGAAGGCCACGAAGAAGGACCATCACGCCGTCGGCGTCCTCCGCCGGGCCGGCTACGAGGTGGACGCCCTCGATTCGGGCTGTTGCGGCATGGCCGGTAGCTTCGGCTACGAGGCCGAGCACTACTCGATGAGCAAGGCCATCGGGTCGATCCTCTACGACCAGGTCGACGACAGTCCGGGCGACGAAGTCGTCGCCCCCGGCGCCTCCTGCCGGTCGCAACTGGACGACCACGAGGGCGGCGAATCGCCGCCACACCCCGTCGAGCGGCTCGCCGACGCGGTCGCTCCCGTCGAGTGACGTGCGGTAGCACACTTCGTGGTCGACCCGCCAGGTTTTAATACGACCGCCGCGTCCGACTAGGTGCAATGGCGACCGGTACGGTTGACTTCTTCAACGACACTGGCGGTTACGGTTTCATCGACACTGACGACGCCGACGAGGACGTGTTCTTCCACATGGAGGACATCGGCGGTCCTGACCTCGAGGAGGGGCAGGAAGTCGAGTTCGACATCGTTCAGGCAGACAAAGGCCCGCGCGCCGAGAACCTGGAGCGTCTGTAACAATGGCGACCGGGAAAGTCGACTTCTTCAACGACACTGGCGGCTACGGCTTCATCGACACCGACGACGCGGACGAAGACGTCTTCTTCCACATGGAAGACGTCGGCGGCCCCGACCTCGAAGAGGGTCAGGAAGTCGAGTTCGATATCGAGCAAGCTGACAAGGGTCCCCGCGCGACCAACCTGGAGCGCCTCTAACGATGGCGACAGGCGAGGTCGACTTCTTCAACGACACCGGCGGCTACGGCTTCATCGACACGGAAGACGCCGACGAGGACGTCTTCTTCCACATGGAGGACGTGGGCGGTCCGGACCTCGAAGAGGGACAGGAAGTGGAGTTCGACATCGAGCAGGCCGACAAAGGCCCGCGCGCGACGAACCTCGAACGCCTGTAACTGCGGATTCTGGTGGGTCCGTCCACCGTCCGTTTCACCGGTGAGCGGCGGCGCCGTCCGCACAGGCGCGTCGTCGCCCGGCGGCGCCGCCGGTGGACTCCTCGCCGGCGCGCACCGCACACCGTCCGAATAGCTTCGGCGAGCGACGGCGCTCGCCGGGATCGCCCTGGCGCGATACCGTGGGACACAAGAGCCAGCGCGTCGCAGGTGCGGACAATGAGCGACGCAGACGCGGTCGACACCGACCTCTACCAGCGCGCCCAGGCACTCCTCGAACCCGGCGAGATCGAACTCCTCGGCGTGATCGTCCACACCGACCTCTCGGGCGACCAGGAGCCGACGCTCCACGAGGCGACCCTGGATATCGGCAACCACATCGCCGAGTACGCCGGGATCGAGCCGACCGACACCTACGTCTACTCCGGCAACGACGACGGCGAGTTCGGCGTCAACCAGCACCAGGGCCTGACGCTGGACGGCGACGAGTTCGTCTGGGAGTGCCAGCAGCTGCTCCGCGAAGGCACGTTCGACGTGGTGTTCTACTACGAGGCCGACGTCGATCAGGAAGGGCTGGTCGCGGCGCTCCGCGAGAGCGGGTACGACGCCGTCGGGGTCGAACCGGAGTCCTGACCGGCGACTCGCGGCGCCGACGGGCGGGCCGCGCCGCTCAGTCGTCGACCATCCGGCTGCCGCCCGGCGGCAGGAACTCCTGGATGCGGTCGGCGCTGGCGACCTTCCGGACGAACGAGTCGTCGGCGAAGCGGTCCTTGAACTCCCGGTAGAGCCGCATCGCGATGTCGTTCTGGGCGAACTGACCCGGCTCGACCGTAATCGTCGTCTCGGACTTCGGTTCGATAGCGGCGGGCGGACCACCGATGACGCGGGTCTCGGGTTCGCAGGTGATCCCGACGGCGACGCCGACCTCCGTGGACTCGTAGTAGGTGCGGTCGCCGCGGATGGCGAAGCCGCCCTTCTCCAGGAACTCGCCGCTCTCCGGAGTTTTGGACACCTGGTCGGAGCCGACCTCGTACACGTCGCCGGCGAACTTGCCGTCCTTCCAGATCGAGGAGTAGGAGACGGCGAACTGCGCGGCCTCGCGCCTGCTCGACTCGGGGATCTCCACGTCGCCGTCGTACGATTCGCTCGGCCCCGTCGCTTTCAGGATCGTGGCGGGGCCGCCGTGGGCCTGCGCGTGGAAGAACCGATCCCCGCGGTCGAGGTACTTCTTGACCAGGTCCTCGTTGTCGTCGGCGTCCCGGCCGCCGATGACGAGGAAACCGTCGCTGGTGTGGAACCAGCGGTAGTCCTCGAACCAGTGGTCGGACTGGCGGACCGGGATCGACGGCTCGGCGAGCCAGTCGACGGGCTCGTCGTCGCCATCAGATTCGCCGCCGCCGTCACCGCCCGACCCCGCTTCGCCGGCGTCGGCGGCCTCCCACTCCGCCTTGCGCTCCTCGACGGCCTCCAGCTCGCTGCGGGTCTGGGCGATCGCCTCCTCGGCGCCCTCCTTCTTGCCCTCGATGCGCTTGGCCTCGCGGTAGAGCCGGTCGGCGTTCTTCTCGACGCCCTCGCTCGCCGCCAGCGTGACCCGCTCGCCGTCGATCTCGATCGTCACCGTCCCGTCGCTCCCGTCGAGCGAGACGACCGCCTCCGCGGCGGGGATGCCCTGCTCGGCTCCCTCCGCGAAGCGCTCCTCGATGTCGTCCCACGAGCGGTCCTCGGCGCGGGCCCCCTGGATCGTCGAGATGATGTCGTCGACCAGGTCGTAGTTGGCGTACAGCGCCTCGGCGTTCGCCCGCTCGCGCTCGGCCTGTGCCTCGAAGTCCTCGATGGCGCCCTGCTGTTGCTCGATGATCCGCTCGTGTTTGGCGATCTCCGACTCGAAGTCCGGTCGCCCGCGGTCGCCGCCAGCGGCGTCGCCCCCGCTGTCGTCGTCCTCGTCGCTGGCGAACGTGAAGTAGTCGTCCAGCGCCTCGTTGAACGAGTCGAACGGCTCGCCGTAGCGGTCGTCGTACTCCGCCAGGGGGATCGGTGTCACGTCGACGCGCTGGCCCTCGATCGCTCCGTCGTCGTCGGTCGGGTCCTCGGCGTCGGGGTCGTCGAGTTCGTAGTAGACGCGCGGGTCCAGGTCGCTGTCGGCCAGTCGGTCGGCCAGCCGTCGGAGCGCGTCGTACAGCGCCCGCAACTGGTCGTCGGTCGCCTCCTCGATGGGGACGTTGTAGTCGACGCCCGCGAGGGTACACAGCTCCTCGCCGTAGAGGCCGCCGAAGTTGAGCTGCGTGGCGAGCGTCCTGACGAGGTCGGAGTCCGAGTCGCGCATCCGCGCCTCGAAGGCGTCGTAGTCGACGCCAAGCGGATTGAACCGCGCGCTGGGGAACTCGTACTGGGCGCCGGGTGCGACCGTCCGCGATTTCAGTCGCACGGTCTCCAGGCAGTCGATCACCTCGCCGGTGCCGTCGAGGATGGCGACGTTGCCGTCGCCGAACAGCTCCGCGACGATCGTCGTCGTCTCGTCGTCGCGCTCGAAGGTGAGTTCGAGGATGCGGTCGAACTGGAACTGCGACACGTCGACCAGCTCGGCGCCCTGCATGCGATTGCGAAGCATCATCGCGAAGTTCGGGGGTCGCTCGGGCGCCTCCGGCACGTGGTCCGGGTCGGTCACGTTGACTCGCTTGTCCTCGCCGACCTCGACGAGCAGTTCCGTCCGTCCCAGGTCGTAGTGGCGCATCCGGAACCGCAGCAGGTCCCGGTCGGGGTAGAGGTAGACCTTCCCGACGCCCGCGCCCTCGTAGCCCGATAGCTCGCCGGCGAGCGCCGCGAGGTCGACGCTCGTCAGCTCCCGCTTTCTGTCCATACCCCACGGTCCGCCCTCGGGAGCAAAGGGCTTGCCCATCCGCGCTCCTCGCCGCGTCACCCGGTCTGCCAGCAGTGCGCGACCGGGTCGGCCGAGCGCGCCTTCGATCAGGACGACTGCCGCGCTCTCCAGCGGTCGACGACCTCGTCGATCGACCGCTCGGGTTCGACGTCCCCGACGCTCGCCGCGAGTCCCGTCCGTTCGAATATCTCGACGACTTCCGACTCCATCCCGGCGAACCGGAGGTCGGTCCCCCGCGAACCGAGTCCGTCCCGGAGTTTCTCCAGCATCTGCGCGGCGCCGAAGTCGATCGTCGGGGACGAACTGAGGTCGACGACCACCAGATCGACGGCGTCCTCGCGCTCGGCCAGCCGGTCGAGGAGGTCGGCCCGAACCGTCGGCGCGTTCGCGTAGAACAGTTCGCCCTCGACGCGGTAGACGAACGCCTCGGCGTCTGTCGTCGCCGACGGGTACAGGTCGAGGGCGACGAAGTGATCCGTCCCGGCGATCCGACCGAGTTCGTGCGTCGTCGGACGGCTGGCCCGGGAGACCACGACCAGCAGCGAGAGGACGACCCCGACGAAGACCCCCCAGAGCATTCCGGCCGTGAGGACGCCCAGCAAGGCCGCCATCGCGATGGCGAACTCGCTCTCGCTCACGCGATACAGTCGGCGGATCGCGCTCGCGTCGACCAGACCCGCGACGGCGACGATGACGACCGCCGCGAGGGTAGTCGCGGGGAGCATCGTGAACGCACCGGTGAGAAAGAGGAGGACGACGACGAGGACGAGCGCGACGACGGCGTTCGTGAGCTGGCTCTTCCCGCCGACCGCGTCGTTGAGCGCCGAGCGGGACATGCTGCCGCCGACGGCGAAGCCGCCGCCCAGGCCGGCGGCGAGGTTGGCGACGCCGTCGGCCAGCAGTTCCTGATTCGCGTCGACCCGGTAGTCGTGGCGCCTGGCGAACGTCTCGCCCGCGCCGATCCCCTGAACGTACGAGAGGAGGAACAGCGAGCCGGCGACCGGGACGAGCGACCCGAGCGTCGAGACCGTCGGAATCGCGGGTGCCGTCGGCGAGGGGAGCCCGCTCGGGATCGGTCCGACGACGTCGACGCCGCGGGCCTGCAGGTCCGCGACCGACGCGACCGCGATCGAGAGGGCGACGACGACGAGCGCGTTCGGGGCCCGGGGCGCGTAGCGCTCGCCGAGGACGAACAGCGCGATCCCGCCGAGGCCGACGGCGACCGTCTCGGGGTTCGCCTCGGCGAGGTGGGTCGCGGCGTACCAGACCCGGCCGAAAAACGTCTGCCCGAAGGGGGCGTTCGACGCGCCGCTCTCGATACCGACCAGTTTGTTCAACTGCGTGGACGCGATGTACAGCGCCGCTCCGGCGGAAAATCCCGTGAGCACCGATTCGGAGATGAAGTGAACGAGAAAGCCCAGCCGAAACGCCCACGCGACGACCGCAAAGACGTCGACGAGGACCGTCGTCACGGCGACGAGCGAGGCGTACGAGGCGGTCGTTCCGGACGCGACGCCGCCGACGCCGCTCGCGAGCAAGATCGCGAGCGCCGAGGTCGGGCCGACGATGACCTGCCGGGACGTGCCGAACAGGAAGTACGCGACGACCGCCAACAAGCCGGCGTACAGGCCCGTCTCGGGCGGTAGGTTCGCCAGCGACGCGTACGCGAGCCCCTCGGAGACGACCGACGCGGCGACGGTGACTCCCGCGACGACGTCCGGACGGAGCCACGACGTGTCGTACCGCGGGAGCCACTCTAACACCGGAAGACTCGACGAGACACGTCGGCCGATCTGTTCCGTGATGGGCTCTCTCGACAACGAGATCTACCTCGGACCGCGGTGTCTACGACGTACGCGTCGTCTTCGAATAAGCGGGGCCCACGCGTACGCAACGGGTGGGAGTCAGCCGTCGGTCCCGCCGTTGTCGACGGCCCGCGAACCGGGGCGCAGGCGGTCGATTCCCGTCACCGAGCGAGCGGTTTGCGCGAGCGGTGATCGACGGACGAGGCGAACGCCGGACGAAGCGATCCCGGGGGCTAGACCCGTGCGGCACACTCCAGTAGCGCGCGCCGCCCGCCGCTGATCAGCGGCGTGCCGTGGCCCATCGCGGCGACCTCGAACGGCGGGACGCGCTCGCTCAGGTCCCTGATGCTCTCGGTCAGCTCGCGCATGTCGTAGGAGTCGAGCCAGAACGGCGGGGTGAGCCGGCCGTCGTCCTCCCAGGTGAGATCCCCGAGGAAGGCCGCGCCGGAGTCGTGGACGAAGACGGTGTGGCCGGGGTTGTGGCCGGGCGTGTGGTAGGCGGTGAATCGGCCGATCTCGTCGCCGTCCTCGACGCCGCGGATGTCCATGTGCGCCGGGAGCGGGTAGAGCCGGCGGGCGACGCGGTGAAACAGGCCCTTGTGGTGGAGGAGCTTCGGCTCGCTCTCGCCGCTCCCGAGCGCGAGGTCGTCGGCGCCGATGTAGACCGGCCCGTCGAACGCGCCGTCGAGAGCTCGGAGTCCGCCGGTGTGGTCGATGTCGTAGTGGGTGAGGAACACGCGGTCGATGTCGCCGACCTCGTAGCCGAGCTCCGACAGCTCGGCGCCGAGAGAGGGGCGGTTCCAGGGGAGGCCGGGGTCGATCAGGGTGACGGTCCCGTCGTCGACGAGGTAGCCGTTGGTCGCGAGCGGCGGGACCAGTCCGACGTCGAGCAGCCAGACCCCCTCGGCGAGTCGCTGTGGCATACCCGAGTGTAGGTCCGACGAAGGAAAAGCCGCTCGGCGCCGCCGGAGCGACCCCGACCGCGCGGCCGACCGGGCGTTACAGCCGCTTGCTCACGTAGGGCCCATCCTGGCGGTAGCCGAGCTTCTCCCGGTAGTACTGCCGGACGCCGATGCCCGAGAGGACGGCCAGTTTGTCGTACCCCGCGTCGGCGGCCAGCCGCTCGGCCTCGCGGAGGAGTCGCTTGCCGTAGCCGCGGTGCTGGTGGCTCCCGTCTCCGTCGCCGGCCGACTGCCCGACGCCGACCTCGCTCCCGTAGACGTGGAGTTCTCGGACGACGGCGGCGTCCTGCAACTCGCGCCGGACGGGGTCGTTCGGGAACCGAAGCCGGCAGAACCCGACGAGAATCCCCTTCTCGCGGTCCTCGAAGCTGACGAAGTGTTCCCGCCCGCCCGCGACCTCGTAGGTGTCGATGTCGAGGGTGACCTCTTCGGGTTCCTCGTCGTGATGGCCCACCTCGCGACAGCGGATGCAGTCGCAGGTCCAGCCGTGTTCGTCCATGCGCTGGCGGGCGAGCTGGCGGAGGTTCGACTTCCAGACGCCGCCCTCGATGAAGTCGGCGGGGATGTCCCGCTGTACACGTTGAAGACGCGTGTACTCGGGGATCATCGACTTGATCTCCGCGACGAGGTCGGCCGCCTCGTCGTTGTCGAGCGGTTCGAACTCGTCCTTTCGCCACCAGTCGTAGGTGACCGTCCCCTCGACGACGAGGGTGGGGTAGATCTTCAGGAAGTCCGGGCGCCAGTCGGTGTTCTCGAAGATACGCCGGAAGTCCTCCAGGCACATCTCCTTGGACATCCCCGGCTGGCCGGGCATCATGTGGAAGCCGACCTTGAACCCCGAGTCGCGCAGGCGGCGGTTCGCGTCGATGGCGTCCTGGGTGCCGTGGCCGCGGTGCATCTCCCGGTTGATGCGCTCGAAGGTGGTCTGGACGCCCACCTCGACTTTCGTCGCGCCGAGATCGAGCATGCGGTCGATCTGCTCGGGGTCGCACCAGTCTGGCTTGGTCTCGAAGGTGGTCGCGACGTTGCGCACGTCGGTCGTCTCGTTCTCGGCGATCACGTCTTCGACGTAACTGAACTCACGCTCCTCGGGGTCCTGCGCGAAGCTCTCGTCCTCCGCGGGTTCGGGGTTGCCCTCGGGGTCGTACTCGTTCATCGCCTCCAGCGCGCGCTTGACGAACCACTCCTGGTAGTCGTGGCTCCGGGCGGTCATCGTCCCGCCCATCAGGATGAGCT
>Ga0207733_100069_pt1 | contig 107493 bp, 108 predicted proteins | sample A23P3SouthBayCA_FD_187735 | JGI IMG/M metagenome (GOLD analysis project Ga0207733, IMG submission 187735) | Aerobic enrichment media microbial communities from Eden Landing Ponds, California, USA - A23 P3 (SPAdes) | ecosystem: Environmental > Aquatic > Marine > Unclassified | place: Emeryville... | reverse complement strand
CATCATCTCCAGAAGTATCTCAACTTCCTTGCACTGAAACTCAACTCATCTGAGGACTGGTTCGAGAAACTTCTATGTTACAATGTATCGGGATGAGCGCGTCTGATAGTCCGACCGCGGACGAATGTCGAGGATAAACGGTTCGTCTCCCGACTCGAGGCGTGCTGCCAGTTCAGCTGGACGGACGCGACTCATCACTACTATATTGTGTCGAAAACACAAAGCCGTGGTGATTCAGGCGTCGGTCGGCGAGGCGCTGGCGGTGGCTGCGTCGGTTTCGAAATAGTGGGGTGCCCGTGAGAGCCGTGGAGCTTGGTTGCTGAGACGTTCAGCACTCGTCGACACTTCGGTCAGTGCCGTGGTCCGTTCTTCGGCCGCAGCGGCGACGCTTTCGGCACCCGCGGTCGTCTCCTCGGAGATCGTCCCGACGGACCACCGCTCGATGTCGTGTGTCGGTTTCCGGGCGTGGATTCGGTCGTGAGTCACGTGTGAACAGAAAGCAAATAGCCAGTTGAAGAGAGCGGGCGCTGTGGGTGCCGTTCGCTTCGCCGATTCAGACTGCCGATTCTCCTCGAGAGCGTAGCTATTCCGACTCGAGGTCGTCCCCAAGCGACCCCTCGTACTTGTCCTGTGCCTCGTTGGGGAGATACTGCCGCTCCCACTCGACGACCTCGGGAAAGCCCGAGAACTGGTGGAGGCTCCCGACGGGCTGGGCGTTGAACGCGTCGTCGATGTCTCGCATTGCCGCCACGGGGTCGTCCGCGAAGGCACTGAGGTCCGCGTAGACGTTCGCGATCGTCGACAGCGTCGATGTGATGGGGAACACCACGATATCGAAGCCCCACTCTTCGAGCGACGCGAGGTCGACGTACGGCGAGGAGCCGAGATCGCCGACGAAGTTGTAGACGATCGGCCCGTCGACCTCTCGGCCGATGCGCTCGAGTTCTGACTCATCAGTCGGACCCTCCACGAACGCGATGTCGGCACCGGCCACGAGGAAGTCGTTGGCGCGGCCGATCGCCTCGTCGAGCGACCCGTCACCCGTGCCGCGGGCGTCGGTGCGGGCGATGAGGACGAAATCTTCGGCCCGGTCGTCTCGGACGTCGGCCGCAGCTTCGATTTTGCCGATCGCTTCCTCCCGTGGGATGACCTGTCGGCCCTTCGTGTGGCCACAGCGTTTCGGAAAGGTCTGGTCTTCGATGTGGATCGCGCCGACGCCAGCTTTGATGTACTCTCGGACCGTCCGGACGACGTTCGTCGCGTTGCCGTAGCCGTTGTCCGAATCGGCGATCAGGGGCACGTCGATCCGCTCCTGGATGTTGCCGGCGTTTTCGATCATTTCCGGCATCGTGATGAAGCCGGCGTCGGGATAGCCGGTCTTCGACAGCGAGGTCCCGTAGCCGGTCATGTAGATGGCGTCGAAGCCGACGGTGTCGGCAACCCTGGCGGTAAGCGGGTCGTGGACGCCGGGGCAGACCAGAAGTTCGTCGCGCTCGAGGTACGTGCGGAGCGTGGCACCGGAGTCGGTCATGACTGATCACACGGTGGTCGCGGCGAAGTCGGTACCGATGCGGGTCGTCTCACGTTGGTGTGATCAGACATTCGTGACGACATCGCCGTATTTCGCGTCGATACCGTGTAGTGTGGTGCTCCCGCCGTTGAGAGAGTAAGGATTCCCCCAACAGCTGTTGGCAGGTTATAGAGTATGGGACCGACAGGCGCACGCCCGAATACCGTGACTGCAGGCCGTTTCAGCGGTCCCACGAATGTTTAGGCGAGTGCCACCACACTACATAAACCGGTTCGGACCCAACCATTGTCTATGCGTGACGTGGCCGGCGTCTCGAACGAGCTCTTTCGAACCGAGGAGAGCGAGAGCGACTCGCTTCGACGGTGTCTCACGCTCGTCAACGCCATTGATGACGGGATCTACCAACTCGACGCCGAAGGCCGGTTCGTCGCCATCAACGACGCTCTCGTGTCGATAACGGGCTATCCGCGATCGGACCTCCTCGGTGAGCACGTCTCGACCGTCATCGGTGGGCCGGACGCAAAGCGTCTCGAAAGGGCGATTCAGACGCGCCTTGAGGAGGGCATCGATCCCGACACGACGTTCAATCTCGTACTCGAGACCGCGGCTGGCGACAGCGTCCCCTGTGAACTCCGGCTGAGTTTGCTCGTCGACGACGGCGACCACGAGGGAACTGTCGGCGTCGTTCGAGCGGTCGACAACCACGATCAGACGAACGAACGACTGCCGTCGGTCTGGACGGCGTCCGACTCGATCGCCTCGGTTATCGACGAGGCCAACGTCGGCGTGTTCGTCCTCGACGATACGTTCGACGTCGTGTGGGCCGACGAAACGATCGAGGAGTACTTCGGCCTTGTGCGGGGCGAAATCATCGGCCGGGACAAGCCGACGCTGATTCGCGAGACGATCCGTGGTCGTCTCGCCGATCCCGAAACGTTCGCGCAGACGGTGCTGGCTACGTACGAGGACAACACCTCTGTCGAGCAGTTCGAGTGTCGGGTGACGGCCGGCACGGATCGTGAAGAGCGCTGGCTCGAACACCGCAGCAAACCGATCGAGTCCGGACCGTACGCCGGTGGGCGCATCGAACTGTACTACGACATCACGGACCGGAAAGAAGCACAACAAGCCAGACAGGAGAGCGAGAAGCGATTTCAATCGCTTGTCGACGCCGTCGACGAGTACGCGATCTTCATGCTCGACCCCGATGGATACATCAGGAGCTGGAACGAAGGGGCCGAGCGGATCAAAGGCTACAGCGCGTCAGAGAGTATCGGTGAGCACTTTTCGACGTTCTACACCGAGGACGATCAGGAAGACGGCGTCCCAGAACGCAATCTGATGCGCGCACGTGAGACGGGGACGGCCGAAGACGAAGGCTGGCGCGTCCGGTCAGACGGGTCGCGGTTCTGGGCGAACGTGACGATAACAGCCATCTACGACGACGGCGAGTTGCAGGGCTACGCGAAGATCACCCGTGATATGACCGAACGGCGAGAACAGGAGCAGCGACTGCGCCGCGAGCACGACCTCAGCGAGCGGATTCTCGAGACGAGCCCGGTCGGGATCGCGGTCGTCAATTCGGATCGGTCGGCTGCCAGGGCGAACGAACGGATGGGAGAACTGCTCGATCTCTCGGACGACGAGCCGGCCTATACCACTGCTCAACGTGATATGTACGACGAGAACGGCGAGCTCCTGCCGATCGAAGAACGGCCCGTTCCTCGCGTCTTCGAAACGGGGAACCCTGTGATCGATCGGGAAATCCGCCTGCATCGAGCGGACGGACCGCAATGGCTCTCGATAAACGCCAGACCGATCACGAACGAGCACGGTGAGATCGAGCAGGTTGTCGAGACGGCAACTGACATCACCGATCTCAAAGAGCTGGCCCGACGGCGCAAACGAGAACTCGAGGAACGGGAGCGAGAACTCGACGCCGTCCGACTCGCGACGAACTTACTCAAGACCGGCGATCAACCGGCCCCTGACTTGCTGCGGGAGTTCGTGACCTCCCTCCGGCAGTTCTTCCAGTATCCGGAGCGAACGGCCGTGCGCGTCTCGGTCGGCGACGACGAGGTGACCACGGACACATACGAACCGCTCGAGCGACGGATCACCGCATCCAGCACCACTGCCAATGGCATACCGATCGCGATCGACGTCGTCCTCCACGACGGCTCCGAACTCGCGGCCGACGACGCGGCTGGCTTCTCCGACGAGGAGCGAGAACTGCTCGAGACGCTCGCGACGCTGCTGAAGCTCTACTTCGACCGCCGCGAGTACATCGAGGAGCTACAGGCCTCGAACGAGCGCTTAGAGCAGTTCGCGTACGCCGCCTCACACGACCTGCAGGAACCGCTTCGGATGGTCACCAGTTACTTGCAACTGATCGAAAACCGCTACGGCGAGGCCCTCGACGAGGACGGCGAGGAGTTCCTCGACTACGCCATCGACGGCGCCGAGCGCATGCGCGAGATGATCGATGGCCTGCTCGAGTACTCGCGCGTCGAAACCTGCGGTGACCCCTTCGAAACGGTCGATCTCGACACGGTGCTGTCGGACGTCCTCGAAGATCTGCAGCTCTCGATCGAGGAACACGACGCCGAGATCACGGCTGAGTCGCTTCCGACCATCGTGGGTGACGCCAGCCAGCTCCGGCAGGTGTTCCAGAACCTGCTCGACAACGCTATCGAGTACAGCGGTGATGAGCCACCACGAGTCCATATCGCCGCCGAGCGCACGGGAAACGAGTGGACGATCTCGGTTCGTGATGGGGGGATCGGCATCGATCCCGACCATGAGGAACGCGTCTTCGAGGTGTTCCATCGACTGCACACTCACGAGGAACACGCCGGCACTGGGATCGGGCTCGCGCACTGCCGGCGGATCGTCGAGCGACACGACGGCGAGATCTGGATCGATTCCGAGCCCGGTGAAGGGACGACAGTGTCGTTTACGCTGCCAGCCACGGATTCGTGACCACTCTTACTCGTGATCGATCCCGATCCGTTCGAACTGCCGTCGGCCCGTCCGCCTGTGACTGTTGGCCATCACAGATGACAACACTGTCTGTTCGGCTTTCCGGAGGTGCTCGTGAAGCGTCGCGCGACTGATCTCGAGTTCCGTCGCCAACTCCTCGTTCGTGATCTCTCTGGGCCAGTCGTAGTAGCCACGCGCCAGTGCCTCGGCGACCACTTCGCGCTGGCGCTCGGTCAGCGCCGAGTCGGTGCTCGCCCGAAACTCCTCGAGTTTGCCGAGCGTGAACCGTCGCGGAGAACATCGCTGTCTCCCGTGGGAAGTCCACCCACAGTGAAAAAGCGACGCGAGGGGCCGACTGGCAGACACCTATCTCGGCTCGCACGACCCGAGACTATCGGTCGATAGTCAGTCGACACAAAAGACAGATAAAAGACCCCACGCTGTAAATAGACAAATATGGACGTTCCGTACGACCTCACCTCGTACGTTCGGGTGTTGAAGATGGCGACGACGCCCACTAGCGAGGAGTTCCTTCAGGTATCGAAAATTGCCGGTGCAGGGATCTTGCTGGTCGGTCTCGTCGGATTCCTCATCGGTGCAGTCATGGTACTGCTGACCAGCGGTGGTGGCATCTAATGGGCATCTTCGCTGTCAAAACGACGGCGAGCCAAGAGCGCACCGTCGCGGACATGATCATCAACCGCGAGGAACCCGAGATCCACGCCGCGCTCGCGCCTGACTCGCTGACCTCCTACGTGATGGTCGAAGCCGACGGCGATGCCGTTCTCAATCGCGTCCTCGAGGATATCCCCCACGCCCGGAGTATCGTCCCCGGCGAATCGGATATCTCGGAAGTCGAACACTTCCTCTCGCCCAAACCGGACGTCGAAGGGATCGCCGAGGGCGACATCGTCGAACTCATCGCTGGCCCGTTCAAAGGCGAGAAAGCACAGGTCCAGCGCATCGACGAGGGCAAAGATCAGGTGACGGTCGAACTGTACGAGGCGACGGTTCCGATTCCAGTGACGGTGCGTGGCGATCAGATTCGCGTGCTTGACAGCGACGAGCGATAGCGAGTCGGGTGTTTTATACTAAATTTTGCAAGGAGTGGTGAGCGACCGGCGTGAGCGAACCCGACGCAGTAAAATTTAGGTGCGCGACGGTTCCGATTCCAGTGACGGTGCGTGGCGATCAGATTCGCATGCTCGATAGTGACGAGCGCTAGACGAGGGCACTGATTTGTCTGCTCCACGTCCTATCTCGGACACTACTCGATCGCTGTGCTCCACGTAGACATGACAGGAAACCCCTGCTACTCGACACTTAGCGTTTCAGTTCCGTCGCGATCACTTGCATATCCACGATTGCGTCGATCTCCTCGAGCAACTCCTCGCGTTCCCGGACCGCTTCGGAACTGGCGCCGTAGGCGCGGACGTATTCGGCGCGGCTGTGTTCGGTAAACATGTGGCGGATCGCGAGATAGCCGTCCGGCACGATGGTGCCACAGACCTGACACTCGCGGCGCTGGTGGTCGGTCGTCTGATGGACGACGGCAGACTCGACGTCCTCGAACACTGCGCCACAGCCGTCGATTCCGCATTCCCAGGCCATTCGATACTCGCACTCGCACGGCCGTCCTAATGATCCTTTCGCAGCGAAAGACATCGGCCAGAAGGAACGTATTCGAGACGGATCCAGCCGCCAATGCCGACGCCGATCGATGCACTGCGGGCGGCAGTCTGTCACGTTCCGCCACCGCTAAATCAGAATTCATAACTCGATTGTACCAGAAGTGACCGTCGTGACCGACGGAGTGACGTTCCGAGTAGACTGTCACGTGAAGGTGCTCAACGACCGCGTGGTCGAGCGAGCCAAACTGGCCGGCCTCGACGCACTCGTCTACGCACCTCACTTCACCCGCCTCCCGGAGATCTGCAAGCGCGCCGCGACCTACTCCGATGACGAGCTGCTGGTTGTCCCTGCCCGCGAGGTGTTTACCGGTACCTGGCGAAACCGCAAGCACATCCTCGCACTCGGTCTCGAGGAGCCCGTCCCGGATTTCATCCCCCTCGAGGCGGCGATGGCCGAGTTCGAGCGCCAGGACGCGACGGTGCTCGTCCCGCATCCGACGTTCGCGAACGTCAGCCTCGAGCAGGCCGATCTCGAAGCATACGCGGAGACGATCGACGGTCTCGAGATCTTCAATCCGAAACACTTCCCGATGCACAATCAGCGCGCACGCAACCTCAGAGAGGCGTTTTCGCTCCCGCCGATTACTTCCTCGTATGCACATCTCCCGCGAACCGTCGGCGTCGCCCACACCGTCTTCGAGACGCCGATCGAAAGCGAAGCCGATCTCGTGGCAGCGCTGAAAGAGGGGATCGCACGCCGTGTCGTCTACAAAAACGGTCTCAACCGGTGGGCGACGACGGCGACGGAACTCGGCCACCTCGTCTACGAGAACACGTGGGAGAAGATCGATCGACTGTTCCTGTCGGGCACCGAACCGACCCATCCCGAGCACATCGCCTACGACGGGCGGTTCGACGACGTGGCTGTCTACTGAATCCTCGAGAGCGTCTCTGCGACGCGGTCCCAGTGACTCCCGCGCCAGAAGTACTGGCCACAGTCACGACAGACCCAGATTTCGATGTCGGCCGAATCGGGCACGTACTCGGGCGTTGGCGCCGTCGAATCGATCTGCTCGAGCGGGCCGTTACACCGGCCACAGAACGCGGGCTCGTCGGCCAGTGAGAGATCGACACCCGCCGCAGCTAGTTCCCCGAGTTGGTCCTCCACGTCACGAGACTTGAGGCAGATCGAGTCGTCGGCCCGGTCCGCGAGCGTCACGTCCCGTGTGACGAGTGTTCGGTCTTCATCTCGGGCGACGACGAGGAGGTCGTCGTCGGCCTCGAGGCCCCGATCACCGGCGTAGACGGTGTCGTGGTTGCACATCCGCAGGTAGGAGACGATCCCACCGCACATGACGTCGACGAGCGAGCGCATGGCGTCAATGGAGAAACTCGCGCAATGCTGCGAGTTCCCAGGTGTTGATTACGTCGGCCGGTTCGGCCCAGCCGCGGCGCGCGGTGTGGACACCCCAGCGCATGTACTCGAGGGTCGCGGGCTGGTGGGAGTCGGTGTCGATCGCGATTTTCGCGCCCTCCTCGAGGGCGGCCTGAACGGCACTGCCCCAGAGGTCGAGTCGACGTGGATCGCTGTTGACCTCGAGGGCGGTATCGTGTTCGGCGGCGACCCGCCCAACCGCCGTGATGTCGTAGTCGAGCCCCGACCGCTGATTGAGCAGGCGGCCGCTGGGATGTCCCAGTACGTCGATCGCGGGGTTTTCGGCGGCGTGGACGAGTCGCTCCGTGGCCGTCTCTGCGTCCTGATCGAGCGCACTGTGCGTCGAGGCGACGATCACGTCCAGCGCGTCGATCACCTCGTCGGAGAGGTCGATCTCGCCGTCAGCGTCGACGTTGGCCTCGACCCCGGCGAAGACCTCGATCTCGGCCTCGTCTCCGACCGCGCGGATTTCCTCGACCTGCTCCAAGATTTCGGCATCGGAGAGACCCATCCCGCCGACGATACCGGGACCCTCGGCATGGTCGGCGATCCCGAAGTAGTCGTAGCCCCGCTCGGCGGCAGCCTCGACCATCGCCTCGATAGAGGTGTTGCCGTCGGACCACTCGGTGTGGGTGTGGAAGTCGCCGCGGATGTCCTCACGAGTGATAAGCTCCGGCAGGTTGCCGTTTTCGGCAGCAGCGATCTCACCGCGGTTTTCCCGCAGTTCTGGCGGAATCCATGGCAACCCGAGCGCGTCGTACATGCCTTCTTCCGTCTCGCCGGCGACGTGTTCGCCGACGCGCTGCCCGCTGTCGGGGTCGTCGATCTCATCGACATCGAACGCGCCGTACTCGTTCAACTTCATCCCGCGGTCGATCGCGTAGTTGCGCAGGCTGACGTTGTGATCCTTACTCCCCGTGAAATACTGCAGCGCAGAACCGAACTCCTCGGGGACGACGACGCGCAGGTCCACCCGAATCTCGCCGACGCGGACGCTTGCCTTCTCCGGACCCGACTCGATCTCGTCGTCGACCGACTCCCACGCGACGAACCGCTCGATTACGTCCTCATGCGCGTCCGTCGCCACGAGCGCGTCTACGTCGCCGATCGTCGCCCGCCATCGGCGGATCGAACCCGCTACCTCACACCGCTCGACGGCAGCGATCGACTCGAGAAAGGCGAGCACGTCGTCGGCCAGCGGCCGCGCCTCGCCGAGCAACTGGCGCTGGCCGACGGTGCGGGCGAACTCGAGGTTGTCGAGGATGTTCTGTTCGGTTTTCGGGCCGAACCCCTTGACCTCCTGAACCTCGCCGGCCTCGGCGGCTGCCTCGAGATCGTCCAGCGTCTCGACCCCGAGTTCACGGTAGAGCTTGCCGGCTGTCTTGGGTCCGACGCCTTCGATCCGGGTGAGGTCGGCCATGTCGATCGGCAACTCGGCGCGGAGTTCCTCGAGTTCCTCGATCTCGCCGGTCTCGACGTACTCGACGATCTTCGAGGAGATGGCGTCGCCGACGCCCTCGATGTTCTCGACGGCTTCGCGGTCGTCAGCTTCAACGCGGTCGGCGATCGGCGACGGGTGGGCGCGGACGTTCTCGGCTGCCCGCCGGTACGCGCGGGGTTTGTATTCGACGCCGTCGGCCTCGAGCAAGTCGGCGAACTCCTCGAAGCGGGCGGCGAGTTCGGCGTTGGTCGTCATCGACCCCTCCGCGTGGCCTGATCGTCCTCCTGACCCAGCGCTTTCTTCAGGAACGACATCCAGCGCTTGCGATCCTGGGCTTGCTGGATCTTCTGTTCACGTTCGAGATCCGTCGGCCCCAGGCTCTCGAGAGCGTTCAGCGCGCGGTCGATGCCAATGATGCTCTTGGCGAGGTCTTCTCCTTTCTCGCGGGTGATGTTGCCCTCCTCGATCTGCTCGAGGCGCTCGAGGCGCTCGCGACGCAGGTTCTTTTTCGCCTGCTCGACGCGCTCGCGTTCACCCGAGGGAACCGTCTCGCGGCGCTTGATCTCGAAGACGAACGTCCGGAGGTCGATCTCCTCCCCCTGGACCGTGATCGTCTCCGGGATGTCCGCGCCGACAGTTGCGCCCTCGCGCTCGACACGCTCGAGCAGTTGCTTGCGCTCGTACTCTTGCACGTTCGGATATGGGTGACGGAACAGCAAAAATGCCCGCCGTTTGGACCACCACACCTGAAGGCGCTGAAATCGAACTGCTCCATCACCACATCTAATTTCTTCTCATGAATGTCGAAAAATACATCCGGAACCCCAAATCCCTTAGCTACTCCGCACATACCTCCGATCAATGGCCAAGTGCGACGTGTGTGGGAAAGACGAAAACATGCCGTATAATTGTCGGCACTGTGGTGGCACCTATTGTGCCGACCATCGACTCCCCGAGAACCACAACTGTACGGGTCTCGAAAACTGGAACGACCCACAGGGCGTCTTCGACAGTGGTTTCGACGACAGCGCCAGTGTGGGTGGGAACACGTCACGCGCCTCGAGTCTCGCCGACAAACTCCCGATCGATACCGGGGCTGGCGGGCCGCTGGCGTACTTCCGCGGGAACGCGACCTACACGTTCCTCGCGTTGATGTGGATCACGTTCCTCGCGCAACTGGTCGTGGGGGCGTTCGGAAGCTCAGGCCTCTACCAGTCGCTGTTCATGCTGACGTCGTGGAACGTCGAGTACGTCTGGACGTGGGTCACGTCGATCTTCGCCCACAGTACGGGTAACTTCATGCATATCGTCGGGAACAGCATTGTGCTGTTCTTCTTCGGACCGCTCGTCGAACGCTACATCGGCTCGCGGGACTTCGCGATCCTGTTCATCGTCAGCGGCGTGCTCGCCGGACTCGGGCAGGTCGTAATTTCGCTCGCCCAAGGAACCCCAACTGCCGTCCTCGGAGCCAGCGGTGCAGCGCTCGCCATCATGGGCGTGCTAACGGTTCTGAACCCCGATCTCAAGGTGTACCTCTACTTTATTCTCCCAGTACCGATCTGGCTGCTCACTGCGGGCTACGCCCTCCTCAGCGTCACCTTCCTTTCCGGTGTGGTCGGCGGTGGCGGTGGGATCGCCCATGGCGCTCACCTCGTCGGCCTCGTGATCGGCCTCGCTTACGGGCAGTACGTCAAGCGAAATCGCAACCTCCGCGCGCCAAGTCGCCTCGAGTTCGGCGGGGGCGGCCCCGGTGGACCGGGTGGTCCAGGCGGCCCCGGACGCGGCCGGTTCTGACCGTTCCGAGTTCCGCGCTCGCACCGCCACACCCCGAAACTGATTTTCGCGCGGCCACTATCGCCACTTAATGAGTCAGCCCCGTCCCGACCTCGCACCCGATCCGGCGATCTCGCGTGCTGAGATGGAGAATCTCCAACGAGAGATCGCTTCTGTCGCCGTCTTCGAGGACGCCTTCGCGTTCGACCCCGACACGCTCTTGAACCCGCTCGCCGCAACCGCCGGCGGGGGCGAGCCGCCGGTCGTCGTCGGCGTCGACCAGTCGTTTCTCACGAACGCCGACGGCGAGCAGGATCACGCCCTGAGCGCCGTCGTCGCCACCCGCGGCGGCGAGGTAATCGAGCGCGTCCACGCCGTTACCAGCCTCGAGATACCCTACATTCCTGGCCTGCTCTCGTTTCGCGAAGGCGGGCCGATCCTCGCGGCGCTCGAGGAACTCTCCGTCGACCCCGATCTCCTCCTCTTCGACGGCAGCGGTCGTATCCACTTCCGGCAGGCCGGCATCGCGACCCACATAGGCGTGGTCCGAGACGTGCCAAGCATCGGCGTCGCGAAGAGCCTACTCTGTGGTCGCCCGCGCGAGGACACCGACGGGCTTCCGGCGGGCTCGAGAGTCGCCATCGAAGCGAACAATCGCGTCGATGCCCCCGATGGTACCCTCATCGGCTACGCTGTCCAGACCCGTCAGTATGACTCGCCGAACCACCACATCAATCCGCTGTACGTTAGCTCCGGACACCGCGTCAGCCCCGAGACGGCGGCCGACGCCGTTCTCGAGTTGGCCACGTCGTACAAACTCCCCGAACCAGTGCGACTCGCCGACAAGTACGCTGATGAAGCCAAGCAGGAATTCAGAGAGTAGGCTTGCGGACCAGCCGCTGGCGACAGCTCCCCATCCAACTGCTTGCGGCGGGTGGGACTGAAAGGGCCGATCGAGGGCTTTCGGTGTGTTTACGGCCCGATACTACTCGTTCGGCTCGTCTCGACTCCAATTCTCTCTTGAAATTACGAACAGCGCGACAAACCGTCGATACTTAGGTATCGTCTCCCGAACTGGTCACGTATGGCTACCGCTGAGGACGTCGAGGGGACAGCCGATGACGAGCCGGATGGGACCGTCGTCGAGGACGACCGCGAGCACGCGACGGGCGAGACCGACCGCTACACGCGCAAGAAATCGGTGCTAATCACTGGCTGCTCGTCCGGCATCGGCCGCGCGACCGCTCGAGCCTTCCTCGCCGCAGACTGGCAGGTCTTCGCGACAGCGCGAAGCGTCGACGACATCGAGGAGCTCGCGGAGGCAGGCTGTGAGACCCTCGCACTGGACGTCACCGACCCCGAGCAGGTCGCGACGGTCGTCGAGGAGACTGTCGACATCGCCGGCTCGATCGACTGTGTCGTCAACAACGCCGGCTACGCCCAGATGGGCCCACTCGAGGACGTCGCCACGGTCGACCTCCACCGACAGTTCGATGTCAACGTCTACGGCCCCCACCGGCTCACGCGGGCCGCCCTGCCACACATGCGCGCGCAAGGCGAAGGACGGATTATCAACGTCTCGAGTGTCATCGGGCGGATTTCGCTGCCCGGCGCGGGTGCCTACGCCGGCTCGAAACACGCCCTCGAGGCGATGAGCGACGCCTTACGCGGCGAAGCCGAGGAGTTCGGGATCGACGTCGTCGTGGTCGAACCCGGGCCGGTAGAGACGAACTTCAGCGATCGCGTCGACGAGGAACTCCCCGAAGACGAGCGGACGCCGGCCTACGAGGGGCTGTACGACCTCTACGACGAGGCCCAACTGATCGGCGGGGGAAGCGGCGGTCCGTTCGCGTCCGACCCCGACGACGTCGCCGCAGCGATCCTCGAGGCTGCGACCAGCCCCGAGCCGCCGGCTCGATACCCGGTCGGCCCGATCGCCCAGTACGGCAGCTACGCGCGCTATCTCCCGGATCGGCTGCGTGATTCGGTCTACGGTCTCCTGCGAAAACTCGCGTAGCTCGTTCTCGCTCGAGGCGGCGACGTCCTACTCGTCTCGGTCGTATCGCGCCGCCGCCGACTCGAAGCCCAGTTCTGACTGCTCGCGGCTGCGTCGCTCCTCGAGGGCTGCGATCGCCTCGGGATCCAGTGCAGCGTCGTCTGTGATCCGTGCCCACGAGTTGTGGACCTTGGCGTGACACCACCGGCAGAGGTAGACCGTGATCTCGTGGGAGAGGGTCTCACCGTCGCGCGAATAGGAGAGGTGATGTTCCTCGAGCAGCGGGCGCTCGTCGTCGTGAGCCAGCCGCTTTTCCTCGAGGCCACAACGGATGCACTCGCGGTCGCGATTGCGCGATCGGAAGTGTGGACAGTCGGCCCACGACCAGTCGGATTCGGGGTCGACGACGGGACATGCGTACTCCGCTTCCGCGCGCTCGCGGGCGAACGCGGGGTCGTGCTCGTAGTGGTCGAAGGCGTATCGACACGTCCCCTCGCCGGTGAGATGGTCACAGACACCTGCGAACTCGTAGGGATCGTCGACGCCGACCGAGGTTCCCTGCGGCGTTTTCTCCATCGTCGGTGGCGCTATGGCTCGAGAGATGTTGAATCGCCCGGCACACCCGCTCGTGGCGTCGTCCCGCACGGTGGGCGTTGTCGATGGGATTTTGCCGACTGGCTGCGTCGGCATCGATCATGCTACCGATCGACGACACCGAGACGCTCCTGTCGGCAGACGACGTGATCGATGTCATCGACGCGATCGGTGATCGCGACCGGCTCGAGGTCGCGTATACGGTGTACGACTATCCCGCTGAGGGCGTCACCGTTCCCGAACTCGCAGCCGAACTCGGTGTGACGGAGTCCGAAATCGACGTCCAAATCGACGCACTCGTTGACGGCGGCGTCGTCGCCGAACGGATGGCGTGTCTGGTGGATTGCTCGATCGACGGTCCCCAGTACGAACTGACGCAGTTCGGTCGCCTGCTCTTCGAAGACGGCGTGCTGTCGCTGTTCGATGCCGCGTCGGCGGTCAGCGAGTTGTAGGCAAGTCGCTGCCGGCCTCGGCGGGCGGTCGGGACTTTTTTCTCGTCGCCATGCGGACTCGAGGCCGTGCGTCTCGTCCACGAATCGAGCGACGACGACCAGTCTCTCCATGGTCCCGACCGCACCGTTTTGGCGACGACAGTCGAGTTGGCGGACTCACTCGTCAGCCAGACTCGCGGGCTGATGTTTCGCCGCTCGGTCCCTGACGACTACGCGCTCGTCTTCCGGTTTAATTCGGCCAGAACCCGCGACCTCCACATGCTGTTCGTTTTCGTCCCGATCGACGCCGTCTGGGTCGTCGATTGCGTCGTCCAGCGTGTCGAGCGACTGCGACCGTGGCTTGGGTTCGCCCGCGAGCGAGCCAACCTGATCGTCGAGCTCCCGGCCGGTGCCGCTGCCGACGTCGAACCTGGCGATCGGCTGGTCCTCGAGGACGAGCGCTAACCGCTCGCCCCGACGAACGCGTGACCGGCGGATTTAAGTCGGCAAGATCCGTTAGCTTGCAGTACAATGGCACGCCATTCGCCATCTGACGAGGATAGAGAAAGTCGGGGCAACCCGGCTGGGCGTGAAATTCTCCGACGAACGTAATCGCAGTCCTTCAAACTCACCACTCTTGCCTGTAAGTCATTCACCCGAACAGACGATCGCATCGGACCGTACAGTGCGCCTTCTCGACACGACGCTTCGCGACGGCGAGCAAGCGCCGGGCGTCTCGCTGTCGCCGGACGAAAAAGTCGAAATCGCTCAAGCGTTGGAGCGAGCCGGCGTCTCGACCATCGAGGCCGGCAGCGCCTGTACCGGCGCGGGTGAGCGACAGGCTATCTCACGGGTCACTGACCTCGATCTCGACGCCCGTATCACGAGCTTCTGTCGCGGGCTCAAAGGCGACGTCGACCTCGCACTCGAGTGCGATGTCGATGGCGTCCACATCGTCGTTCCTGCAAGCGACCGCCACGTCGAGGACAAGGTCGGCACCTCCCACGAAGACAACCTCGAGAAAACCGCCGAACTCGTCGCCTACGCGAAAGACAACGATCTCTGGGTCGAAGTCATCGGCGAGGACGGCTCGCGGGCTGACCTCGACTACCTCGAGGATCTCGCCGAGGCGTCGCTCGAGGCGGGCGCGGACCGCTTCTGTTTCGCCGACACCGTCGGCCACACCGGACCGGAACATACCTACGAGGCCGTCGCTCGGCTCGCCGAGCTGGGGCCGATCAGTGCTCACACCCACGACGACCTCGGGCTGGGCGTGGCCAACGCGCTCGCGGCGATCTCGGCGGGTGCGGATCTCGTCCACTGTACGGTCAACGGCCTTGGCGAACGCGCCGGTAACGTCGCCTTAGAGGAGGTCGCGATCGCGCTCGACCACGTCTACGATGTCGAAACGCTCGACCTCGAGGAGCTGTACGATCTCGCACAGGTCGTCTCGCGGGCAACCGGCGTCCAACTGCCGCCGAACAAGGCCGTGATCGGCGAAAACGCCTTCACCCACGAGAGTGGCATCCACACCGACGGCACGCTCAAAGACGACAAGATGTACGAGCCCTACCCGCCCGAGACCGTCGGGCGCGAACGCCGGCTCGCACTGGGCAAACACACCGGCCGCGCGGGCGTCAAAGCCACGCTCGAGGAACACGACGTCGAGGCCGACGACGACGAGATCGCCGAGATCGCCACTCGCGTCACCGAACTCGGCGACCGCGGCCGTCGCGTAACCGACGCTGATCTCCTCGCGATCGCCGAGGACGTCACCGGCGAGGACCGCGACCGCGTCGTCGACCTGCTTGATCTCACTGCTACCAGCGGCGGTGCCGTCCCGACCGCCAGCATTCGACTCGAGGTCGACGGTGAGGAACGCGTCGCCAGCGGCACCGGTTCCGGCCCCGTCGACGCCGCCGTCTCGGCCGTTCGCGAAGCGCTTGGCTCGATGGCCGACGCCGAACTCGAGTCCTACCACGTCGATGCGGTGACCGGGGGCACCGACGCCGTGGTCACCGTCGAAGTAACGATGGTCCGCAACGACCGCTCGGTGACGGTCGCCCGCAGCGAGGCCGATATTACCCGCGCCAGCGTCACGGCGATGGTCGAGGCGCTCGACCGCCTGCTCGCGGCCGATCAACAACCGCTCGCGCCTGCTGACGACTAACACCGCTGGTCGCCGGTTCGAGAACGAGAGAATTCGATTTCTGAGAGTCGGGGCGACGGCGCGGCTGGCGTCCGAACGCCTCCGAGCTTATTCCTGTCGGAACGGGTCACTGACGACGTTCCACGGATCGAGCAGGTATACGCTCGCGAGAAACAGCGCGAGGACGACGACGAACAGACGAGCGGCCCCGCTCGCCGACGACGGAACCCCGAGATCGAGCGTCGTAGCCATCACGACCGCGACCGCGATCCAGAGGCCCCCGACGATCAGTCGTTTTTGACGGTTCATAGTCGTCCGTTCGACTCGAGTCGCTTGAATACGGGTGGTTTCGGGCAGGACGATCCGATACGTCGACTTGAAAAACGGGGCAAGCGCGGATCGTGATTCGCTCGGCAGCCCGGTCAGCAATGGTGGCGCGTTGCCGGAGCGAGCCGGAGCGATTACGACGAGTCGATCACGCCGAGGCCGACGGTTTCCTCTTCGAGGGCGTCCTGGCGCGTATCGAGCATGCCGACATCTTCGTAGGAGGTCGGCCCGGGGACCTGGTGGGCGTTCGGTCCCGGTTCCTGTCCGAGATAGGTGACGTTCGGGTTCGTTCCGATATCCGCGAGGAGTTCGAACTCGTTGCCCGAGGGCGGGATGAACGCTTCGAGTCGCTGCTGGGCGACGTCTTCCCGATCGTTCACCACGATATCTGGGCTATCCTCGCCCGACCCCGAAGAAGGCGGCCCCTGGAACTGGTCGACTGTGAGTCCGAGTTCGCTGAGTACCTCCTCGCTCTGGAGGGCGAGTCCGTGGTCCTCGAGGATCGAGACGACCTCGAGGATCGTCGCTTCCTGATCCACGAGCGTATCGCCCGGCGGTGCCTCCTGATCGTACTCGACGTTCGTGAGCTGGACCGCCGTCGCAAGCATGATCGACTGCTCGTCGAGGCCATCGACTGCCTCAGTGATCGACGCTAGATCGGTGCCGACGCCCTCGAGCATCGACGGGAGGTTGTCGGGCGAGGGAAGCATCGTACTCAGGCGGATGAGGGCTCGCGCTCGGGCCGGATTCTCCTGATATCGCGACGGGTCGCTGTTCGGGTTGTTCTTGTCGCCGAACTGGATAACGCTCGGCGGGCAGGCCACTTCGCAGGCCGTGGTACCGCGCAGTTCCTCGCCGAAGTTGCCGTCCTGACGAGGTGGGTCGAAAACGCACTTCGACATGACGCCGCGGGGGGCCCGACTGCTGACACGCCGGTCGCGATAGTCGTAGACCATGTCTGGACCGAGTTCCTCTTCATCGACGTTCGGTTCCTCCCACTGGAAGTAGTTGACGCCGTACGGACAGGCGACCTGACAGTACCGGCAGCCGATACAGACGTCGTAATCGGTCAGCACCAGCCCGCCTCTGTCTCGCGTGTGTCGTGCCGTCGTCGGACACACCTTCTCGCAGGGTGCGTCGGTACAGTGTTGACACGGGCGGACGAGGAAGTTGAACTGGCGGTGGCTCTCGAAGTTGTCAGGGTCGGGCGACTCGACGTCGCCGTCCTCGAACGCGAGGACGTACATCCAGTTGGCACCCAGATCCCAGTTATGTTCTGCGTTACAGGCAGTCACACAGGAGAGACAGCCGTCGCAGTACTCGAGGTCGATCGTCATCCCCCACTGCGTCGCGTCCTCGTCGGGGTGGACCTCGCCCGGATCTTCGACGGCCTCCTCCTCGGGTTCTTGCTGGTCGACCGCTCCCCAGCCGAGGCTGGCGAAGCCGACGCCAGCACCCGCTTTCTTGAGCATCTCACGACGGGACTCCGTGCCGGCACCGAGCTTCGAGAGCAGCGAGTCGCCTCGCCCTTCGTCTGCGTCGTCCGGGCTAGCGATCGGCCGCTCGTCTTCGCCGAACTCCTCCATCACCCGCTCGTGGTACTCCGCGTGGAACTCTTCTTCCGAGAGTTCTCCCTCAGTAACTCGCATCGCATCGCGAGCCATCTCCATTCCAAGTTCCGTATCGTACTCTGTCTCCTCGAGTGCGTCCTCGAGGTTGTCCTGCCACGACTCGCCGAGCGGATGGAACGGCTCGTCGGTCTCATCGGGTCCCTCTCCAGTTGTCGGGTCGTCGGAACTCATCGTCCCCTCCCTGTCGGACCTATCAACGATAACAATACGTACATTGGTTCCTCTCGACACAGATTGTACGGCAAGAATTCGCATAGTGGTCTCCCTTGCGAATGATGGGGCCCGTTAGTATACCGATGTCAGAGCACCTCACGTGGCTGTCGTCAGTGTCAACGGCCGGACCTCGTGTGTCATACTACTGAATAGAAGTCAATACGAAGCCGATCGCTCGCGGCCGTCCCCACAGGTGACGGCCGCAGGCATGCACTGGCTTCGTCGTTCTGTCCAGCAGTATCAGCAACCCGATACTCGAGACAGTGCACGGCCGCAAAGAGCCGTCCGATCACCGTCTCGAGGCCGGTAACCGTCGCACTCGAGACCGTCGATCGTTGGAACTAGTCGCCGAGAAGTGATGAGAGGAAGATTTGAACCACGGTCGCTCCACGTTGCTCCACTCCCTCATTCAAATCACCGTATTCCGTTCCAGCGATACGAACGACTCGCTTCGCTCGCCGTTTTGTGTCGCTGAGAAGCGCCGAGAGGGAGATTTGAACTCCCGAGTCCGTGAGGACAGCAGATTTCGAATCTGCCGCCTTGGCCGGGCTAGGCTATCTCGGCTCACTCATTGCTACTCGAGAGACGTTTTTACCCGTTTCGATTTTCTCGCTCTCTGTGACTGCGTGCCGTCCGCCAGTCGCGACGATTCCGATCTCCCAGTAATCCACAATACAGGGCGTGTGTCGGCCGGACTGCAGCCCGATTACCCCGTATTCTTCATACCAGCAGCGATACCCTTGACCGTCAGTCGGAGCGTCCGCTCTTCGATGTCCGTTCGATCGGTTCGGCCGAGCAAGTAGACCTGCAGCATGTTCAACGGATCGACGTACGGGTTTCGCCGCTCTAAGTTCTCGCCGAGCCAGTCACGAGTATGGAGCTGGTCACGTTGGCCGATCTCGGTGATCAGGTCGGCCGCCCGCTCGTACTCGTCGGTCACACGCGGGAAGAAGCGCTCGCGTAGGTCCGTCTCAGCCAGTTCAGCGTACCGGTCAGCGATCTCGAGTTCGGTTCGCGACAGCGAGAGCGCGGCGTTGTCGAGCGTCGTCCGGAAGAACGGCCACTCCTCGTACATCGTCTGTAAGGTGTCCACCGAGCCGCCGTCCTCGAGATACGCCTCGATGCCGGTTGCGAGGGCGTACCAGCCCGGCAGGATACACCGCGACTGGGTCCACGAGAACACCCACGGGATCGCCCGGAGATCCTCGACGGTGCGCTCGCCCGACCGGGAGGCCGGCCGCGACCCGAGATCGAGGTTTTCGATGACGGTGATCGGCGTCGCCTGCTCGAAGTACTGGACGAACCCGTCGCTCTCTAAGAGATCGCGGTACTCACGACGGGCAGCGTCGGCCATCGTCTCCATGGCTTCGAACCATTCCTCGCGAACCTCCTCTTCGGGCCGGTCAAGCGCCTGCTTGCGCGCTCGGAGTTGGGCGTTGAGCATCTGCTCGATGTTGCGCTCGGCGATGCGCGGGTTGGCGTACTTCTCGGCGATGGCTTCCCCCTGTTCGGTGAACTTGACCTGCCCTGTGACCGTCGAGTTCGGTAGCGCGAGCAGCGCTTCGTTCATCGGCCCGCCACCACGCGAGATCGAGCCACCGCGGCCGTGGAACAGTCGCATCGTCACGTCGTGGTCGTCACAGATCTCCCCCAGCCGGCGCTGGTTCTTGTACAGCGACCAGTTCGCCGCCAGAAAGCCGTTCTCCTTGTTCGAGTCCGAGTAACCCAGCATGATCTCCTGGGTGCGCCCGCGGGCTTCCAGCACCTGCGCGTAGGCTTCGTTCTCGAACAGCGTGCCCATGATCCGCCGGGCCCCCGAAAGGGCGTATTCGGTCTCCAAAAGCGGAACAATGTCGATGCCCGCGTGTTCGGGCAGGGAGACGACGTCGGCCTGATCGGCCAGGAACAGCACCTCGAGGACGTGACTGGGTTCCTCGGTCATCGAGATGCAGTAGGTGTCGATGGCGTGGACGCCGTACTCGGTCTGCCAGTCGGCGAGGCTATCGAAAAGTTCGAGGACGCGTGCCGAGTCATCGGAGAGGTCGGTGGTCTCGCTCAGATCGATCACCGGCTCGTCCTGTAAGACGGCGTCGGTCAGCAACTCGACGCGCTCGTCCTCCGAGAGAGTGCGGTAGTCGACGCCCTCACGTTCGAGAGCCTCAGCGATGGCATCGGTGTGTTTCTGCTGGTGGTCGCGCAGGTCGAGACTCGCCAGCGAGAAGCCAAAGGTGGCGACCCGCCGGCGGATCGGGTCGACGTGGGCGTCGGCGACGCTGTCGGCGTCGTTGGCGCGCAGACTCTCGGCGATGACCTCGAGATCGTCACGGAGTTCGTCGGCGTCGTCGTAGCCACCCGGCCGAACGTCGCCGACGCGGCGGAGCCGCTCACGCATGAGTTTGAGTTTCTGCCGGTAGGGCTCGTCAGGGTAGCGCTGCTCGGCCGTACGTGCGCTGCCGGGCAGGCGTTCGCGGTCGCGCTCGAGGGAGGCCTGGAACGCGGAGCCGGCATCGATCCGGCTGCCGTCCTGGCTCAAGACACCGGAGAGGCGCTTGAGCTGATCGCGGTAGCGGTCGAGGATCACCGAGCGCTGGCGCTCGAGCGTGTTCGCCGTGACCTCAGGAGTGACGTAGGGGTTGCCGTCGCGGTCGCTGCCTGCCCACGAACGGAACTCGAAGAGTTTCGGAATCTCGAGGTCGCCGGGGACTTCCGCGTCGATCGCATCGTCGAGTTCGTCGTAGACCTCGCCGACGACGTCGAACAGCGTGTTCTCTAAGTACCACTGGACGTTGCGCGCTTCGTCCTCGGGATCTGGCTGGCGGTTGCGCACCTGTGGCGTCTGCCAGAGACTCGTCACTTCGGCGTCGATATCCTGCCAGACCTGAGCTTTTTCTTTGTTGGTCAAGAGCCGTTCGTCGAGGGTCTCGAGCGACGTCGAGATCTCCCGCAGTTTCGACTTGACGGTCTTGCGGCGGGCCTCGGTCGGATGGGCAGTAAAGGTCGGCTCGATCAAGACGTCGTCGAGAATCTGCCGGACGGTCTCGACATCGTCCTCGCCAAGTTCTTCGGCCGCGGCCTCGAGGCTGTCCTCGAGCGAGCCCGCCTGGGAGTCCGCTCGGATGGTCCGGACCCGCTCGCGCTCTTCGGCGAGATTGATCAACTCGAAGTAGGTCGTAAACGCACGCGCGACGGTTCGCTGTCGGCGAGGTGACTGTCCCTCGAGTTCCGTCACGAGCGACTCGCGTGACTCGAGTTCGCCTGAGCGGTAATCGATCGCGGCCCGCCGACACGACTCGACCGTCTCGAAGGCCCCGCGGGAGGTCTGGCCCTCGAGGACATCGCCGAGTAACGCACCGAGTTCGCGGACGTCCTGTCTGACGTCCCTGTTATGAAGTTGCATACCGTGTGGATGTGCGTGCCATGTTAAAAATCCCTCGACGGGGGACCCCGATTACGTCCATCGTTTTTCCTGATAGTTACTGGTGGTGCAATACGCCGATCGGACGCGGTGACGACGTGACTGGATATCGACCCGTTCGGTATCGGAACGACAAGCGATTCAGAAATATTTACTATATATGTTAATAATATGATTGTCTGTATGTGGTACACACACCTGCGGCATTCACTTTCGATTGGATAACTTCCGACGTTTCTATTATTTCACCCACAACGATCTCGGACGGAAGTCGGCGGCGTTCGAACCGCAACGCTACTGATCCGTATACTGTGCACAGACCCGCCGAATACCCTCCTCGAAATCGATCCTCGGCTCCCAGCCAGTTTCCTCGCGGATCTTCGAGGCGTCGGCACAGGTATCGTGGACGTACACCGACTCGGGGATCGGGTTTGCGACGTATTCCGGTTCGACGTCGGTGCCGAGTTCGTCGTTTATCATCTCGACGACGGTGTTGAAGTCATAGGCCTCGCCAGTTCCCAGGTTGTAGATGCCATCGAGCTCGTTCGTTGCAGCCTGCTCGAGGCCGCGGACGATATCGGAGACGTGCGTGAAATCGCGCGTCTGGGTGCCGTCGCCGTACAGCACCGGTGCCTCGCCGTTGGCGATGTCGTCGGCGAACTGCGCGATCACGTTGGCGTACTCGCCTTTGTGTTCTTCGGCCCCACCGTAGCCCTGATACACCGAAAAAAAGCGCATCCCGGCCATCGACATATCGTAGTGATTTGAAAAGTACTCGCCGTAGCGCTCGCGTGCAAGTTTCGAGGCCTCGTAGCCGGTGTTGACACTGACGTCCATGTCTTCCGGCGATGGCTCCGTTCGGCTACCGTAGATCGACGACGTCGAGGCGTAGACGACCGTCTCGCAGCCGTCCTGGCGGGCCTGTTCGACCACGTTGACGAAGCCTTCGACGTTGACTCTGGCACCCGTCGTCGGGTCGTCCTCGTGCATCGCGTACGACGACAACGCCGCAAGGTGGAACACGACGTCGACATCCGTTGGCAGGTCATCGTCCAAGACGCTCGCGTCGACGAACTCGACATCGTCTGTGAGGTTTTCCGGTGTACCCAGATAACAGTCGTCGACGACAGTGACGTCGTTGTCCTCGGCGAGGTGGTTCGCCAGGTTCGATCCGATAAAGCCCGCTCCACCAGTAACGAGGACGGTGTGTCCCTCGAGTGTCATACTGAAATCGCCACGGCGGCAGCGCATAGATGTTTGGAAGTTCAACTGGCACGATACTGCCTTAGTCCAGCAGGTTCTTAGCGATACATCACCGATGCCACCCTGATGCGATACTACGAGGACATCGAGATCGGCGACATTGAGGAATTCGGCGAGTACCACGTGACGAAAGCGGAACTCCTCGAGTTCGCCGAGCAGTACGACCCGCAGCCGTTCCACACCGACGAAGCAGCCGCCGAAGACTCGGCGTTCGGCCAGCTGGTCGCGTCGGGCTGGCATACTGCGTCGATGTGTATGCGGCTGCTCGTCGATGGCCCGATCCAGGACCGGGCTGCCATGGGGGCTCGCGGGGTCGACGAACTCCGGTGGCACCAACCCGTGACACCGGGCGATACGCTTTCGGTTCGGACCGAAGTACTCGACAAGCGCGTCTCCGAGAGCGACCCCACCCGCGGCTATGTGAATACCAAACTCGAGGGGCTCAATCAGGACGGCGACGTGGTCATCTCTTGGGTCGGCCTCGAAATGGTCGAACGCCGAAATTCTGGCGACGAGTAGTGAAAACGGTCGCGGTGGGTGAACGTCAGCGTGCCTCTGCTCGCGACAGTGCTGTCGTGGACTACTGCTCCGGCGCCATCGCCGGCGCGCGCTGTTCGTGCTCGAGCGTCTCGAGGTAGTCCTCGGCGTCGAGAGCCGCCATGCTGCCGGTGCCGGCGGCGGTGATCGCCTGGCGGTAACGCGAGTCGGCCACGTCGCCGGCGGCGAAGACGCCGTCGACGGCTGTGTGGGTCGTTGCCCGACCTTCGTCGTCCGATTCGGTCTGGATGTACCCACTGTCGTCGCGTTCGACGCCGGTTCCCTCGAGGAACTCGGTGTTTGGCGTGTGGCCGATCCCGTAGAAGACGCCGCCGATGTCGACGGTCTCCCGGTCGACATCGACCCCGTTGTCGGCCTTCTCCGTGGGGTGGCCGTCAGGGTGGGAGAGCAGCGTCGCGCCGGTGACTCCCTCTTCTTGCGAGCCGTGGAGGGCCTCGAGTTCCGTGTTCCAGCGGAACGCGATGTCCTCGTGTTCACGGGCACGGTCGGCCATGATCTCGGAGGCGCGGAGTTCGTCGCGGCGGTGAACGATGGTGACGCTTTCGGCGAACTTCGCGAGGAAGAGCGCCTCTTCCATCGCGCTGTCGCCGCCGCCGATCACGAGGACGTCGTCGCCGCGGTGGAATGCGCCGTCACAGGTGGCACACGTCGAGAGGCCATAGCCCATGAGTTCGTCCTCGTTTTCCGCGCCGACCCAGCGGGCGCTCGCGCCACTGGCGACGATCAGCGCGCGCGTCCGGAGGACGTCGCCGTTCGAGAGTTCGAGTTCGAACGGCCGGTCCTCGAGCGTCGCGCGCTCGACGGTGCCGTGGGTGAACTCGGCACCGAAGCGTTTGGCCTGCTCTTTGCCGTTCTGGATCAGTTCCATGCCGCCGATCCCCTCAGGGAAGCCCAGGTAGTTCTCGACGTCGGTCGTCAGCGTCAGCTGGCCACCCGGCTCGGGGCCTTCGAGGACCAGCGGCTCGAGGTCGGCTCGTGCGGCGTAGACGGCCGCTGAGAGGCCGGAAACGCCGGAGCCGACGACGATTACGTCGTGGACGGTGTCTGTCATGGCCTCGCTCATTCAGTATAGCCTTCGATCATGCTGCGGAGTCGCTCAGCCGGCAAGACGCCGGTTTGCTGTTCGACCTGCTCGCCGTCCGAGAAGAACACGAGCGTTGGGACACCGCGGACGCCGAACGAGCCGGCGAGTTGCTGGTGCTGGTCGACGTCGACCTTCGCGATTACGGCGTCGGTCTCGCTGGCCAGTCCTTCGAGGACCGGCTCGAGCATCTTACAGGGCCCACACCAGTCGGCGTAGAAGTCGACGAGCACGACGTCGTAGGCGCTGGTGACCTCTTCGAAGTGGTCTTCGCTTTCGACGTGGAGTGGTTCGTCGAGGGACTGTCCGGAGCCGCTAGGTGCATCAGTTGCCATCACCACTTGCTATGGTCCGGTTACGTTTAAAGGTTTTGTATGTATTGCGCAATACCGCCATATCGAGGGTGCGTTAATACGGTGGTGTTGTGGTATAACGACCAGAGACGGCCGATACAGCTGCTACTGAGTGATTCCAGACGGCGGGACGCAGGGCAATTGTGTATGGGTTGGCAACAAGCGAGTGGAGCGATCGTCGGATCGAGAGAGAGTCAGTTCCCGTTCGACGACGGCGGAACGATCATCCGTGCGAAGTAGCTGCCCCGCGTGCCGACATCGGTTTCGAATCGGAACCCCTGTTGCTCGGCACGTTCTCGAAGCGTCTCGCGCGTGACGAAGTGGGGATCGGGAAGTGACTCCCCGACGACGAGCCGGCCGCCGGGTTTCAGCACCCGCTCGAGTTCGGCGAGCGCCCGCTCCCCGTCGGGAATTTCGCCGAGCACGAGGACCAGATAGGCGGCGTCGAAGCTATCGTCCGGGTACGGAAGTGCCCGACCGTCGCTGTGGACCGGCGCGACGTTGTCGTGGCCGCGCTCGCGCAGCCGCGCCCGGAGGTCCGCGACCATCGGCCGTTGGACATCGACAGCGTGGACCGTCCCAGCCGATCCGACCGCCCCCGCGACCGTGCCCGTGTAGTAGCCGGTCCCTGGCCCGAGCTCGAGGATTCGCTCACCGGGCTGTGGCTCGAGGACCTCGCACAACATCGAGCGAGAGATGACCGGTCGGGGAAGATCGATCCAGACGCGCTGGGAGTACGGACACGGCGACGGGTTTCGCCGCCAGCGGAGCGCGTACGCGACGCCGGCGAGGGCGGCGAGGACACCCGCGAGGGCGAGCGATCGGACCGTTCGACGCGTGACCATCGCGCTGCCGTTTGTCACGCCCGGACAAAGGCTTGGTGTCTGGCGGTTCGTCCCTCGCAGAGGCAGTATTGATCAAAGCCCGAAATATAACGAGTACGTTCGGACCCGACATCGAGAGTGCGACGTTCGTGCTCTCGAGCGCGCGTGTCAGTATAGGCGGCTACGCCGCATCGCGTGTTGCGCCGCGCCGTTTCGCGTCCTCGCTCGTCGGTGATGCGATCGACCGCCAGAGTGAGACCACGAACAACGCCCAGGCGACGGCGATCAGCGCGAACCCCGCGAGCGTCGTGCTCGCTGTGAGTCCGCCGAGGACGGGAACCGGCGTCAGCCAGAGTGCGAGCATGCCGAGGTTCACGCTTCCCACCTGAATCCAGGACGGCTGCGGGTGCTCGGCAGCGACTGCCGTCACCGCTTCGACGACGCCGCGGTCCGCAACGGGTTGCGCGAACGCTGCCGCCACGACGGGGAGAAACGCCATCGCGAGCTGAAGCATCCAGCCGAAGATCAGGCCGTTGATGGCCGCAATCTCGATCGCGCCGGCGGGGACGGCATCCGGAAACAGCAAGACGAACGGTGCCCAGGGCACGGGGAAGGCGAGCCACAGGTACGCTCCGAGAACGAGCGCGATGCGCCGGGAGTGGCTGCGGTCGCTACGACGGTACGTGCCAACGACGTTCGCCAGTAGTGCGCCCGTCCCGACGACGTAGCTACCGAGTCCGAGGATCGTCACCTCGTGGCGTCCGAGCCACGGGCCCGCGACGAGGCCGACGACGCCGATAGTCAGCCCCCAGAACGTGACCGAGACGAGTCGGGGATACCGAAGCTCCGCCTCGAGCAGTGCCGGCAGGAGCGTGAACAGAGCCCCGGCGACGATAAGCGCCAGAAAGCCCCAGACGTTCGCGTGAACGTGGGCCTCGAGCGAGCCGAAGTAGCCGCCGGGCCCGTGGATTCCGAGTAACATCCCGAACGCCGCGAGAATCCCGACGACGAGAAACCACGGTGCGAGTCGGTAGTAGCGACTGATTCTGCGATCAGGAGCCCGCCCAGTCGTCCGAAAGACGGTCGAGAGCAGGAGTCCGAGCGCACCGAGGACGATCGTCCCACCGGTGACTGCGACGGCCGTCGCGCCGGTCGCCATCCCGAGGAGGAGCAACGGATAGCCGGCGTTCAGCGCGAGCCACTGTAGCCACCGGCGGCCGTCGGCCGGTCGTCGCGCCGACGCGTCGGTCGCGGTCACCAGCGACGGCAACACGCCGAAGACGGCCTGGGTCAGCCCGCCGATCGTCACGAGGTGGATCAGCACCCACCGAAGGCGGGGCAGCGATTCGATGAGGCCGGACTCGACGGCGAGGGTCCCCACGACGGCGGCCAAGCCGACCGTCAGGTACAGTCCGGCCATGACGATGAACGGATTCGTGCGCGTTTGCATCGATGACACTGTGTCTCTCCGTGATCATAGCCACGCAATGCAGGTATCGGTTGAGCCGAACACACGAGGAGTACCCGAACAAATCAGGTGAGGCCGAACATATTAGGGATCAAAAGAACGGTACTGTTCCACGGATTCACTCACGTGCCTCGAGCCAAACTCTCCATCTCGATCCCCGACACGACGTGGATCAACGACGTGTCCCAGTCCCATCCCCAGACGACGTTCGAGGTCGTCTCGGCACTGGCCGGCGAACGGACGGGAATCGCGCTTATCGAGTTACAGACGGCGGATCCGCTCCCGGTGATCACCGACATGGCCGATCGGGCGGATATCGTCGACTTCGACCTCCTCTGGAAAGGGGAGTCGAGTGCGTTGCTCCACGTCGAAACGACCAGCCCTTCGATCCTCCAGCCGGTCTTGCAGTCCGGCATCCCCATCGAGATGCCGTTTGCCGTCCGAAACGGCGAGGCGACGTGGACGGTAACCGCAGCGTCGTCCCGGTTTTCTGAGTTCGGTCGATTGCTCGACGAGCTCGGCATCGAGTACACCCTCGAGTACGTTCACGAGATCGGCCACACCCGTGCCGACGACATCTTGACCGACCGACAACGCGAAGTACTCCTGGCGGCGCTCGAGCTCGGCTACTACGCGACGCCGCGTGAAGCGACGCTCACCGACGTCGCGAGCGACCTCGACATCTCGAAAGCGACGTGTAGCGAAATCCTTCACCGTGCGGAGGGGAGCGTTATCAGGTGGTTCGCCGACGAACACACCGGCGACGCTCGAGCGCCGCTGGCGGCAGACACTGACACGAGGTGAGCGTGGGACCCGAGGCCGGGGCGACCGATACACTCGAGGACACGTCGTCGACGCCGCCGTGTATTCCGTGTCGATGCGCATGTGGGTCGCGTGCCGGTACGAGACTGTGAGGGGAGTGCTCATCCCTGCATCATTCGTACGGCAGATAACTGGATTTGGAGACTCGACGACCCTGATGCCTTTCACCTCTCTTTTTTATTCGTGGCCGTGGGAGGGGCCATGATGGTCAGTCCCAAACGAAATGTCGGACGACGCGATATGTTACGCGTCGGCGGTGCCACGATGCTGCTGGCACTCACAGGGAGTCGGAGCGGAACCGCGATCGAAGAGCCGATCGCGCAGGCCCGACAGGACGGCGATGCGGGCGTCCGGGACGTAACCCTCGTCGCCGCGGAGGGACAGCTCGAGGGAGGGCTGGACGAGGGCGGCGAGGCCTGGCTGTACGACGACCAGTTTCCCGGCCCGGAACTCCGCGTGAGCGAAGGGGAGACGCTGCGCGTCTCGGTCGAGAACCAGTTGCCCGAGGGGACGACCGTGCACTGGCACGGCGTTCCCGTCCCGAACCCGATGGACGGCGTCCCGAACGTCACGCAGGATCCTATCCCGTCGGGCGAGACGTTTACCTACGAGTTCGAGGCATCGCCGGCGGGCACGTACGTCTATCACAGTCACGTCGGGTTGCAACTCGACAGGGCACTCAACGGGCCACTGATCGTCGAGGAGGAGTCTCCTCACGTCGAGTACGACCGGGAGTACACGCTGCTGATCGACGACTACCTCTCGGGGGGTCCCACGCTCGATTCGATCGAAGCACCGCCCGGAGGAGGGGCTGGCGACGGTGGTGGCCCCGGCGACGGAGGTCCCGGTGATGGTCCTGGCGGCGATAGTGGGCCCGGCGGTCCTGACGACGGAGGTGTCCCGGGTGGCGGTGGACCCGGCGATGGCGGCCCTGGTAGTGGCGGAGGTGGACCAGGCGGCGGACCAGGTGATGGTCCAGGTGGCGGACCGGGCGGCGGTCCTGGTGGCGGACCAGGTGGCGGACCGGGCGGCGGTCCTGGTGGCGGACCAGGTGGCGGACCGGGCGGCGGTCCTGGTGGCGGACCGGGTGGCGGACCGGGCGGCGGTCCTGGTGGCGGTCCTGGTGGCGGTCCTGGTGGTGGTCCTGGTGGCGGACCGGGTGGCGGACCAGGTGGCGGGCCCGGCAGACGTATCGAAGTCAGAAGGCTGAGCGGTCGCAGCCCACTGCAAGGGCAACAAGTGCAACGTCCCCCGTACGAGGGACTCGTCATCAACGGACGCCTTCCCTCCGACCCACCAGTGTTCGACGTCGAAGCGGGCGAGCGCGTCCGATTGCGGCTTATCAACCCCAGCGGCGCCACGACGTACCGCGTCGCCGTTGGCGGGCACTCGCTGACTGTCACGCACGCCGACGGACGGCCGGTCGAACCGGTTACGGTCGATTCCCTCGACATCAGTATGGGCGAACGCTACGACGTACTCGTCGAGACAGACTCACCTGGCGAATGGGCCATCGTTGCGACCCCCGTCGTCGGGGACGAGCAACCCGCGGAAGCGATACTGCGGTCCGATGGCGCGACTGACACCGATTCGATCGACCGTCCGCAATTCGACGGACAGCGACTGGGGTACAGCGATCTCGAGGCGCTCGAGCCACTCGACCTCGGCGGCACGCCGGATCGAACGATCGATGTCACCCTCTCGGGTGGGATGATGCAAGCGCCCGGCGCGTGGACCATCGATGGGCAGGCGTATCCGGACGCTGATCCGATCGCGATCAGTGAGGGGGAGCACGTCCGAGTGCGGATGCTGAACCGCAGCCCAGCGATCCACCCGATGCACCTTCACGGCCACTTCTTTCAGGTCGGCGACGCCGTCAAGGACACCGTCCTCGTGCCGCCCCACGGTGGAGCGGTTACGTTCGAGTTCCTGGCTGACAACCCTGGCGACTGGCTGTTTCACTGCCACAACGTCTATCACCTGGAGCGAGGAATGGCACGCGTTTTCGAATACGAGTGAGATTCATCCACCCCTTGACGTTCCCTCGTCGACCGTTCCGCTCACTGCGAGTGGGCGACTGTCCTCGGGGATGCCCTGCTCGAGCGGAAAAACGCGGTCCGCTCGACGACACGGCTCAGATGGACCCACTGACAGGGGTCCATATCACTCGTTTTGAACCCGCTCGATCGCCTCGTCGAACCGCGTTTTCGGCTGGGCACCGACGAGCGTTTCGAACGATCCGGAGTCACGATCGATGATGGCGAACGTCGGCGTCGCCGAAATCCCGTTCGAACGCGCGTGCTCGGCGTCCGCATCGACCTGGGTTTCGAGCGTCGATCGACGCTCGTCGAGACAGGTCTCGAGCGCATCGGCATCGACGCCGTCGACCGAACGGGTGTACTCGAGGAGGTTCTCTCTCGAGGCCCATCCCGAATTCTTCTCGCCTTGTTCCTCGAAGATCGCCGTGTGCCAGTTCCAGTACGTCGACGGGGAGTCCGAGTCGCGGACTTGGTCCCACACGCACTTGCCGGCGACCGCGGCGGTCATCGAGTCCGCGCCGAAGTACGGCAGCGAGATGAACACGATGCGAACGTCGCCGGACTCGACGTATTCGGGCACGAGTTCGGGAAGCGTCTCCTGTTCGAACTGCTCGCAGAACGGACACTGAAAGTCCGTCCAGTAGTAGATCTGGATCGGGGCGTCGGGCGAGCCCATGATCGGCTTCCCGGCGAGGTCGATGCCGAACGCCGACGTCTCGTCGCTCGAGTGAAACGACGAAACCTGCTCCTGCGTCGCGGTGTCACCGGAACGCGTGAGAAAGTAAGCGCCGCCACCGAGGACTCCAACGAGACCGGTCACGAGAGCGCGGCGGGACGGCTGATCGAGCGACATGGTTTGTACTCGCGTCCGTTCTCACCGTCGAACCGTAATGGAACCGACGATTTGCTGAGCCAGCAAATCGGGCGTCGTCCGCGGCCGCGATCAGGGCCACGGCGACGGCGGACGGGCGATGGTGGTGGCCCTCGAGTCGGCGCTAACGGGTTACGAGTCGACGATCTCGAGCGTCCAATCGCCGTCTGCCTCGACGTTGAGCCAGACGGGGCCGCCGGCCTTGTACGACCGCGAGTTCGAGAACTCACCGGTACGATGGACGAGGACCTCACGACTGCCGTCCGCACCGTAGCCGTCGACGATGAACGTCCCGTCGCCGTCGTGTGTCGCGACGACCCTGACGTCGCGATCCGTCCACAGTGGGCCAACGAACGCCGAGCCCGTGCCGGACGCCTCGACGGGGAGGTCCTCGAGGTCGTCCGCATCGACCGCGGGCTGGGTGAGGTCGATCGACCACGCGCCGTCGGCGTCGACCTCGAGCCTGTAGGTGTCGTCGTCGACGGCCATGATCGATTCGCCGGTCGCGTTTCCGGACGTGGTCAGCAGATTCTCGTTCCGTCCGAGACCGCCGGGTTTCGTCACGTCGACAGCGATCTCTCCACCGTCGTGGGAGACGGTCGCGACGACGACGCCGTCCTCGAGGTCGAACGTCGGCGACTCGTCCGGGCCGGTACCTTCGAACGTGTGGGACTGGCCCGCCTCGAGAACGGTCCCGCTCGGCCGCGTTCCGACTGACGGTTCGTCGCCGTCGAGGTCCAGCGTCCCGTCGACGAGATCGGATGGGGTGATGACGTCGAGGTCGCGGTGTTCGATGTGATCGAGCAACAATCCGAAGTCGTCGAGCGACATCCTGTTCTCGTTGACACCCACGTCTTCCGCGTCGACGATCCGCGGAATCCGCAACACGGTGAGCAGGTCGTACTGGTCGGAGATGTTGAGATGACGTCGAACGCCGGTGTGAAGCGCGGGCCCCCAGATGAACGGGATCATGTGCATCTCGGTCGGTGGCACGCTGGTCGTCCCGGCGCTGTAGAGGAACGTCGACTCGTGGACGTCTCTGGCGACGTCGTAGGTCGTCGAATCCATTCGTCCGTCGGGAACGAACAGGTGGCGCGCCCCGTCCTCGAAGCCGTCGCTCGCGAGCGCGTCGCGAGCGGTCTCGAGGACCGATCGCTGCCGGTCTACGGGCTGGTCCGGCAGGGGTGTCGACACCGCTGGGAGCGAACAGATGTCCCAGCCGCGGTCGCTGAGCTCTCGGAGTTCGTCGAGTCCCATGCGACCGCTGTCGCCGATCTTTTCGGGGGTAACCGGAACCGCCGCGTTCCAGTCGCGCTCCGCGAGCAGCTCGGCGGCGATCTCGTAGTGCGAGTCGTGGCCCCCGTGAAACGCGAGGACCACCGCGCCGTTGCCTGCCGATTCGGTTCGCCGGAGGTCGTCGACCAGCAGTTTGCTCGGCCCACCCTCGGGCCCGTCCGCGATGATGTTGATACCGGTAACGTTCGAGAGGTCCGGCTCTGCACCGGGTTTTTGCTGGTAGCCACAGTCCATTCGGAACCAGCCGTCGTATCCATCGGGCACCACGCGAATGCTCGAGAGGCGCTTGCGCCGCGTCGGCGCGAGGAACTCGACGATGATGCGATCGGCGGACTCCGGTTTGACCGCCACCGAGACGTCCCAGTCCTCGAGATCGATGCCGTCCGAGAAGCGGAGCTCCATCCCGGCCGTGCCCTCGTCGCTCTCGACAACCGCCGCCTGCGATCCGAGTCGCGCCTCGTCGGGGGCGGCCGAGAGCTCGCCGGTTCGGGCGGTCCACTCCTCGAGCGTCTCGAAGTCGGAGAGGACCTCGCCGGTCTCGATGGCAGGCCAGTTCGTGGGACCGGTGGCCATGTCGCCCTTGACGGCACCAGTTTCGTCCCCGCCGGCGACGCCGTCCGGAAGTACGTCCGCACAGCCCGCGAGCGTCGTCGATACAGCGCCAGCACCGAGTGAGGCCAGTAGTCGTCGGCGAGACGAGCCGTCGTCCGAATCGCGTTCGGATACCATTACCCAGGCGGTGCCGCGTCGGGACCGTCATTATTGTGTGGATAAACGGGAGCAGAGATTTGCTGACTCAGCAAATCGGAGTCGGACATTTCAACCATCACTGCATCGGTTCATCTAGATGTTACCGCGCGATTCGATCAGGGGATACCTGACGAACCTCTCCGAAGCGGTCTCGTACCCCTTCGAGACGTGGCGGGGAACGATCGGGCTGGTACTCGTGACGGTCGCGACGTACGTGTTGTTGATCCTGAGCACGATGCCCGAATTCTCGCTTCAGATGCTCGGCGACGGCCTCTACTGGTTCGAGTACGTCGTCGTCTCGCTTACGGAGACGGTCTACCGGACCGACGGCTGGACCGGACTCGGGGTTATCGTCCTCTATGCCCTGCTCTCGGGCGTCGCAGTCGTCAACGCCGTCGCGCAACTGCGGCTCGTCGGTCTCTCGAGTCTCACCGATCTCTCCGCCGTGGTGCCGGGACTCCTCGCGTCGGGCTGTGCGAGTTGCGGCGCTGGGCTTCTCGGCTTTCTCGGATTTGCCGGCGGGTTGGCAGCGCTCCCGTACGACGGCGCACTGCTTCGCGTCGGCGGCCTCGCGCTGTTGCTGTTCTTCCTGGGACGGGCGGGCCATCCCGAACGATGTGCGTTCACGACGGAGGCGACGCAATGACGGGACGCCGGTTCGTCCGATCGATCCGCTCGGATCGGCGAGCGATCGCCTGGGGGATCGCAGCCGGGATCGGCGTCTTCGCGCTGTTCGGACTCGTCACCGGCCTCATCCCGAACCCGTTGTACGTCCGGATGGTCCCGCGGACGCCAGTCGATTACCTATTTCTGACGCTGACCGCGCTACTGGCGGGCGTCTACACCGCACAGCGGGTGGCGACCGACGTTCCCCAGGCCGGACTCGAGGGCGAAGACGGGAGCACGAGCAGCGAAGATCGGTGGGCGATGGGTGGGCTGGTCGGTGGCTTTCTGGCCGTCGGCTGTCCGATCTGTAACGTCTTCCTGCTCGCGCTCTTTAGTTCGTCCGCGCTCATGACCTACTTCGATCCGCTTCGGCCGCTGCTCGGCGTCGTCTCCGTGGCGCTGCTGGCGGGGCTGATCTACACCCGCCACAAACGCACGTGTCCGACCTGCGCCACGTGATCGCCGGCGCTCACTCGGACTCCTTCCAGTCGCCGGCTTCGGTCTCGCGAAACACCTCTTTCGCCTCGCGCTCGCGTGGCTAGAACGCGAGCACGAGAACGCCGGCGTAAAACGTTCCGACGAGTCCTGCGACGACAGCGCCAGGGACGGACACGATGGCCGCGGCATCGAGACGGCTCTCGCCCGGCGCGAAGGCGGTGACGCGAAAGAGCCACGCGAGACAGAGCACACGGTCAACAGTGCGAAGTAGATGCGCCGCAGCCGGTTCGCGATCGCCTCGAGTAGCGTGCTCTTCAGCGTCGGTCACCGGTAGTCGTCGCCGAGTTCGGTTCGCCAGTCGCCGTGTTCGCCGCGTTGGGACGGGTCCAGCGTCGTCGCGAGGAAGTTCTGCTGGAGGAGTCGCACGCGAGCCCGGTAGACGTCGTAGTCACGATACCGCCGCGCTTCGATCAGGAGGAACATGCCGACGGCCAGCACGCCAACGAGGACGATGTAGTGGGGGTTGTCAGCGCTCGAGAACGCCCACGTGAGGATCGCGGCCATCACCGTGACGCTCCACGTCGTCGTCTGATCGAGCCGCGACCGCCAGGTCGTCTTGCGGGCGAGTTCCCCGCGATCGGCGTGGCCGAGGACCGCATTCAGCTCCGAGAGATCGTGACCCAACTCCCGTCCTGGTTCGGCCTGCGTGGACTCGTCGTCGTGGTGTCAGTCATTGGTTTCTCACTCGTTCGACGGCCAGCGAGAAATAACGCCAGTCGAGGACGCGGCCAAGCAACGATATCGAGCGACCCGGCACGGACAACCCGAGCGATGACCACGATTCGACCGCGACAATATTGTGGGAAGTGTACAAAACACTCAAGTGCTAGTGACCCGTTGTTTCGGTAATGACTGAAACAGCGTCTTCGGAGATGGTCGGCGATGGAAGCGGCCCCCAGAAACCCGTCCAACTGGACAGTGCCGCCGACTACGACGAGTTGCTCGAGACACACGATCTCGTGTTGCTCGAGTTCATCACGTCGGGCTGTGGGATCTGTGCGTCGATGGAGCCGGTACTCGGTGCGGTCGCTCGCAGCGCGCCGGGCGTCGTCGCGACGGTGAACGCCGGCCTCGTCCCGGACGTCGCCGACAAATACGATATTCGCAGCGTGCCGACGCTCGTCGTCCTGCGAGACGGCGAGGAGGTCGCGCGCCTCGACGACGGCTTCCAGAGCGCTGAGACAGTCGTTGAACTGCTCGAGACGCACGCGGCGGAATAACGGAATTTTGTCGACTACAGGCAAGTAGTAGTTCGCCCATAGTACAATATCGATTGTGTCGCTGACTCGAGTCAGCACCGATCGCTCGAGTCCACACCTCGATTCACGGCCGGTCAGAGCGCTCGTCAACCGCCCGAAACGAGCGTGTGATTCCCTGGGCCGAGCTTAGCTCGTGGCTGCGAGCCGTTCGGCGGGTGTCTTTTCCGCCGAGACGTCTTTTTCGACGACGAGGTCCTCGAGGACGAGGACGTCCAGCCCCATCCCGTAGAAGTCCTTGATCGCCTGTGTTGGCGTCCGGACGATCGGCTCAGCATGGTCGTTGAACGAGGTGTTGAGGACCACCGGCACGCCAGTGATGTCGGCGAACTCCGAGATGAGTCGGTGATAGCGCGGGTGCTGGTCCTCGCGGACGGTCTGAGGCCGCGTCGAGTCGTCAGCGGGGTGCAAGACGGCCTCGAGTTCGTCGGTCTTTGCCGGACGGATGTCGTCGGCATCGATCATGAACGGTGCCGGCCTGCCGTCAACGAGATACTCCTCGGCGGCCGACTCGAGCATCGACGGCGCGAACGGGCGCCACTCCTCGCGGTGTTTGACATAGCGGTTGACCCGGTCGCGGGACGCGGTAGTCCGGGGATCGGCGAGGATGCTTCTGGCGCCGAGCGCCCGCGGGCCCATCTCCATCCGGCCCTGAAACCAGCCGACGAGGGCACCGTCCGCGAGCCGTTCGGCGACGTACCGCTCTAGGTCATCCGGTTCCGCGTACTCGATTTTGTTCGTCTCGAGGGTCGATCGGATCTCGTCGGTTGCGTACTCGGGGCCGAGGTAGACATCGGTCTGGCGGTCGACGTCCGCCGGGCGCTGCTGTGACCAGCCCGCACCGAGGGCGAGGCCGGCGTCGTGAGCGACGGGTTGGACGAAGACGTCGTCGACGACCGGCGATTCTCGGACGCGTTGGTTCAGTTTGCAGTTGAGCGCGACCCCGCCTGCGAGCGCGACGTTGGCGGTGCCGAAGCGCTCGGCCGCCGACTCCGCGATGTCGACGACCGTCTCCTCGAGCAGTTTCTGGGCCGTGTACGCGAGGTCTTTCTCCCACTGGTCGAACGACTCGGGTGACTCTTTTCGGGGTCGGCCGAAGGCGTTCTCGAGCGTCTCGACGCCGTGGCCGGTCCCCCATCGCTTCGTCAGGTCGGTGACGTCGTAGTCGACGCCCGTGTCGATCAGGTTCCGGAGGACGGATTCGATCTCGGGGTTGTCGTCTCCGTACGGCGCGAGTCCCATCACCTTCCCTTCGCCGTTGAACATGTGATAGCCGAGGAACTCCGTCACGGCCGCGAAGAAGAGGCCGAGGCTGTTCGGATGTTCGTACGTGCGCACGCGCTGCAGCCCGTTGCCATCGGCGTACCAGACGACCGTCGCGTCGTACTCGCCTTTCGCGTCCACCGTGAGGACGACTCCCTCGTCGAAGCCCGAAGGGTGGAACGCACTCGCGGCGTGACAGCGGTGATGCGGGATCGTTTCGATCGGTGGCAGCGGCGTTCCGAACGACTCGAGGCGGGATTCGATCTGTCGCGTCGGCATGAACCGGCTCCGAATCTGGGTGACGAGCGTTCGTTCCAGTGCGGAGAGTTTCCGTCCGAGCCCAGGCGCTCGAATCGCGTCGGTCAGGTAGTGGGAGGCGATCTCACTGCGGAGTGGCGGATCGTAGGGGAGCAGGATGCGATCGAGATCCGTGAGCTCCAACTCGGAATGGTCGAGGCAAGCTTGAATCGCACGGTCGGGGAACGTCTCAGTGGCGTGTTTGTCCCGCGTGTATCGTTCCTCTTCGACGCCGAACACGGGCGTCCCGTCTTTGAAGAGGACGGCGCTCGGATCGTGTTGGCCGTACAGTCCGATCGCGGGTTTAAATGCAAGGAGGTGATCCGTCATGGTTCCGTGATTGTGACGCTATCCTACATCGACACCGAGTAGCTTCAAGACAGCCGCGGCGATTTGCTGAACCAGCAAATCGTGGCCTATTTGGCATAGAACGTCGGGGTGTGTCCTGTGCAGCACGGTGGCTCCCCGAACTCGTCGGAGATATTTCAGATCCTCGCGGACGAATACGCGCGGAAGATACTCGTCGCGGCCGATCAAGGTCCGATGACCGCGAAGGCCCTAAGCGAAGAGTGTGATGCCTCTCTCACGACGGTCTATCGGCGCGTCTCGACGCTTCAGGACCTCGAACTCATCGAAGAACGAAACACAGTCGACTCGAACGGAGCCCACCGAAGCGAGTTCGAAACGGCGCTCGAGGGGCTCCGCGTCGATCTCACCGATGGCGAACTGTCGCTGACGCTCGAGACGCGCGACGAACTCGCTGACAATTTTACGTCGCTCTGGGACGATCTCCGGGGTGACGATTGATGGAGGCCTCGTTCGTCATCGCCAAACTGATTACGCTCGTGTTGAGCCTCGTCGTCGCGTATCTGGCGTATCACGGCTACCGACGAAACGGCCAAACGCCGATGCTATACGTCGCCGCAGGCTTCGTGTTTATCGGTGCGGGGGCGATCTGTGAGGGCCTGATCTACCTCGTGTTTCGGACGACGATCGCCTCCGCCGCCCTCGTACAGGCGGCCATCGTCTCGAGTGGAATGGTGCTCATCCTCGTCTCGCTGACGAAGTGAGCTAGAAGAACAGCGCCGGTACGGAGTTCCGAAAGATATTGAGCGAGATGACAAACAGGAGTCCGACGACGAACCAGTTGAACCGTTGCTCGTCGATCTCGAGTCGTCGGAGATACGTTCCAACCAGCAGGCCGACGATGGTGACGACCGCGATCACCGAGCCGAGCCAGAGCCGGTAGGTCGTCATGAGGTCGGTAAACAGAGTCATCTGGACGATCCGAACGGTAAAGATCGTTCCTAGCACCATCGACAGCCCGCCGATATACCGTTCGGTGTCTCGCTCGAAGGTGTGGAAGTACGCCGGCAGCAGCGGGCCGAGATTCGCGATGGCGAGCAGGAAGCCCTCGAGGAAGCCAGCACTGCCGAGCGCGATCGGGTGGTGGGCCTCCTCGACCGTGACGAAGTTTTGGACGACCTGAAAGACGACGTAGCCGAGGATGACGAGGCCGATGACGAAGGGGACGATCGGTCCGGCGCTGAACGCCGCCAGCGCCGAGACGCCGATGACGCTCCCGACGACGGCGAGGGCAAGCAGCGGCCACTCCTCGCGGACGAACGCTCGTCCAGTATCGGTTTCGCCGACCTGGTACATGTTGAGCATCCACGGCGGAATCGCGAGGACGACGACGGCGAACGTCGGGTCGATGACCGACGCGAAGATCGGCGTCGTGATCAGCGAGTAGCCGAAGCCGATCATCCCTTTGACGACGCCGGCGATGATCGCGACTCCGACGAACAGGGCAAGCAACTCGACCGAGAGGTCGGACTGAACGCCTTTCCCGATGTGCTCGAGCCCCGGGAAGAAGACGATCGACGAGACGATGACGGCGAGTGTCGCGGCGACCATCATCACCTCCCGATACCGAAACGCGGAGACGTTCGCAAGGAACTGTTCGAGATCGTTCGTAGATTCAGGTGCGCTCATAGGTGGACAGTGAAGCCGACGGAGAGACGGCGTATTAGGTCTATACAGCCCCGACCTGTATTTGACTGTCCGCCTCGGCGAGAGCTACAGCAACCCGAGTTACCGCGAACGCAGCGAAGTCACTGAGAGCTGCCGCTCGAGCGTCGATACGCGCCGTTCTCCCGAACCAGCGTCGTCATAGGCTGTGGAGATATTTGCCGGTAGAACGATCGAGGAGGGGAGAACGGAGAGAAGACGTGTCGGCAGAGAAGTTCGACGGGCGCCGTCGCTAGCCTTCGATCTCGGCGGGCGCAGTCGTTTCGGTCTGCTGCTCGTATTTGTTCTCGAACTCCTGAATGAGCTGGCCCATCTTCGCGTACCAGTCGTTTAACATCCGCTGCATGCTGTCGGCGATCTTCGACGGATCGGTCGGGAAGTACACGTGGTAGTACCCGCCCTGGTCGTAATTGACCTGGTCTTTCTGGATGAAGCCCGTCTGCAGCAGCCGCTGGACGGCCCGGTAGGCGGTCGAGCGTTCGCGGTCGACGGCGTCGGCGATTTCGTCGACGGTCATCGGCTCATCAGCAGCGACGAGCGCCCGGAAGCACTCCTTGTCGAGTTGCTTGAGGCCGTGGAAGCACTCGAGGAGTCCTTCACACTGCATATCTTGCTGGAGTTGTTCGGACATCGAATCCGGCATTGGAATCACGCCTAGATAGGCACCGCGCGGTTAAAAGACTTGTGTAGAGATCGTACAATGCTGCATCAACCTAGTCGGCGGTCGACGGCGGCGCGCTCGCGTCCTCGCGGAGCACGGTGACGCCGCTGTAGACGACGGCCCCGCTGACGAGCAGCGCGGCCCCGAGGATGATCGCCAGGCTCACCACGTCGAGGACGGGCATCTCGAGGAGCCCGCCGATCTCCCGCACTGCGACGGCGATCGCACCGAGCAACAGCATAACCCCGAAGTAGACCTTGATGTCGTCCTCGTCGACGAGGTTTGTCGCGGCCGCACCGACGCGGGCTCCGAGGGCGCTGCCGGCCAGCAGCGGCGCGACGATGCCGAGTTCGACGGCACCGGACTGCGCGTAGAGGAAGCTCCCGATCCCGCCCGAGAAGACGATCTCGAACAGGTCAGTCCCGACTGCGACCGGGACGGGCACGCCGATCAGGTAGAACAGCGCGGGCATGCGGATGAAGCCGCCACCGACGCCGAGGAAGCCCGACAGCACCCCCGTCGCGAACGCCACAGCCAGCACCATCCACAGCGAGACTCTAAACCCACCGCGAATCGATATCATCGGCGGCACGTTGTACGACTGGATCTTCTGGGCGATCTCGGGGATCTCCTCGTCCTCGAGATCGGCGTCCTCGTCGACGTCGTGGTCGATGCCGCCACCGCTGCCTTTCATCGCTTCGTAGGTGACGAAGACACCGATCCCACCCAGCAACAGCACGTACGCGACGCTAACCACGGAGCCGGCCAGCCCGATGTGCTGGAGGTACTCGAGACCGATCTTCCCAACCTCGATGCCGGCGGTGGTGCCAGCGATCATCAACACGCCGAGTTTGTAGTCGACCTGCCCGAGGTCACGGTGTTTGAGCGTCGCGATCACAGAGGTCCCGAAGACGAACGCGAGACCGGACCCGACCGCGACGTTCGCATCGTAGCCCATCACCAGTAGTGCGGGGGTCACGAGGAACGACCCGCCCATCCCGAAGAATCCGAACAGGATCCCGATGAGCAGCCCGAACCCGACGAACATCACGATCAGTGCCAGGCTCATTCCAAGTATTTCCATCGTTAGTTGTTCTTAATGCGGTTGACCACTGGTTCTCCGAGCAGCTGTTCCACTGCGCCGTAGCCGATATACAGGACGATGGCCTCGAGGAGCACAGCTCCGATGAGCATGCCAGCGTCTACCGATCCCATGAGGCTTCCGCCCCCGATCATCGCGCCTCACCGACCATCGTGTGCAGTTGTGTGCGTATCATGGCTTTCTCTTCAATAGTCCCTACTCGGATGCCAGTATTAACAGTTTTGGATGTGGTGCACAATATTACTGCAACTGATCACACGGCTATCCAACCGAAATATATGCGTAAGTTATAGGGATATAGATACCCGAAGCTTCTCGCTGAGCGACCGCGATTGAACGCTTTAATCGGTCACGCGCGGATTGTGTCGCGCGAAAGAAATTCATTTCTCGGTGACAATCAGTGGGGATCATCCGCTGCTACCGAACCGAGTCGGCACCGACAGATGTTCATCGGTTTTGAAGAATACGAACAATATTATACAGTGGTCGCATCCGTTCGAGACATGCGAGCGCTCTACGCGACCGATCTCTCGGCAGCCAGCGAAGCGGCGATCCAGAACGAGACCAGTCTCGAGACGCTCCAGCAGATCGGCGTCGACACGATCCATCTCGTCACCGTCGTCCCCTCGAACGTCCACGCAGGGATGGCAGGCATGGATCTCGAGGGCCGTCGCCAGCGTGCGCTCGATCGGTATCAGTCGGTGATGGAAGACGCCGGCTTCGAGGTCGACACGCACGTCGTCCGTGGGACGCCCCATCGCCGTATCAACGGGATCGCCGGCACTGTCGGAGCCGATCTGACGGTCGTCGGCTCACGCGGGAAGAGCCCGCTCGAGAACCGCGTCATCGGATCGACAGCCCGGAACCTCGCGCGGACGACCGTGGTGCCGCTGCTCATTACGCGGATCGAACGCGAGACCGACGAGCCCGAGGTCCGTCGCGAACGCCTTTTCCGGCGGACTCTCTATGCGACCGACTTCTCCGAAAACGCCGAGCGCGCGTTCGAGGCGTTCTCGACGCTTCATCATGCGGTCGGGTCGGCGCGGCTCGTCCACGTCCAGTCGCCGAAAGACGCTGGCGCGACGGCAGGTGACGGTGACGATCCGAGCACACTGCTAGACGAGTTGGCAGCCCAGCTCGAGGAGTGGGACATCGAAACGGAGATCGACGTTCGGCAGGGCGATCCGGCCGACGAGATCCTCGCGGCCGAAGCCGAGTTCGACGCGACGACGACCCTGCTGGGCTCGCGCGGCCGGAGCCGGCTCCGGCGGCTGTTGCTCGGTAGTGTCTCCGAGACGGTCATCTCGCGGGCGGCGGGGAACGTTTACCTCGTGCCACCGCCGCGGTCGGCGTAAGCACGGATCGTCGTCGATCACATCGTCGGGACCACGAGGGCCACGCCGTAGCCGAGCACGAACGCAAGCGCAAACGACGCGATCCACGCACCGATCGTCATCGAGATCTTTCGCGGGCTGATCGCATCCCTGCCGCCGACCGCCGCGCCGCTGCCGATGATCGCGCTGACGACGATCTCGTTGAACGAGACGGGGACGCCAAGCAAGATCGCGACCTGCGCGATGAGAAACGACGGGACGAGCGCCGCGATCGATCGACGTGGCCCCAGCGACGAGTAGTCCTGTGCGAGCGATTTGATCATGCGTGGCGCACCGGTCCACGAGCCGACGAGGATCCCGGCACCACCACCGACGAGGATCGCCATCGTCGAGACCGCCTCGAGGTCGTCGAGCAAGGGCAACAACGGTCCGACCGCGAGTCCGACCTGGCTGCCGCCGGCCGAGAACGCGACGAGCGAGCCGAGTGTCAGCAACACCCGCCTGAGCCCGCCGGTCATGTCCCGCCGGATGTCCCAGTAGACGAGCGCTGCAACCGCAAGCGCCACAACAAGCGAGACGCTGACCGCGGCAGCGGCAGTCTCGAGTCCGGCGAGCCCTTGCAGCGTGCCTGATACGGTGCCGGTCGAGCCAGCGGGGCCGAGAAACGAAAACTCGATGTTCGCGAGGACACCACCGACGAGACCAGTAAGCACTGCGACGCTGACTCGCTCCGGCACGTCGGCTCGTGGCAGTACGCTCGCGATCACGTACGCGATGCCACCGCCGACAAACGGCGTGAGCACCCAGACGGTACCGATCTGCTGATATTTCGCCCAGACCGGTGTCCCGCCGAGTGCGAGCCCGACGCCGATCACCGCGCCGGTCACGGTAAACGCCGTCGCGATCGGATAGCCGGTCCGAATACCGATCGCCATCAGGCCAGCACCGATCAGTAAGACGGCGATAACCCCGGTAGCTGGGAGGCTCACACCGCCGACGAGACCGCGACCGATCGCCTCCGAGACGTTCGCGCCCTGCGTGACGGCACCGGCGAAGCCGAAGATCCCGACGACGAACGCGGCCCGCATCGTCGGGATGGCGTTGGCACCGACCGCGGGCGCAAACGGCGTCGCGCCGCTCGAGCCGGCGCCGATGACCCATGCCATAAACAGACTCGCGAACCCGGCGGTGACGAACAGCGCAATGAGAGCAAGTTCCATGTGCGGATAGAAAAGAGCGGGTTAGTCAGCGCCCGAAGTCACGGAGTCAGCACTGGCGGTACGGCTGCGCCACCGGCCCTGCAGGTACGCGCCGAGGAACATCCCGGCGAGCGCCCAGAGGATGGTGACGTTGCCAATACCGAGACTGGCGTAGGCGGCACCCGGACAGATGCCCGAGAGCCCCCAGCCGACGCCGAAGATCGCACCGCCGATCAGGACGTTCCGATCGAACGACTTCAGCCGGCGTTCGAACGGGTCGCCGGTCAGCGGTGCCCGATCGAGCAGCCGGGGCGCGAGGAAGAACGCGATCCCCGAGACGACCGCCGCACCGAACATCACGAACACCAGTCCGAGGTCGTCGAACTGGAGGAAGTTCAGCACCACTTCGGGACGGGCCATGTGGCTGAATCCGAGTCCGAAGCCGAAGATCAGGCCGCCGACCAAGATCAGCGGCATGAAGAGGGGATGGCGGTCCGACATTACGGACTCACCCCCAGTGCGGCGACGAGCTGTGCAGTCAGGATTGCGATGATCATGAACGTGATTACACCTGTAATTGATGTTTTCGATGCGGAACCGACGCCACAGACGCCGTGGCCGGACGTACAGCCCTTACCGATGCGTGTCCCGATACCGACGAAGATGCCGCCGACGAGCAGCCGCCACGGCTGGACGTCCGTCGACCAGAGCGTCAGACCGCCAACCTCGTACAGTTGGCCGGTCGTCCCAGGCTGGTAGAGTGAAGTCGTAATCATCCCGGACTGGACTGTCGCTGAGAACGCCAACGCACCCAAGATGATGCCGAGCGTAAACACGAGCCGCCAGTCACGGGACGAGACGTACTTCTGGAAGCGGGACTGTCCGGAAACGTACGACAGCGTCGACTCGAGGAACGTACTCGCACCGGCAGGGATGCCGGTCCCGAGATAGATCACGACTGTGCCGAGACCGACGAAGAGCCCGCCGATGGCGTACCGACTGATCCCGTTCGGGAACAGTTCGGCGGCCAACTGGAGAGGGACTGGATCAGCTACCATATAACTTATTAGTCACCCGCGAGCGATTCCTGGCTGGCAGCACAGTTGTTCGGGCCGAGCTCGAGTTCGAATGCTTCGTCGTCGTCAGCCTCCTGTTGGCCGAGGTTCGTCGGGATGATGTCCTCGTAGTTGGCCGGCCGTGGGGGCATATCCGAGAGGATGAGCTCGACGAAGTCGTCTTCGTCCATCGTGAGCGCATCCATCTCGTCGACGAGCTGGCCGATCGGTGCGGTGTAGGTGCCGTCGGTGGCAGGCTCGGCGGCGTCGCTGAAGTGAGCGCCACCGATGAGGGTATCGTCGGGCAGCGAGAGGACACGTTCCTGCAGGCTCTCGTAGAGTTGGGCTGCGGCCTCTGGTGCGCCGTCGTCACCCTCTTCTAAGTCGGGACGGGCGACGCTTTCGATGAAGAGGCCGTCGCCGGTCGCCAGCAACGAGTCGTCGATCAGGTACGAGGTCATCCCGGAGGTGTGGCCGGGCGTGTAGACCGTCTCGATCGTCGCGTTGCCGACCTGGAATTCATCGCCATCCTCGGCCAGCGTCATCTCGTCGGCGTAGGTAACGCCACGGTCGACGGATGCCTCGGGAATGACGCCCTCGACGCCGACGGCATCGAGTGCGCGCACGCCAGAGATGTGGTCGGCGTGAATGTGCGTGTCGATCGCGTACTGCAGGTCGACACCGAGTTCGTCAGCGTCGGTGAGGTACCGATCGGTGAACGCGCGGAGCGGGTCGATGATCGCCGCCTCGTCGCCGTCGACGACGAGGTAGCCCAGACAGCCCGAGGAGGGGCGCTGGTACTGGTAAAGCGTCCCCGCGCCGTCGTATGCCGAGACCTCGACACGCTCGTAAATGCGCGCCCAGCCGTTCATCCCGTCCTCGAGATGGTCGACATTATATCCTTGTTCCGCGAGCGTGCCCGCGACGAACTCGCTTGCGCCGCCTTTGGCACACAGCACCGTTACCTCGCGATCGTCGGGAATCTGTGCAAGCACGTCCTCGTCGACCTCGTCCTCGAGGAACTCGAAGTACGGGACGTTGATCGACTCGACGGTCTCACCGTCGATGTGCCACTCCTCGTAATCCGATTGCATGCGCGCGTCGAGGAGCGTCACCTCCTCGCCGGCGTCGATGCGACGTTTCAACGTCTCCGGCGCCACCGTCTCGACGTCGGCGTCCGGAGTAGGGAAGTCGTCGGCGTTCATATCGTGTACTCACAGCTATCGGCCGACAGCATATAAGAGTTTGCATAGTAGTTCCCAGTTTGCACAATATTGGCCAGGATACGACCGAAAACTACCGCTTGAGATCATCGAAAAGACGACTTCAGCGAATATTTGTGCCCTTCCACGATCGACAGTTGTTTGTCAGTGGTACAAGAACCGATATTCTTTTATCCCTCGAGCCAATATTGTGGAGTAACTCCAATACGGATCACGGAGTAATCAACCATGAGTGACGAATTCGATATCACGGAGACGCTCGACGTGAAAGGTGCATCGTGTCCAATGCCGGTCGTCAAAACGAAGTCCGCCATCGACGACCTCGCCGAAGGTGAGGTCCTCGAGGTACTCGCGACGGACTCGGGGAGCATGAGCGACCTCGACGGCTGGGCGACCGGAACCGACGGCGTCGAACTCCTCGAGCAGGTCGAGGACGGCGACATCTACAAACACTACGTGCAGAAGACGGCATAAGATGAGCACGGATACACCCTCGGCGGGAGCTGACGGCGAGCCGATGAGCGAGGACGCCCTCCAGGAGCGGATCGAAGAACTCGAGGAGAAAGTCGCCAGCCTCGAGACTGAGGTCGGTGACGACCAGAAGAAGATGACTATCGTCGCGACCCAGGGAACGTTCGACATGGCGTACCCGCCGTTGATCCTCGCGAGCACCGCGGCCGCATTCGGCTGGGACGTCGTTGTCTTCCACACGTTCTGGGGGCTCGACATCCTTCACGAGGAGAAGTCCTCAGATCTCAAACTCAGTGCGGTCGGCAACCCCAACATGCCGATGCCGAACGCCCTCGCCGCGCTCCCCGGAATGGACCGGATGGCAACGCGGATGATGGAGAATAAGATCGACGAGAACGGCACCGCGACCATCGAGGAACTGATCGAACTGTCCCTCGATCAGGGCGTCGATCTGCAGGCCTGCCAGATGACCATCGAACTGATGGAGTACGACGAGGACGACTTCTACGACGGCGTCACCACCGGCGTCGGTGCCGCGACCGCCCTCCAGCACATGGCCGAATCGGACATCCAGTTGCTGGTCTAACCCGTCGAAACGACTCCCCGATCACTGTGTTTACTCGCCTCCAATGACGCTCCACACGACTCATCGTTCGCCGCCGGTCGTACCGCGCATCATCGAGACGGTCGCCGAAGCGGACGATGTCGACCCCACCTCGATGACACCACCGTTAGCCGATGTCATCGACCCCGACGCGTTGAACGAACTGGTCGAACACGGCACGGACGACTCCGATCGGACGTTCGAAGTGCGATTTTCCTACCGCGGCTACGAGGTCGTCGTCACCGACGACGGTGACGTCGAACTCGAGTGAGCCGGCGCGACGATTCCGTCACCATTCTCCGTCCAGCGCCTCGAGCAGTTGATCGACCTCAGCGGTGGTGTTGACCGCGTGAATGGACGCTCGGATCGCGTCCGGTGACGGCAGTTCGCGAACGATGATACCCGCCGCAGCCAGTCGCTCGACCGTCGCCGTCGGGTCCGCGACGTCGATCGTCACCAGCCCTGACTCCGGCGTCGACGGACTACAGAGCCGATCATCGGGAACGCCGTCGGCGAGCCGACTCGCGAGGCGGTGAACCCGGGCTTCAATGGTGTCGATTCCAACCTCGGAGATGACGTCGATCGCCTCGCCGAGCGCGACGTGGGGGGCCGGGTTCGCCGAGCCGACCTCGAGCCGGCGCGCGCCGGCCGCGTACTCGTAGGGATCGGCGTTTGCGTCTTCGACGCTTCGATAGCCAACAGCACGGGGCTCGAGGTCCTCGGCGACAGCTCGGTCGACGTAGAGAAAGCCCCCGCCCCAGAGTCCGAGCAGCCACTTGTGGCCTGCAGCGGCGACGGCGTCGGCTCCCCACTCCCCGACGTCCATCGGTAGCTGTCCGGGGACCTGGACTGCGTCAACGAGCGCGAGCGCACCGGCGTCGTGAGCGATATTGACCAACTCCGCAACCGGGAGCTGCGTCCCGTGGGTCCACGTAAGCGCGCTGAAACAGGCGAGTTTGGCGTCCGAAACCGCCTCGGCGAACTGGTCGAGATCGATCCGCCCGGCCTCGGTTTCGACGACGCGAACCTCGACACCCTCTCGCTCGAGGCGCTGCCAGGGAAGGATACCCGCAGGATGCTCGAGGTCGGTGCGGACGACGACATCGCCGGGCTGCCAGTCGATCGCGTTGGCGAACGCGTTGATCCCGCCGGTCGTGCTCTCCGTGAGCGCGATCTCGTCGGGTTCGGCACCGATAAACGACGCGACCGTCTCTCGCGTGCGGTCGAACGCCGCGAAGGCGGTCTCGTACGGATCGTCCGCGATCGGCGACTCGTACTCGTGTGTCCGGACGAACTCGTCGGCAGCATCGACGACGTACTTCGGACTCGGGCCGTGTGCGCCGTAGTTGAGGTAGATGCCGTCCTGTAGAGCGGGGATGTCGGTCCGGAGTTCGGTTGGGGTCATCGTTACGTTCTCAGACATTGGTTGTCCTCCGTCGTAATTGTCCATCCGTCGGACAGGACGATACGATACCGTTCGACGCCGGTTCGTTCGATTCCATTGGGGACGGCTACGCAGTCAGCGGACAATAATCTTGGGCTACTTCCGAAATACTGGGTGCGGCGGCTGACGGCGTGAGTCGAACGGATCGACCCGGGGCCGACACGGTCAGGGTGCCGTACACGTATCGACGCCCAGCAGCTGGTAGAGCAGACAGAACCGGGTCAGCCCGGTCCCGAAGAAAACGAGCCCGACCAGCGTCGCGATCACACCCACGATCGTCCCGGCAGGGAGGATATGCGCAATCGACGCAACGCCGATGGCGACGAGAATCGCACCACCGATGAGCCGCACGAGCCGGTCTATCGAGCCGACATTGTTTTGCATAGTCACTGCTATGAACAGCCCAAAGTTAAACGTTTCTTGGATTCCGGTTTCTTGGATTCCGACACCATCAGACCGCTGCCGACAGCGCCTATCGGTGCTGTCGGTCCGCAGCGGCTCGAGGCGGTCGGCCGTCGTTACTCGAGTTTGCCGGAGAGGACCTTTGCCGCGGTCAAGACCGGATCCCAGACGGGGCTAAACGGCGGGGCATACGCCAGGTCAGCGTTCTGGAGTTCGGAGACGGTCATCCCGGCGTGAAGCGCCGTCGCGACCGTGTCGATCCGTTTTGCGCCTTCGCGTCCGACGACACTCCCACCGAGCAGCGTGCCGCTCTCGCGGTCGGCCAGCAGCGTAACGGAGAGCTCCTCACCTTCCGGATAGTAGTGGGCGCGCGTTGCCGCCGAGATCGTCACCGAAACCGGATCGAAGCCGGCCGCTTCGGCTTGCTCCTCGTCAGTCAGTCCCGTCCGGGCGGCCCCGAGTTCGAACGCCTTGACGATGGCCGTGCCCGCGATCTCGCCCGTCGGCGTGGGATCGCCGGTGATCGTCTGGCCGATCGCCCGGCCCGCACGGTTGGCGGTCAGGGCAAGCGGGACGTGATCCGGCTCGCCGGTCACGACGTGGCGCGCCTCGGCACAGTCTCCTGCCGCGTAGACGTTCTCGTAGTTCGTGCGACCGTACTCGTCGGTCGCAATTGCACCGGTCGGTCCGACCTCGATGCCAGCTTCTTCGGCGAGTTCGACGTTCGGTGCGACGCCGACACCGACGATCACGACATCGGCAGGGACGGTCGCCTCCTCGAGTTCGACGCTCTCGACACGCTCGTCACCGTCAAAGCCCGACACTGCCGTCTCGAGGTGGAGGTTGACGCCCTGCTCGCGCAGGTGCTCTTCGACGACCTCGGCGACGGGTTCGCCGAACGGCTGGAGGACGTGGGGCAGCATCTCGTAGAGATCGACGTCGATGCCGTGGGCCGACAGCGCTTCGGCCATCTCGATCCCGACGTAGCCGCCGCCGACGATCGCTGCCGTCTCGAGGTCGCCCTCGGTGACGTAGTCCTCGATGGCGTCGGCTTCGTCCATGTTGTGGATGGTGAACACGCCTTCGAGGTCGAGCCCCTCGAAGGGCGGTTTGATCGCGCTCGCGCCGGTCGCCACGAGGAGATCGTCGTAGGACTGCTCGTAGGTTTCCGCGTCGCTTTCGACCGTCACCGTCTCGGCGTCGGGGTCGATATCGACGACTTCGTGGCCGGTTCGCAGGTCGACATCCCGTTGTTCGCGGAATTCCTCGGCCGTTATCGTGACGAGGTCGTCTAGGTCGTCGACGTCCCCTTTGACGTAGTAGGGCATCCCACAGGCGGCATACGAGACCCAGTCTCCTTTCTCGAGGACGATCACCTCTCGATCCGGGTTCTCCCGCTTGGCCTTGCTCGCAGCGCTCATTCCTGCTGCGTCACCGCCGATGACGACGAACGTGTCTGCCATAGCTACATATTGGGCCGGCAGCGCCTAAACTATTTCTGGAACTTCCCAATATTGTACACTGAAGCCGGCCACCCAACGCCGGCCGTCCGTTAGCTGTCGGACAGTACCGCGCTCGGCAGCCTCCGCACACGGGTTAAACGAGAACGAGTATCAAATAGCTTTCCCGAGATCGTCCCACCCAGCAGTCAGTCCCTGTTCGGTCTCGAGTCGGGACGCCGACCGCCGTTAGCTCGAGATCGGGTGCTCGGCCGACTCCATGAGTTCCTCGACATTAGCTGACTCGGCCGTGAGCAACTTCGGATAGGTACCGAGCAAAACGAGCAGGTCTCCCTCGTGGTCAAAGGACGTGAGCTTGAGTTCGATGTCGATCGTTTCGCCCTCGAGATCGCTTGTCCCGACGAACAGGTCGACGGTGCGGCCGTCGCCGAGGATCTCGAGCCCGAACGACTCTTGGTGCGTGAGATCGGTGATCTCGCCGTGATCGCTGGGAATCTCCCCGAGGAATCGCTCGAGGAGTTCCTTGTTCGAGAGTTCGCCAAGCGGGTTGAGCGATCGGCCCGCGACCTGCATGTCAGGGATCGAGACGCCGGCGAAGGCAGCCCCCTCCCTCGTCTGGCCAGCGTAGTCGACGTTTTTCGTATAGATCGATTGCCAGATCGTCGCGCGGACCTCGCGTTCGACGCCGCCGGGGAGTTCGACTGTCCGCTCGATCGTCTCGTCGGAGACACCACTTTCCAGATAGCCGGCCGCCGCCAGTGCGTCCTCGCTCGGTGCGACGCGGTCGGCATCGAACTCGAGTGGCCCGTTGCCGAGTACGACGTCAAGACAGCCAGCCGTCAGCGCGAGCGACCCCGTCGCGCCCGCGGCGAGTACCGATCGTCGAGAGAAAGTCATTATCCACGTGATTCGCTACGACTGGGAAATTACTTGTGGTGTGTTCTGTCACACATACACGACTATTGACACTCGAACTCAGTCGGGAGCCGTCGACAGAAGCTATCGTCACAGTGACAGTGTCGCGAGCGTCACGTCAGCGACCGCTGACCCATCCAACGTTGACGAGACATCAAGAGTTATCGGAGTCGAACACCCCCGTGTAGCCATGACCGACTTCTCAGATCGAGTCGAGCAGGTGTCGATCAGCGGCATTCGCAAAGTGTTCGAGGCCGCCGGCGAGGACGCGATCAACCTCGGACTCGGCCAGCCGGACTTCCCGACGCCGGCCCACGCTCGCCGCGGGGCGATCGAGGCGATCGAATCCGGACGGGCCGATGCCTACACGTCGAACAAGGGCACGCCACAACTCCGCGAGGCGATCGCGGCGAAGTACGACCGCGACTACGGCCTCGAGATCGATCCCGAAGACGTGATCGCGACGTCGGGCGGCAGCGAGGCGCTCCATATCACGCTGCAGGCCCACGTCGATCCCGGCGAGGAAGTGATCTTCCCCGATCCCGGCTTCGTCTCGTATGACGCGCTGACCCACATCGCCGACGGGACGCCGAAGCCGGTCGGACTGCGCGACGATCTCACGCTCGATCCTGCGACGGTCGAGGAGGCGATCACCGACGAGACGGCAGCGTTCGTCGTCAACAGTCCGGCGAACCCGACGGGTGCCGTCCAGAGCGAGGATGACATGCGCGAGTTCGCCCGCATCGCCGACGAACACGACGTGCTCTGCATCTCCGACGAAGTCTACGAACACATCATCTTCGAGGGCGAACATCATTCACCGCTGAAGTTCGCCGAGACGGACAACGTCGTCGCCATCAGCGCCTGCTCGAAGACCTACTCGATGACCGGCTGGCGGCTCGGCTGGGTCGTTGCCTCGAACCGCCGCATCGAGCGCATGCTCCGGGTCCACCAGTACGGCCAGGCCTGTGCCTCCGCACCGGCCCAGTACGCCGCCGAGGCCGCCCTGACGGGCCCACAGGAGCCAGTGCAGGAGATGGTCGAGACCTTCGAACAGCGTCGCGACCTCGTGCTCGACGGGCTCACCGACGCCGGCCTCGAGGTGCCCACCCCGGAAGGGGCCTTCTACGCGATGCCGAAGGTGCCCGAGGGCTGGTGTGAGGAAGTGCTCGACCGCGGCGTCGTCGTCGTCCCCGGCGATGCCTTCGGCGCGAACGGCGCGGGCTACGCGCGACTCTCGTACGCGACTGGGACAGAGGAGTTGAAGGAAGCGCTCGAGATCATCGACGACGCGACGCAAGCGGTACAGTAACGGCTCCGCGAGCGCAGCCGCCGCTGGCGCTGGCTGCTTGCGTGTACCATTATACGCTCTCGTTACGTCGTGCCGAACGACATGCGCGCTGTACGCCTTCACGAACACGGTGACGCGGACGTACTGCAGGTAGACGAGATCGACCGGCCCGAGCCGGCTGCGGACGAACTCCTTGTCGAGGTCGCTGCCGCGGGCGTCAACCCCGTCGACACCTACTTCCGGGACGGCTCGTACGAGCCGGCCGGTATCCCCTTCACACCTGGCGTCGACGTCTCGGGCGTCGTCGCCGAGGTCGGAGACGCCGTCGACGGCTTCGAAGCGGGCGACCGCGTCTACGGCACCGGTATCGGAAGCGGTGGCTTTCAGGGCTCGTATGCCGAGTACGCGACGATCCCGACCGACCGCGTCGTCCACCTCCCCGACGGTGCGGACCTGACCGAAGCCGGCGGGGCGGGCGTCGTCGCCGTCACCGCCTGGCGCGCGCTGATCGACCACGCCGACTTAGGTCCCGCCGAGTGCTGTCTGGTCCACGGCGGCTCGGGCGGCGTCGGCCACGCGGCCGTCCAGATCGCGGCTGCCGTGAGCGCACGGGTGATTACGACGGCATCCGAGGAGTACCACGACGCGCTCGCCGACTACGGCGCCGAGACGGTCCTGAACTACGGCCGTGACGACCTCGCGGACGCCGTTCTCGAGGCCTCCGACGGCGGCGTCGACGCCGTGCTCGACCATCGGCTGGACGACTACCTGCAGTTCGACGCGGACGTGGCCGCGACGGGTGCCCGCGTCGTCGGCATCGGCGAGAACAACCCCGATCCGGGCTTTACGAACGACGGTGCCGCCCGCTCGAAGGACGTTACGTATCAGTTCATGAGTATGTTCAACACGCCCGACCTGCGTGTCCCGCTGCGCGGCGTCGCACACCTCATGAACACGGGTGCGCTCTCGATCGACGTGGCGCGGAGCTACGACCTCGAGGAGGCGGCCGACGCACAACGCGCCGTCATGGACGAGAGCTTCCTGGGGAAACTCGTCGTCGAACCGTAGCGAGCGACCTACTACTGGACGTTTCCCAGTCCGCGGACGGCGTCGTCCCGCTCGAGCAGCGTCCGGCCGCGCTCGGCGAGCGTGACCGTCTCGGTCTCGGAGTCGTAGTCGATTACGTCCGCGGCGGCCAACTTCGGAATGTGGGTGTGGTGCAAGGAGATGCGGGCGGTCCGTCGATCCCGCGCGGAGATGTCGCCATGATCCGAAATTGCGTTCGGCTCCGTCGCCGCTTCCTGGGCCGCGATTTCGACGGCGAGTTCCGTCAGCGTGGCCGAGCCGTCTCCGTCCTCGAGATACTCCAATACCGAGCGACGGTGGCGATGTGCCAACATCTCTATCGCCGTATCGACGCCGTCGGACGCCGACTCGCCGAACGCAGAGAGGGTCTCGGGGGAACGGAGGAGTGGAATCATACCATCCATAGGTATTGGGCAGTACTTATACTGTCTGTCAAAGCACTTCGGCTATCGCTCGTCTGCGACCGGCTGCCGATAGCGACGACCCGTAGACGCGGCCGGATAGTCGGGGTGTCGGCAGTCTCCTGTCGTAAGGGGACGGTGGCTGCCCAGACTGTCGGACAACCGTGAACCGTTTCGGCCGACAGTATGGCTACGTGATGTCAGTGACGGCTTCCATCGTCGTCCGCTTGTCCTCCTCGGACAGTCCGTCGACGAACCCAACGCGGACGGCGTCGACGCCGTCGATCTCGCCGTAGGCTTCGACCCATTCGCGGACCTCTTCGGGAGTACCCGCGGGGGCCAGTTCGTCGAGGACCTCGTCGGGTACGGCTGCGGCCATTGCGTCGGTATCCCGCTCGTCCCACGCGGCCCGGATCTCCGCGACGACCTCGGGATAGCCCTGCTCTGCGACCGAGTTCCCGTAGTAGGGGCCGTAGGCCCCGAGCATGAACGCAATCGTGCTGCGGGCCGTCTCGCGTGCCTTCTCACGATCCTTGGACGCCACCCCGCGGACGATCGGGGCCACACGTAGGTCTGAGAGCTCTTTATCCGCGAGGTCGGCACCGCGTTCCAGGTCCTCGAGTCGCTCCCGGAGTCCGTCTTTCGTGAACAGCTGTGGCGTCCAGCCGTCACCGAAGCGCCCGGCCAGCTCGGTGGCTTTCGGGCCGAGCGTGCCCAGATCGATCGGCGGTGGGTTCTCGTGGGGGCCACGCTCGTAGTTCAGCCCGGGAATCTCGAAGATCTCGCCCTCGTAGGCGGGAGTGCCCTCCTCGTAGACCCCGCGCATGATATCGATCACTTCGCGGGTCCGACGCAGCGGCCGGTCGAAGTCCTTGCCGTGCCAGCGCTCGGTGATCGCCGGTGAGCTCGGGCCGATCCCGAACCGGAACCGACCGTCCGCGGCGTCTTGCATCGTCAGCGCCGTCTGGGCGAGCATCGCGGGCGTTCGCCCGTACGGCGAGATGACGTCGTTCGAGATGCCCAACCCCTCGGTGCGGTCGGCCGCCAGCGTCAGCGGCGGGATAATGTTCCAGCCAGTCGTCTCGCCGACGGTGATCCGATCGAATCCCAGTTCTTCGGCCTGGACGGCCCGTTCGGCGACCCCCTGTGGCCGATCGTAGTCACCGAGTTGCACCAGCAGGTCCAGGTCAACAGTCACGGTACTCCCCTCCACGGCAGCCCTCGAGTCGCGGCTCGCAGTCTCATCACCGCACACCGCGGTACGAATTCACATAAAACGGTCGCGTTTCAGCTCGGCCGACGTGGAGCCACCCCCCAAAACTCGACCGTGACACGACCCGGGCTGCTCCGCCGGTGGAGCGGTCAGAATGCTTCTTATATTCTCGTGGGATCACGATTGCGATGGAACGGCGTCGATTTCTCGCGTGTGCGTCCGCCGCTGTCGTCGGTTCCGTCGGACCGGGAACCGAGACGCAGTATTTATTGCAAGACCGTGAGTCTGTCACAGATACTGCAGCCTGTTGCCGGTGAGTGACCTGTGGTACGACACTCGACATCTCAAATATGACTCGGAGGCTTCACGTCGACGTCCGCTCCAGTTGCAGTCTCGTCGGAACAGTACTGAAATATCTCTCACTGACACTCCTGTTTCCGACTGTCGTCGCACTGTACTACCGAGAGTCTCCGCTCCCCTTCCTCGTCGCGCTGGTCGTCGCCGTCGTCGTCGGGACGGGCCTCGAGCGCCTCGAGCCCGACCCCATCCTCGAACACCGCGAGGCCTTTCTGCTGGTCGCGTTGACGTGGTTCGTCGTCCCGCTGGTGGGGACAGTCCCGTATCTCGTCGCCGGGACGGGAACGATCGCAGACCCCGTCAACGCGCTGTTCGAGAGCATGAGCGGGTTTACGACCACGGGCGCGACAGTCATGGGCAGTATCTCCGTCGAGACTCACTCGCGGTCGATCATGCTATGGCGACAGCTCACGCAGTGGCTCGGCGGGATGGGGATTCTCGTCCTCATGGTCGCGATCCTCTCGGAACTCTCCGTCGGTGGCAGCCAGATCATCCGCGAGGAAGCGCCGGGGATCGAAGTCGAGAAACTAACGCCGCGGATCAGAGAGACCGCGCGGGCGCTGTGGCTGATCTACGCCTGGTTTACGCTCGCCGCTGTGCTCGTCTACTACGGGCTGCACCTCGCAGGAGTGGCCCCGAACATGACCTTCTACAACGCGGTCGCGCACGCGCTCACGTCGCTGCCGACCGGCGGGTTCTCACCGGAGGGGCGCAGCATCGAGGCCTTCGAACCGATCGTCCAGTGGGCCGTCATGGTCTTCATGGTCGTCGCCGGGACGAACTTCGCACTCTACTGGTACGCCTGGCGTGGCCGCCTCGAGCGACTGACCGGCAACGCCGAGTTTCGGTCCTATCTGCTCTCGATGGGGATCGTCGGCGGCCTCCTCTCGGCGCTGCTCTTTCTCGGCGTCGGCCTCGCGACCGTTCCCGAGGGGGTCGCGACGATTCCGGGCAGCCTCGAGCGCTCGTTACGCCACGGGCTCTTCCAGACGCTCGCGATCGTGACGACGACCGGCTACGCCAGCATGGACTTTAACACCTGGAGCGAGTCGACGCAGGTGATCCTCCTCTTTGCGATGTTTCTGGGCGGTTCTGCGGGTTCGGCGGCCGGGTCGATCAAGATCGTTCGCTGGTACGTCGTCGGAAAGTCCATGCGGCGCGAACTCTTCAAACTCGTCCACCCACAGGCGATTCGGCCGGTTCGAATGGGCGGCGTCGGCGACGTCATCGACGAGGAGACGATCCACAGCATCTTCGTCTTCATGGCACTATTCCTGACGCTGTTCGTCGTCTCGACCGTCCTGTTGTTCCTCGACGCCTCTCGCACGTCCGGGCTCTCGCTATCGGCACTCGAGGCGACGAGTGCCGTGATCGCGACGCTGGGGAACGTCGGCCCCGGCGTCGGCGTCGTCGGGCCGATGAACAGCTACGAGCCGTTCTCCAACGCCGCGAAGCTCTACATGGTCTTTCTGATGTGGATCGGCCGACTCGAGATCCTCTCCGTGCTGGTCATCCTGACGCCGGCGTACTGGCGGTCGTAACCATACGAACTCCTGTCAGTCAGTTTCGGTTGGACTGCGACTCGCCTACGGTTGCACCGGGAAAATTGGTACAGCAGACTGAGAGGATGTCATAGAATAGTCCCACACTTTCCCTGTGACTACCCAGCAACGGTAAGTACAGCAACCTCTTTTACCGGGGTCCTCCCTCGTTCGCGTTGCTCACTCGGTCGAACCCCGGCAAAACCCGTTGATGCCAAAAGACCGCCGTCGCGGGGTGAAAACCCGCTCCGGCGGCGAACCGCTCGCTTCGCTCGCGGATGCTTGTTTACCGCCTGCCGTTCAATAAGCAGGTATAGTGAACGGATCGTTCAGCTCGGTTGGGGCGAAAGAAATGCCATGCCAATCGATCTGTGACACCCTCCAGACTGTATCAATCGTGGACCAGCACGTCGAGCACGTCCGGCCCGTTGCGGGCCAGCGCGTCCTCGAGTGCACCCTCGATCTCGTCGGGCGTCTCGACCCGTTCGGCGCGCGCACCGTGGCTCTCGGCGTTTTGCACGAGGTCGACCGCTGGCTCGAAGTCCATCCCGACGAAGTCGTAGTCGTCTTCCTCGCCACCCATGAGGTCGAGCGTGTTGTCCTTGAGGATGCGGTAGGTGCGGTTGTCCGAGATGACGATCGTCAGATCGAGGTCATAGCGGGCGGCGCTGTAGATCGAGTGGGGGTAGTACTGGTAGGAGCCGTCGCCGACGAAGCCGACCACGTCCTGCGGGTCATCGCGTTGTTCCTCCGCGACGGCGGCGCCGACCGCCGCCGGCAGCCCGTAGCCGAGCCCGCCGCCCTTGTTCGAAATGTACTGCTCGGGCTCGAAGTCCCACCGATTGAGCATGACGAACTTCGAGGTGACGCCCTCGTCGACGATGGCAGCATCGCCCACAACGCGTTCCATGGCGTCGACCAGCTGGGCCTTCGAAGCGCGCGGATCGTCGCCGTCGCCCTCGCCGACGCCGGCCAGTTTCGGTGTGATCGTCTCGTCGACGTCGGCGATCGCCTCGAGTCGCTCGGCCACGATGTCCTCGGAGAGTCGCCCCTGGACGCGCTCGGTAAGGTCCTGGAGAACGAGTCCGGGGTCGCCGACGACGGCCGCGTCGGCGGACTGGTTCTTGCCGACCTGCCAGGCGTCGTCGCTGATGTGGATGCAGGTCGTGTCGGGATCGACCAGCGCCTCGTCGTGGCGGGTCAGCGTCGTGTTCGTCGAGACGCCGACGAAGCAGATCGTATCGGTGTCCAGCAACATTGTGGCGAGTTCCTCACTCGTCGGCAGATACGAGACCCACTGCTCGTGGGCAGTCGGGAAGTCGGCTTCGCTCGAAAGGATCTCGCCGTGGACGCGCGCCCCCGTCGCCTCCGCGAGGTCGACCGCCGCGGCGACGGCGTCGGCACCCGACCGAGCGATGCCGTCGCCGACGACCAGCACCGGTTCGTTCGCCTCGGCTAGCAGGTCAGCGGCGCGCTCGAGCTGTGCCGGATCGCCCCGACCGGCGTTCGGAATCGGGCCGAGTCGTTCGGGCTCGGCGTCGGTTTCGGCCATCGTCACGTCCAGCGGCAGGGCGAGGAAGACGGGTCCCGTCGGCGGCGTCATCGCGACACGGAACGCCCGCCGGAGCATCGTCGGCAGCGCCGCGACGTCGAGGACTTCGTCTGACCACTTGCAGAACTGCCGGGCCATGTCGGCGAGCCGGCCCGAGAGGATCGGCTCCTCGTGGCGGAAGTCGGTGCTGTGATTCCCCGCGGTCACGACCAGTGGCGTGCCGGCGACCTTGGCCGCATAGAGGTTGCCCAGCCCGTGGGCCAACCCAGGCGCGATATGGAGGTTCGCCACGCCGACGGGGGTGATCGAATCGTCGTGGTGAGCGTGGTATCGACGTCGCTGGGCGTAGCCGCCGGCCATCCCGACCGCGATGTCCTCGTGGAGGCCGAGTCGATACTCGAGGTCGCTCTCGGCGATCGCGTCCATGATCGGCAACTCGGTCGTTCCCGGATTCCCGAAGACGTAATCGACGCCGTAGGACTCGAGGGCATCGGTGACGAGTTCCGCACCCGTGTAGCCGTCCGTCATGCCGTGTCGTGGCACGGCAATTCACATCAAGCTATGTGTTTCAACTGCTCGGTTCCAGCACGTGTGGCCCCGGCCCGGGTATTATACGACAGTTCGTTGTCGCTCGGGTATGGCCATCGCGAGGGACGGAACAGGGATGGGCGCGACGGCTCGAGCGCTCGAGTCACAGGTCCATCCCGTCTTCATGACGCCACCGCTAGCGGCGTCGCTGTTCGGTGCGATCCTCGCCGGCACCGTCGAGCCGCTGCTCGCGGCGATTCATCTCGTCGCGATGTTCGCAGCAGTCTATACGGCGCACGTCAAGGACGGCTACGTCGATTTCTACGTCCGTGACGAGGACGACGACCATCCGCTGACCGAGCGGGGCTGTCGGCTCGCACTCGGGTTGTCGACGGCGATGGTCGCGCTGTGTTGTGTCGCCCTCGCCGTGCTCGTCAACGTCATCGCGGCTATGCTAGTCGTTCCGACGTGGCTGATCGCCTACCACCACGCACCACAACTGGATACGAACCCTGTGACGACGACCACCGGCTACCCACTCGGGATCGCCCTCTCGCTGCTCGGCGGGTACTACGTGCAGGCCACGACGATTTCGCCCGTCGCGCTCGCGTTCGCCGTCGTCTTCCTTGTCCTCCTCTCGGGCATCAAGGTGATCGACGACGCACAGGACTACGCGTACGACCGCTCGATAGAGAAACGAACTGTCGCGGTCGCGGTCGGCCCCGATCGCGCGTACGCCGTCGCCTACGGGATGATGGCCGTGGCCTTGGTGGCTGTCATCGGGCTCGCCATCGTCCGGCTCTTCCCCGTTACAGCGTTGCTCGCAGCACTTGCGTTCGCAGCGGTCGCGGGCGTCGCACGACGGGCCGGCCCCGAACTCGCCACCATGTTGCTCATTCGGGGCTCGTACGTCTTTCTCGCCGTGCTCGTCGCGGCGGTCCAGTTCGAGCCCCTCGCCGGGTTCGTCTGATATCCCCGGATACGGCTCTCAGTAGCCTTGGACGGGGCTCGAGTCGTCGCTCTCACACCCGCAACTCACGTCTCACAGTTCGAACAGCCGGAGCGCACGCGAAACACCAGTCCGATGAGGGCGAGGGTGACGATCGAGACCACAAGCTGGACGATCCCGCTACTCAGACCGCTGGCGGCGGCACCGCCAGCGACAGCGGTTCCACCGGCGACGGCGACGGTCCCAGTGCCGACACAACAGAAACTCGCCAGCGTCGCAAGTCCCCAGAGCGATCGTCGAGAGGCGACGTCCGAGTCCATGACCGGCATTTCGTTGCGTGGATAAAAACGTGTTATGACGATTTGCCGACGCAGCGACTACGGACGACAGGGATCAGGATCCGTCGGCCAGCCGCGCTCGATCAGGTGTATTTCCCGACGAGGCTACGAAGCTGCCCTTCCTGTTGCATGCCGACGAGCTGTTCGGCGGGCTGACCGTCCGAAAACAGTACGAGCGTCGGGACGCCACGGACGTTGTACTGAGCGGCGAGTTGCTGGTTTGCGTCGATGTCGACCTTCGCGACGGCCGCATCGGTCTCGGCGGCGATCGTCTCGACAACCGGCTCGAGCATCTGACACGGACCACACCAGTCGGCGTAGAAGTCGACGAGGACGACGTCGTGTTCCGCGACGGTGTCGTCGAGTTCCGCCGATCCGCTGACGGGGATCGGCTCCGTCGGACTCTCTCGAGCCGGGTTCGCGGCATCTTCGCCCGCCGCGCGGTCGCGAAGTTCCTCGAGTTTCTGTTGCCGAATCTCCTCGAGCGTTTGATCGTCGGTCATAGCCGCCAGTACGGGATACATCGCCTTAGTTGTTTTGTGTGGTGGCCACAATACAGCGCACGTTGGGGGAGAGCATCGGCGAGTGAGCGACACCGTCGATTCGGGCGACGACTGATACGGGAGCGACCTACTCGTCGTGTCGGCCCGGCGAGCGTCCGTCACGGGAGGAATCATAGGTGTCTTCGAACTCCTGAATCAGCATGCCGATACGAGCGTACCAGTCGTTGAGGAGCCGTTGCATGTCGGCTGCGAGCGCATCCGGCTCCCGCACTCGATAGACGTAATAGTACCCACCGCTCTCGTAGTTCTGCTGTTCTTGGGTTACGAACCCGGTGTCGAGCAGCCGGGAGATCGACCGATAGGCGGTCGACCGATCACGACCGATGCCGTCGGCGACGTCGTCGACCGTTAGCGGCTCGTCTGCATTGACCAACAGCATGAACACTGTTCGATCGAGTTCTTTGAGCCCGTGGGCACACTCAAGGAGGTCGATACACTGCAACTCCCGGTCGAGGTATTCGCTCACCGAATCGGTCATCGTAATCGATCGTACGGTCTAGGCACCAATAAGGTTGTTCCCATAATGAACAATACTATGTTCTCGAGTCGATACGAGACAGCGATATCAGTCACAGCTAACTAACTGAGACGCTCCGTAAAATCAGGTTTTCCAGTCTGATATTCTGCTTTCACTGTACACTCTCGTCTCGTAGCGTAATGACAACTCTCTCTACGAAGTCACCGTGTCGAAAGGATTTTTCTTGGACGACCCAATACCTTACATGAATGACGCTGCCTATCGATCCGAGCCGGGTCAATCCGGACGACATCGGCGCGACGCAAACGATTCTCGAGATGGACCACGAGGAAGCCATCGAGCACGTTCGTACAGTGTTCACCGACGCTGGGCTCGGGATCCCCGTGGAGTTCTCACCCTCGGAGTTACTCAACGAGAAGGTCGACGCCGATCGCGATCCGTACTACGTCCTCGGCGCGTGCAATCCGTCGATCGCCGACCGCGCCCTCGATGCCAGCGATGGGACGATCGGCGCGCTGATGCCGTGTAACGTCGTCGTCTGGGAGGAAGCTCCCGGCACGCAGCGTGTCTACCACGTCTCGATCATGCGGATCGCACGGCTCGTCGGTATGGCACCGGCCGACAACGAAATGGAATCCATCATCGCGGACACTGGCGAACTCGTCGACGAAGCCTTCGAGAATCTCTAATCATGGGACACCATACATTCGACTCCTCGCGAGCTGACAAGCTAGAACAGGCCGACCGGCGGTATCAATTCCTCTCGGCAGAAGAACTGCTGTGGGCGCTCGAGCCCGCCGCGACCGATACGATCGTCGATCTGGGCAGCGGCACCGGGTTCTACACCGACGTTGTCGCCCCACACGCAGGCGACGTGTACGCGGTCGATCTCCAAGAGGAGATGCACGACTACTATCGGGACAAAGGCACCCCCGAGAACGTCGACCTCGTCACGACCGGCGTCGGCGACCTCCCCTTCGAGACCGACGCCGTCGACGCCGCGTTCTCGACGATGACCTACCACGAGTTCGCAAGCGACGATGCCCTTGAGGAGATCAGCCGCGTCCTCGCGCCGGGCGGCCGACTCGTCATCCTCGACTGGGCGGGAACCGGCTCCGGCGAGCACGGCCCGCCGGTCGACGAACGCTACACTGCCGACGACGCAGCAACGGCGCTTCGCGAGCACGGCTTTACCATCCAGCACGAAGCCGTTCGCCCGGAGACGTTCCTGCTGGTCGCGACCCTCGAGTAAGACCGGACAGCAACCGATCGCCAGTCCGGCTACGCGATCGAACTGTCCTCGTCTGCTGCAGCTGTCAGGTATTCTCTCCCCCAGTCAGCCATCTCCTCGATTACAGGTGCGAGCGATTCGCCGAGTTCAGTCAGCGAATACTCGACACGGACCGGTTTCTCGTTGACGATCGCCCTATCGACCAGTCGTTTCTCCTCGAGATCCTCGAGAACGTCCGAGAGGACCTTGCTCGAGATGCCCCCGACATCGTCTATGAGTGCGTTGAAGCCAAGCGGTCCATTGTCGAGGAGTCGGTGGATTACGACCGGGTGCCACTTCTTGCCGATCAGCGTCGCCGTGGCCGTGATCGGACACCAGTCTTCGCCCGCACACCACACCTCGAGTTGCTGTGTCGACTCGGTCATGGCCGATCAATCGTGCGCCTCGAGTATGTCGGTTCGTATCGAGATCACTCTCGAGGAGCGGTGACGCCCCTGCGATATGCTTACGTGGAGGTGGGGGTCGGCCTTGCCATCGTGCGTGGTTTGCGGCATCGAATGTCGGCTTCCTCCCCGACCTCAAGGATCGGGGTATCCGCCTCGACAGCCGATGAACGAAACAGGTCAAGAAATCACACGGGGAGTTTATTATGATTGATGATGGAGGATTTCCCACAATGTCCGACCCAACCAGTAACGAGCGCGGCAGGGAACTCGGAGTCGAATTCGGCTCTCTCGCCCACCAGCTCGATCAGCACGAGTACCCAGCGACGTGCGAAGAACTGGTCGCGTCATACGGAAGGGCGGTCTTGGGGTTCCAAAACGGTGAACAGACGCTTGAGGAAGTGTTAAGCCTGGTACCTGAAGAGCAGTTCAATTCGGCTACGGAAGTTCGTACAGCCATCTTCAGCAACGTCCCTGAAGGCGCCATCGGACGGAAAGGCTACAGTGATCGCACGCCGCCAGCGCTCGGTGAGCAAAGCGAGGAAGCGGACGAATCATTCTGAGTTTTCCTGAAAGACACATCCTCTATCTTGTACGCCGCCTTTGACAGATAGTGCAGAGTCCGATTGCGACTCCGTTGCCTGCTTTCCCTGTACTTACCACCGAGTGACTATGTCATGCAAATATACTGTCTCAAGAAAGTGCCGACCCTCGAGCCATGTTTCTTTTGCCCGTACTGTTCGTCGAAGTTACTGAACAGTGTATGAGATCTGGTTTGTGGCACTATTTCCCATGGGAAGTTACCAGTTGGTAACCCGGTGACGAACGCGTTGGCTTGTGTTTATAGTCGCCCACTGGTAACGGGGAGACAGAAGGTAATCCGATGTCTACTGATCCATCCACATCCCACGATTATGAGGTTGCTGTCGTCGGCGGTGGTCCCGCCGGCCTGACGAGCGCGCTGTATACGACACGACTCGGGCACGAGACCGCCGTCTTCGACCGCGGTGGCGGCCGTGCCGCGATGATGCAAGAGACCCACAACGTCATTGGCGTTCCCGAATCGGTATCGGGTAACGAGTTCCTCCAGACCGCCATCGAGCAGATCCAATCCTACGGCACGGACTACCGCACGGAGTTCGTCACCGGGATCGACCGCCGCGACGATGGCACGTTCGAGCTCGAAACAGCCGATGAAACCGTCACCGCCGAGGCCGTCGTGCTCGCGACCGGCTTTTCCGACGGTCGACCCGAGCCGCCACTGCCCCGGACCGGTCGCGGCCTCCACTACTGTCTGCACTGCGATGCGTACATGTTCGTCGACGAACCGGTGTACGTGATGGGCCACGACGACAGCGCCGCCATCGTCGCCATGATCATGCTCAACTACACCGACGATGTCGATATCCTGTTGCGCGGCGAGGACCCCACCTGGAGCGACGACACGGCGACCCAGCTCGAGCACCACCCAGTCGACATCGTCGAGGCGGAGGTCACCGGCGTTCAGAACGGCGACGACGGCTGGCTCGAGGCCCTCGAGTTCGAGGACGGCTCGGTTCGCGAGTACAAGGGCGGCTTCGCGATGTACGGCTCCGAGTACAACAACGAGTTGGCGACGTCACTCGGCGCGGAACTCAACGACGACGGCACGGTCGCGGTCGACGATCACGGCCGGACGTCGGTCGACGGCCTGTACGCCGTCGGCGACCTGACGCCGGGGCACAATCAGGTCCCCGTCGCGATGGGACAGGGGGCACAGGCCGGCATCGCGATCCACATGAGTCTGCGCGAGTTCCCGAAATCGGTCGAAGAGCTCGAGGAGGAAGGCGCAGTCGAGCCACAGGACGTTCCCGGGATCGCGCCCAACCTGCGCCAGCAGGCCAACGAGCACTCGTCGGCCGAAGGCGACTGATACTACCGGACAACAGTCAGTGAATACTCGATTGCGTCTCGACTGCTGTCACCGTCGGCGGCAGCGTCTTGAGTACGATCGAGGGATGAACCGTTTTGTCCGGCAGTATGAGACGGGCTGCTGTACTGATTCTCTAGCGCAACCGCGACCGTGCTTCGGGCGTACCGGTAACCGCTAACCGTTGGGTGTGATTTGCTGCCCGTACATCCGGACAGTGTGATCGATCAGTGTGCGATACCAACGCGAGGAACCACGTCCCTTTAGGGAAGTGATGCGTAACGGTGACCCAGTGGTGGATGAGAGTATGAGACACGGGACACGTGACCAGCGGGAGGGTGCTACGTCGGACCACTACATCACGTCGGAGGAGCATCTGCCCGACGAGGAGTGTACGGAGACGACGCTGCAGATTACCGACGCCGAGACCAAACGGATCTTCGAGGCGCGCGTCCGGATCGCTCGCGAACCCGACGAGCTGACCGATCCACAGCGGCTGACGGTCGTCACTGGCCCACACGAGACCGTCAGCAAGGAGTGGTACGTGGAGCTCTTAGACGAGATCGACGCAGCGGGGATCAACGAGGACCTCCTGCGGCGACTCGCACGCGAGCAAGAAACGACCTCGAACATCGTCAACACCCGCTCCGACGACCTCAAGGTAGTACTTACTTACCTCGTCGAATCCGGCCAGTACGAGTCGACCGCCGAGGCGCTCCGCGAACTCGCCTTCGAGCAGCTCGCGGAGCACAACCCCGCGCTGCTTGAGGCATACGACACCGTCCGCACCGAGTTCGAGGCAGACCCGCTTCGGCGTGCGCTGATGGACCAGGAGTAAGTCATGGCAGCCGATTCGTTTCGCGACTACCTCCGAGTGCTCGCCGCCGACGACGCGCTCGTCACGTTCGACGAGCCGGTGTCGTGGGATCTCGAGGCGAGCGCGATCACGATGCTCGCCAATCTGTCCGACAGCGAGGTGCCGCTGTTCGAGTCGGTCGGGGCAACCGACGTCGATGCAGCGCTCGCTGGTGACCCATATCGCGGCCCACGGAGTCGCCCGTGGGATCACCTCGCGCAGTCGTTCGGGCTGTCGGCCGGCCTGTCCGGGGCCGCCTACTACGACGCGATCATCGATCGCCTTCGCTCGCCGCGCGAGCCACGGCTCGTCGAACCCGAATGCGCGCCCTGCAAGGACGTCATTCACACCGGCACAGATGTCGACCTCCTGTCGTTTCCCTGGCCCTACGTGCATCGAAGCGACGGCGGGCGGTACTCGAACCTGCACACCATCGTCGCGCCGGACCCGGAGACGGAGTGGGGCCGCTGGTCGAGCCATCGGATGATGCTCCACGACGACGCGCTGGCCAGTCTGCTGTTTCTGGCGGGTGAGCAGGTCCCGAACCGCTATTACTACGAGTACGAACCCCGCGACGAGCCGATGCCGGTGGCGGCCGTCGTCGGTGCGGAACCGGCCGTCCAGTGCAGCACCGAGATGTGGATTCCAACGGGACGAAGCGAAGCCGCCTTCGCTGGCGGCCTGAAAGATCGGCCCGTCGACCTCGTTCCCTGCGAGACGAACGACCTGTCCGTCCCGGCGACGGCGGAACTGGTCATCGAGGGCCACGTCCTCCCGAACGAACGGCTCGATGAGGGTCCGTTCGGCGACTATTTCGGCTACATGAACGGCCCGCGACGGTCGATGCCCGTGTTCGCCGTCGACGCGATCACCCACCGAGCCGAGCCGCGGGTCCCGTTTTGCGTCGAGGGCACCGGCGTCGGCTACGGCCAGAACTCGAGCAGTACGCTCCAGACCGCCGCTGCCGGTCCCGACGCGACGCTGGGTCTTCGGGCGGCCGGCTTCGACGTCGGCGCCGCCGTGCCGTGGCGCTTTACCTCTCGGACCGTCTGGGTGATCGCGACGGAGCGGTCCTATCCCGGCGTCCTCCACGAGTTGGCGAACTTCATCTTTACCACCTGGGGCATGCTGCACATCGATTTCTTCGTGTTCGTCGACGCGACAGTCGACGCACACGACCCCCGGGCCGTCCTGTCGGCGATCGCGCTGAACGCCGATCCGGACACGGACTTCCACCAGTTCGGCGTCGAGCGCATGCCGAAAGTCCCGCTCAACATATATCAGACTCCCGATGAGAAGGGCAGCGCCGACGTTGGCACCTCGAAAGCCAAGACTGCGAAAGCCTACATCGACGCGACCAGCGACCAGTCGGCGGCAGACGACGCCGACGCCGAGTCGCTCCGCGCACGCGCACAACAAATTCTCGTCGACGCGGGCGTCTCACCGGAGCCGTTCGATCTCCTCGAGCAGCGCGAGCGACGGGGTGGTGAGCAACTATGATCCCGTTTGCGCAGTACCTGCGTGGTCTGGATGGCGACGGAGACCTGCTGACCCTCGCGGACGACGACCTCGCCGACGTTCCGCCGGATGTCGTCGCGGCCGAAGCGCTGCGCGCGAGCGGGCCGGCGATCCGATACGACCGGGCCGATGGCGTCGATCTTGCGAGTGGTTCGTTCAGCGGTCCCGACCGGATGCAGCGGCGGGACGCACAGCCGTGGTCGCGGCTGGCGCTTGGGCTCGGCTTAGATCCCGACGGTTCGTTCGTCTCCGTGCTCGAGACGATCACGGCCCTCGGGCCGGCAGGCGAGACGGACGGCCCGACGTACGACCGACAGGCCGCATCGCGGACCCTCGAGGGCGTACAGGCGCTGGCCTTACCACAGGGAGCTGACGATGTCTGGCCCGCGCTAACGTTAGGTGTCGCATCGATAGCGACGGCCGATGGAACCCACTGGGCCCCGATCCACGGCTCGATCGTCGGCGAGGAGACGCTCAGAGTGCGGACACCTGCTGCGCTGGCCGCACTCGTAGACGGCGACGAAACGATTTCCATCGCACTCGGCGTCCCGCCCGCCGCGATTACGGCCGCCTACCTGCTCGCCGTGACCGAGCGCCTCGCGGTCCCGATCCAGGCCTGTGGCGTCGCCGACGACGTCCCGCTCGTCCCCACGAACGGCGGCCTCGTGCCGAGCGCGACGGAGGTTGTCATCGAGACGATAGTCGCAGATCGACAGCCCGACTTCCAATCGGACCGACGCGAAGCGTGGGAACACTGCCTCGAGAGCACGCCGCTGGCGCTGTCCGTCGAGCGGGTGATCGCGACCGACGAGCCGGTGGTTCCGTTCTCGCCCGTCGGCCGACCGCTGGCGGACGATCTCCAGTTGACGGGCGTGACGACGGCGGCGACGCTGTACCACCGCGTCAACAACTACTGGGGGATCTCGCCCGTCGAGTGGGTCCTGTTACCGACAGAGGCCGAACTCGGCATCTGCGTCGTTGCCACCGACATCCTCTATGCCGGCTTCGAGTGGCAGCTCGCGAACATCCTCTTTACGTTCTCGTCGTTGTTCGATACCGTCATCATCGTCGACGAGGACGTCGCACCGACGGATCTCGGCCGCGTCCTCGGGGACATCTGGGTGAAAGCACATCCCTCTCGAGACTGGATCTTCAGCGAACCGTCGGCGCCGGCGGCACGGCGGCCACGATACCGGCAGGACGGTCGGACCGGCTCGCAGTTGTACGTCAACGCCGCCTGGGACCCGCGCTGGGAGGACTCCTATATCGCACCGCGGGTCTCGTTTGAAACGTCGTTCCCGCCGGCCGTTCGTGAGGCCGCACGGACGGCGTGGCGCACGCGCCACGATGGCGCCACTGACGAGACCGACCACGGCGAGTAGTGAATGATAGTATCTGACAACTATCACGAGTACACATATTTATTATTCGATAATACGTAAACGGATGCGTTTACGCAGTACAGCGCCTGGATAATCTGGTTGATTTTCAATATACTGTGTAGTATCTATCTATTTCATCTACAGAATTTACCAGTGGCATTATATAGGGGAACGATATCCGGGTTGGTGTATGGTGTCCAGCCACAACCTCACGGACTACGAGACTGAACGGGAGCAGTTCTCGTGGGACGACATCTACGCGGAGGCGGATCGGGACGCACCGACGGAACTGAACATCGCACACGAGACCGTCGATCGACACGCGACCGACCGGGAGAAGGTCGCACTCTACCAGGTCGCTACCGACGGCGAGCTCACGACGACGACGTTCTGGGAACTGGCCGATCGCTCGAGCCAGTTCGCGAACGTCCTCGAGCAGTTGGGCGTCGAGCAGGGCGACCGCGTGTTCTCGTATATGCCACGGATTCCGGAACACTACGTGGCGATGATCGGGACGCTCAAGCGAGGCGCCGTCTGGGGCAGCGTCAACGAGCGCTTCGGGCCGGACGGCATCTCCTACCGGCTCGACGACTGCGACGCGAAGGTTCTCGTAACGACGACCGACAATCGCGAGACGGTCACAGCCGCACTCGAGGACGCGCCGACGGTCGAGCATGTCATCACCGTCGACCGCGGCGACGGTGCACCGGCCGACGACGTCGTCTTCAATACGGCACTCGACGGTGCGAGCACCGAATACGAGGCCGCCGACACCGGCGGCGAAGACGACGCGTTGCTCTACTACACCTCGGGGACGACCGGGCTGGCGAAAGGCGTCCTCCACAAACAGCGCTGGGTGGCCGGGGTCGCAGCGACTCAGAAGTACGCCGTCGACCTCCAGCCCGGCGACCTCTACTGGAGTACCGGTGACCTGGGCTGGCTGACCGGCGCGATCAACACCCTCGGCGCCTGGTTCTGGGGTGCCTCGCTGTTCACTTACGAAGGCGAGTTCGATCCGGAGACGTGGGCGGAACTCCTCGACGAATACCCGATCACCGTGTTGTTCTCGGTGCCGACGGCCTACCGGATGCTCCGCGAGAACGAAGCGCTCCTCGCGGACGTCGACCTCGACTTGCGCCACGCGCTCTCGATCGGCGAGCCGCTGTCGGCAGGCGTCGTCGAGTGGGGCGAGGACGAACTCGGCGTCACCATCCTCGACACCTACGGGCAGACGGAGACGGGCAACATGATCATCAACAACTACCCGACGATGGAGCTTCGACCCGGCTCGATGGGCAAGCCGTTGCCGGGCATCGAGGCCGACATCGTCGACCCCGAGACGGGTGAGGTGCTCGAGTCCGGCGAGACCGGCGAGATCGCTCAGCGGGGGGACTACCCCTGTTTCTTCGCCGAGTACTGGAACAAACCCGAAAAGACCGCCTCGTGTTTCGTCGACGGACCTGACGGCGAGTGGTACCTCTCGGGTGACCTCGCGCACAAAGACGAGGATGGCTACTTCTGGTTCGAGGGGCGGGCCGACGACGTCATCCTCTCGTCTGGCTACCGGATCGGCCCCTTCGAGGTCGAGAGTTCGCTGGGCGAACACGACGCGGTCGCCGAAGCCGCCGTCGTCCCCAAACCACACACGGAACGAGGCAACATCGTGAAAGCCTACATCGTGCCAAGCGAGAGCGCGACGCCGTCCGAGGACCTCAAAGCGGACATCAAGACTCACGTCAAAGAGGAGCTATCGGCTCACGAGTACCCGCGCGAACTCGAGTTCCGCGACGAACTGCCGAAGACGGTCACCGGGAAGATCCGCCGGACCGAACTGCAAGACAAGGCGGAAGACGAAGCTGAGGCGGCGACGTAAGCGGCCGCCTCGAAGGACGAATTATTAGAGACGACCCCACATACGAGATACTATACCATGAATTTCGAGTCTACGGAGGAACGGTCGATGATCCGCTCGACTGCGGAAGCGGTCGCGGCCGAGTACGGACCGGAGTACTGGCGCGAGAAAGAAGAACACGGCGAGTTCGCCCAGGAGTTCTGGGACGAACTCGGGCAAGCCGGCTTCCACGGCCTGCTGGTCCCCGAAGAGTACGGCGGTGCCGGCATGGGGATGCAGGAGATGGGGCTGGCCATGGAGACGCTCTGTGCCGAGGGCTGTGGCATGGCCGGCACCTGGTATCTGGTGCTCACCGCCGGTATGGCCGCCGTCGGCATCCGCGAGAACGGGACGGAGGCCCAGAAAGAGAAATACCTCACCGACATCGCGACCGGCGAGCGGAACTTCTCGATCGGCATCACCGAACCAGAAGCGGGGACGAACACGCTGAACGTCGCCACGCGCGCGGAAAAAGATGGTGACGAGTATGTCCTCAACGGCCAGAAGGCCTGGATCACCTTCTCCGATCGGGCGGACAACATGATCCTCGTCACCCGCACGACGCCGCTCGAGGAGGTCGATCGAGGCACCGACGGTATCAGCCTGTTCATCGTCGATATGGACGCACCCGGCATCGACGTCTCGCCGATCTCCAAACACGGCATCAACTACTCGAAGTCGTGTGAGGTGTTCCTCGAGGATGTCCGCGTCCCCGAGGAGGACCTGCTCGGTGAGGAAGACGAGGGCTGGTGGGCGCTCGTCGACATGCTCAATCCCGAGCGTATCGGCTTCGCCGCGGCCGGGACGGGAATCGGCAAACTGGCCGCCGACACCGCCATCGCATACGCCAACGACCGCGAGGTGTTCGATGCGCCGATCGGGAGCCACCAGGCCGTCTCGTTCCCGATCACGAAGGCCTACGCGCGGATGGAAACCGCTGCGCTGATGCGCGAGAAAGCTGCCTGGCTCTACGATCAGGGCGAGGAGTGTGGCTACGAGACCAACGTCGCGAAGGCGACGGCCGTCGAGGCCGGCATCGAAGCGGTCAAACAGTCGATGCAGGCCTTCGGCGGCTGGGGCTACGCCACGGAGTACGACGTCGAGCGCTGGTGGCGCGAGATCAACCTCACGCGGCTCGCGCCAGTCAGCCAGCAGATGGCGTACAACCACATCGGCCAGCAACTCGGCTTCCCCAAATCCTACTGATTATGTTCGACAAAGTCCTCGTCGCGAACCGCGGCGAAATCGCAGTGCGCGTGATGGCAGCCGCCGAAGAGCTCGGCTGTGAGACGGTCGCCGTCTACAGCGACGCCGACCGCAACGGCGGCCACGTCGACTACGCCGACGAGGCGTACAACGTCGGCCCGGCACCGGCCAGCGAGTCGTACCTCGACCAGGAGGAAATCATCGACGTCGCCCAGCGAGCGGGCGCGGACGCGATCCACCCCGGCTACGGCTTCCTCGCCGAAAACGCCGAGTTCGCCCGCCGCGTCGAGGAGACACCCGACGTCACGTGGGTCGGCCCGCCGAGCGACGCGATGGAGACCCTCGGCGAGAAGACGAAGGCCCGGACCGTCATGCAGGACGCCGGCGTCCCGGTCGTCCCCGGGACGACCGAACCGGTCGACGACGCCGACGAGGTGCGCGCCCTCGGCGAGGAGTTCGGCTATCCCATCGCGATCAAAGCCGAAGGCGGCGGTGGCGGCCGCGGCATGAAGATCGTCCGCAGTGAGGCCGAGGTCGACGACGCTCTCGAGAGCGCCCGCCGCGAGGGTGAAGCGTACTTCGGTAACGACTCGGTCTACGTCGAGAAGTACCTTGAGGCACCCAAACACATAGAGGTGCAGGTGCTCGCCGATCAGCACGGAAATGTCCGCCATCTCGGCGAGCGTGACTGCTCGCTGCAGCGTCGCCACCAGAAGGTCATCGAGGAGGCCCCGAGCCCGGCGCTCGACGCCGACCTGCGCGACGAGATCGGCGAGGCCGCACGGCAGGGCGTCCGCGAAGCCGGATACACGAACGCCGGCACGGTGGAGTTCCTCGTCGAAGACGGCGTTGCGTCGGAGACGCAACGAGAGGGAGGCGGTGAAACCGCCGGACCAGAGTTCTACTTCATGGAGGTGAACACCCGCATCCAGGTCGAACACACAGTCAGCGAGGAAGTGACCGGGATCGACATCGTCCGGTGGCAGCTGCGGGTCGCCGCCGGCGAGGAACTCGCCTTCGCTCAGGACGACGTCGAAATCGACGGCCACGCAATCGAGTACCGCATCAACGCCGAGAACCCGGCCGCCGACTTCGCGCCGACGCCCGGGCAACTGACGACCTACCGGCCGCCGACGAGCATCGGCGTCCGTCTGGACCACGCGGTCGCACAGGGCGACGAGATCGGCGGCGACTACGACTCGATGATCGGAAAACTGATCGTCAGCGGCGAGGACCGCACCCACTGCCTCGAGCGCTCGAAACGCGCACTCGAGCACTTCGATGTCGACGGCGTCCACACGACGATCCCGTTCCACCGGCTGATGCTCGACGACGAGGTCTTCGTGGCCGGCGATCACACTACGAAGTACCTCGATCGGGAACTCGAGGACGAGGCGCTCGAGGCGGCCGTCGACCGCTGGGGGCCCGAAGAGGCCGATGGCAGCGACGGCACCCAGTCATCGACTACGGAGGTCGCCGTCGAGGTCGACGGCAAGCGATTCGACGTCGTCATCGAAGACGCGAGCGCACGGATGACGGCCGAGTCAACCGGCACCAGCGGCAGTTCCGGTGGGTCCGGCGGGTCTGGCGGCGGATCCACGGCCGAGGTCGCCACCGCCGACGCCATTACCGCCGAAATGCAGGGAACCATCCTCTCAGTCGCCGTCGAGGAGGGCGACGAGGTCGCCGCCGGCGACGTCGTCTGCGTGCTCGAGGCGATGAAGATGGAAAACGACGTGGTCGCCGCAAGCGGCGGGACGGTCGAATCGGTCCCGATTTCCGAGGGAGACTCCGTCGATATGGGCGATACCCTCGTCCGACTGGAGTGATCTCCGATGCGAATCAAGATTTCAGACGACACGACCGAAACGGAGGCACGGGCGATCGCCGAAGCTATGGCGTCGCAGTACCGTGAGGACGTCACCGTTGTCACCGACGGCGGCGACGAGATCAGCAGCGCGTCCTACGACGGCGACACTACGGCTGCGGCCGAAGCCGAGGCCCAGCCAGAGGCAGACCTCGGGCCGACCGCCCGCGAGGAGGCGCTGCTCGAGGAGATCGACGAGATCCTCCAGGGTGGCCCGGAGAAATACAAGGAACAACTGCCCGAAGAAGGCAAGCTGTTCGTCCGCGACCGGATCGATCTCTGGTTCGGTGACGACTTCCTCTTCGAGGATGGTCGGTTCGCGGAGTTCGACGCCGACGATCAGTTGCCGGCCGACGGCCTGATTACGGGGGCAGCCGAGTTCGAGGGCCGGGATGTCCACTTCATGGCCAACGACTACACGGTCAAACGCGGCAGTATGGCTGCGAAGGGCGTCGAGAAGTTCCTGCGGATGCAACAGCGCGCGCTAAAGACGGGCAAGCCGGTGTTGTACCTGATGGACTCCTCGGGCGGCCGGATCGATCAGCAGACCGGCTTCTTCGCGAACCGCGAGGGCATCGGGAAGTATTATTACAACCACTCGATGCTCTCGGGCCGCGTGCCACAGATCTGTGTCCTCTATGGCCCCTGTATCGCCGGGGCAGCCTACACGCCCGTGTTCGCGGACTTCACGGTCATGGTCCGAGATATGTCGGCGATGGCTATCGCCAGCCCGCGTATGGTCGAGATGGTTACTGGCGAACAGATCGACCTGCAGGAACTCGGTGGACCGGACGTCCACGCCGGCTACTCCGGCAGTGCGGACCTCATCGCCGACGACGAGGAACACGCCCGGGAACTGGTTGCCCAACTCATCAGTTACCTGCCGAACAACGCGGACGAGAAACCGCCACAGACGGACGGCCAGGCACCGGCCGCCTCACCCGAGGGTATCGACGCCATCGTGCCCCAGGAACCCAACAAGGGCTACGATATGTTCGATGTCATCGACCGGGTGGTCGACGCCGGCTCGACGCTCGAGCTCCGTCCGGAGTTCGGCAAGGAGATCATCACTGCCTTCGCGAGGATCGACGGCCGGCCGGTCGGGATCGTCGCCAACCAGCCCGCCCATCGCGCGGGCGCGATCTTCCCGGACGCCGCCGAGAAGGCAGCGCAGTTCATCTGGACCTGTGACGCCTACGACGTCCCCCTGCTGTACCTCTGTGACACACCGGGCTTCATGGCCGGCTCGCAGGTCGAGAAAGACGGGATCTTAGAGCAGGGCAAGAAGATGATCTACGCCACTTCCTCGGCGACGGTGCCCAAACAGTCGGTCGTCGTCCGGAAGGCCTACGGCGCGGGCATCTACGCGATGTCCGGTCCCGCCTACGACCCCGAGAGCGTTATCGGCCTGCCCTCGGGCGAGATCGCCATCATGGGCCCCGAAGCGGCAATCAACGCCGTCTACGCGCGCAAGTTGGCCGAGATCGACGACGAGGACGAACGCAAGCAAAAAGAGCAGGAACTCCGCAAGGAGTACCGCGAGGACATCGACATCCACCGAATGGCAAGCGAAGTCGTCATCGACGAGATCGTCCCGCCGAGCAGTCTGCGGGAGGAACTCACGAACCGCTTTGCGTTCTACGAGGACATCGACAAGGACCTGCCCGACAAGAAACACGGGACGGTCCTCTGATCCCCATTCCAGCCATGACAGGACGCTACTACGAGGACTTCGAGGTCGGCGAGACCATCGAACACGAGAAGCGACGGACGATCAGCGAAGCCGACAACCAGCAGTTCTGTGACATGACGATGAACCAGCAGCCCCTGCACCTCGACGCCGAGTTCGCCGCGGAGACGCAGTTCGACGGGCGGCTGGTTAACGGGCTCTACACGATGAGTCTGGCCGTCGGGCTCACGATCCCCGACACCACCGACGGGACGATCGTCGCGAACCTCTCGTACGACAACGTCGAGCACCCCAACCCCGTCTATCATGGGGACACCATCCGGGTCCAGTCGACGGTCACCGACAAACGCGAGACCAGCGACGGCGAGCGCGGCATCGTCACCATGCACGTCGAAGTGTTCAAAGTGAACACTGACGAGGAATTGCTGGTCTGTACATTCGACCGAACGGCGCTCTCACTGAAACGCGAACACGCGACCTAGCGATGTCAGTCGATCGTAGTCGAACCGATTCGCCTCGAGCCCTACTTCGCGACGCCGGCGATCCATCGCCATCGCTGTTCGACGGTGCCATCGAGGCCCGCGAGCAAATCCCGCACCTTCGCGACGCGTTCGTCGGCGTCGAGTCGCGGATAGAGCCGCGCCGCCATCGCCGGAATCGCGTGGAAACGTCGCACGTTCTCGGCCGTCGTCGCGAACCGCCAGGTTCCAGTGGCGACGGTAAACGCGTCGGCGAGCGCCGCCTCGACGTCGTCGGCACCTGTCGGCGACCGCGACTGCCGCTCGAGGTCCGCGAAGACGTCCGTGCCATCGTCGTCGACCCAGCCAAGCGGTGCGACGGCACCGACGACTCCACCCGAACGCAGGACGCGGGCGGCCTCCCGCGTCGCGACCGCTGGCTCGGGGACGAGAAAGAGCGATGCGGTAAACGCGACGCCGTCGAACGATCCGTCGACGAAGGGCAGATGATCGAAATCGGCCTCGACGCGGGGTGCGGCCTCGAGTTCGCGCAGCATCTCACGGCTGATGTCCAGTGCGATCGGTCGCTGTGCCCGCTGGGCGAAGACGCGTGTGCTTACGCCCGTGCCGGCGCCAGCGTCGAGGACGGTGTCGAACGGCCCGTCGGCTCGCGCCGACAGTTCGGCGGCCAACAGCTTGGCGAGTGTGGTGAACCGGCCAGTTCGGTGCTCGTAGGCGTCGTAGGCAGAGACGCTGTCGTCGAAATTCGTCCGGACGATAGCCTTCATACGACCGACCACGGACGGCGGTGGAATATGTGTTCTCATCACACGGTCGCACCGGAGACGTATCGCCCGCTAACCAGCCACAGTGATCTACCACACGAATGACGGAGACAACAGCAACCGACGACATCGCACACGAACCGAGTCAGGCGTTCGTCGAATCGACGAACGTCCGGCAGTTCATGGAGGCGTACGGCATCGACGACTACGACGCGCTTATCGAGCGCACGACCACCGAACTCGACGGCGTCCCGGATTCGGGTGTCGACTGGTTCTGGGACGAACTGGTCGACTATCTGGACCTCGAGTTTGACGAAGACTACGACCGTGTTCGGGACAACAGTGAGGGCCCGCAGTTCACCGACTGGTATCCCGGCGGCGAGCTCAACATCGCCCACAACACCGTCGACCGCCACGCGGCAGTCGACAGCGAGACGCGGAACACGGTCGCCTGTCTCTGGGAAGGTGAGGACGGCGAGGTCCGGGAGGTTACGTACCACGACCTCCACCGGCAGGCCAATCAGGTGGCGAACGCGCTCGAGGAACGCGACGTCGGAACCGGGGACACGGTCGGCCTCTACATGCCGATGGTGCCCGAAGTCATCGCGATCCTCTATGGCTGTTTCAAGGTCGGCGCGATCGCAGTCCCGATCTTCTCGGGTTTCGGCGTCGACGCGACGGCGACGCGAATCGCGGACGCGGAATGTTCGGTCCTGTTTACAGGTGACGGCTTCCAGCGCCGCGGGAGCGAGGTTCGCCTCAAAGCGAGTGCCGACGAGGCGATCGACGAGGCCGGCCACGTCGAGCATACTATCGTATACGACCGCCTGGGCCACGTCGGGACCGATGAGATCCCCTGGACCGACGAGCGGGATGAACGCTGGACCGACGCCATTACCTCCCAGAACGACGCATACGAGACGAAATCGCTCGACTCGAGTCAGGAGTCGATGCTGCTGTACTCGTCGGGGACGACGGGGAAACCGAAGGGGATCGTCCACACCCATGCCGGCGCGCTCGTCCAGTCGGCCAAGGAACTACACTTCGGGTTCGACCTCAAACCAGCCGATCGGTTCTTCTGGGTCTCCGATATCGGCTGGATGATGGGACCGTGGACGCTGATCGGCACGCACGCCTTCGGTGGGACCGTCGTCATGTACGAGGGCGCACCCGACTACCCCGAGCCCGATCGGTTCTGGGACCTGATCGACCGCCATGGCGTCACGCAGTTCGGCATCTCGCCGACCGCGATCCGCGCGTTGAGCAAACATGGGGATGAGTGGCTCGAGGGCCACGACCTCTCCTCGCTCCGAATCCTGGGCTCGACGGGCGAGCCGTGGGACCCCGAATCCTGGCAGTGGTTCTACGAACACGTCGGCGGTGGCGAGTGCCCGATCATCAACATCTCCGGCGGGACCGAAATCATGGGTTGTTTCCTGATGCCGATGCCGACACAGCCACTCAAACCCTGTACGCTCGGTGGCCCGGGACTGGGGATGGACATCGACATCGTCGACCGCGCGGGCAACTCGGTCAAAGAGGACCACGAACGCGGCTATCTCGTCGCTCGTGATTCCTGTCCCTCGATGACCAAATCGCTGTGGTCGGGCGACGAACGGTATCTCGAGGAGTACTGGTCGACGTTCGAGGATCCGCCGCTGTGGGATCACGGCGACTGGGCCCAGAAAGACGAGGACGGCTTCTGGTTCCTCCACGGTCGCGCCGACGACGCACTGAACGTCGCAGGCCGAAAAGTCGGCCCCGCCGAAGTCGAGGGGGCGCTCATCGACCACGAAGCCGTCAATCAGGCCGCCGCCATCGGCGCGCCCGACGAGACGACCGGAACCGCTGTCATCACCTATGTCATCCTCGAGAACGGATACGCGGAGACCGACGAGTTACGCGACGAACTGCGCGCACAGGTCGGCGAGGAACTCGGGAAACCCTTCCGCCCCCGTGAGGTGCTGTTCGTCGACGAGTTCCCCAAAACGCAGTCGGGCAAGATCATCCGCCGGGCGGTCGAAGCGACCTACACCGGCGAGGATCTCGGAGATATGAGTAGTATCGAAAATCCGGATGCGCTCGAGGAGATCGAGCAGGCGCGATAAGCGCTCTGGGACCGTTTCAGTTTTCAGCCTCATCGGCACGCTCGAGGATGCGTTCTGCCTGCGCGATGAGTGGTGCATCGATCATTTCACCGTCGACTTCGAACACACCCGTCTCCGCCCGATCACGGGCGGCGAGAACGCGTTCTGCCCACTCGATATCGTCGTCGCTGGGCGTGAACGCGTCGTTGATCACCGGCACTTGATCCGGATGGATCGCCATTTTGCCGTCGTACCCGAGTTGTCTGGCGAATGCAGTTTCCTCACGGAGGCCATCCGTATCCCCGTAGTCGGTGTAGACGATATCGATCGCGTCGATACCGGCGGCGCTGGCCGCAATCACGGTCCGCTCGCGTGCGTACAACACTTCCGTGCCTTCTCTCGTGCGGGTCGCACCCATATCAGCTGCGAGGTCTTCGGCCCCGAACAGCAGCGCGTCGGTCGCATCGGTCGCTGCGATTTCGTCGGCCCGAAGGACGCCCGACGCGGATTCGATCAGTGCTAATACCGGAAGGGACGCGTCGGCTTCACTGAGTCGCGCCTGCACCCGCTGGATGTCCGTCGCGTCTTCCGTTTTCGGCACCATGATGCTGTCCGGGCGTGACCCCTCGAGAATTACCTCGAGGTCGGTTATCGCCCCCAGGCCGATCGGATTCACGCGAACGGCGACCTCGCAGTCCGGATCGATCTCGTCGAGGACCTCGCGGACGGCCTCGCGTGCCTGACTTTTGTCAGCCGGCGCAACAGCGTCCTCGAGGTCGAACACGACGACGTCTGCGTCGCCCATCGCCGCCTTCCGCATGAGCTCGGGCTTATCGGCGGGGGAGAACAAAACGCTTCGTCGAACCATACCACGGACAAGTACGGTATATGACTAAATCGTATGGGTTTCCACGCTGGATGGACTCGGAGCACAGGTAACGTGGGCGTCGTGTTGTCAGCCGAATGCCCGGGGTGTAGAACCATCCCTCATTAATAGTCAATAAGATTATGAACATGGGCATATGAAATATTTCTTATAATAAATTCCACTCCACCTCAACAGGCGGTTCAGCATATATTACAGCTCTGTTGACAGTATTCTTCCCTAGATTCTGTTCATATGTCGGTAGTTGTGATTAGATTCGGTGAAAATGTATTCTCAGCTGACAGCACTGCGACGATGTCTGCTTAATAATATCTGATTTCAGAATACTATTGATGCCTAATTAGTATATGATTTGATTGTTTGTGTAAGCCAGTCCTTGTCAGTCAATGGCTCCTGCATTACAACCATATGGTTGTAATGTCCGGGACAACGCACACAGGATGATCGTCAGACGATCGATCCAGGCAGTTGCACGACCGTATTCGGCCGCTATTCGATTTCGGGTGAACCGAATGTTTCCTATTCGGTAGTGTAGGAGTTCGAGCAACCAGACAACGATAAATAGACCGCAATATCGAGAGAAACGCGTTTCGGGACGCCCGAAACGAAATTGCTTCTCGTTTCGAACCGGCTCAGAGACGATTTCGCCAGACAGTCGCCAGTGAGTCGGCAACGCGGTGCTTTCTCGAGCCCGCACTGCCGCTGCCGACCGGGTGTCTTCCGTCTCCTCGACCGAAATCGACACGAATTACTCGAAACATCATTCGGGAGAGCCGAAACGCTTCTATGAGTTCAGTGGCATGCACAGAGTGATGACGGGCGCGTCAAACCGATCGGTCGAACGGGCGTTCAGGATCGTCGACGAACTCGCGGAAAACGGCTGCGGGCGGGTCTCGGAGCTCGCGGATCGCCTCGAGATGCCCGTCAGCACCGTCCACAACTACCTGCAGGCGCTCGTCGAGACGGGCTACGTCACGGTCGAGGACAAGGAGTATTCAACGACGACCCGGTTTCTCGAGGTGGGCCACCGACAGCGCCATCGCTTGGAAGTGTTTCAGGCCGTCAGCGACGAACTCCAGGACATCGCGGCAGAGACCGGCGAGCACGTGACGCTGCTGATCGAGGAAAACGATCAGTGTGTGATCGTCGCGGTTCAGGAAGGCCCCGACGCCGTCAATCTGTTCGCCTACCCCGGTGCGCGCATGCCGCTGCACGCGGTGGCTCCCGGGAAAGCCATTCTGGCACACATGCCTGACGACCGCGTCGACGAGATTATCGATCGGCAGGGCCTCGTCCAGTTGACCAACCAGACCATCACGGACCGGGACGTGCTCTTCGACCAACTCGAGGCGATCCGCGAGCAGGGGTACGCCATCGACGAGGGCGAACGCATCGCGGGCATGATCTGTATCTCCGCGCCGGTGCTGGACAAAAGCGACGAGATCCGCGGGGCGATCTGTGTCTGTGGGCCACAGAGCCGTATCGACGAGGCGCGTCGCGAGGAGATCGCCGACATCGTCAAACGGTCGGCGAACGTGACGCAGGTCAACCTGGACTACGTCTGACCCGCGTTCACTGGAACAGCGATCAGTCGTCGGCGACCGGTGCCAGCGCCTCGATCGTGTCTTCGGCCACGTCGTCGGCGGCCTGCTCCGGAATCGTCACGAGCGGCCGGTCGACGATCGTCTCGGTGACCAACTCGCGGAACCGCTGTCGAGCCTCGGCCGGCGTCCCGGCGACGCCGAGGTCGTCGACCATCTCGTCGGTGACAAGCGCCGTCGCGTCGGCGCGGTCACCCGCCTGCCAGGCCTCGGCGACGCGCTCGACCTGGTCGGGGAACGCAGTGGCAATCGCGTTCCGGTAGCCCTCGGCGCTGCCAGCGTAGTACGCGATGTGACCGCGAACGGCGTCGTAGGCCTCCTCGCCGTCATCGCTGACGGCTGCCGGGACGTACGGCGCGATCGTGATCTCGTCGGGGTCGCGATCCCGTTCTCGAGCGCTCGTTTCGACGACCTCGAACGCCTCGTCGAGTTGGGAAAAGGGAATGTTGTGTGGCAGCCAGCCGTCACAGAGGCGGCCGACGACGCGGCGGTTCGCCGGGCCGAGCGCCGCGTGGTAGACCGGCACGTCCCGATCAAGCGGCGGCACGCCCGAGACGCTGACGAGTTCGCCGTCGTAGTCGACCGGCTCGTCGTCGGTCAAGATCCGCTGAATTATCTCGATGGTCTCGTGAGAGCGCCGCACCGGGCGTTCGAACGATTTCCCGTGGATCGTCTCGACGGCAGTGGGCGTACTCGTGCCGACACCGAGAACCGCGCGGCCGTCGGCGACGCGGTCGAGCGTCGCGGCGGTCATCGCGAGGACGGCCGGCGTTCGCGAAAACACGTTGACGATGGCGGTGCCGAGTTCGATCTCGTCGGTCAGCGCGGCGATCTCGCTGAGTTTCACGACCGAGCTCGAGCCCCACAGTTCGCCCATCCAGACGGAGTCGTACCCCTGTGCTTCGGCGCTGATCGCGAGGTCGGTCGGGTCGTGTGAGCCGGTCCGCGGGATGACTACTCCGAGATGCATATCCGGTCGGTTCGACATACAGTGTGATAAAGTATCACGTTCACCATCCCCGGTGGATACTACCACACAGAGCGGACAGCGCCTCCCGTTCACACCCGACCTGAACACTTAGCGGCCGACGAAGTCGGGTTCGTCGTCGCCGAAGAAGGCCTCGAGGCCGCGCTCGTAGTCCGCCGTGTGCGTCGCGGCCGCGATACCGTCGGTCTCGGCCGCCAGCTGTTGCTCGAGCGATCGGTCGTAGCTGTCGGTCAGCAGCCGGGTCGTCGTCCCGAACGCCTGGGTCGGCCCCGCCGCGAGTTCGCCGGCGAGTTCGGCCAGCCGGTCGTCGAATTCGTCGCTGGGGACGACCTCGTTTGCCAGCCCCAGCTCGCGGGCCTCCTCGGGGCTGATAGGGTCGTCTTTCAGGACGAGCTCCTTGGCGGTCCGGAGGCCAACGAGTCGCGGCAGGAAAAACGTCGCACCGCCGTCGCCGGTCAAGCCGATCCCTGGATATGCAAACTTGAGCGTCGCGTCCTCGCCGAGCACCAGCAGATCCGGAAACAGCGTCAGGCTAAATCCGAGCCCGGCAGCGATGCCGTTGACGCCGCCGACGACCGGCGTCTCCGCCCGATGGAACTGCACGATCGCTTCGTGGGCGCGGCCGGCCAGTTCCCGGATGTGTGCTGCGTCGGAGTCGTCGCCGGAGAGAGCGCCGAGGTCGGCACCGGAACCGAAGAAATCGCCCGCGTGCGTGAGCACGATACACCGCGTCTCGGGGTTCTCTCCGAGCGTCGTCGCCGCCGACACCAGTTCGTTTGCCAGCTCGAGCGTGAGTGCGTTTCGCCCGGCAGTGCTCTCGAGCGTAACAGTCGCAACGCCGTCGTCGTGATCGATCGAGAGATTGTCGTATGCAACCATAGGACAGGTGTTCGAAGTAATCTCGCTTAACGGTTCCTGCTTCGTCGTTCCGAGAACGGGCTCGGCCCCGCCCTAGATCGCGTCGGTCAGGTCGAGCGACTCGTCGGCAAAGAGTGCAGGGGACATCTCCGCGAGGTCGTCGGCCACGATCGGTTCGAAGCCCATCGGGCCGATGACGTCCGCTTCGACATCGATGCCGGGTGCGACCTCCGTGAGCTCGAGGCCTTCGGGAGTCAGTTCGAAGACGGCGCGCTCGGTCACGTAGACGATCGGCTGGTCGATTTCGACGGCGTACTCGCCGCTGAAGGTGATCTGCTCGACCGAGTCGACGAACTTCGTACTCGAGCCTTCGCTCTCGATCGAGAGTTCGCCGCCGCCGGCCTCGATCTCGAGGCCGTCGGTCGTCAGGGTGCCACAGAAGACGACCTTCTCGGCGTTCTGGGTGATGTTGATGAAGCCGCCACAGCCGGGCAGTTGCGAGCCGAATCGGCTGACGTTGATGTTGCCCATCGCGTCGGCCTGTGCCATCCCCAGGAAGCCCATGTCGAGGCCGCCGCCGTCGTAGAAGTCGAACTGCTGGGTCGAGGAGACCAGCGCCTCGTGGTTGACCGCGGTCCCGAAGCTAATGCCACCGGAGGCAGCGCCGCCGACCGGCCCCGACTCGACGGTCTGGGTGATCTCGTCGTCGACGCCACCTTCGGCCGCGACGACCGGGACGAGTTCCGGGACGCCCACGCCGAGGTTGATGACCGAATCCGGCTCGAGTTCCATCGCGGCCCGGCGGGCGATGATCGTCCGCTCGTCGAGCGGGAGCGGCTCGAGATCGTCGTCAGTTGGCTGTTTGATTTCGCCGCTGTAAGCAGGGTTGTAGTCTTCCGCGTACGTCTGCTGGTGGTGACTCGGCGGCGCTTCGACGACGGAATCGACCAGCACGCCGGGAACGACCACGTCGCGGGCGGTGAGCGTGCCCGACTCCGTGACGCGCTCGACCTGAGCGATCACGGTTCCGTCGGAGTTGTGTGCGGCCTGGGCCATCGCCAGCACGTTCGAGTCAAGCGCTTCCCGTTCCGTGGTGATGTTGCCGTTCTCGTCGGCTGTCGTCCCACGGATGATCGCGACGTCGATCGGCACCGACTGGTAGAAGAGGTACTCCTCGCCGTCGACAGTCATGAGTTCGATGATGTCCTCGTCGGTGATGTCGTTGGCCTTCCCGCCGTCCTGGCGCGGATCGACGAACGTCCCCAGCCCGACGTGGCTGATCGTGCCGGGTTTGCCCGCGGCGGTGTCCCGGAGCATGTGATCCATCGCACCAAAGGGCAGGTTGTAGGCTTTGATCTCGTTGTCGACGATTTTCTCCATCAGGTCGGGTGTAAAGCCCCAGTGGCTCGCGATCGTACACTCGAGCATCCCGTCCTGGACCAGATGTGAAAGGCCGTTGCCCTGTCGGTCCCCCTCTGCAGCAGGATGATAGAGCGTAAGATCACGGGGGTGGCCCGTTTCGGCGTAGCGCTCGCCAAGCGCCTCGAGTACGTACTCCGGAATCCCGACGGCGACGAAGCCGCCGATGCCGACCGTATCGCCGTCGTCGATACATTCGACTGCCGCGTCTCTAGACTGTCGAACCGTCATACCTACCCCTCGCGGGAGGCGCTATTTTTACTTACCTATCTGGCTACACCCCGATCTCGAGCGGTAACGCCGATATCGACGGGGGATAGCGGGATCGTACGCTTTACTACCTCGCTCTCGAACACACCGGTATGGAGCTAACAGCCGAGCAGCAACTGATACAGGATACCGTTCGCGATTTCGTCGAGAAAGAAGTCGCCGAGACGGTCGACGAGCACGACGAGGCTCAGACGTTTCCGGAAGACGTCTGGGACGGGCTCGCGGAACTCGATCTGACCGGCCTGACGGTCCCCGAGGAGTACGGCGGGTTCAACGCCGACGAAGTGACCTACAGCATCGTCAACGAGGAGTTGGCGCGGGGCCACCTGGCGGTCGCAACGGCGCTGTCGGTCCACTGTCTGGCAACCTCGTGTATCCGCCAGTTCGGGACCGACGAGCACAAAGACGAGTGGCTGCCCGAGATGGTCGACGGCCGACCGGTCGGCGCGTTCGCGCTCTCGGAACCCGACGCCGGCTCGAACCCGGCCGAGATGAGTACCGAGGCCCGACTCGAGGACGGCGAGTACGTCATCAACGGGAAGAAACAGTGGATCACGAACGGCAAACGCGCGGGCGTCGTCATCCTGTTCGCGAAGACCGACCGCGACGACCCCGACACCGTGACGCAATTTTTGGTCCCCAAGGACACGCCAGGGCTCGAGGTCGGCAAGAAAGAGGACAAGCTCGGGCTGCGTGCCAGCGACACCACGACGCTCATCTTCGACGACGTGCGGATTCCCGAAGAGAACCGCCTGACGGAGGTCGGTGACGGGCTCAAAGCCGCGTTCTCGATCCTGACCGGTGGCCGGATTGCGATCGCCAGTCAGGCCGTCGGCGTCGCCCAGGCGGCCCTCGACGCCGCCGTGAGCTACGCCAACGAACGCGAGCAGTTCGGCGAGCCGATCATCAACCACCAGGCGATCGCCCACAAGCTCGCGGACATGCAGACGGACGTGCAGGCCGCACGCCTGCTGACCCGAGACGCCGCCCGGAAAAACGACGGCGGGCTCGACCCGCAGGCGGCGAGCATGGCGAAGTACTTCGCCAGCGAGGCAGCCGTCGACGTCGCGGACGAGGCGGTGCAGGTCCACGGCGGCTACGGCTACACCAAGGACTTCGATGTCGAACGCTACTACCGCGACGCCAAGATCACCACGATCTATGAGGGGACCTCTGAAATACAGAAGGAGGTAATCTCACGGCACTTGGGCGAGTAGGACGAGTCGTTACTCGTAGTCGTAGAAGCCTTTCCCCGTCTTCTTGCCGAGTTCGCCGGCCTCGACCTTGCGTTTGAGGAGGTAGGCCGGCTTGTAGCGGTCGCCTAACTCCTCGTGGAGCGTCTCGGAGGCGTGCAGACAAATGTCCAGACCGATGTGATCGGCCAGCGTCAGCGGCCCCATCGGGACGTTCGTGCCGAGTTCCATCCCCGCGTCGATGTCCTCTTTCGTCGCGACGCCCTCGTCGTAGGCCCGAATGCCCTCGTTGATCCAGGGCATCAGGATGCGGTTGGTGACGAAGCCCGGCTTGTCGTCGGACTCCCAGGTCGTCTTCCCCAGGTCTTCGGCGAAGGCGTGGGCCAGTTCCGTGACCTCCTCGGCCGTCTTCTCGCCGGTAACGACCTCGACGCCCTCCATCACGGGCACCGGGTTCATGAAGTGCAGGCCGATGACGTCCGCCGGCCGCCCGGTCGCGCTCGCGATCGACGTGATCGAGAGCGTACTCGTGTTCGTCGCGAGGACAGCGTCGTCCCGACAGATCTCGTCGAGGTCGGCGAAGATGTCACGTTTGACCTCGAGGTCCTCGAGGGCGGCCTCGACGACGATGTCACAGTCCGCGAGGTTGTCGAGTGCGGTCGTGCCGGTAATCCGGTCGCGAGCCGCGTCGGCCTCGTCCTGGGTGAGCGTGTCTCTGTTGACGAGGCGGCCAAGACTGTCGTCGATCGTCTCGAAGCCGTTGTCGACGAACTCCTGTTCGATGTCGCGCATGACGACGTCGTACCCTGCCGTTGCGGCGACCTGTGCGATACCACTGCCCATCGTGCCAGCGCCGACGACGCCGACACGGTCGATCGTCTCTAGGTCTGATACCATCACTCGGTGGTGGTCGGACTGTCGTAGTAAATGTCCCGACTCTCGTCAGTAACAGAAAGGACGAGTGCAGCACACGGTCGTCGTCCGACACAGCTATACCGTGCGAACTGATATGTAGTTTTGGTAGCTAATGTCGCAGGTACGACTCGCCGGAACGGGTATGACGTCGTTTGGATCGCATCCCGATCGGACGGGCAGGGACATGTTCGCGGAGGCAGGGCTCGCCGCCCTCGAGGACGCCGGCGTCCCGGCCGCGGACGTCGACGAACTCTTCTATGGCAACTTTGTCGGTACCCTTTCGGAAGAACAGGGCCACCAGGGACCGCTCATGGCGGAAGCGCTCGGTACGACCGCCCCCTCCCGACGGATCGAAAGCGCCTGTGCCTCGAGCGGCCTCGCCGTTCGTGACGCCGTCCGTGCGATCAGAAGCGGCGAGGCCGACGTCGTCGTCGCCGGTGGCATGGAGCGGATGACGAACATGGGCACGGCTGGGGCGACGAAGGGACTGGCCGGCGCGGCTGACGACCTCTACGAGGTCCGGTCGGGCGTCACCTTCCCGGGTGCGTACGCGCTGATGGCACGCGCCTACTTCGACGAGTACGGCGGGACTCACGAGGATCTGGCCCACATCGCGGTCAAAAACCACGACAACGCGCTGGTCAACGACCACGCCCACCTCCAGCAGGAGATCACGGTCGAGGACGCACTCGAGGCCCCCGAAATCGCATCTCCGTTTACCCTGTACGACTCCTGTCCGATCAGCGACGGCGCGTCCGCACTCGTCTTGGCGTCTCCGGAGTACGCCGACGAACACGACCTCGAGGCATCGGTCGCGATCACCGGAGCCGGCCACGGCGGCGATACGATGGCGCTACACGATCGCCAGTCGCTCTCGAAGACGCCCGCGACTCGCGAGGCCGCAGAAGAAGCTTATGACGACGCCGATATCGAGCCAAGCGATGTCGCCATCGCCGAAGTCCACGACTGCTTTACCATCGCAGAGGTCCTCGCGCTCGAGGCGCTCGGCCTCTACAGCTACGGCGAGGCGATCGGGGCGGCCCGCCGCGGCGAGACGCGCCGTGACGGGGACCTGCCGGTGAACCTCTCCGGCGGCCTGAAAGCGAAGGGCCATCCCGTGGGCGCGACCGGGGCCGCACAGGTGGCAGCGATCGCGACGCTGCTCGATGGCACCCATCCACGGGCTGATGCCGTTTCCGACGACGCGACGATCGGTGTCGCACAGAACGCCGGTGGGACGGTCGCCAGTGCGACCGTTCACGTCCTGGAGGTGATGGACTAATGACTGACGTGACCAACGGCGAGTACGACGCGTTCCTCGAGGCGCTTGCAGAGGGCGAGGGTTACTACCTCACCTGCGAGAACGACCATGGCCTGCTCCCGCCACGGCGTGCTTGCCCACACTGTGGCGACCGTGACTTAACGGAGCGGGACCTGCCACAGTCCGGCGAAATCGTCACGCACACGACCGTGTTCGTGCCGACGCCACAGTTCGAGGACGACGCGCCCTACGTCACCGCCGTCGTCGACTTCGACGGCGTCCGGCTCACGGGGATCGTGCGGGGCATCGAGCAGGCGGACGTTGCGATCGGCGACCGCGTCACCGCGACCGTCGAATCCAACGAGACAGACAGCGAGCAAACGATCGTCTTCCGTCCGGCAGAATAGGGAAGACTCGCGACAAAAAATCGCACTCGAGTGGCCGACGACCCGGCTACAGGCTGTGTTTCTTCTGTTCTTCCTGGCGGAGCTCGACGCGGCGGATCTTCCCGCTCGAGGTCTTGGGGAGTTCGTCGGTGAACTCGATCCGGCGGGGGTACTTGTAGGGTGCCGTCTCTTCTTTCATGAACGCCTGTAGTTCGTCTTTCAACTCGTCGCTGCCCTCGTAGCCCTCGGCGAGGATCACGTAGGCCTTGACGACACTGCCGCGTTCCTCGTGGGGGCTGTCGACGACGGCGGCCTCGGCGACGGCGTCGTGGGTGACGAGCGCGTCCTCGACCTCGAACGGGCCGATCCGGTAGCCCGAGGAGATGATGATGTCGTCGGCCCGGCCCTCGAAGAAGAAGTAGCCGTCCTCGTCGCGGGAGGCGAGATCGCCCGTGCGGTAGTACTCCCCGGAGAGTTTCTCCTCGTCGAGGGCAGGTTTCTCGTAGTAGCCGTCGAAGATCGCCGGCGAGTCGACCGGGACGGCGATCTCGCCGATCTCGCCGGCCTCGACCTCTTCCTCGTCGTCGACGTCGATGATCGTCGCGCCAACGCCGGGCGTCGGCTTGCCCATGCTGCCGGGTTTGACCTCGATCCCGGGATAGTTCGTCACGAGCGCGACGGTCTCGGTCTGGCCGTAGCCGTCGCGTGGGGTCACTCCCCAGGCGTCCTGAATGCGTTCGATCGGCTCGCGGTTGAGCGGTTCGCCCGCCGAAAGCGCGTCGTTCAACTGGACATCGTAGTCCTCGAGATCGGCGTTGGCGAACATCCGGTACTGGGTTGGGACGGCACAGAGCTTGGTGACGCCCTCGGCTTCTAAGATTTCGAGGAAGGTGTCGGGTTCGAACTCGCCGTCGTAGATGAGTTGGGTCGCCCCTGTTGTCAGGCCGACCCCGACCGGGCTCCAGAACCACTTCGCCCAGCCCGTCCCCGTGGTGGCCCACAGCAGTTCGTCATCGAGATCTGTCTCCTCGTCGACGCCCCACCAGTAGGGGGCGTTGATCCGGTTGAAGCAGTACTGCCAGCGGTGTTTGTGCAGGACCGGCTTGGGCTGGCCAGTCGTCCCGCTGGTGTAGTTGATCGTCATCGGGTCCTCAGCCGTCAACTCGGGGCCATCGTAGTCGGTCGACCCGTCGGCCATGACGGCCGCGACCGTCGTCCATCCGTCGCCCTGCAGGTCGTCTTCGGAACCGTCGAGGACGATGACTCGCTCGAGTGGCGTCTCCTCGAGTACCGGCTCGACCATGTCGATCAGCGATTCGTGGACGACGATGCTCGTGGCGTTGCAGTCGTTCGCCCGGAACTCGATGTCCTTCGAGCGTAGCATCGACGAACAGGGGACCAGCAACGAGCCAGTCGCCAGCGCGCCGAGTTGTACCGCGAAAACGTCGGGATGGCGTGGGAACAGGTGCATGATTCGGTCACCTTGTCCGACGCCGAGGGACTCGAGGCCGTTGGCAAACCGGTTCATATCGTCCCGGACGTCGGCATAGGTTCGTTCCTCGTGGGTCCCCTTGTCGTCTAAGAACCGGACGGCGACACGATCACCGACGGAGTCGGCGTGGTCTGCGACGACCGACGTGATCGCGTACGAGTCCGGAATATCCCACTCGAAACCCGCCACTTCTGTGGTGTAATTGACACCCATACCTTGGTAATCAGAAGTCCAGTTCATATAACTTTTGTTACTATTGGTAAGAAATACCGTGTAGAGGGTTATCAAATATTACATCTGGTGTCGACCGCCGATTCCGACGGACAGCCGCCCCGACTGGGGCAACACTTTAGAAGAGTTGCATCTATACGTTAGACAATGTTCGACAAGCAAGAGCTGGCAGAGATCTCTCAGCAACGGGAGTCGTGGGAAGACGAGACGCTCGAGCCGTTTTTGGAACACGGCGAGCGCAAAGAGCGGTTCGCGACGGTCTCGAACCACGAGGTCGACCGTCTCTATACGCCCGAAGACATCGCCGACCTCGACTTCGACGAGGACCTCGGCTTCCCCGGCGAACCGCCGTATACCCGGGGGCCGTACCCGACGATGTACCGCGGGCGCACGTGGACGATGCGCCAGTTCGCCGGCTTCGGGACCGCAGAGGAGACTAACGAGCGGTTTCACTACCTGATCGACGAGGGCCAGACCGGCCTCTCGACGGCCTTCGATATGCCCTCGCTGATGGGGATCGATTCGGACCACCCGATGAGCGAGGGCGAGGTCGGCAAGGAGGGGGTCGCCGTCGACACGCTCCGGGACATGGAGGTGCTGTTCGACGGCATCGACATCGGCGAGGTCTCGACCTCGTTTACGATCAACCCCTCCGCGGCGGTTATCTATGCGATGTACATCGCACTGGCCGATCAGCAGGGCGTCCCCCGTGACGAGGTCAGGGGCACGCTCCAGAACGACATGCTCAAGGAGTTCATCGCGCAGAAAGAGTGGGTCATTCCGCCCGAACCCTCCCTCGAGGTCGTCACGGACACGATCGAGTTCGCCGTCGAGGAGACGCCGAAGTTCCACCCGGTCTCGATTTCGGGCTATCACATCCGCGAAGCCGGCTCGACCGCGGCCCAGGAGGCCGCCTTTACGCTCGCCGACGGCTTCGCCTACGTCGAGGACTGTCTCGAGCGCGGACTCGACGTCGACGAGTTCGGCCCGCTGCTGTCGTTTTTCTTCAACTCGCACAACTCGATCTTCGAGGAGGTCGCGAAGTTCCGGGCCTCGCGTCGCGTCTACGCTCGCGTGATGGACGATTGGTATGGCGCGGACGAGCCCGAATCGAAGCGCATGAAGTTCCACACCCAGACAGCGGGCCAGTCGCTGACGGCCCAGCAGCCGCTGAACAACATCGTACGGGTGACGATTCAGGCGCTGGCCGGCGTCTTCGGCGGCACCCAGTCGCTACACACCAACAGCTTCGACGAGGCGCTGGCGCTGCCAAGCGAGAAGGCCGTCCGCGTCGCCTTACGCACCCAACAGATCATCGCCGAGGAATCCGGCGCGGCAGACATCGTCGACCCCATGGGCGGTTCCTTCGCCATCGAGAAACTCACCAACGAGATGGAAGCCGAGATTATGGCCTATCTCGAGGAGATCAAAGAGATGGGCGACGGCTCGGTTCGTGACGGCGTGCTCAACGGCATCAATCAGGGCTACTACCACCGCGAGATCCAGGAAGCCAGCTACGAGTACCAGCAACGCGTCGAACGCGGCGAGGAAGTCGTCGTCGGCGTCAACGAGTACACCATCGAGGAGGACACCTCGCCGGAGCTGTTACACGTCGACGAAACGACACGCGATCGCCAACTCGAGCGCTTGGAACAGGTCAAAGCCGACCGTGACGACGAAGCAGTCGACGCGACGCTCGAGGCGCTGTCGGACGCGATCACGAGCGACGAGAACGTCATGCCCTACATCGTCGACGCCGTCAAGGCCTACGCGACGATGGGCGAGATCATGCAGGTCTTCGAAGACCACCACGGCGCCTACCGCGAGGAGATCAGCCCCGTCTGAGACGGCCTCCCGTCACTGTTGCTCGGACTCGCGCTCGAGGACGTACGTTCGTTCTTCGTAGCTCTCCGCGCCGATCTGGACCGACTCGGTGTCCGTCTGTTCGAAGCCAAACGCTCGGTAGAACTCGTTTCCGATGTCGTTTGCTGCGAGCACCATCGCGCTGAGCTGCTCGACGCCCTGCTCGAACAGCCGGTCTCGAGTCTCGGTCAGGAGGTCGCTCCCGATCCCCTCACCGCGGTGGTCGGGGTCGACGTACACGCGAAGGATCGTCCCCGTGTGTTCGTCCGGCTCGAACGTGGCGTGGGCGAACCCGACGACCGAGTCGTCTCGCTCGGCGACCAGCATGAGTGCCTGCGACCAGATGATCGAGTCGCGAATCAACGCTTCGGTGTACCAGTCGTCGACTCCCTCGCGAATGGACTCGCGGCTCAGAATGTCGGGATAGTCATCCTCCCATGACGAGTGTGCTACGCGTTGGATCGCGTCGACATCGTCAGTCGTCGCGTCTCTGATTGTCATATGGTATCGTCCATCTATCCGAAAGTAATTCTTTCCCCGGGCGGGACCGCCGTTTCAACGGCTAAACTAGCTGACTCCGATAGAATCATACACCTCCTCTTCGAACCGCGATCCATGAGTACCGAGAACGATGAGCGGACGATTCGGTGTATGGTAGCGAAAGTCGGTCTCGACGGCCACGACCGTGGCGCACACGTCATCTCTCGAGCGTTCCGTGACGCCGGCTTCGAGGTCATCTACTCCGGACTGCACAAAGCACCCGACGACATCGTCCAGGCTGCGGTGCAAGAAGACATCGACGTGCTCGGCATCTCGATTCTCTCCGGGGCCCACGACACGCTCGTGCCGAAAATAATGGACGGCCTCGAGGAATACGGCGCGAAAGACGATACGCTCGTGCTCGTCGGCGGCGTGATTCCGGAGGAAGACCGCGACGAGCTCAAAGAAGCAGGGGCGGCGGCGATCTTCGGCCCCGGAACGTCGATCGAAGAGACGGTCGAGTTCGTCCGGGAGAACGCACCCGACCGGTGAGCAGGGCGAGCGACCGATCGCGAAACGAGCGGGTGATTCTGGCCGTCGATAAAGCAATCAACAATCAGGTAGTTATCTAGATGTTCTATTTTTAGATGTATGTTTAGTAGCTGTCAGGTGGGTTTGATATGGACCATCGTCGAGTACAGTCGTACTAGCTATCCCAAGTTACACGTACTCCCAGGAGAGCGTGCCAAGATAGCTGTATTTCAGCAGTCCTCGAGAGCGACGATGGCTTGGGGTTCGCTTCGTGAACACCGATTCAGTATTATATGTCTATTATCTGAATTATATTCAAAGCAGAGTGATTCGAGAACCGATAGTAGTCACTGAACGTCAGTACACATCTGATCGTACGATGCCCCTATATCAGAGTGTGAGTCGCTTCAGTTATCACTATCGGCAGGGTCACGGGAGCATCGCCACTCGAGAGTGATTCGGTGACGGTAATGGCACAAGTGCGGTGGGGGGTAGGTGGCCCGCCACCGTGGTTCGCGGACGACAGCGCGGTGGGTTCGACCCACAATTGTATTACCTTTCTTGCAGTAATGAATATAGTGGCTCGCCTATCGAAAACGACTCAGCACGAGCGACGCCACCCGAGACGAGGTCTGCGGTACCGACTGATTATCCCAGGTTTGTCTCGAACCAGTCGGCAGCGACCTCGGCGACTTCCTCGAGTTGGCCCGGCCCCTCGAAGAGGTGGCCCGCGCCCTCGACGACGTGCAGTTCGGTTTCGCAGGTGAGCGCGTCGGCGGCGTCGCGATTTAAGTCGAGCACCTGCATGTCGTTGCCGCCGACGATGAGCAACACGGGAGCCGTCACGTCCTCGAGAATCGGTGACGCGAGGTCGACGCGGCCGCCACGGGAGACGACGGCGTCGACGGCGGTCGCGTCGCGGGCGGCCCCTCGCAGGGCCGACGCAGCGCCGGTACTCGAGCCGAAGTAACCGTACCGGAGCGATGCAGTCTCCGGGCGGTCTCGCAGCCACTCGGTCACCGCGACGAGTCGGTCGGTCAACAGGGGAATGTCGAATCGGTTTTCGCGCGTCTGATCTTCGGCTTCGGTAAGCAGGTCGAACAGCAGCGTTCCCAGTTCCCGTTCTCGGATCACGTCGGCCACGTAGTTGTTGCGCGGGCTCTTCCGGCTGCTCCCGCTGCCGTGGGCGAAGACCACGAGTCCGTTCGCCCCCTCGGGGACGATGAGTTCCCCCTCGAGTTCGACGTCGTCGACCGGAATGGAGACGAGGTTCGATTCCAGCATAGCTCGAGATTCGACGCCTAACGTCTTAGTAGCGCTACCCACTGATCACTCGACAGGACTGTGTCGTGTTACCGTCGATCATCGGCGGCGAGCCGCCACTCGCAGACGCTCGAGTCCCCGTCCCCTATCGTTTTGCTAATTGGGGACGTGTAACACTAACGAATGCGCCTCGAGACCACTCCGATCGACATCGGAACGAGCCGACCGCTCGTTCTATTGAACACGGCCGACGCGAACGAACTGGGTGCTCACCCGCTCGATCGGCTCCGAATCGAGGAAAACGGCACGACGACGGGGATCGTCAAGGTGACCGACGAACTGGTCGAGCAGGGCGTCCTCGGGGTGACCGAGCCGCTTCACTACGTTCGCGGTGCCGTCAATGTGACACTCGCTGGGGCGCCACAGTCGGTCCAGTTCGTCCGCAAGAAACTCAACGATATCGAACTCGAGGAGAACGAACTCGAGGCGATCGTCACGGACATCCACGAAAACCGGCTGTCGGACATCGAACTGAGCGCGTACGTCTCAGGGGTCTATGCAAACGGGCTCTCCTTACAGGAGACCAAACACCTCACGCGGGCGATGACCAACATCGGCCAGCAGCTCTCGTGGGACGCGCCAGTCGTCGCCGACAAACACTCGATCGGCGGCGTAGCGGGCAACTGCGTCACGCCGATCGTCGTCTCAATCGTCGCGGCGGCCGGCCTGACAATGCCCAAGACCTCCTCGCGTGCCGTCACCTCGCCGGCCGGGACCGCAGACGTCGTGGAGGTCTTCTGTGACGTCGAGTTCTCGATGAACGAGATCGAGTCGATCGTCGCGGAGACGAACGGCTGTCTCGTCTGGGGCGGCGGCGTCGACCTCTCTCCGGTCGACGACGCGATCATCCGCGCCGAGAACCCGCTGTCGATCGACCCGCCGGGACAGCTCATGGCCTCGGTGCTCTCGAAAAAGCGCAGCGCCGGCTCGACACACGTCGTGATCGACATTCCCTACGGCGAAGGCGCGAAAGTCGAAAGTCTCGCCGACGCCCGCGAACTCGCCGACGACATCAAACGCGTCGGCGCTCACCTCAATGTGGCGGTCACCTGTGCGATCACCCACGGCACGGAGCCGATCGGTCGCGGTGTCGGTCCCGTCCTCGAGGCTCGGGACGTCCTCGCCGTCCTGTGTGGCGAGGGGCCGGAGTCACTCCGGCTCAAGTCGATTCGGTTGGCCGAGATGCTCCTCGCACACTGCCGTGTCGACGCGTCGGCAGCCGACATCCTCGAGTCGGGGCAGGCACTCGATCGGTTCCGGCGCATCGTCGTGGCACAGGGTGGCGATTCAGAAGTCGAACCTGACGATCTCGAGCCAGGGCCTGAATCGACGACCGTCCAAGCCGACCGATCGGGCGTCGTGACGAGTGTCGACAACAGAGGGGTCTGTGAACTCGCGCGGCGGGCGGGCGCACCGAAGGACACGCGCGCCGGTCTCGTGATCCACCAATCGACGGCCGATCCGGTCGACGCTGGCGACGACCTCTATACCATCTACGCGGAGACAGCGAGCAAACGCGCCGCGGCGGAGACGCTCGCAAAGGACCGCGAGCCGATCCGGGTCCGGAGCAAGACCGACGCGCTCGTCGAACAGCGGTGAGCTACCCGACGACAGTCATCAGTTCTCCGAGCCGCGAACCACGCTGACGCTCACTGGCGAACGGCGGACGACCAGTTCGGCGACGCTCCCGAGTAAGGTGCGACTCGTCTCGGAGCGGCCGTGGCTCCCGACGACGATCTCGTCGATGTCGTGTGTTTCGGCGTAGTCGATGATTTCGCGTGCCGGGTCGCCGACCGTCGATTCGGTCGTGACCTCGCCGTCGGCGTCAGCGGCCACCTCGCGCGCCTCGTCGAACAGTTGTGTTTCGACCTCGTGGGCACGATCGTACCAGTCGTCGGACCCGTGGAGCGGTTCGGTTCGCACGTCGACATCGACGGCGGAGCTGTAGCCAGGGTCGTTCGGGTCGATCACGTGAAGTACGACGACGTTTCCATCGTCGTATTCGTCGAACGCGTACTCGAGTGCGCGTTTGGACAGCGGCGACCCGTCGAACGGGACAAGGAGATTCTGTGGCATCGTCACTTCGTGCCACCCCCAGTCTCAAAAGAGTATTCCGGCCTGTCAAACGAGCGAACTCACCCGGAGAGGTCGCGCCGCTCGAAGAACTCGCTACTGAGGACAACGAGGATGACGACGGCGATCACGAGGAGGGACAGATCTGGCCACGAGAGTTCGCCGTCGACGAGAATCGCGCCCGGATCGAAGTAGCGTGAGAACGCGATATCGCCGAGCCACTCGTACTCGGTGTCGAACGTAAACGTATCGAGCAAGAACAGCCCGAAGACGGTCCCGGCTCCCACGGTCTGTGCCCGACGGACGGAATCGAACGCGACCGAGGCGACCAGTCCGACGCCGGCACAGGCGAGTAAGTACGCGACAGAGTACGCGTGGACGGCAAACAGCCGGCTCACGGAAACCGATTCGCCGACGAGTGCCACGCCAAAATAGATCGCCAGGAAGGTGATCGCGTTGACGAGGACCAGCCCCGGCACGAGTGACAGAAACTTCGCGACGACGAACCGCGTACGCGAGATCGGTAACGACAGCATCACCTCTACCGTGCCACGTTCGATTTCACCGGCGACCGTCGATGCGGCGGCGTACGCATAGTAGATCGCGAGCAACAATACCCAGCCGAACTGATAAAGCTGCGAGACGAGATACCCCTCGATCGTCGTCAGCGTCGTCACGCTTCCGACGAACGCCCGCGTCGCTTCGGGCGGCAACGACTCGAGATAGGCGTCGAAATCGACACCCGTCTCCTCGATCGACGGAAAGAGCGCAACCGTAAGCACGATCAACGCGATCAGCGCACCAGCGAGCAACAGCGACCCGCGGAGCCGACGGCCCGCCTCGAAGGATGTCATCTCGAGCATGCGGCGTCGAACCGTCGCGTTCGGACGGGCGACAGCGGCTTATAGGTGCCGGACCGTCGGACGAGACGGCGCGACGTAACACGTTGTTGGTCGGCGAGCGCTCGAGTAAGTCGGTCGTTCGCGGCTGGAACAGGCCTCGTGGTTTATCCCGTAATCGCCCGTTTCGGATCGGATATGACGGACGCGAAGCGTGCGTCGACACGGCGACGACGTCGCCGCACTGTCGTCGTCACCTTCGTGCTCGCCGCGGTGGTGTTCGCAAGCGGCACCGGCAGCGTCACTGCGCTTCCCGATGGCGGTGGTGTCGTTGCGCCGCAAGTCAGCGCTCCTGACAATGTGACGGAGCGCAACGAGTCGACCCCGACAGCCGACGGGGAGGGTACTGCCAATGGGGCAGCCGTTCGCCCTCGTCCTCACCCCGAATCGCCCGCACCTGCCGATACCGAGGCAATCGACACTTCGAGGACAGGGCTATCGACGGCTGACACGGCGGGCCTCCCCGTCCTACAACCGGCTGATGACAACGTCACCGTTGCCGTCGCCGAGAACGAGTCCGTCCGTGCAGGTGAGACGACGACGATGACCTTCGAGGTGACAAACGACGGCGACGAGGATGTGACGGACGTCGTCGTCACGCTACAGACGACGGGGACGGTGACGTTCGGCCCGCCGACTGCACCCCAACCGAGCCAGTCGCTCTCCCTCGAGGAACTCGACGACGACGAAACCGAGACCGTCACCATCGACGTCGGTGCAGCCAGCGTCGAACCGGGAGACTATCCGGTGTTCGCAACCGTCCAGTACACCATCGACGAGGACAACGATGATGGCGACACCGACGACGAAACAGTCGTGACTGGCGGCCCTTCCCCAGTTCCGATCCCCGTCGGCGATGCTCGTTCGTTCGACATCACACCGGTCCGTGACCGGATTCCAGTCGATGGATCAGGGGTCTATACGGTTCGGGTAACGAACGACGGCTCCGAGACGGTGACCGACGTCGTCGCCACGCTGAACGTGACGCCGCCGCTCTCGAGCGAGTCGCCGACGGCGTACATCGGGCGGCTCGAGGCCGGCGAGTCTGAAACGGTTCGGTTCGCCCTCGAGTCGTCGGACGCGATCGAAACGACGACCGGCGTTGCGATCACGCTCGGCTACGACACCGAGACCGGCGATCGCACGAGGACGGACCCAGTGACGACGCCAGTCACGATCGCCGATACCGACGAGCCGACCGACGTCGACTCGGTCGTTCCGTTCGCCGCCGTCGCGGTCGTGTTCGCGCTCGCGGCGATCTGGTGGCTTCGCCGACGGTGATCGATCGTATCAACTGTCGAACCCCGATTGCGCTTCGCGTTCTCGATCGTCCTCCTCGGACTCGCCGTAGAAGTGCATGAACACGTCCTCGATGGACGCTTCGCGGACGGTCAGATCGAGAACGGTATACTCGTGTAAGCGGTCGATCAGCGCGTCGAATTCCTGTGCGAGCACGAGCCGGTACGTCTCGTCCTGCCGTTCGACGTGTGCTGTGCCCGGAAACTCGAGCGCCGACGCCGGCGGCTTCTCCTCGAGTCGGACGGTGACGACCGTCCCACCCGCTTCGAGGATGTTGTCGACGGTATCGAGTTCGATCAGCCGACCTTTCCTGATGATCCCGACGCGATCACAGACGCGGCGCACCTCGCTCAAGATGTGTGAGGAAAAGAAGCTCGTCCCACCCTGCTCCTGCCGTTCATCGAGCAGGTCGTAAAACTCGTTCTGGACGAGCGGGTCGAGCCCCGACGTGGGCTCGTCCATGATGACCAGCTCTGGATCGTGCATGAACGTCGCGACGATGGCGAGTTTCTGGCGATTGCCGCTCGAGTAGGCCTTGACGTTTCGCTCGAGGGGAACCGGAAACCGCTCGAGCAGTTCGGCCCGTCGCTCGTCACCTCTGAGTTGACCAAAGTAGTCGAGGACCGCCTCGCCGGTCACCCGGTCGTAGAACGTCACGTCGCTCGGCAGATAGCCAAGGTGTCGTTTCGCCTCGCGCAACCCAGTCCGGTCCGTGACGTCGTGTCCCAGCAGTCGGGCTTCGCCCTCAGTGGGTTTCAACAACCCGAGTAGGACGCGAATCGCCGTCGACTTCCCCGCGCCGTTCGGGCCGAGAAAGCCGAAGATCTCACCGCGTTCGACGGCGATCGAGAGGTCCTCGAGCCCGCGGACATCCCCGTAGTACTTCGTCAGCCCGTCGGTTTCGATCGGGGGTGGCTCGGCGCTGGTCACGGTTGTCGAAACGACGGCTCGAGGCTTATAGTGACGACCTATCGCAGAACGATCAGCAATAACGGGACGATTAGCAGTGAGACGAGAAAGCCGATAAAATAGCCTCTGTTATCGACGATTTCCTCATAGAGCACGGTGATTCCGCTGACATACCTGTTGTAGAATAGTAACGGCAGCAACGAGATGAGAAACCCGAGACCGAGTAACAACGCGACAGTTAGCACGCCGACAGGAACGTCCAGTGCCACTGCGATAATGAGTGTGTCGACCAGCGTTCCGATATTTGCGCCCAGAATATATGGGATAATCTCACGTCGTTTGATATGGCCGCGGTTGTAGAGTGGGACGATCACGCCGAGAGAGAACGCGACACTCATCGTGAGCCCGGTGAAAACGAGTCCGATGGTAAACGAGGTCCACTTGTCGTTCAAGCGTTTCACATACCGCTCTCGTAACCGCTGTTTGTCGACGCTGTCGAGTATGCGGTCGAAAAGCCGCATACTCAAGAAAATCAATCCAAACGCCAAGAGAAACGCAACGACTGAGCCGACAGCGTTGATGATCCACTCAGTGAATACCGGAATGAGATCTGGAACGTTCACATCCGTTTCGGGAACCAGTCGCTCGGCGATTCCTGTCTCGCCGGCGATCACGGGATTGGAGACGTTCCACGATTCGACGACGGGGAGCAAGGCGTATCCGATCACGAGCACCGGCAGATAGACCGAGTGAGTGAGCAAAAACGTCAGCAGCCCGAGTCGCACCGACTCGCTCACCGACTCGAGTTCTTCGTTCAGATAATCGAACGCCCCGATAAAGAGCACGATCGCAGCCCCACCGAGTCGCGAGCCGACGACCATGAGAAACAACTGCGACGGGATGACGAGTTCAGACCGGAACAGTGTAAGTGACAGGGCCGCGACGATCGAGCCGTTCGCTAACACGTACGACGCGATCCAACTGACGCCGAGCGCCGAGCGATCATTGACGATGATTTGCTCGAGGGTTCGTCTGAGAAGCGGTGAGAGCGTCTCGACCGCCGAACCCAGTAGCTGGATTGCAAAGAGGAACATGACGACCGTTCCAAGCACCTGAAACGAGAGCGATACTGACGATCGAGTGGACAATCCCGCCACCTGTCCGCAGGGATGCGCCAAACCGACTAAAGAATTGTCAATAGTACAGACAAGAATCACAGAAACGCGACTGTTTCGCGGCGAATTATAACTCGATGTTCTATTTCTGTGCCGCCGATCAGGACTGCGAGTCCGATTCGATTCTCGGTGGCGACTCCTCGCGTCATCGTGTGTGTCAGTCGATACGATTTCGGCTGAGGAGTCGCCGTCGACCGTCACGGATCGCTCCCGACAGCGGACGATCACGACGACTGTAACGACCAGCCGCCAGTAGCGGTCTAAACCGGGTCCAACCTATTTCGGTCGTCCCGGTGTCAGACACACTGCGATCATGACGCAACCGACAGCCGGCACCTTCGACCCCCACGATCGTGCGCTGTTCACCGATCGGTACGAACTCTCCATGCTGCAAGGGTACTACGAGTCGGGTCACACACCGACGGCGACGTTCTCACTGTACTTCCGAGATCTCCCGGCAGATCGCGGCTACGCGATCGCCGCCGGCCTCGAGCAGGTGATCGACTACGTCGAGACCCTCGCGTTCGACGACCGGGCGCTCGACTACCTGGCCGAGGAAGGCTTCGACGCGGAGTTCCTGTCGTATCTGGACTCGTTCGAGTTTACCGGCGAGATTCGGGCGCTTCCCGAGGGAACACTCGTCTTCCCGAACGAGCCGTTGCTCGAGGTCACCGCCCCGATCCACGAAGCACAGTTGTTCGAGACGTTCGTGCTCAATCAGGTCGGATTCCAGACGCTCGTTGCGACGAAGGGGGCGCGCATGGCCGACGTCGTTCGCAGACACGGCGACGGACAGGACCTCGTCGACTTCGGGTCTCGTCGCGCCCACGGGACCGATGCCGGGCTCAAGGCCGCGCGGGCGGGGTACATCGGCGGCTTCGACGGCACCTCGAACATGCTGGCCGGCGAGCGATTCGATATCCCGACCTACGGGACGATGGCACACTCGTGGGTGCAGAGTTTCGAGAACGAACGCGAGTCGTTCGCGGCGTTCGCCGACGTCTACGGTGACGACGTGATCTACCTCGTCGACACATACGACACGGTCTCCGGTGCCGAGCAAGCGGTCGCCGTCGCCGCGGACCGCGACGTCGACCTGGGTGGCGTGCGCCTGGATTCGGGTGACCTGAGCGAGCTTTCGAAACGGGTCCGCGAGATCGTCGGCGACGCATCCATCGTCGTCTCGTCGGGCGTCGACGAGTTCTTCCTGCGGGAGTTTTTCGACGATGGCGGTGTCGCGACGGCGTTTGGCCCGGGGACGGTACTGACGACGAGCACAGACGCGCCCAACAGCGGCGTCGTCTACAAACTGACCACCGTCGAGCGCGATGGGGCGCTCGCCCCGAGCATGAAGCTCTCGCCGGGGAAAGTTACCTATCCCGGACAGAAAGCGCTCTATCGCGTCACCGGCGACGGACAGTATCAGTACGATGTCCTCGCACGACGTGACGAAGGGCTCGAGGCCGGTGAGCCCCAACTCGAGCCGATTTTCGAGGATGGTTCGCTCGTCTACACGCCGCCGGAGCTCGAGGCGATCCAGCAGCGAGTTCGCCGGGAACTCGAGACCCTTCCCGACCGCTTCCGGCGCGTGACCGATCCCGAGCCGTACGAGGTCCGAATCAGTGACGGACTCGAGGAGATTACACAGCGGACCGAACGCACGATTCAGGAGCGTGAGCTGTGACGGGTGTCCTTTATTCGGCTGGCGAGCGTTAGCATCTGTAATGGTCCAACCGATCGAACTCGATGACGACCTCGTCGACCGTATGAACGGCCACCTCGAGGACGACGAGACCCTCGAGGAGTTCATCGAAGAGCTGGTCTCGATCTACGAGCAGGAGGGGCGATTCCTGCAGGAAGGCGCATAGGAGCGCACTCACGCAGGACACACGCCTCGAGACTGGGAGGAGAGTCCGAGCTCGTGCCGTGTCTCTCACCGGTCGTAGCTGGGATGGTGTCACCGCATCGCGGACGAGTTGCTGCTACAGATTCCTACCAGTGGGTACCGTCAGGTCCGCAACCAGCCATATGATGCGCCGGGATACCGTGACAGCAGACTGTATGATCCGACCGGTCGCTGGGGTCGGACGGTCGTTCAGTACGGTGGCCGCTGTGCCCGGATGACTTCTGCCAGTTCTTGGTGTTCCTCGGCGAGGAGTTCGTTGAGATCGTCGGCCGTGATGATTCCCTCCAAGGCATCGTCTGCAGTGACGGGGAGCCGCCGGACACCGTGTTCGCTCATCAGTTCGGTGGCTTCGTAGAAGCCGGCGTCGTGCTCGATCGTCTCGAGGCCGTCCGACATCACGTCTTCAGCGGTCAGCCCATCCGGGTCTGCTTGCTCGGCGAGCACCTGCATCGTCAGATCGCGATCGGTGACGATTCCAACTGGCTCGCCGTCAGTAATGACGATGCTCCCGACGTCTTCGTCTTGCATCGTCGCCGCGAGGTCGTGGACGGGTTCGTCAGCCGGGGCTGTAACGACATCGCTCCGTGCGAGGTTATCGATAGGCATGGTCCCTCGATCATCCGTCCCACAACGAGTGACATAGTGTTTCGCGGTGATCGCGATGACAGTCAACTCGTCTCAACTGCCCCCGACTACACCGAACGTCGATTCGAACACGATGGACAGTACATCAGTCCGTCTCGAACGATCATATACGACTGCTCACAGTGTGGGCACGAACAGCCGAGCGTGACATCCGTTTCGCGGGCTAGCCCGCGGATCGTATTTCGCAGCCGGCGTTGTTCGGCTTCAGTCTCCGCTAGTTGTCGTTTCAGCCGCGAGAGTTCTGCAGACACCCGCTGGTCGCGGGTCTTTCCCCCTCTGTGTTGGCGTGGTAACATAACACATTGTACGCGGCGGATCGTCAAAAGGGTACGCTAACGTGATACCGGGCCTGAGTGTGGGTCACCCCACTCCCTACTCCTCGAACTCGCGTGCCAGCGGTCACACTGCCTCGCCGTCGCTGTGACATCCCCGAGGACGCGACGCGATCGACCGCTAACGACACAACCCAGACACCAGCCGAGAGAGTCACGACTCTTCCAGCTGGCCGCGGTCGGTTCGCGTGAATCGATTCACTGCCCGGGCTCGATCGGCGTCTGTGGCAGTTGCGATTCTGGCCGCGACCCGAGCGTCACTTCGACCGACTGCTCGTCACCCGACTGAACGACTGTGAGTTCGACCGTATCGCCCGGCGCGGTCTCGAGCGCGAGAGTCGACAACAGCTGTGCCTGATTTTGCACCTGCTGGCCGTCGATCGCGACGATCACGTCGCCGCTGCTGGGCTGGCCGGGTATCGCCGGTTCGAGGACGCCGTCGGCGGGGGCATTCGGGACGACCTCCACGACGAGGACACCAGTCGCGTCCTCGAGTCCGATCGCGTCGGCGATTTCCGGCCCGACAGGCTGGACGGCGACTCCCATGTACGGGTGCTCGTACGTGCCGTCCTCGATGAGCGCGGGGACGACGCGATTGGCGAGTCGCGGCGAGATCGCAAAGCCGATCGCCTGCCCGGCACCGGCGAAGACGATCCCGAACACGTCGCCCTCGAGACCGACCAGCGGGCCGCCGCTGTTGCCGGGATTGACCGGTGCATCGGTCTGGATCGCAGCCGGAATCGAGAAGCCGGATGGACTTGGCAACACCCGATCGACGCCGCTGATGATCCCCTGAGAGATCGAGGCGTCGAGGCCGAACGGATTGCCGAGTGCAAGCACTTCCTGTCCGATAGCGGGTTCACGATCGATGATCGAGAGTCCGGATACGTCGTCGGGAAGCGAGTCGACGCGCAGGACTGCGAGGTCGCTGTACGGATCGGTGCCGACGATCGACGCGGTGCGCCACTCCTCGGTGCTGAACTGGATCTCGACGCCGTCGTCGGTCGCGCTCTCGACGACGTGGTTGTTGGTCACGATGTGTTGCTCGTCGATGACGAACCCCGATCCGAGACCGCCACTGCCGCGCGGACCAGTGACGGTAACCAAGACGACTGAGTCGATGGTGTCGCGATACACCGCTGTGTACGGACTGTCGACGCCGCCGTTGTCCTCGCCGTTCGACCCGTCTTCGCCGTCCTGTCCGGTCTGTGCGACGCTCGAGCCGACCCCGAGCACGCCGACTGCCACGGCCGTCCCGACCGTCCGCAGCGCTCGTCTGCGGGTTGGCTGTTCCGAAGACATGGCCATAGCGACCCCGACGAACGGCATAAAAGGGCAACCAGCACACTCACCAGATCGGCGTCCGACCAGTGCCGACCCGTCGCGAACGCAGCCGATCGGCGCTCGACGCGAGACGCTACGCTTCGTCGAAGAGTTCCTCGCCGTCGACCATGTGCGCTTCGACGGCATCCATATCGAGCGTGACGCCCAGCCCGGGTTCTTCAGGGATCTCGATGTAGCCGTCCTCGATGACGTCTTCCTCGACTAAATCCTCCCACCAGCCGAGTTCGTAGGAATGGTACTCGACTGCCAGCGCGTTCGAGATCGACGCGCCGACGTGAGCGCTGGCGACCGTCGCGACCGGCGAGGCGACGTTGTGCATCGCGACCGGAACGTAGTAGAGGTCCGCCAGATCGGCGATCTTTCGGGTCTCGCGCATCCCGCCGACCTTGGGCATGTCCGGCGCGATGATGTCGACGGCCTGCTCTTCGAGGAGTCGGCGCTGGCCGTGCGTGCGATAGACGTTCTCGCCGACGGTGATCGGCGTCGTCGTCGACTGGGTGACCTCGCGTTGCACGTCGTGGTTCTCCGGCGGCACTGGGTCCTCGAGCCACCAGATGTCGTACTCCTCTAAGCGCTTTGCGAGCCGTTTGGCGCTGCCCGCCGAAAACGTCCAGTGGCAGTCGAAGGCCACGTCGGCCCGGTGGCCGACGCGTTCGGTGACCGCCTCGACGATCGAGGCTTTGTGTTCGATCTCGGGGGCCCGGAGGTGACGGTTCGCGCGATCCTTCTCGTGGCCGCTCGGTACGTCGATGTCGAACTTCAGCGCGTCGTAGCCTAGTTCTTCGACAACGCGTTCGGCTTCGTCCGCGCAGGCGATCGGATCGGCTTCCTCCTCAGTGTGACAGTCACAGTAGACGCGCATCTCGTCGCGGTACTTGCCGCCGAGGAGCTGGTAGGCCGGTAGCTCGAGGATCTTTCCGGCCAGATCGTGCAGCGCGACCTCGATGCCCGAAATCGCCGTCACCGTGACGCCGCCGATCGAGCCCTCGCCGGACATCTTCTGGACGAGATGTTCGGTCAGCCGGTCGATGTCCAGCGGGTTCTCACCCTGCAGGAAGGGGGTCATCCGCTCGATCAGTTCCGGCGCGCCGGCACCCCAGTAGGCCTCGCCAGTGCCAGTGATTCCCGCGTCGGTGTAGATCCGCACGAGCGTCCACGGGAAGTTGCCGTCGACCATCGTCGTCTGCACGTCAGTGATCTCGACATCTCGCTCCTCTCCCCGTTCGCGCGTGACCCCCATCGTCTCGCTCGAGAGGTCCCGCATCGTATATTCGGCGTTCGGGTCGTGGAGCTGTGAGTAGTCGATTCCCATGGGATGTCGTTCACTCCTAAGATAGTAATAGTTTCTACCCTCCGTGAGCAAGGTGGCCCACACGTGACCGAGTAGTGATACGGACTCCTGTCAGTGGGTGCCGGCGGGCTCGTAACCGCCTGCGGTCCCACCGGGACAGCAGATCATATGAGCTACTGCCGGGAAACACGGGTTACAGGCCGATCTGAGACCCACAATCGAGTGCATACCCCACTCCATTTATGATCGCAGCTGATGTAGCACAAGTATGGTGGGTGACAACACTCATGATGGGCGATCTGATGACATCGATGCGTGGCATCGGCGGGCGTATCTCGCTGCCACTGCTGGCAGCACGGGAGGGGTCGTGTGGTTGAGCGGCTGTATCGATGACACGGGAGACGGTGGCGGCGATGAGGAAGCGTCGGACGAAAACGGGGATGCGGACGATGACGACGAAGAGCTACCGGAGGGCGTCTCAGAAGAGGAGTTCGAACGCGGTCCCGTGCCGGAAGAATACCGGACGGCGCTGTCGCTCGGTGACGAAGAACGAGATCCCGACGACCTGACCGCGAAAGCGGATGTCGGCTTCTCGGAATACGACGAGGCCGATGAATACTCGGCACACGAGCCGGGCATGTGCTGTGCAAACTGTGCCGACTACATCCCCGACAAGAACGGCGACACGTTCGGTGCCTGCGCGGAGGTCGAAGGCTATATCGACGGCGCGGATTGGTGTACGATCTACGAGGAACTGCCCGAACCGTCGGTTCCAGACGGGCTATCCGAAGACGAGTTGGCCACGGCTGCAGTTCCGGACGAGTACCGAACGGCGACCTCACAGGCTGGTGAGGAACGAAACCCCGATGACCTGCAGTCGCAAGCGGACGTGAACCTGATGGAGTCCGTCGAGGCGATCGCAGAGGAAGTCACACTCCCAGGCCAGTCCTGTGGGAACTGTGCGGAGTTCATTCCCGATCAGAACGGGGACACATGGGGTGCCTGTGCGAAAGTCGAAGGCTACATCGCAGTCGAAGACTGGTGTAACCTCTGGGAACACATTCGTGAAGAGGGCTGACCGTGACGACCGGCCACAGCCGGTTCGAGTGACTTCCCCCTCGAGCGAGCCGGGTTCGCATCCTGGCTCTGTCGGCACTCACACGCGCTCGAGTTCGTCGACCCGAACTGTTTCGGGGCCGATCTCGAGGCCGGCATACGAGCACTCTTCGAGCAGCCGCCGTGTGGCCCTCGCGAGGAGATGACTGGCAGTGTGGGCTCGCATACAGTACATCCGGAGCGCCCAGTCGACCGAACACAGCACGCGGTGGCCGACGCTGAACGACGGCGCTGCGGCTAGCACGTGGACCGGCTCGCCGCCGACGAGTTCGACATCGACGACATCAATATCGGTGATCGACCCGCGATCGGCCGGCTGCCCGCTGCTCGCACCGTGAAGTACCTCGGGGACAAGCCCCGAGGCTTCACCGTTTTGTCCGAGCGCCCAGAAACGGGCGGGCGGACGCAGGCGAATTTAATTCCCCTCGGCCT
>Ga0207733_100068_pt1 | contig 109688 bp, 94 predicted proteins | sample A23P3SouthBayCA_FD_187735 | JGI IMG/M metagenome (GOLD analysis project Ga0207733, IMG submission 187735) | Aerobic enrichment media microbial communities from Eden Landing Ponds, California, USA - A23 P3 (SPAdes) | ecosystem: Environmental > Aquatic > Marine > Unclassified | place: Emeryville... | reverse complement strand
GACGTCGAAGTCGTTGACGTAGCCGGCGCCGCCGTGGACCTGGACGGCCTCGTCGGCCACCTCGACGGCGACGCGGGAGGCGTACTCCTTGGCCATCGATGCCAGTTGCGTGAGGTCCCCGTCGGCGTGGTCGACGCTCCAGGCGGACTTGTAGGTGAGCTGGCGGGCGGCCTCGGTCTTGGTGTGCATGTCCGCGAGTTTGTGCTGGATGGCCTGGAACTCGCTGATCGGGCGGTCGAACTGCTCGCGCTCCTGCGCGTAGTTCAGGGCGCGCTCGGCGGCACCGCGGGCGATACCGACACCCTGCGCGGCGACCGCCGTTCTGGTCTCGTCGAAAAACTGCATGAGTTGCAGGAAGCCACCGCCGCGAGTGCCGAGCAGGTTCTCCTCCGGCACCCGGACACCGTCGAATAGCAGCTCGGCGGTGTCGGAAGCGCGGATGCCGAGTTTTCCAGTGATCTTCTCGGCCTCGAATCCGTCGCGGTCTGACTCGACGAGGATCTGCGAGAAGCCGTTGTACCGCCCCTCGGCGTCGGGGTCGGTCTGACAGAGGACGACGAAGTAATCGCCCACTGAGCCGTTGGTGATCCACATCTTGTTGCCGTCGATGACCCACTCGTCGCCGTCTTTCTCGGCGCTGGTCGAGACGCTCGACACGTCCGAGCCCACGTCCGGTTCGCTGATGGCCGACCCCATGATCGCCTCGCCCTCGGCGACCGGGCGGAGGTACTCCTCCTTTTGCGCCTCGGTGCCGAACGCTTCGAGCGCGTCGGCGCCGAAAGCGGCCGAGGAGATAGAGAGCCCGATGCCCGGGTCTGCCGCGAACAGTTCCTCGACGAGGATGATGTTGGTGAGGTAGTCGTACCCCGCGCCGCCGTACTCGACGGGAATAGAGGAGCCGACGAGTCCCATCTCCACGGCCTTTTCCATCACCTCGCCGGGGAACTCCTCACGCTGGTCGTACTCCGTCGCGACCGGTTTGATCTCGTTGTCTGCGAACCGCCGTATCTCGTCGCGCACCTGTTTCTGGATGTCCGAGAGCGCGAAATCCATACCCGTGTGTGGGCCGGTAACGTACATAATTGTTCGTAATCAACTAACAATTCATCAAACGTTTATGCCTGAGAGAAACCTTGAAACGGCTTCCGAGCGAGGGTTCAGACGTCATGAACTTCGAGGACATCGAGCGCGTCGCGGTACTGGGCGCCGGCAACATGGGCCACGGGATCACAGAGGTCGCCGCCCTGGCGGGGTACGACGTCGCGATGCGGGACATCGACGAGGAACTCGTCCAGGACGGCTACGAGCAGATCGAGTGGTCGCTGAGTAAACTCGCGGAGAAAGACCAGATAAGCGACGAGGAGGCCCAGGCAGCCCAGGAGCGGATCGACGCGGTCGTCGACCTCGAAGACGCGGTCGCCGACGCGGACGTCGTCATCGAGGCCGTCCCCGAGCGGATGGACATCAAGAAAGACGTCTACGGGGACCTCGAAGCGTACGCACCGGACGAGGCGGTCTTCGCGACGAACACCTCCAGCCTCTCGATCACCGAACTCTCGGAGGTGACCGACCGGCCCGAGCAGTTCTGTGGGATGCACTTTTTCAATCCGCCCGTTCGGATGCAGCTCGTCGAAGTGATCACCGGCGCGCACACCAGCGACGAGACGCTCGACGCCGTCGAGTCGCTGGCCGACGCGTTCGGGAAGTCGCCGGTCCGCGTCCGCAAGGACTCGCCCGGCTTCCTCGTCAACAGGGTGCTGGTCCCGCAGATGAACGAGGCCTGCTGGATCGTCCACGACGACGTCGCCACGGTCGGCGAGGTCGACGCGACGACGAAGTTCGACATGGGCCTCCCGATGGGCGCGTTCGAACTCGGCGACCAGGTCGGCCACGACGTGACGCTGCACGTCCTCGAATACCTGCACGAGGTCCTCGGCACGGCCTACGAGCCCTGCCCGCTGCTCGAGGAGAAAGTCGAGAGCGAGGAACTCGGCCGGAAGACCGGGATGGGCTTTTACGACTACGAGAACGGCGGCGTGGAGATCCCGGCCGACGCGGGCCGCACCGACGTGGCCGAGCGCCTGCTGGCCGTGATGGCCAACGAGGTCGGCAAGCTCGTCGAGAACGACGTCGCGCCCGTCTCTGACATCGACGAGGCGATGCAACTCGGCGCGGGCTACCCGGAGGGACCGGGCAAGCGCGCGGACAAACACGGCCTCGACGCGCTCGTCGAGACCCTCGCGGACCTCCACGAGGACACCGGGTCGGAACGGTACGCCGTCGCCGACGGCCTCCGGGATGCCGCCGAAGCGGGCGGCTTCTACGGCGGCGACGACGAGAGCGGGACCGTCGACTACGACCAGATCGCGGTCGAGACCGACGGGAGCGTCGGGCACGTCCAGCTCGACCGTCCCGCGCGGATGAACACGATCACCGTCGACATGCTCGACGAACTCGACGCCGCGCTCGACGAGTTCGATGCCGACGAAGAGGTCCGTACGGTCCTGCTCGAAGGCGCGGGCGACCGCGCCTTCTCCGCCGGCTTCGACGCCGCCAGCGCCGCGCCGGGCAGCGGCCTCGAAGCCGCCGAGATGTCGCGGAAGGGCCAGCGCGTGTTCGGCCGCCTCGAAGAAGTCGGGATGCCGGTCGTCGCGGCCATCGACGGCTACTGCCTCGGCGGCGGGATGGAGTTGGCGACGGCGGCCGACATGCGGATCGCGAGCGAGGGCGCCCGCTTCGGCCAGCCCGAACACAACCTCGGCCTCCTGCCGGGGTGGGGCGGGACCCAGCGCCTGAAACACGTCGTCGGCGAGGGTCGCGCCAAGGAGATCATCTTCACTGCCCGCAACGACTACGAACCGGACACGATGTCCGATTACGGCTTCGTCAACGAAGTGCTCTCTCCCGAGGAGTACGACGACCGCAAGTGGGAACTCGCCCGCGACCTGGCCGCCGGGCCGCCCATCGCCCAGAAGCTAACCAAGCGCGCGATGCTCGCGGGCCGCGACGACACCGACGCCGGCCTCGAACTCGAAGCCTCCGCGTTCGGCCACCTCTTCACGACCGACGACGTCTGGGAGGGGCTCGCCGCCTTCCAGCAGGACCGCGAGCCCGAGTTCGAAGGGGAGTGAGACGCGGGTCAGTCCGCGAAGTAACTGGTGAAAAAGCCCGAGAGGAACGCGGAGACGCCGACTGCAAGCGCCATCTCGTTCAGGTCGTAACTGTCGTCGTCTTCCGCCATGCCGACGGTGAAGCCGACGCTGATGACGAGCGAAACGATGCCGTTGACGAGGTGTTTCGTGAACGAACCCATCGCTTGGAGTTATCGCTGAATCGTGGAGACTGTTTCGATCGGGTGAATAGCACTGTCTCGGCCCGGTCAATGCGTCGGTCGGTCGCGTCCCCCGCGTCAGTCGTCGTCTTCGGCCGCATCGAGTGCTTGCTGTGCCACCCGTTCGCTGGCCTGTTCGACGAACTCCTCGGGGAGGTCCTCGATCTCGCCGGCCTGGACGCGCCAGAGGTTGGCGTAGAGACCGTCGTCGCCGAGCAGTTCGTCGTGCGTCCCCCGTTCGACGATCTCGCCGTCGTCGATGACGAGGATGGTGTCGGCGTCACGCACCGTCGAGAGGCGGTGGGCGATGACGAAGGTCGTCCGGTTGGCGGCGAGTTCGTCGATCGAGCGCTGGATGAGCATCTCCGTCTCCGTGTCCACCGCCGAGGTCGCCTCGTCGAAGACGAGAATCTGCGGGCGCTGGAGGATGGTCCGCGCGACGGCGACGCGCTGGCGCTGGCCCCCAGAGAGTTTCACACCGCGCTCGCCGATGTCGGTGTCGTACCCCTCGGGCATGTTCTGGATGAACTCGTGGGCCTCCGCGAGCTTGCACGCCTCGACGACGTCCTCGTGGCTCGCGTCGAACTGGCCGTACCTGACGTTCTCCTCGATGGTGCCGTCGAACAGGAAGTTGTCCTGGCCGACGTACCCCATCGACCCGCGCAAGCTCGCGAGAGTTACGTCGCGCACGTCGTGGTTGTCGACCGTGACGGCGCCCTCGTCCACGTCGTAGAGGCGCAAGAGGAGTTTGACGATGGTTGTCTTCCCGGCACCGGTCGGGCCGACGAGGCCGACAGTCTCGCCGGGTTCGGCCTCGAAATCGATCCCGTCGAGGACGACCTCGTCGCCGTCGTAGCTGAAGGTCACGTCGTCGTACTCGACGCGGCCGTCGATGTCCTCGAGTGCGACGGCGTCCGGGTCGTCCTGAATGCGGACGGAGAGGTTCATCAGCCCGAGGATGCGCTTGGTCGAGGCCTTCGCGTCCTCGTAGCGCTCGATGACGTTGGACATCTGCGCGAGGGGGTTGACCAGTCGCTGTGTCAGGAGGAGGAACGTGACCAGCACACCGGGTGTGAGCCCGTCGTAAGTGCGGCCGAGCAGCGAGAAACTGTTCGTCAGCGGGCCGGGCGCCTGGCCATCGATGATCCAGATGCCGCCGACGATGAACGTCGCAATAAAGGCGAGCGACGTCAGCACGCGAAGCCCGGGCCGGTAGACGAAACTCAGGCGAAGCGCGAGCCAGTCCAGGCGGAAGTACCGGTAGGAGTGGTCCTCGACGCGCTCGTCCTCGTAGTCTTCGGTGTTGGAGGCCTTGATGACCTGGATCCCGTTGAGGTTGTTCTCCAGGCGGCTGTTGAGGTCGCCGACCGACTCCCGGATGTCGGCGTACCGCTCCTCGGCCAGTCGCATGTACCAGAGGGAAAACACCGCTGAGAGCGGGATGACGAGCAGCGTCACCATCGCGAGTTGCGGGTTGAGATAGACGAGGATGACGGCCGTCCCGCCCATCAACACGATGAGCTGGATCATCTCGCCCATCATCGAGTCGAGGAACTGCTCCAAGCGGTTGGTGTCGTTCGAGAGGATCGAGATGAGTTCCCCGGTCTGGACCTCGTTGAAGAAGTTCATGTCGAGGCGCTGCATCTGCTGGTAGGTCGCCGTGCGGGCCTCGTGTTTCACGCGGTGGGAAAAGAGATTGAGCGACGACGCTCGCACGAAGATGAGGATCGCCTGGCCAACCATCGCGATACCCATCCCCGCGACGGCGAACCAGAACTGCTCCATCTCGGAGTTGGGGAGCCACGCCTGTGGGACGAACGGGAGTTCGAACGGCGCCGTTTCGTAGAAGATGGCGTCGATGGCGACGCCGAGGAACACCGGCGGGATCAGCGAGAAAAACCGCGACCCGATGCTGGCGAGAACGCCGACGACGAACCAGCGCCGGTTCCCCTTCCCGAACCGCATGAACAGCTGCCACAGCGGGTGGTCGATGTTCTCGCGCGCTTCCTCGATCGCTTCGCTGTCGAGTCTCGGTTCCGTACTCATTCGGGTGGTCTCTTGGACCGGGTTGGCGGCAGCCGGCTAAAAAGGCAGTGGCGAGCGACGAACTCTCCGGTAGCCTCGGCGCTGACCGGCGATGGTCGGTCCACGCGTACTCAGTCCCAGAAGCTCCGGGTCCGGGCGTACTCGCGCTCCCGGCGGAGGATGTCGCGGTAGAACTCGTCTTCGTCCTCCCGGAGTTTGTTGATGATCCGGGCGGCGTTGTGCGGACCGACCCCGCGGGCGGCGAGCGCGACGACGGCCTTGCGGCCGTGGCTCTGCACCAGACTCGCGGACTGGTAGGCGCGCTCGGTCTGTTTCTCCTGTTCGTCGTCTTTCTCGTCGGATCGAACCGCCGAAACGACCTCGTCGGCCCACGGATTGAGAGCGGCGATACGCGTCGAGCCACACTCCGGGCACTCCGGCTGGTCGCGGACGCGCTTGACCTGTTTGCGCCGTTCGTACTCCTGGCAGTGCAGACAGAAGAGGATCACACGGTCTTCCTGGATCCGCTCGCGGACAGTCTGGATGACGCTCGCGTCGGCGTGGTCCGGCGAGAGCAGTTCCTGCCCGGCACTCCGTCCCGCGAGTCCGAGCGGCGTCCGTTCGCCCACGACCTCGACTGCGAGGTCGCCCGACTGGATAGCCCGGAGCACGGCCGCAGCGCCGTCGACGTCGAGGTCCTCGTGGAGCATCTCGCGGACAGCCTCGTCGTAGACCGGCGTATCCCGCAGCGCCTCGACGAGGCGACTGCGGCCGAAGCGGTCGCTCCCGCCGCCGCGCCAGCGCTTGAGCGCCCCGAACTTCGCCGCGACCTGCGCGAGCTTGAACTTCAGCGCGTCGGCGTTTTTGAGGCTCAGCTCGATGAGGTCCGGCACGTGGTTGGGGTCGGTGTCGCGCAGAATCTCGACGAGGTCGCCTCCGGTGACGCCGCGTGGGACTTCGAGTTCGATCCGGTAAGGATCCCGTTCCATCGCGACCGACGAACCGGTGCGCTGCCCCACGAGCGCCGAGAGCAGTCGGCCGAGTGTCTCGTTGATCTTGTGACCGAGCGCGGCGTTGACGACGATTTCGCGACCGGTGAACTCGACGACGATCCGCTCGTCGGTCGGGAGCGCCTGCGTGTGGTTCGCGAGGTCTTCCATGCCGGTCGCGACGGTCTCCGCGTCGCCGTCGTAGCGGGCGGTGAACTCACGGGCGACCGATTCGACCCGGGCGCCGTCCTGTAACTGGCGGCCGGCGACACCGCGCATCTCGCCGACCTCGCCCGCGACCGCTCGCGGGACCGGTATCTCCTGGCCGGTCCAGGAGGGGACTTCGCCGCCGGGGTCCTCGACGGGCGAGACGGTGACCGTCTCTTCATCTTCGTCGATTTCGGAGATACGCCACATCTCGCCGCGCTGGATGAACACCTCGCCGGGGGCGGCGAAGTTGACGACGAACCGCTCGTCGAGCGTGCCGATATCGCGACCGCTGGCCACGTCCTCGACGTTGTAGGTGGTCTCGTCGGGGATCATCGAGAGGTTGTGATAGAAGTACTGCCAGGTGCCGCGACGCTTCTCGATCTGGTCGGTCTCCTCGTCGAGCCAGACGACGCGATTGCCTGCGAGTTCGCGGACGACCGATTTGAACTGGCGCTCGGAGAGGTCGCGAAACGGGTACGCCCGCGTGATAATGTCGTAGGCCTCCATCGCACGGATCTCGCCGAAATCCATGACGAGCCCGGCGATCTGGTTGGCGACGGTGTCGAGGCTGCCGTCGTGGAGGGCGGCGGGTTCGACTTCACCCTCGCGAGCGCGCCGGGCGATTGCGAGCGCTTCGAGCGTGTCGTCCGGGTGCGCGGTCACGACGGTCCCCTCGGAGACCAGGTCCCGGCGGTGACCGGCGCGGCCGACGCGCTGGAGCAGTCGCGTCACCTGCCGTGGGCTGTTGTACTGAACGACGTGGTCGACGTGACCGACGTCGATCCCCAGTTCCATCGAGGAGGTACAGAGAAGCGCGTCGAGGTCGCCGTCTTTGAAGCGGTCCTCGACGTCGATCCGTGACTCCTTGGCGAGCGAGCCGTGGTGGACGCCGATGTCGGAGCCGAGTTCCTTGAACCGCGAGCCGAGCGCTTCCGCGAGTTGGCGGGTGTTGACGAAGATCAGCGTCGACTCGTAGTCGTCGACGAGTTCGTCGATCCGCCGGACGTGGCTGGCGAACTCGGGTTCAGTCATCAGCTCGCCCGCGAGCCGCTCGTCTTCCTCCCGGATGTCGGGACTGTCGACGCGAACGTTCAGCCGGCTCCCCACGTCTATCTCGACGACCGAGCAGCCGCGGCCCCCAGTGAGAAAGCGCCCGACTTCTTCGGGGTCGCCGACCGTCGCAGAGAGGCCGACACACTGGAACTCGTCGGCCAGCTCGCGCAACCGTTCGAGCGCGATCGACAGCTGCGCGCCGCGCTTGGCGGCGGCGAGTTCGTGGACCTCGTCGACGACGACGTGTTCGACGTCGGCGAGTGCGGTCCGCAGCTTCGAACCGGTGAGCATCGCCTGGATGGTCTCGGGGGTCGTGACGAGGACGTCCGGCGGGTCGTCGGCCTGTTGCTGGCGCTGGTAGTCGGTCGTGTCGCCGTGGCGGACCTGTACGTCCAGGCCCAGGCGGTCGCCCCACCAGTCCAGTCGCTCACGCATGTCGCGGTTCAAGGCCCGAAGCGGCGTGACGTAGAGCGCACCGATGCCGAAGCGGTCTTCCGAGCGGGCGAGCGCGTCGAACACCGGCAACATCGCGGTCTCGGTCTTGCCGGTGCCGGTCGGCGCGACCACGAGGACGTGCTCGCCGTCGACCAGCGGCGGGATCGCCCGGCGCTGTGGCTCCGTGGGCGTCTCGAACCCCCGCTCCGAGAGCGCCGCCCGGACCGCACTGCCGAGGCGGCCGAACGCCGCGGCGTCCGAACGGGCGTCGTCGGCCGCACCGGTCGCTCCGGCGTCAGTCATTCGTCGCTCCTATGGGCTTGATCCGATTAAGCGCGCCGATTCCCGGCCCTCCCTCGCCGCGGCGTTCCGACCCGCACGACGGCCGTGGAGAGAAATCCTTTTGCCGGATTCGGCCACAGGTCCGGGTATGGACTGGCCGCACGACCCCGACGGCGACGAGGGCAGCGAGGGGCGCCGCAAGTACGGGCAAGCGGTGCTCGCGAAGAAGATCGACGAGGGCGAAGACTTCCCGCTCGACCGCGACGCCTTCGTCGACGAGTTCGGCGACGACCCGATCCGTATCGACTACGAGACGGTCGTCAGCGTCTCGGAGATATTCGAGGGCGTCGACCAGGCCGAGTTCGAGGACTTCCCGGACTTCCACAAGGCCGTCGGGCGCGCGCTCCGCGAGGCCGACTACTGGCCGTACCGGCTCGAACACGCCTGAGTCTCGTCACACCGGCACGCAGTTCTCACCGCTCATCCGATGGACTGGACTTCAGTTCCCTCGGGCCCCGAGACCCAGTAGCTCGCGACGGCCCCGTCGTCGGCCATGTCGAACACTTCGAACGCCCAGGTCGACGACGGTTCGATTCGCTTTGTCGTCGGCAGCCACACGTCGACGACGCTCGCCGCTCGGTCAGCAAAGCCGACATTGACACGAACGTCGCGAAGTGGTCGCGGGAAGGTGTCGCGTACGACGCCGCGGAGCGACGGCTGCCCCTCGACTGACGCCTCGTGGTCAGCCACGACGAGGTCGCCCGACTGGACCTGTTCGACAGGCTTGTCGTACATCTTCGGCTTCCCCGGGCCCCCTGCCGGCAGGACTCAGGCCCCGCTCTCTGTGGCTTTCCCCCGGCGCATGTCCTCTGTTCGCTCCCAGTACGTCTGGTCGTCGAGGTCGAGCAGCCCGTGTCGGTAGACGTTGCCGAGAAAGACCGAGCGCCCCACCACGGCGACTTGAACACATAACAGAACCGTCAGCAGGCCCAGGGTCAGTCGGTTCAGCGGCGCGATGATACCGCTCGCGCCCGGGGCCCTGCGCTCGCGATGGAGAGCGATAGGAATCCGGAGATTGTCGCCACTCCGCCCCTGACAAAGAGGGATTGCCTGCCGAAGAACAGACCGAAGATGCGAAGGCCGTTATGAACTCGACCGTACACGTCGGTAGTACACGACCGTCGCGACGAATCCGACGCCCATCGAGAGGTAGCCGAGCGCCAGCACCAGCGCCCCCAGCGCGGAAAGCCGCGAGAGGGGTGCCAGCACCACCGCCAGGAGTACCAGCGCCATCGCCGGATACCCGATAAATCGGACTCCGAACGAGGGCGTGAGGATCTCTTCGCTTTCGATGCCGAGTTCCATCGCCTATGTTATTGGTTGCGTGGTATGATAAATCCACGCCCAAAAATTTCAATCACTGATAATCAACAGCACGGACCTCACATGCCACGACACTCGAACGCGACCAGATCCGGACGGGGTCGCTGTCGGGCAGACCGACGGCCGTGCCCCGGCACATACCATCGTTCCGCGCGGGTTCCGTTGGTGGTGACTCACAGTTGCCACTGGTCTCTCACGCAGACGCCGTCGCTGTCCAGCAACGGTTCCAGTGGGTCAACCGACGGTATATGTGTCTGAAGACTATAGAATTTCGTGAATGAACGACCAGTGTCCCGAACAGCCACACCGTCCCGGATAGATGACCGCTGATGGCGACCCCGCGCCTCAAGCGGGCGCGTCGGGCCGTGACGAAGGCGGACTCTCGGAGTCGTTGGCAGACCGGTACTCAGCCCTCATGAGTCAGTTCGTCCACGGCGTCGAGCTAGCCGCCGCGACTGTTTTCGCGGTCCTGTTCGCGATAGGCGTCGTCGATCTGATACTCCAGATACTGGAGGCGGTGCGGTCGGGCGGGATCACCGACCCGCTCGTCGTCATCGGGTTCATAGACACGGGACTCCTGCTGTTGATCATCGTCGAAGTGTACCAGACGGTACTCGCGTACGTCGAAGAGAACGACACCCGACGGATCGTTCAGCTCGTGATCTATACGGGTGTCATCGCGATGGTCAGGAAAGTCATCATCTTTCGTACCGGTGAGTACACCACGCTCGAGGACGCCTTGTTCGCCGCCGGTTCGTACGCGATAATCATCTTCGCGCTGGTTTCGTTGCTCTTCGCCGAGCGAGCCTACGGCGGCGAATCCGCGCTACTCTCCGACGGCTAACGCCAGGCGTCGAACCTGCCGACGATTCCGGGGCCTGTGGTGCGTGGAGCGTCGTTCACAGCGGCGTCTCCGTCCGGTCGCGCAGTCACACCACCCGAGAACTGCGAGTCGGTTCCCAGTGACGAGGTTGCCGTATTGCTGCCTTCCCGTAGACATCGGCTACTGAACATCGAGGGTGTACACAGCCTCGAGACGGCGGGGTCACGAAGCAGATTTCGAGTCCGTGACGGTAACGAGGCCTTCGATCTCGAATCGTGCGCCCCCGGTTGCCGCCTCAGTTACCTGCATCGTCCAGCCGTGAGCAGAGACGACCGCCTCGACGATCGAGAGGCCGAGTCCGATCCCGCCATCGCCCGTCGAAAAGCCCGTTTCAAACACCTGTTCGCGTTTCGGCTCGGGAATACCAGGCCCATCGTCTTCGATGTAGAAACCGTCCGTCTCGGGCAGGGCACCGACGCGGACCTGTACGTCCTCGCCGCCGTGTTCGACCGCGTTCCGGAACAGGTTCTCCTGGAGTCGTCGGACGCGGTCGGGGTCTGCCTGGAACTGCAGATCCGCCTCGGTCGCGAGTTCGGCGTCACCCGTTTCGACCGACTGCCAGGACCTCTCGGCGACCGCCGACAGGCGAACCCGCTCGGTTTCTTCGATATCGTGTCCCTGTCGGGCCATGTCGAGCACGTCGGAGATCAGGTCTTCCATCCGCTCGAGTGCAGCGGCAGCTGTCTCGATATTTTCGTTGTCGGTTTCCGAACTCGCCATCGAAAGCCGCCCTCGTGCGATATTGAGCGGATTTCGGAGGTCGTGTGAGACCACGCTCGCGAACTGGTCCAGCCGATCGACGCGGTCCAGCAGTCGGTCGCGTTGCAGTTCCTGTTCGATCATCCGGGCGATGAGCTCTGCAAACAGCGTCTCTTCGTCGGTAAACGGCTGGTCACGAGGGGCCTCGGCGACAAAACAGACTGTTCCGTACACTTCCTCGTCAATCATAACCGGCGTCCCATGATAGCAGTGGATTCCGTGGGTCTCGAAGGCGGGGTCGGTTTCCCATCCCTGATTCGGCGCGTCGTGTAACGCAATCGAATCGCCCTGTTCGACAGTCCGTCGGCAAAACGTGGTCGAAAGATCGACCCGGAGGCCAGCTGGAAACTGGCCGTCCGGTGGATCGGTACTGCTGATAGCCTTCCAGTACCCGGCCTCTCGATCGGTTTTGGTCAGATGGACGTTGTCGACATCCAGGTACTCCTCGCCTAAAGCAAGTGCACGGTCGGCCTTCTCCGAAAACGGGAGGTCTTTTGCCATCACTTCGTAGAGCTCCCGGCGCGCCTGGGCCCCAGTCAATCTGCCTCTGCCCATAGAAGTTATTGTGGACTATCGTGACAAACTGTATAAAACCCTGGTGTACCGTGTACCAGATCAGATAATTGGAAGTCGTAGAACCCGGGCAGGAGACCGACAGTCGCTGTCCATGCGGGTGGTCACTGCGGAGTGCTCGGTCGGGGATTTGAACCCGATTCCAGACCTCGCTCCGCTCGGTCTGCTGTGCTTCAAATCCCCTCCCTGCGCGTGGCTGTTTCTCGCTTCCGTTGGTCGCTCGAAAATCCATGCTCGGTCGGGGATTTGAACCCCGGTCATCGGCTCGAAAGGCCGAAATGATTGGCCGGACTACACCAACCGAGCGAACGCATCCAAATCGTGGCACTCACTGTATTTAAAATCGTCTAACTCCGGCCCCGTGTGCTGGTCGGTAGCGTACGGGCCCGCCCGCGCCGGTTACGTCCATCTGACGAACACGTTTGTGACCGTTCCGGTCCATCTGGAACGGGCTGGGTGGTATAAGCCCGATCCGTCCTCGGAGAGGAGTGATCATAACCAGTGATCCAACGACACGTTGAGTGGTGCGGCTGACCGGCGCGGCGCCCGCCGCGACTGCGATGCCGACTCTGGCGCTCGTCGGCGCTCTCCTTGCGTGGGTCCCCGTCCCGGTCTCCGTCGGTGGCCGGCTGCCCGCGCGGCGGTCCTGACTCGGCGCAGGACAGTTACCCGTCAGCGACTGCGACGCCCGTTCAGTAACAGTCGTCCCCGCCAGGGACCACTTGTAGGCGTCGCACGTCAGGAGGGCGTTCTTGTCGACGCACGCGTCGAAACGGGCGTAGTTACAGGCGTACTCTGGCGACTTGCAGTCGTCGGTGCAGCCGTGGACGCTGACAGGCTCGTGGTCGAAGGTGCGCGACCCCTGCCGCCGGGTCAGTGCGTCGCAGCGGGGGTGGGGCGGTCGATGGGCTCGGCCTCGTCGACGAACTCCTTGACGACCTTCTCCTCGGCGCGGTGGAGCGTCTCGCTGCAGGTGGATTTCGCGATGCCCGCCGCGTCGGCGAGTTCGGTCAGCGTCGACTCGCGGGGCGTGTCGTAGTAGCCGTTTGCGACCGCGGTCTGGACGAGTTCGAGCTGTTTGGGCGTGAGCAACTGCTCGGTCTCCATCTCCTGGCGGACGGCGAGCACGTCGAAGTCGATGCCGAACTGCCGCAACTGGTCGCCCAGCGCCGAGAGCCGGTCACGTGGAGCGGTCACCTCCCACTCGGCTCGCCCGTTCCGGACGATGAACGGCAGGTCGAGCGGCGTTCCTGCGTTCTGCACGGGCAACAGCAACATCGGTTCCGACGTCTCGAACTGGACGAGCGCGGTGTCCACGCCGCGCTGGAGGACATCGGCGCTCGTGACCTCCTCGTAGGCGACCATCTCGGTGACCACATCCTCGACTCCCTCGGCGGTGACCTCCGTCAGCGCGACGGCGCCGTCGGCCTGCGAGAAGACGGTCAGGATCTCGAAGTCCGCGTCGGGGTGTGCCCGCGACAGTTCGCCCATCCACACGGCGTCCGGAATCGTGATCTCCAGGTCGGCCCTCGGCATGTGCGATCCTTTTCGGAGCCGAAGGCTATCAGTGTTCCCGAACATGTTCGCCTTGGCCGCACAGGTTCGGGAGGTCGGTGGGGTGTCGGCGACGAGCGGGCGAGAACCGGAAGGGTTCGCGGGCTCCACCAGCGGTAAGCCGGGTGGCTGCACAGTCGAGGTATGCGACTCGGCGGTCCACCGATGGACGACTACGACGGGCCCGAGGAGTGGATAGCGGCACTGGAACGGCGCGGGTACGCGGCGACGTCGTCGCCGGTCGGCCCCGACGCGGACGACGAGACCGTTCGGGCCTACCGTGAGGCGGCCGAGGCGGCCGACATCACCATCGCGGAGGTCGGCGCCTGGGGATACAACCCGCTCAGTACCGACGAGGCGACGCGGCGCGAGGCCGTCGCGGCCTGCAAACGCCACCTCCGACTGGCCGACGACATCGGCGCCCGCTGCTGCGTGAACATCGCCGGCTCCCGCGGCGACCTGTGGGACGGCCCCCATCCCGACAACTTCGCCGCGGAGACGGTCGACCTGGTCGTCGAAACTGTCCAGGAGATCGTCGACGACATCGAACCCGAGACGGCGACGTACTCGCTGGAGCCGATGCCCTGGGTCGTCCCCGACGGTCCCGAGAGCTACCGCGAACTCATCGAGCGCGTCGACCGCGAGGCCTTCAGCGTCCACTTCGACCCCGTGAACATGGTCTCCTCGCCGCGCCGGTACGCCGACACCGCGGGCTTCGTCCGCGAGTTCGTCGAGGAACTCGGCGAGGAGATCCGCTGTGTCCACTGCAAGGACATCGCGCTCCGTGACGACCTTACTGTACACCTCGACGAGGTGATCCCCGGCGAGGGGAATCTCGACTATCACGCCTTCCTGACCGCGCTCGACGACCTGGACCGGGACATTCCCCTGCTCGTCGAACACCTCGACACCGCCGCGGAGTACGAACAGGCCGCGGACCACATCCGCGATGTAGCCGACGAGGCCGGCGTGGACCTGCGGCCGTAGGGGAATTTCTCACGACCGGTTCGCCACGGCTACCGCGTCATCGTCGCCCACTGCTCGCGCGGAATGTCGTGTTCGAGTTTGTCACCAGTCGCTAACCGTTCGATATCGTCGACCACTGTCTCGGTCAGCGGTGGCCGGATCTGCGACCCGCCGACGTGGGGGGTTAAAAGGACGTTCTCCATCTTCCGGAGTTCGTGGTCGGCGGGGAGCGGCTCCTCGTGATACACATCGAAGATACCCGAGAGACGGCCTGAACGTAGTTCGGCCAGCAGTGCCTCCTCGACCACGATCTCGGCGCGAGCGGTGTTGACGAAGACAGCGCCGTCGGGAATCTGGGCGAGTTCGTCGGCGCCGAGCATCCCGACCGTCTCCGGTGTGCGCGCTGCGTGGACCGAGACGATCTCCGAGTCGAGCACCGCGTCGAGGTCGGTCAGTTCGGCGAACGGATACTCGGCGAGCGATTCGGGGTCGATGTAGGGGTCGTAGACCGCCACGTCGACGCCGAACGGGCGGAAGTGGTCGAGGAGTTTCCGACCGATGGTGCCCAGCCCGACGAGGCCGACCGATTTGCCGTGGAGCGTCCGCACCTCGGTCTCCCCGCTGGCCCACTCGCCGCGATCCATCGTGGCGTCGAACGTCGGGATCGCGCGCAAATGGCCGAGCAGGGCGGCCAGCGCGTGCTCGGCGGTGTGGTCGGCCATCACGTCGTTGGCGCTCACGACCTGGATTCCGGCGTCGTAGACCGCTTCGGACGCGATCTTCGCGACGCTGCCGCCGGTGTGGGCGACCAGGTCGAGGTCCGAGCCCGCATCGACCACTTCGGCGGTGACCTGCGGCGTGCCCCACCCCGTGACGAGCACGTCGACACCGTCGACCCGCTCGGCGAGTTCCGAATCTGTAAGGTCTCGGTCCAGGTCGTTGTACGTGACGGACCCGAGGTCGGCGAGACGGTCACGAAGGCGCGGCGGGAAGAAGTCGGCCCGCAGGTCGGTGTCGGGCATCGTCACCAGAAGTTGCATACCGCCCGATTCGAACCCGGCGGCATAAATCGCGTGTGGTCGCGGAAGCGACCGGCGGTGTGGTCATTTCTTCAGACGACAACGAGGAAGTGGCCGAGGGGATGCACTTGGTGACCCCCGGGACGGCCGTGCGGACGCGGTGGGGGCGTCAGGTTTCGCTGTCCGGTCAGTCACCAGGGGGCGACCGCGGTGACGCCGTTTTCGGTCGAGAGGTAGAGTCGGTCGCCGGCGACGCTCGGCCGCCCGATCTGACTTCCGAACGTCTCCGAGACAGTCATATGGCCGGCGTCGTCGTACCCGACGAGCCGGCGTCCCCCGACGCTGACGAACTGGACCGTACTGTCGGGTACGTCGTCGTCGGGAGCGCCCAGTGGGCGAACCCATCCGCCACCAGCCGCGGCGCTCCACAGTTCGCTGCCGTCCGCGATGTCGAAGGCGCGAAGTCGCTCGCCACCGGTGTAAACCCTCCCATCGCTGGCGCCGAAGCGCGAGTTCTCGTGCACGCTGCGGTCCCAGACCGTCTCGCCGGTCGCCGGATCGAGCGCCCGGAGGTCGGTGCCGCCACCGGCGATGAGCGGCCCCTCGTCGAGTCTGTCGATCCAGCCACGGTGACTGTGTGACCACCGTTCGGTGCCGTTCTCGATCGCGTGGACGGTGTCGTAGGTCCCGACGAAGACGGTTCCATCGTCGATGACGGACGTGAACACCGTCTCGTCTTCGAGGCCGTACTCCCAGCGGACGCTCCCGTCAGCGGGATCGAGTGCGAGCACGCACTCGTCAGCGACGTAGACCGCGTCTCTGACGGCGAGAGGGTGGGGGTTCGCGTACTCGCCATCCATCGCCGTTCGCCATTGGACGCTCCCGTCGGTCGGATCCACCGCGCGCACGACGCCGTCGTCGCTCGCGACGAACAGCGTCCCGTCGTCGAGGATCGGGCGGTCGTAGACGCTCCCCGTCGACAGTGTCCAGCGCTCGCTCCCGTCCCGGTCGATGGCGTACAGTTCGCCGTTGCCGCTTCCGACCGCGTCGTCGCCCTTCCCGAAGTACAGCGCGTCCTCGACTATCAGTTTGGTGTATGAGCTAAACCCCCCCGTCTCGCCGTAGCTCCACTGCATCTCGCCCGTCTCACTTTCCAGCGCGAACACGCCGCCCTCGGCCGGACCCTCGAAGTCGCGGCTCCGACCGAACACCGATCCGCCGTCGACAGCTTCGACGGTTCCGGTGACGGTCGACTGCCATTATGGGTCCACCGTGGGGGCAGGTGTCGCTGTCCCGTCCCCATGGGGATCTGCGGTCCCGCTGTCCGGTGGCGTCCCCGTCGACGGCGCCGTTCCCGGTGGCGTCTCCGTCGGCGACGGGGTTCCCGTCGGCGTTGTAGTCGCCTCGGGCCGACCGGTGTCGGTCCCGCCGGCCGAATCATCGGCGAGGCACCCGCTCAGTGACACCAGTCCCACCGTCACGCTTCCGACGCTCACGAGGAACGAACGCCTGTCCATGCGGGCACACGACACCTTGACGTGATAAGTCTTCTAGATTTAATTGTCAGTATAGCATCTCTCGGTGTTCGCCGGAGGTCGCCGGCGAGACCCGCTGCTCACTGGCCAATTCTCTCGGCGATCTCCGATAGCGGCCCCGGCGCGCTCTCGTCGCACTGCAGAACCGACGCCCCGTCGGCCGCGCGAACGACCGGCGTGCCGTCCTCGACTGCTATCTCCGGTGGGGCCGTCCAGCGAGCGTCCCCGTCGGGCGACGCCGCGGTGACGCCGGTCGCGAGCCAGTGCGTACCGGGGTCGTGTTCGCCCAGCAGCGTCGGCACGACCGTTTGCGGCGCGACGAGATTGGTGTTCGGGTCCTGGTCGACGGCCGCGCCGCCGCGGACAGTCCCGTCGGCCCCGACGCCGCGCTCGTCAGCGAACAGATCCACGACGCCGCCGGTCCCCTCCGGATAGCGGACGACGGCCTCGCCCGCGCGCTCGATCCGCTCGCCGACGTCCGGGTCGCCGTCACCGGCGCGACTGATCGCGAACCCGCCTTCGCCGCTGTGGAGCGGCCTGCCTGTTTCGATTCGGTGGACCCGCACGTGCCACGGCGAGGCCGGCGCGACCCACGTGTCGACAGTCACATCGTCCCACGGCGTCCACCGCGAGTAGAGGACGGGACCCTCGCCGGTCTGGTCGACTACGGCGTCGTCGATCTCCAGGCGGATCCGGTAGTGTTCGCCCGCCTCGCTCAGGGCGAGCGCGCCGTCGTGACCCGCGCCCGCGAGCCCCGTCGCCCGACTGCGCACGCTGAAGCCGAACTCGGTGGAGTAGGCCGACTTGGTGTACTTCTCGCCGTACTGGCTGTTCTGGCCGGTCGTGAGCGCGTAGTGGTGGTCGGCGGTTTCGTCTCGACAGAGTACCATCTTCGGCTGTTCCTGCACGACTCGTCCCGAGGTGGCGGGCGTCTCTGCGAGCGGCGCTTCCTCGGCCTGCCAGAACGGATGGTCCTCAGGGAGCGCAAGCGGGAGGAACGCCTTCATCGCCCAGTAGGGCGAACTCGCGGAGTTGTACGGCTCGCTCATCTTGAGCGAGGGGTAGCCGTAGCCCACCGAGAGGACGCCGTCGCCGGTAAATATCGGCTGCTCGGCCCACTGCCGCACGTTACGCGCCCAGAGTCCTCTGATCTGCCCCCACGGGAGCGCCTCGACGTCCGCGAACGCGAGGCCGCCCCAGAACGACGCCTGCGCGAACCGGTAGGTCAGGCTCCGCCCGTAGGGCAGGCCCGCGCCGTCCGCGCGGAACCAGTGGGCGAACTCGGTGGCGAAGTCGGCCGCGCGCTCGCGGAAGCGGGCCGACCGCTCGGCGTCGTCGTCGCCGACGATTTCGGCGTAGAGCAGGCCGTAGAGGTGCATCGCCCACGGGATGTAGTATCCACAGGGCTTCTCGTCGGCAGGCCCATCGCTGTACCACCCCTCCGACAGATAAAAGGACTCCAGCCGGTCGAGAGTCTCTTGCGTGGCCTCCCAGTCGTGTTCCGCACCCACTTCGCGGAGGCCGAGATTTACGAGTACGCGAAAGAACTTCCAGTTGCAGTCGTAGAGCCCGGCGTCGTGGATCTGGGAGAGGTAGTCGACGACTCGTTCGCGCTCGTCGCCGGAGAGCGGGTCCCACAGCTCCTCGGGCGCAAGGGCGAGACCGAGGCCGACGGCAGCCAGTTCGACGTGGATCTGCGAGAAGTCGCCGGCGGGCCCCCAGTACTCCTCGTGGTCCGGGTCGGTGCCGTTGACGAGTCCCTCGCGGTAGCGGTCCCAGCCGTCGAACTCGCCGCCGCCAGCGGCCAGCGGGACCAGCCCCCACAGCGGCCGAGCGAACCCCTCGACAGCAGCTGCGACCGCGGGGAAGTGTGCCTGCGTCTCGCCGGGCGTCAAGCGGGCACCGCCCGGGCTCCGATACCGTTCGAGCGGGTCGACGAGGTCTCGCGCGGCGGCCTGGAAATCGTTCCGGCTTTGCAGTGGGTTGTCAGCGAGGGGATTCATGCCACGCACCTCCCGCGCCGCGGTGATAAATGGTGGCGAAACCCTCGATCCGCTCCGGGAAATCGCCTCACGCGGACGTAGGGTCGAGCAACTCGATGGGGTGTGCCGGACTCCGCGAGAGGAGCGCGTCGATCTGTTCCAGACAGGAGGTGCCGCTGGCGACCGGGACCCTGTCCCGGTTCTCGTCGGCATCGAGTTGCTCTCGCAGTTGCGCGCCGGCGTCCATACTCACGTCGTAGTAGTCGGCTTTGTAGCCGAAACTGCCGGCCATGCCGCAACACTCCACGTCGGTGGTCGTCACGTCGTAGCCCAGTCGTTCGAGGACGGCGACGGTGTGTCCGTCGAGGCCGAGCGTTCGCTGCTGGCAGTGGCTGTGGTACACGACGCCGGGGTCGGCCGCGGCGTCGCGACGATCGTCAGCCCCGACGAGCGCTGTCTGGTCCGCATCCGTCTGTTCGAGCAGACCGTAGACGTACTCCAGGGCCTCGTACGAGCATTCGGCGACCGTCTCGAGCGCGTCGCGGTCCCCCTCACCGAGGAGTTTCTCGTACTCCCGGTCGATCATCGCGAGGTCACTCGGCTCTATTACGACCACGTCGTGACCGCTGGCGACGTAGGGTTCGAGGTCGGCGACCACGTCTTCGGCGTGGTCGGTCGCCGTCGCGACCATCCCCTGCGAGAACGGCGCTCGACCGCTCGCGCGAACGTCTGGGACGACGACGTCACAGCCCAGCGCCTCCAGGACGCGGACCGTGGCTTTCCCCCGCCCGACCTGGACGTGGTTCGTGTAGAGGTCGGGGTAGACGACGACTCTGCGGCTGTCTGTGTCCGTCGACCCCGTCGCGGTGACGCCATCGGCCACCCCGCGGCCGGCGGCCCACTCGCGGAACGTCTCGCGGCGGAACTGCGGGAGTTCGCGACGACGGTCGACCCCCAGGACTCGCTCCATGAGCCACCGGTTCGGCCCCAGGTCGGCGAGCCAGTTCGAAACCGGCGCCGTGGCGCTGCCGAGTTTCGCCACCGTCTCGAAGTTGCCGAAAAACCGCTTGTCCAGAGACGGCCGACCGTCGCCCCCCTCGGTCGTCGCCGGGCTATTGTCGGTCTGGGATCCCTCCGCGTCGGGCGTCAGCCCGTCGACGAGTGGGTCGAACCGCTCCGGGTCGGCCCCGCGGTTGATCCGGTCGCGAACGACGGTGTTGATCCACGGGATGTCGATTTTCACTGGACAGGCGGGCGCACAGCGGGTACAGCCGGTACAGAAGTCGTTGAACTCGGCGGCCGAGTCGAGTCCCTCGACGCCGGCCTCCCAGCCGGTGCCGATACCGCCCGAATACGTCTCACCGCCGAAGGCGTGGCCGCCGACGCTCTGGAAGTTCACACAGGAGTTCGAGCAAGCGCCACAGCGAATGCAGTACAGCGTCTCGCGCAACTGGTCGTCGTCGCGCATCGCCAGTCGCCCGTTATCGATCAGGACGAGGTGAAAGTCGCGGTCGTTTCCGTGTTCCGAGAGCGGCGTCTCGTCGTCGCCGAAGTCGACGACCGGCGAGTCCACCGGTGGCGTGAGCAGGGAGACGTACGACGTGATGTCCTGGCCGGTCCCCGACCGACCGATGAGTTCGACGAACGCCGAGAGGTCCGCGACGCTCGGGACGACCTTTTCGACGCCCGCAACGGCGATGTGGGTGTCCGTCGCCGCGACAGTCTTGCGGGCGTTACCCTCGCTCGTCACCAGCGCCATCGTCCCGGAGTCGGCGGCGACGAAGTTCGCGCCGGTCATCCCGACCTCGGCCGACTCGACGAGGTCACCCAGTTGGTCGCGGGCGAATTCCGTGAGTTCCTCGGCTGTCTCCAGTGGCGGCTCCGGGCCGAAGCGGTCGTTTAACAGGTCGGCGATCCCCTCGCGCGATTTGTGGATCGCGGGGCCGACGATGTGCGAGGGGGCTTCGTCGGCCAGCTGGATCACCCACTCGCCGAGGTCGGTCTCGACGACGTCGACGCCGTCGGCTTCGAGCGCCTCGTTGACTTCGATCTCCTCGGTGGTCATCGACTTGCTCTTGACAACCCGCTCGGCCTCGCGGTCGGCGACTACTTCGCGGACGTACTCGTTGGCGTCGGCGGCGTCGTCGGCGACGTAGAGTGTTCCGCCGTTTTCCGCGACCGACTCGCGGAGTTCGTCGATCAGGTCCGGCAGGCGCTCGATGGCGTCTTCCTTGATCGCGCGGGCCTCCTCTTTGAGCGCCTCGTAGTCGTCCAGCCTCGCGACTGACTCGTATCGGCCCTGGTTGAACCCCTGGGTGTTCTCGCGGATGGTGGGGCCTTCAGTGCGGATGAGCCGTTCGTACTCGTCGCGTTTCGCCATCAGTTACTCCTCCAGGACGACCGCAGTCACGCGTTTCGGCCCGTGCGCTCCAATGACCAGGTCGCCCATGTCCGCCGTCGCACTCGGGCCAGTCGCGAGGATCCGGCTGGCGCGCGGATCCTCTCCATCGATCGCCTCCTGCAGGTCGTCGTCGAACCGCTCGAAGGCGGTCTCCATGTCAGAGACGACATCAGACGCGCGCACGACGGCGACGTGGTGGTCGACGAAGAGACTCACCAGTTCTGTGCCCCGGTCGTCGTCCGGCAGAACGAGCGTCCCGTAGTCCGCCACGCACAGCGACGCACGCGTAACGCCGGTCGATGCGGCTTTCAGCGCCGCAGGCGTCGGGTCGACCGCGACGGGTGTCTCCGCCAGCGAGACGCCGACGGTGTCCGCGAGTTCGACGCCGACTGCCGAGTCGTCGACTACTGCCGCTATCGTGTCGGTGAACTCGTCGGGGGCGATCCGATGTGTCTCGACGCGCACCTCGTCGAGTTTCGCCACCGCTGTGTCCGTACTCATTGGGCACACTCCGAGCGCCTCCCTGTTGGGTGTTGTGGCACCTGAACCATGCGAGACGAGCGGAGAGTGATGCGTTCGTGACATTGGCGACCAGGCTGCGACCGCGTCACGACCGCACCGGCTGTCGGACCGTCACGGCCTCATAGCCGCTCCATCGCCGACGGGCCTCAAACGGAATCGGCGGGGCCGGTCACGCGTCAGTTCAGGCGCGTTCGAGCGTGACGCGGAAATCCGCACCACCCGCCGCGCTCTCGCGGACCTCGACGGTGCCGCCGTAGGACTCGGTGAGCGCGCGGACGAACCCCAGTCCGAACCCGGTGCCGTCGCTATCCGGGCCTTTCGCACCCATCTCGAAGAGTTCGTCGCGTATTTCGACGGGGATACCCGCCCCGTCGTCGGCGAATCCGACCACGACGGTATCAGCGGCAGACTCCTCGACATAACACTCAAGCACCACTTCACCATCGTTGTGGACGGCGGCGTTCGAGAGGAGGTTCGTGAACACCGAATCGAGGAGGTCGCCGGCGAAGACGCGGTAGTCGAACGCGTCGCGGTCGAACTCCACGGTGAGCGACTCGTACTGATCGGTGACATCGCGGACGGTGTCGGCGAGCAGCGGCGCGAGTTCCCGAGCCTCCGGTTCCCGCTGGGATTCGAGCGTGGAGACGAGGTCGCCGACCCGTTCGATGAGGTCGGCGGAGTTGTGCGCCGCCCGCGATATCTTGCCGACGTACTCGGCCTGCGGGTCCTCGTCGACCTGCTCCTCGACGGCCTCGGCGAAGCCGGCGATGACCTGGAGGTCGTTGCCGATGTCGTGACGCAAGAGCCGGTCGTACATCTCGACCATCTCCTTTTGCGTTTCGAGGTTCTGTCTGGCGCGTTCGAGGCGTTCGCGCGACCGGATGTTGCTGATCGCCGTCGCGGCGTGGGAAGCCAGGATCTCCATCGGGCGGATGTACTCCTCGTCGAACTCCTCGACGCTAGCCGAGCGCACGACGATAACGGCGATGGGTTGGTCGACGATGACTGCCGGGACCGCGACCGCAGCCGTGACGCTCGAGTCGCCGTCGATGCGGGCCCGTTCGCCCGTCTCGGTGAGTGTCTCGCCCGCCGCTGCCGCCTGCTCGGCGAGGTCCGTCGGCTGGTCCCCGTCCGAGAGCTGTGGGTTCGTACTCCCGACGACGCGGCAGTCCCCGCCAGGGACCTCGACGACAGTCACGTCGTTGAAATCGAACAGGAGCGTGATCGCCTCCAGCGTCAGTGAGACCACCTCGTCGACGGACGCACACTGGTTCAGCGCCTGTCCGTACTTGTTGAGGTCGGCCACCTGCCGTGCGAAGTCCTGTCGTTCCTCGAAACTCATCCAAGCCCCTGGTAGTTGATTACTTACCCTGGGGAGTATCGAATAAAAACGGTTTCCCCGCCGTTATCGTTCGTGAGAGACAGAGCGCAAGGGGGTTACACCGGCCATCGTCGCCCGGAGCGCTCCTGGGGTCGGATACCAGTGAGTATCAGTCGATACGGTATCGAAGGAGCGCGGCGATCCCGCCGAGGTTCCGGAGCTGCTGTCCGGGGTCGAACTCGCCGGAGAAGACGGTGACCTCGCCGCCTTTCTGCTCGGCCGTCTCGATGACGCGGTCGACATCGATGTCCCACTCGCCCTCGTCGCCTCGTTCCGCTCGCAAGCGCTCGTCGAGCACGAGCAGCGTCTCGATGGCGCCGAAGTCGGCCGCTTCGGCGACGCCGTCGGGGCCGTACGCGACTTCGGCGCCCGTGGCGAGGCGTTCCATCAGTTCGTCGATCAGTTCGGCCTCGCGCGCGATGCGGGTCTCGGTCTGGATCTCGTCGACCGCGCCCCGTTTGAGCACTTCGTGGACGCCGCGGTCCCCGACGCCCGCGGTGTCGACCGTCGTGATCTTCGCCGCGAGGTCGGGATACTCGTCTTCGGTGAAATTGAGCGCTTCGCGCTTGGTGAACCCGGGCCCGGCGAGGATGACGGCCTCGGCGTCCATCCGCGCGAGTGCCGCGGCGAGTTCGCCGAACAGTTCCGAGCGCGGGCGGGCGTCCTCGTCTTTGCCCGACGACCCGGAGATGCTCGCGCGTTCCTCGGTGCCGTACTGCGCGACGGTGTGGATATACGCTTGCCCCTCTTCGATGGTCGCCACGGCCACGTCGGGGTTCTCCGTGGCTTCGACGGCCTCCTCCAGGCGGTCGTTCTGGTCGGGCTTCCACACCTTCTCGATCTCGATCTCGGTGCGTTCCTCGACGTTGAGGGTGTGGTGGAAGCCGAGCTGGTCCTCGCGCGAGCAGTCGGAGATGACGCCCGCGACCCGGAGTCTGTTGGCGAACTTGGCGAACTCGACTTCCTCGACCTCGATCTCGACCCACATGTGTTCGCGCTCGCCACCGGAGTCGCGCAGGTCGTCGTCGTTGCGCTGGATCCGGCGTGTGGTGTCGCCCGCGACGAGGTCGCCCGGTTCGACGACGTAGGTGAGGTGCCACAGGTCGTCTAAGCTCTCGGGGACGACGGTCACGCGCTCGCGCCCCTCCGTCGTCGCGTACCGGTCGGTGACCTGCATGGGAGTCGCTTCGAAACCCGACGCAAAGACCCCTGCGACACGCACCGGCGAGCAGGAGAACCGAGTGTCGGCGTCGAACCGGTAGCGCTCGACCGAGTGAGCGCCGTCGGATACAGCGTGAACGTCCGCACAGGGGGTTGATTTCAGCGCCACAGCACTGAAATCCCTGCTCGGTGTTCGTGCATACCGACCGCTGAGTTTTCCATCAAACACTGCTCATTTTCACGCCAGAGGGAAGCGAATCGGCGGTTTCAACAATGACCACCAGAGTTATAATGATAGATAAAACCGATTTTGCTGTCCAACAGTGGTGATAGCGATGCAACTATCACTGACCTGGTGTACAGCTATTCGCTCACTCCCACCCTCAGGAGGTGAACAATCATGAAACCCGTCCCGCTAAACGACCTCCCGACTCACTCGTCATGGGCAACCTACCTGCTCGGTGCACTCGATGAACCACCACGCGACCCGGACCTGTTCACCGGGACCGAGACGTACGAGAACATCTACGCACATCTCCTCGAATCCTATCGGGAGAACTCTCCTTCGTACGAGGAGTTCGTTCGTCAAACCCGCGGGAGCGGGCAGGACGAACAGGAGCTCATGTCCATTGAGGAGGAATTATTCCTCGTCGACACCGACGAAATCGTTGAGCGCGACAGAACCGTTGTCAGGGACGCACTTGATCCAGTTTTGGATGGCGGGGAGACGGTGCTTGACCTAGGCTGTGGCTGGGGTTGGACGCTCGGTGCGATTGCGGATGCATTCCCGAACGTGCAGGTTCTTGGCGGTGAATACAGCGAGGCAGGCGTCGAGTTGGCCCGCGAACTGCACGCAGACTACGACCGCATCTCCGTCGCGCAATTCGACTTCTATGGCGATTGGGACCTGCTTGATACGATTCCCGATGACGAGGATACAGTGGTGTTCACGAAGGGTGCGTTCGTGACGCTGCCAGAGGCAGGGCGAACCGTCGAACAGTTCGAGAAGTTCGTGGAGGCCGGTGACCTGCAGGCGGGCACTCACCTCGAACAGGTTGGACCACATCCTGAGACCATATTAGGGATCCTTCGGAAGCAGTATGCCCAAGAACGAGGCTACAGTATGGACTTGCTCGACCAGCTTGGGGAAGCGTCTTCACTCACTATCACGGGCACAACATACGATGTGCTAGGCGACAATCCACTGCATCCTCTGACTGAAATTCAGTGGAAGTCTACCTGATGCTGCACCGGCCTACGTGGTTACAGTGATCATAGTCGGGGTCTGATTTAATGATGGAGTCGGAATGATTTCCTTCACAAAATGACTGACGACCACTCGACTACCGATATCTTTTCTCCTGTCTAAAGAACCCCTGCGCCCTGTATTCAGCACGCCGTTTCTGACAATGGCTGAAGGTATTGATAATCAGGACGCTACCTGCATCTTCTACATCTCGCAAGCCACTCCTACACAGAAACCGACAGATGTTCACCCGTGCTGTTCCCTCGCTCCTCTATATCTATAACTCCAGATATATTGTTGTATAATAATATATAAATAAATTATTATTTAGATGGATCCGCAGATTGGGGCACGAAGCCCACTCCGTCACTATTTGTGGACCCGCATCCGGACGTCCTCCGCGGGCTGCAACGTCAGTTCCATGTTTATCTCGGGCTGTGGCGAACTCAACAGTTCGAAGTCGACACGTCGGGCAATAATCGGGATGATATGTTTCAGTTCCATCATCGCAAAGTGCATCCCGATACACTGGTGGGGACCACCACCAAACGGGAAGTACGCGAAGTCCGGCCGCTCGTCGCTCCGCGTCGCAGTAAAGCGCTCAGGGCGGAATTTGTCGGGAGCGTCAAACCATCTGTCATCGGCATGGACGGTGAACTGCGGAAGGAGGATCTTCGTCCCTTCAGGGATGTGATAGCCACCGAGTTCTGCATCCTCGATGGCTTCGCGGAACAGCATTCCTGCGGGCGGATACAGCCGCATCGCCTCTTTGGCTACGTGCTCCGTGACGGAGAGATCAGAGAGATCCTCGGCCGTCGGTGGACCGTCCAGCACGGTCGTAACCTCTGTCTCCAGTCGGCTGCGCTCCTCCGGGTGAGTCGCCAGTAGTAGCCACGTGAAGGTTAGCGCCATCGCGGTCGTTTCGTGACCGGCGATGAGGAACGTGATGAGATGGTCGTGGATTTCCTCGTCGCTCATAGAGTACTCGTGGTCGTCCTCCTTTTCGAGCATCATCGTCAGGAGGTCGTCGTACTGACCTGGATTCGCCCGTCGCTCGCTGATGAGTGCCTCAACGGTTGCATCGAAGGCATCCATCGCCTGTTTGTAGCGGCGGTTCCTGTGTGTCGGCACCCACGACGGCAGAAGCATTTCGACGGCCCCGGCGCCGCTCATGTCGGCCATCGCCTGGAGTTCCTCGGCGGCATCGGTGATCGACTCCCGGCGCTCTCCGAGATCGAAATCAAATAGTGAGTTCGTCAGAATCGAGAGCGTCAGGCGGGAGAACTCCTTGTTGACGGCGATTTCCTCGCCGTCGTCCCACTCCTCGACCAGTCGTTCTGTGGCGTCGACCATTGCCGAACTGAACCCTTCCAACCGGTTCAGGCCGAACATCGGCTGGAGGAAATGTCGCTGCCGCTTCCACTCCTCGCCCCGGGTGAAGGTGAGCCCTCTCGGTGCGATCTCGTAATCGAAAAGTTCTTTCAGTTCGTCGAAGTTCCATCGCTCGTAGGTGCTCTGTTCCAGCAACACGTCACCGACGTACTCGGGATGGAAAACAGCGACAGCATCGATACGCGGGAACTCACAGTGGACGACATCGCCGTACGTCGCGAGTTCGTCGAAAAATCCCGTGGGCTGCTTGATATACTGATGCGTATTTCCCAACACCGGGAGGCCATCGGGACCCGGTGGGAGCTCTCCATCGTCACTCTCTGAAGATGGACCCATGTTACCACCACCCACGTGTTTGTGGATATACAGTATTAGAGATTTTCACTCTCGCTCAGAGGTGCGCGATCGTCGGGAGCGCTTTCGCGTTATTTCGAGGGCCGTTCTGAGTGCTTCCGCACCAGAACAGCGAGGGACACGTTGGCGGAGGTGAAACACTCTCACGAAGGGCCTGAGCCTGAATTTGGGGACCGCTTCCTCGATCGAGTGGCAGGATCCGCTGTCCGTACCCTCCGTATCTCACAGGTCGGTACCGCTTCGTACCCGATAACTTTCCGACCGAGGGGGTCCCTCGCTCGTCTGTACACAGCGATTCACAGAGCCGGTAGTCAGCGACTCCACGACAGTCCGCGTTGCTGGGACGTTCGTTCGAGTGCGGACTTCACGCCGTCTCCGGCGAGGCAGAACCCGAAACTGTTGAGTTCACACACGATACGAAAACCGACTACTCGGCGTCGACGCGGCCGTGAATGGGCGACTTGCGTTCACGAAGATGAGTCGGTTCCCGGCCGTTGTGGACCGCGAGCGCCTCGCCGACGATGCTCATGGCGATCTGATACGGCGCACCCCCGCCGATGTCGATGCCGATGGGCGCGTAGAGCCTGTCCAGATCGTCGTCGCTCAGCCCGCGCGACTCCGCCAGTTCGCCGCGCAGGCGCTCGAACCTGGACTCCGGCCCCATCAGACCGATGTACTCGACCGGCGTCTCCAGCAGCGCCTCCGCGGCCATGTGGTCGTCGACGAAGTTGTGGCTCATCACGACCGCGTAGGAGTCGCTGTCGAAGTCGAGTTCGTCCGCGACCCGCGGCGCCGACGCCGAGACGACGCGGTCGGCGTGGGGGAAGCTCTCGGACTCGGCCCGGCCGCCGCGGAACGCGACCACAGTGACCCGGAAGTCCGCCTTCGCCGCGAGTTCGCTCACCGGTTTGGCGTCGTTGCCGCTCCCCAGAATGTAGAGGTCCGGCGGCGCGAGTACCGAGTCGACGAACACGCGAACAGCGTCGCCCGCCTCCCCGTCACCTACCGCGGCGGCGTCCGCAGCGGGCACCTCGATGGACATAGTCTCTGAGCGGCCGCGCTCGTACATCTCGCTGGCTGTCTCGGCCACCGCGTCGACCAGCCAGTCCGGGAGGTCGTCGCCCGACAGCGCCGAGAGGTCGCCGTCGGGCGCGTAGGCGCGGTCCCCCACCGAGAGGTCGGTCCCGCCGGGGTCGGTAACAGAGAGTGCGAGGCCGTCCTCGCCGGCGGCGTAGCGGTCGCTGAGCGCGGCGAAGCGGTCGTCCAGCGGTTCCAGGAGGAGGTCGATCACGCCGTTGCAACCGAGACCGAGGCCCCACTCCTCGTCGTCCGTGAGGTCGAACCGCTCGACGCGTGACTCGCCCGTCTCCAGCACGTCCTGTGCCATGCGGACGACTTCGTCTTCGAGACAGCCGGCGGTGATGCTGCCCATCCCGGACTCGTCGTCGACGAGCATCTTGGCGCCCGGGCGCCGGTAGGCACTGCCCTCGACGGCGGTGATCGTCGCGACGACGGCCGGACGACCCTCGGTGAGCGCCTCGCTGATGGTACCCATCACGGCGGTTTCGGGGACGCTCCATTCGTCGTCGGTCGGGGATGGCTGTCGCGTCATGTGCGTGAGGTGGTGGTGTCCGCGGTCGTACTCGAAGTCGATTCGGGGTGTTCGGCGCCGGTCCGGCGCGAGTCGTACCGGTAGCCCAGTCGCGTGCGGTCGTTGCGCTCCAGTTGCCGCGCGAGTTCTGTCACGTCGTCCGGACCGGCGAAAGCGAACAGGCCGTCGACGGCCGGGAGCGCGGCGGCCATCCCGCGTGCCGTCGGCTCGTAGACCGGGCTCGTCGCGAGCGGGTTGAGCCAGAGGAAGCGGCGAGCACGCCGGCCGACCCACGCGGCGCTCGTCTCCAAGTCGTCCACATCGCCCCGTTCGAGACCGTCACTGACGACGGTCACGACCGTTCGGCGGTCGACGGCCTCGGGCGTCTCGCGGCGGAGCGTCGCGAGCGCGTGGCCGATCCGGGTGCCGCCACCCCAGCTCGCTTCGGCCTGAGCGAGCGCGTCGGTCACGTCGCCCACCGACCGCTCGTCGAAGGCGTCGGTCACCTCGCGCACGTCGGTGTCGAAGAAGAACACGCGTGTGGAGCGCCACGATTCGACGAGCAGGCGGAGCCACTCCAGCAGGAACTCGCGGTCCACGCTGTCGAGCACCGACTGGCTCACGTCCACGAGGACGACCCCGCGAACGTCGGTCTCGCTCCGCTCGGACTCGGGCAGTGAAGGAACGACACCACCGGTCTGGAAGCTCGACCGAAGCGCCCGCCGCGCGTCGACGAACCGGCCGCTCTCGGCTCGCTCGCGGCGCCGCCCCGGCAGTGTTCCGAGCGCGCTGGTCAGTCGAGCGACCGGTCCGGCAAGCTCGTAGCGGTCGAGCGGGACCGACCGCGAGACGGTTTCGGACCCGCCTGCAGGACTGTACCGCGCCCGCTCGACGGTGGTGCCGTCGCCGGTCACTCCCTCGTCGGTCGCGCTCGCGAACCCCGCCGGACGGGAGTGCGCGCCGTCGGGGTCGTCTCCGTCGCTCATGTCGTCTCCGCGCTCGTCGCCCCGTCCATCCTCGTCCGGGGCTACGCTGTCCGCGCCCGCCGGCAGTCCCGCACCGGGCGGGTCCGCCGCGTCGGCCAGGTCCTCGAGCACGTCCGGCGGCTCGCGGCCGGCACTCCGGAGTTCGCGCCAGAACTGCTCGAACAGGTCGTCGAACGTCGCGATATCCTCGCGACGAGACAGAAGCGTCGCACGCATCGCTGCTCTGACGGCTGATCTGTCCGTCCTGCCGACCACCGAGAGCGCCCGGGTCGCCTCGACGGCCGCGTTTGCGGGAACCTGGACCCCCGCCACGCGAAGCGACCGGGCGAAACCGACGACTGCATCCAGCGTCTCGTCGCGCGTCGCGACGAAGTCTGCCGGGTCGGGCGTGCCGTCCGCGACCCGCCGGTCGTTCTCAGGGCCGGTCATCCGTCTCTCCGTCAGCGGACGCTGCTGATCCGGTCCCCTCGACGGTCTCGCCGCCGTCGCTCTCGACGGTCTCGTCGCCACCGTCGCCCCCAGCGGCCGCCGCTCGCGCGTCGCTCGCAGCGGCGACGAGGTCGTCGAGCAGGTCGTCGCTCACTCGCTCGACGTCTTCGGCCTCTTTGAGGACGGTCCCGAGAAGCGACCGCAACTGGTCGCGCGAGAGTCCGTCGCCGCGGTCCGCGCCGAGCGCCGCGACGCCGCGGGCCAGGTCGAGCGTCTCGGCGACGCCTGGTCGCTTGAGCAGTGGCTCCTCCCGGAGTCGTCGGGTCACGCCACACAGTTCCGCCGCGACGGCCGCGTCGAGTTCGGGCACCTTCCGGCGGACGATCTCGCGTTCTTTCTCGAAGGTCGGCGGCTCGACGTAGAGGTAGAGACACCGCCGCTTCAGCGCGTCGCTGAGCGCCCGCGTCCGGTTCGAAGTAATGACGACGACCGGTGGCGTCGGCGCGCGCACGGTCCCGAGCTCCGGGACCGACACCTGGAAGTCCGAGAGCACCTCCAGGAGGAGCGCCTCGAACTCCTCGTCGGCGCGGTCGACCTCGTCGATCAGCAGGACCGGTGGCTCGTCGCCACCCGCCCGGAGCGCGCGCAGGAGTGGGCGCTCCAGCAGAAACTCCTCGCTGAAGACGGACTCGCCGCGGCCGGACTCGTCGCCGTTGGCGGTGTCCGCTCCCTCGGTGACGCCGCTCTCACTGGCCTGCACCGCGAGGAGTTGCTTCGTGTAGTTCCACTCGTAGAGGGTGTTCTCGGCGGCGAGCCCCTCGTAACACTGCAGGCGGACGAGTTCCTCGCCCAGTCCCGATGCGAGCACCTTCGCGAGTTCGGTCTTGCCGGCGCCGGGTTCGCCCTCTACGAGGAGCGGCTTGCCGAGCCGGAGCGCGAGCAAGACGGTCGTGACGATGTCGTCCTCGGCGACGTAGTCCGCGCGCTCGAACGTCTCACTGAGGTCGGCCGCGGTCAGGTCGGCGAACTGGTCGCTCTCGGTCGGCGCCTCGTCGGCGACACCGCCGTCGCTCCCGGCGGTCGCGTCGTCGGTCGGCTCCGTGTCCTCGCCCATTGGAACAGTGTAACGCGGGGGGCTACAAGAGCCCGGCGCGTCCGGCGGCGCTCTCGATGGCCTCCTGCGTGTAGGCGCCGAGCAGCTGCAGCCGGAAGCGCGCGGAGGCCTGCTGGTCCTCCATGATCATGTACTCGTCGAGGCTGTCGCCCGCGTGCTGGGCCGCCGCCTCGGCGGTGTCGGCGTCGAAGCTCGTGCCTTCGAGGGCGTCTTCGACGGCGGTCAGGCGGACCCCGTGGTCCATCACGCCGTTGGCGGCGACGCGGGCGTCAGTGACGGTGTCGCCGTCCGCGGTCAGCCTGACGGCGGCGCCGACGAGCGCGTAGCCCGACGACGGGCTGGGCTTTTTCTCGTAAGCGCTCCCGGTCGCGTCGCCTTCGTGGGGCACGTCGACCGCCGTGACCACCTCGTCTTCGGCGGCGGCGGTGGCGTACATCCCCTCGAAGAAGCCGTCGATCGGGACTTCGCGCTCGCCGTCGGGACCGTGGACGTGGACGGTCACGTCGCCCGCGAGCATCGCCGCCGGCAGGTCCGAGGCCGGGTCGGCGTGGGCGATGTTGCCGCCGACGGTTCCGCGGTTGCGGACCTGCCGGTCGCCGATTTGACTCGTGGCCTCCGCGACGACTGTCGCGTCGTTCCAGAGACCGTCGTGGTCGGCCACGTCGGCGTACGGTGTCATCGCACCGATCCGCGTGGCATCGCCATCGGCGTCGATACCCGCGAGTCCGTCGACGCCGCTGATGTCGACGAGCGTGTCGGGACTCGCGAGCCCCGACTTCATCGTCGGCAACAGACTGTGACCGCCGGCGATGAGTTCCGCGTCGGGGTCACTGGCGAGCAGTTCGACCGCTCCCTCGACCGAGTCCGGACTCTCGTACTCGAAGCCGTCGGGATACATCAGTCCGCACCTCCCTCACCGCTGGCGGCTTCCCACACTCGCTCGTTGGTCATCGGCATCTCGATGTGCTCGACGCCGAACGGCTCCAGCGCGTCGACGACGGCGTTGACCACGGCCTGCGGGGAGGCGATGGTGCCGGCCTCGCCGACGCCCTTGACACCGAGCGGGTTCACCGGCGACGGCGTCGTCGTGCTGTCGGTCTCCATCTCGGGGATGTGGAAGCTCTTGGGCACGGCGTAGTCCTGCATCGACCCGGTCAAGAGTTGCCCGTTTTCGTCGTACTCGGCACCCTCGTAGAGCGCCTGGCCGACGCCCTGGGCGACGCCGCCGTGGATCTGACCCTCGACGATCTTCGGGTTGATCTGGTTGCCCACGTCGTCGACCGCGACGTAGTTCTCGAACTCGATCTCCCCCGTTCTGGGGTCGACCTCGACCATCGCGACGTGGGTCCCGAACGGGAACACGAAGTTGTCGGGGTCGAAAAAGGAGGTCGCTTCGAGGCCGGGTTCGACGTCGTCGGGAATGTCGTGGGCGAGATAGGCCTCGAGCGCCACGTCCTGGATGCCCATCGAGCGGTCGGGCGCACCGGCGACGTGGAACTCACCCTCGTCGAATTCGACGTCCTCGGGGTCAGCTTCGAGCTGGTGGGCGGCGATCGTCTTCGCTTTGTCGACGACTTTCTCGGCGCTCTTGACGAGAGCCGAGGCACCGACCGCGGCGCTACGAGAGCCGTAGGTGCCCATCCCCTGCGGGATGGCGTCGGTGTCACCCTCGACGACCTCGACGTCGTCGTAGTCGATGCCGAGTTCGTTCGCGACCACCTGCGCGTAGGTGGTGTCGTGGCCCTGGCCGTGGCCGGAGGTGCCACACATCGCTCGCACGGTGCCCGTCGGGGTAAAGCGGACGAGCCCGCTCTCCCAGAGGCCCGCGCGGGCGCCGAGCGCGCCGGCGATTTCCGAGGGCGCGAGCCCGCAAGCCTCGATGTAGCAGGAGAAGCCGATACCGAGGTAGCGGCCGTCCTCGCGGGCCTGCTCCTGGCGCTCGCGGAACGCCTCGTAGTCGACCATCTCCAGGGCGCGGTCGAGCGTCTTCTCGTAGTCGCCGGAGTCGTACTCGACGGCGACCGGGGTCGCGTACGGGAAGTCGTCGGGGTCGACGAAGTTGTGCCGGCGGAACTCGGCGGGGTCCATGTCGACGGCCTTTGCGGCGCGGTTGACCAGTCGCTCGACGATGAACGAGGCCTCGGGCCGGCCCGCACCGCGGTAGGCGTCGACCGGTGGCACGTTGGTGAACACGCCCGTTACTTCACAGTGGATCGCCGGGATGGCGTACTGCCCGGAGGTGAGCGTGCCGTAGAGATACGTCGGCACGGCGGGCGCGAACGTGGAGAGATAGGCGCCGAGATTCGCCTTCGTGTCGATGCGCAGGCCCTGAATGGTGCCGTCGTCGTCGACGGCGACCTCGCCGTGGGTCTCGTGGCCCCTGCCCTGTGCGTCGGTGAGGTACGTCTCGGTCCGCGTCGCAGTCCACTTGATCGGCCGTTCGATGTCCTTGGCGGCCAGCGCGACGAGCGCCTCGTCTGGGTAGTGGTGGATCTTCGAGCCGAAGCCACCGCCCACGTCGGGCGCGTTGATCCGCAGCTTGTGTTCGGGGTGGTCGATGACCCCCGACATCAGCAGGCGGTGGACGTGGGGGTTTTGCGAGGTCATGTGGACCGTCAGCTCGTCGTCGCTCGGGTTGTAGTCGGCGACAGCCGCCCGCGGCTCCATCGCGTTCGGGATCAGCAACTGGTTCGTCACGTCGAGTTCGACGACGTTGTCGGCCCCGGCGAAGGCCTCGTCGGTCTCCTCGGCGTCGCCGATGTCCCAGTCGAAGACGGTGTTGTCGGCTTCGTCGTCGTGCAGTACCGGCGCGTCGTCGTCGAGGGCGTCACCGGGGTCGACGACGGCGTCGAGGCGGTCGTAGTCTACGTCGATCAGGTCCAGCGCGTCGTGGGCCTGATAGCGCTCCTCGGCGACGACGACGGCGAGCGCGTCGCCCTGGTACCGAACCCGACCGTCGGCCAGCAGCGGGTGGGCCGGCTCGGCCATGCCATCGATCTCCCAGGCGGTCGGGACCGAGCCCGAGACGTCGATGTCCTCGGCGGTGTAGACGGCGACGACCCCGTCGCTGTCCTCGGCGGCGGCTGTGTCGATGTCCTCGATCCGAGCGTGTGCGTACTGACTGCGGAGGATGGCCATATGGGCCGTCTCCGGCAGCTGGATGTCGTCGGTGTACTCCGCGTCACCGGTGAGCAGTGACGGGTCCTCGCGGCGTTCGACTGCCGACCCGAGGATGTCCGCGGCGTCGACATCGTCGGCATCGACGGTGCGGACGCCCTCCGGCCGGGACTGGCGTTCCTCGGTCGCCATCTCAGTCACCCCCCTCCGCGGCGTCGCAGTCTGTCGGGGCTTCCGTCACCGGATTTCCGCCGTCGGTCGCGGGCTCGCCGCCATCCGTCGCGGGTTCGCCGCCATCCGTCGCGGGCTCGCCGCCGTCGGTCGCCGCTCGCATGTCCGTGGCGGCGGTTTCGACGGCGTTGACGATGTTCTGATAGCCGGTGCAGCGACAGAGGTTGCCTTCGAGGGCCTCGCGTATCTCCTCGCGTGAGGGGTCGGGTTCCTCCTCGAGGAACTCGGCGGCGGTCATGACCATGCCGGGCGTGCAGTAACCACACTGGAGGCCGTGTTCTTCCTGAAAACTCTGCTGGAGGGGGTGCATGTCGTCCTCGTCGCCCATCCCCTCGATGGTCGTGATCTCCGAGCCCTCGGCACGGACGGCGAGTTCGGTGCAGGCTTTGACGGCCTCGCCGTCCACGTGGACGGTGCAGGCGCCACACATGCTCGACTCGCAGCCGACGTTGGGGCCGGTGTAGCCCATCTCGTCGCGGAGGGCGTGGATGAGCAGCGTGCGGGGTTCGACGCTGAGTTCGTGGTCGGTGCCGTTGACGGTGAGTGTGATGTCGTGGTCTGTCATTGGAATGTTCAGAACAGCCCCGAGACGCGCTCTCGGAGGCCGCGCGATGAGTCGGTGCTGACGTCCCGCAGCTGGTTCTCGATACGGTCGAAAAAGCGGCCGACGACGCGGTTGGCGACGGGGTTGATGACCCGTTGCCCCATCTGAGCGATGCGGCCGAAAACGTCCGCCTCGGCCCACCACTCCACGTCGACGCCGTCGTCTGTCTCGTGCAGTTCCATCCCCGAGGACATCTCGAAGGAACTCCCGGAGGCGCTGCCCTCGCCGGACGCGTCCATCCGCGGGAACGCCCGTTCGTCGATGGTCACGACTGTCTCGAAACTCGGCGCGACGCTCCCGACGCTTATCTCCATCAGCGCCGCGTACCGGCCACTCTCGACGAAGGCCCGCTCCGCGATGTCCTCCGGGTCCGCCTCGGGCAGCGTCACCGGGTCCTCCTCGGGCGCCGACGCCGCGAGGGCCTCGAAATCGGGGTCGCCATCGTCGACGACGACGAGGAACTGACACCCCGGCAGAGCCTGCTTTATCATCACGGGGTCCGAGAGCGCCAGCCACACCTCGTCGGTGGTGACGTCCTCGATAGAGACGGTTCCGCTGAACTCCATGTCTTACACCTCGCTCGGTGGGGCTACTGTCGTGTGCATCGTGGTACTATCCGTTCCGACGTGCGTGTAAATCGCATGATTATGCATTAAGTATTCCTATCACTCAGAACACTATTTCGTCGCAGAGGAGAGCGGCCCGTCGCTGTCCGGCGATCAGTCGCCACAGCGGAATCGACAGCCAGACCACCGGGCGCCAGACCCGGACCGCGGACGCAGGAACGAGCACAGCGACGAGCGAGCGCACGCGCTCGCCCCACGCCGTGTCGCCGTCAGCGACCCTGTCAGCGCCACCGAGTTCGGCGGTACTCGCGTCGTTTCGGTTCGTTCCGTCACTAGTTCACGCACGCTCCGCCAGAGGCCGAGGGTCGACCAGCACCGCGCCGTGGTCGGCAGCGACCGCTCGGGCGACCGAGACTAAGTGTTCGCCCGCCCAACACCCGGGGAGATGGCACCTTCCTCGCCGACGCGCACTGAGGCCGTCGCGACGGTCCACGACCTCCGGGCGGACCTGCTCGGGGAACTGGACACCGCACGCGTCCCACTCGACCGGATCGCCGGGCGCCTCCTCGCCGAAGCCGTCGAGGCCGAGCGTGACGTGCCGCCGCGGTCACAGGCGACGATGGACGGCTTCGCCGTGGCCGCCGCGGACGACCAGCCGCTGGCCCTTCGCGAGCGAACGACCGGACCCGGTGACGACCCGGTCGAACACGAACTGGGGACTGCGACGCGCGTCAGAACCGGCGGGCCGGTCCCCGAAGGCGCGGACGCCGTCGTGGTGCGCGAGCGGGCGACGGTCGACGACGGCGAGGTCCGCGTCGGCGGCGGCAGTGTGACCGCGGGCCAGCACGTCGTCGAGCGCGGGAGCGTGGTCGTCGGGGGCGCGACGGTTTTCGAGTCGGGGCACCGGCTCGCGTCGCGGGACGCCGCGATACTGCGGGAACTCTGCCGCGAAGACGTTGCAGTCCGCGAGCGGATCTCGACAGCGATCCTCGCCACGGGAACGGAGATTCACGACGGGGCCGAACCCGACCGCGACTCGGACGCCCTCGCGAACTTCGTTCGCGCGTGGGGTGGTGACCCCGCGCTCGCCGGGAGCGTCCCGGACGACCCGGACCGCGTGGGGGACCGGATCGCGGCGCTCGCCGCAGATCACGACGTGATTCTCACGACCGGTGGGACCGGCGTCTCGGCCGCCGACGAAACCGCCGGGGCGCTCGCCGACCGCGCGCAGGTCCGCCTCACCGACGCCGCGCTCCGGCCTGGGTCGGGGACGACGGCCGCGTGGCTCCCCGAGGCGGCCGCGGCCGTCGTCGCGCTCCCCGGTCCCCCAGGTGCCATGCTCGCGAGCGCGACCGTGCTCGCGCGACCGCTGTTCGTCGACCCCAGCCGCGAGGCGACAGTCACTGCTACCGCCGCGTGCGGGCTCGCGGTCCCTGACCGCGATGTCGAGTTCGTCGTTCCGGTCGAGTTACGCGACACCGCTGCCGAGGTCGGTGAAACCAGACTGCGGGCCATCCCGTTCGGGAGCCCGGACTCGACCGTCCAGTTGTACGGCGAGCGGTATCGACCCCACCTCGTCTCGTCGTGTCCGCACCTCTCGGCCGCGGACGGGTTCGTTGTCACCGGCGAGGGATTCGCGGCTGGCGAGTCGCTGGCGGTCGTCCCCTACGAGGTGGTTGGGTGAGCGACCCCGGTTTTCCCGTGGTCGAGCCGCCGTTCGCCGCCGATCAGCCGGGCGAGGACGGATCTGATGCGCCGGCAGTCTCGGGCGTTCTCCTGGCCGCCGGGACCAGTTCGCGCTTCGGCGACGCGAACAAGCTCCTCGCGACTGTCGACGGCGAGCCACTGGTCCGGCGCGCCATCGCGCCGCTCCTGGCCACGGACCTCCACGAGGTCGTCGTCGTCCTCGGTCACGACGCCGACGCCGTCCGTGAGGCGCTGGCAGACTTGCCCGTCGAGTTCGTCGAAAACGAAGCGTACGCGGACGGACAGGCAACCTCGGTCCGCGCCGGCCTCCGGGCCGTGGACGAGGCCGCCGACGCCGCCCTGTTCGCGCTCGGAGACATGCCGGGCGTGCGGGCGGAGACGATAGCAACACTTGTGACAGCGTTCGCCGCGGGGATGGGCGACCCGGTCGTCCCGGCGTACGAGGGACAACGGGGGAATCCAGTCCTGTTCGGTCACCAGTTTTTCGACCGACTCGCAGCAGTCGCCGGTGACACCGGTGGACGGGACGTACTACTGTCGTCAACCACGACGACGCTGGTCGAAACGGGGGACCAGGGCGTCGTTCGAGATGTCGATAGGACGCGCGATTTACCAGAGTAGTGGTTGATAGTGGTTCCGTCTCGAAGCGGCTTCGGGTCACCGACCAAGGGCCCACACGATGGCCGGTCGGTGTTGTCCGTGGCTCGGTGCTTCTCGGCGTTCGCCTGTCCCGCTATTCGGCGTCACCGATGCCCGTCATCGGCGAGGCGCCGGCGACGATAGCCCCGGCGGCCAGGATGGCCGCCGAGAGGACGACGAAGTCGCCTGTCGGTGAGTAGTCCGCCAGACCAGCCCCAGCGTCGACGATAAACACCGTGACGAAGAAACTGAGGATGGCGAATACGAGCAGTACGAGCGATGCGATGACGCTCCCGATCAAGGCTCCGAACGAATCAAGAACTCCCATTGTTATTGAACTCCGATAGGTCGTGTTCCGGAGATGGTTTAATACTACCTCGAATATAATAGTATCTGACAGTATTTGGAACGTGACGACCGCGTCATCGTCGTCGACTCTGCCGACAGTGTCGACCGTGTATCGGGAACGTTCTTACCTCCGCCGGTCGGACCTCGGGGTATGACGGAGATAATCGACGGCAACGCCGTCGCCGAGGACGTCCGCGCGGAAGTCAGCGACGCGGTAGACGAACTGGAGAGCGCGGGCGTCACGCCGACGCTCGCGACTGTGTTGATGAGCACTGACCCGGCAAGCGAGACGTACGTCTCGATGAAACAGGACGACTGCGAGGAGGTCGGTATCGACACTGTCGACGTCGAGTTGGACTCGGACGCGCCCGCAACGGAACTGTACGACACCATCGACGACCTCAACGCCGACGACGACGTCGACGGCATCCTCGTCCAGATGCCGGTCCCGGACCACGTCGACGAGAAGCGAGTCCTCCGGAGCATCGACCCGGAGAAGGACGTCGACGGCCTCCACCCCGAAAACATCGGCCGGCTCGTGGCCGGCGACGCTCGGTACAAGCCTTGCACACCCCACGGCGTCCAGCGGCTGCTCGCGGCCGCCGACGTCGACCCCGAGGGCAGGGACGCGGTGGTCGTCGGCCGCTCGCGACTCGTCGGCAAACCGATGGCGAACCTCCTGACCCAGAAAGCAGCAGGCGGCAACGCGACGGTAACGGTCTGTCACTCGCGCACCGCGGATCTGGCCGAGAAGACCCGCGGCGCGGACATTCTCGTCGCCGCGGCCGGCGTCCCCGGTATGATAGACGGCTCGATGATCGCTGATGGGGCTGTCGTCGTCGACGTGGGTATCAACCAGGTCGACGCCGACAACGAGAAGGGCTACGAACTCGTCGGCGACGTGGAGTTCGAGAGCGCGAAAGAGAAAGCGTCGGCGATCACGCCGGTCCCCGGTGGCGTCGGCCCGATGACCCGCGCGATGCTCCTGCACAACACGGTGACCGCGGCGAGTCTGCGCTCGGGCGCGGACGTCTCACTGTAGTCGTCTGAGCGGAGGACAGCACTCTCAGGTTTTCAGTTCCAGTCCGTCGAGGCGCCCCTGTGCCTCGGCGAGCGCGCTCTCGTCGTCCTCGATGAACGCGCGACCGATGTCGCGGGCCACGCGAACGAGGTGTTCGACGCTCCGCGGGGCGACATCCCCGTCGAGAGCCTCGACGCGTTTCTGGTGTTCACCGAGCGTTCCGAGGAGTCGACGGGCCAGTTCGTCCGGAGTCTGGTCCAGATACCGGCGGACGTCCGCCCGATACGCGTCCACCGACTGCGCGTAGGCGAGTCCCCGCGGGCCCCGAAGCGAGTCTGGGACATCCGCGAAATCGGGTCGCTCCCCCTGGTCAGCGCCCCGGAGGAGCGTGAGGAAGTAGTACTCCTCCTCGTCGGAGACACGCATCGCGCGGGAGATCTCGGCAGCAACGGCCCGCAATTCAGCAGCCGCGAGATACGTGTCGTCGAGGGGCTGGAGGTTTCCGCCGTGGACGAACCCACTCTTGCGCACGTACTCACGACACGACGCTTCGGCTTCCTCGGCCACCGCTGCGAGCGGTTCGTCGTCGACGAGGTGCCGCACCGGGCTGAGGTCGAGTGACACCGCGGCGGCGGTGTGTTCACGACGCTCGTCGACGCCGACGCTCCGCAGACTGCCACACGACGGGCAGGCGACCGACCCCGAGTCGTAGTACGACCACCGCTCCCCGCACTCGGTACACTCGCGCTCGCCGCGTATCTTCATACACCAGTCTCTGGTGCCCCAGCCCATAACCGCCGTGGTCCCTCACCGCTCAGACAGTCCACTCCGCTCAGACAGTCTATTTCGCTCACACAATCCACGCCGTCTACACAATCCACGCCGCCTACACAATCCACGCCGCCCACACAGTCCCCTCTACCCGCACGACCAACTCCGCCCACACATCCTATTCGGTTTCCGGGCCTCTGCGGAAACAGTCACGTCGACCCGGGCACACCATGCAGGTGAAATTGGGGCGGTACGAGGGGCCGAAGCTAGCCGAGGAAACCGATCGACGGCGGGCCGATACGCCGTACTGCTCGCGGGTCGGTAAATTTAAGTAATTCCCGTCCCGAGTATCACGTGACGCTTCGCTTGGAGGGCCGAAGCGTCAGCGGGGACCAATTCAGGGCGGCAAGCGTTCGCGTGGGCTTTTCCCCACGCGTTCGCTTTCCATTCCTTTCGACGTAATATCCCGAGCGTTAGCGCCATCGTGCACAGTTCGGGAGAATCGACGCGCCGTGATCAACTGATCGAGAGAGTGTCGTCGCCGGCATCGCCGCGTTCGGCGGCGTCTTCGGGCCACTCGAGTTCGAGCTCTAGCCCTATCTCGCCGACGCCGTCGGCTGGCCCTTCGCGTTCGACTTTGACCTCGAATTCGACCTGCGGGGGAACCTCGACCGAAACAGCGTCTCCACCACTCTCGAAAGAGACGTCACCGCTCTCGTCGAGCCGGTCGGCAACCGCGCGGAGATACTCGGCGACCTCGCCTCGTGACTGGTGCCGTTCGACAGCGAAGCGTACTTCTTCTGGCATACTCTGGAGAAGTACTGCAGGCGGATAAACCTCGCCCTCGTCGCCGACCTGGCGCAGAGGGACCGACGGTGTCAGTGGCACGCGACCGGGTCGGGATCCCAACAACGACGTGAAAACGGACGAATACGACTCGATCGGGGTTCACATCAACGGGGTTATCAATCGGAGAGAGGCCAACTCGCGACGATTCGCGGACGTTCGTGTAGAGCGCACGCACATCAGTCGACATATTTATCCGTAACCGACAGTAACTACCGTACGGACATTACCGATGTACGACCTGACAGGATTTCAGCGGGACCTGCTGTACACCATCGCGGGGAAAGACGAGCCACACGGGCTGGCGATCAAAGAAGAGCTCGAGGAGTACTACGAGAAGGAGATCCACCACGGGCGCCTGTATCCGAACCTCGACACGCTCGTCGACAAGGGCCTCGTCGAGAAGGGGCAGCGCGACAGGCGGACGAACTTCTACAGTCTGACCCGCCGCGGTCGTCGCGAGATCGAGGCGCGCCGCGAGTGGGAAGAACAGTACGTCGACCTCTAATTCGGCTTTCTCATCGGGTCCATTTCGCCCACCCTGAGCCGTCAGGTCGCACAGTCGGGTTGTGTTTCTCTCTGTTCTCCGTTCGACGGTCGCTCACTCCTCAGTCTCCCGGTCGGGTGGCTGGTCTGTCCCGGCCTCGCTACCCCGGAACGACGGGTCGACGGTCGCGACTGACGACGGGAGGTAGGGCGGGTCGATGCCGCTCGGTCTGTCCGGTCGGGGGTCGACCAGTTCCGGGAGGACGATAGCGGCGAAGTGCGTGACGAACACGAGGATCATCGGCGCGAGGAAGAGCCCGTACCAGCCGAACAGCAGCGGACCGAGGATGTAGGCGAACATCAGACTCCCGGTGTGGAGCGAGCCGCCGGTCACGTACGGACGGACGAAGAAATCGGGAACGACGTCGACCACGACGAACGAGACGGCGGCGAAGAGCGCGACGAAGCCGAAGCCCGTCCCTTCAGTGTAGGTCACAGTCCCCAGATAGACGGTCACAGGGACGTAGACGAGTTTCATGCCGACGACGGGGATGAGGCTGGCAAAGCCGGCGAGCAGGCCCAAGAGAGCGGCGTAGGGGACGGCCACGGCGTCGGGCGCGAAGAGGTTGAGCACGCTGTAACTGATCGCGCCAACAGTGCCAGTGACGACGGCGTTGAGGATGTTCCCGGCAAATATCTTCTCCAGACTCGCGTCGACGGCGCGGGCGTACTCCTCGAGGACGCCACCGTCGGCGTCGAGCCTGCGGAACCACGCGGCCAGCAGGTGGTCGTCCCGGAGGAGGTAGAAAGCGACGGCGAACATGACGAACAGATGGAGCAGGCCCGTTCCGATCAGTCCGAGATATGCGGTCAACTCCGAGAGGACGGTTCCGAGTACGTCGGCACCGCCAGCCTGTTCGATCAGGGTGGCGGGGTCTTCGACGCCCTGGGACACGTCGAGATAGGGGCCGGCGAGGGCGGAGAACTCGCCGAAGTCCGTGCCGTCGGCGAACGCCTGGAACTCCTGGAGCGCGATGGCGGTCGCGTAAAAGAGGAGGAGAACGCCGGGGAGCGCGAGCGCGAGGAGCGCGAGCGCGGCTGACAGCGATGGCTGTTTCAGCCGCCGCCGAATGTGCCCGTTGACCCGCCGCGTCGAGTAGTAGATGAACAGCGCGAACACGAACGTCCCCACGAACGAGTACAGTATCCAGACGACGACCAGCGCGAGGACGGCCCCGGCGGCGATCCAGGCCGCTCGCCCCCAGTCGATATCCGACTCGAAGACGACCATTGGTCGCGGTTTACATCGGTGGCGGTAAAAATGAACCCCCGTTCAAGCGACAGCCGTTCCGGTGACGCCTGTCTCAGTGGGACCCGTCCAAGCGACAGCCGTCCCAGCGGTACCCGACACGGGGCTGACGGAGGCGGTGCTGTGGAGGCCGCCAGGCCGATGTCTGACAACGGTTTAAGAGGACGCGGGCACTACTGTGATGGGTGTTCCCCGTCGCACAGTTCGGGTCCGCCGCGCTCGATACCGAGGTGGCCCGCGTCGCTCTCGCGGGCGCGCTCGGCCTCTTTCTCGGCCTCGAGCGGGAGTGGTCGCACAAGTCCGCGGGGATCCGGACGTTCTCGCTCATCAGCCTGCTCGGGGCAGTGTTCACGATTCTCGGCCGGGAGTCACTCGTGGTGGTCGGCGGCGTGCTGGTTATCGTGCAAGGCGTGCTCATCGCGGTCCAGGGGCTGCTCGACGCCGAGACAGAGGGACTGTCACTGACGACATCGGTGTCGATGCTGGTCGCCTACGGCGTGGGGGCGATGGTCGCGGCGGGCTACGTCATCGAGGCGGTGACCGTCACTGCGCTGTCCTCACTGTTGCTCGTCCTCAAGCGAGAACTCCACAGCTTCGCGTGGGGACTCACGCGCGAGGAGCTCCGCTCCGCGACGGAGTTCGCCATCATCGCCTTCGTCGTCTACCCGTTGCTGCCCGCGCAGAGCTACGACGTGGGAACGGCCGACCTCTCGGTGGCGGTCGAACCGCGAGTCATCTGGCTGATGGTCGTGACCGTCGCGGGCATCGGCATCGTCAACTACGCTGTCGTCGAGACCTACGGCGGTCGCGGCATCGCTGTCACTGGCTTCTTCGGCGGGCTGGCGTCCTCGACGGCCGTCGTCGGGGCGATGCTCGACCACGTCCGTCAGAACCCGCAGGCCCGGAGCTACGCCGTGGCGGCAATCCTCCTCGCGGACGGCGCGATGGCGGCCCGTAACCTCGTCATCGCCGTCCTCTTTACCGTGGAGTCGGGGTTGCTCGCGGGCGCGCTCGTCCCACTCGGAACCGTGATCGTCGGCAGCGTTGCCATCGCCGCGATGACAGCCGACTGGTCGGAGAACCTCGCGATGGACCTCGAGAGCCCGTTCTCGTTGCGGAACGTCCTCGGGTTCGGCGGCCTCTTCTTGCTCGTCGTCGTCGCGGGCGGGCTCGCGGCCGCAGTCTTCGGCGAGGTCGGGTTCTACCTGACGGCCGTCCTCACCGGGCTGGTCTCCAGCGCGGGCGCGACGACGTCGGCGGTTATCCTCTACCGCGGCGGCGGGCTCTCCGACGACGCCGCAGTCCTCGCGATCCTGCTCGCCACCGCCTCCAGCATCCTCGTCAAGGCGGGACTGACGTTCGCCAGCCCCGACCGCGAGTTCGCGACCCGGGTCGCTGCGACCAGCGCCGTCCTGCTGACCGTCTCCGCGGTCATCACCGTTGCCGTGACCGTCTGATCGGTCCGCACCGCGTTATCGAGTGGAAGTGACCGAACGATCGATACCGACCGAGAACCGCGTGCAGTGACCGGGTTCGTTGGCGAATCGCTTTTATCATGCAAAACCGTGATAGATGTATGGACCGGGACACGGCAGAGCCGTCGGTATCGTCGTTGCCGGGCGAGCGAGCGCGCGAATGGGTCGACTACCACCACGAGCGGGCGGCACCGAGCACGTACGTCTTCGAGTTCGTCTGGGACCACACGGCGCCGGCCGAGGGGCCGTTCTGTACCGACGTGGACGGCAACGTCCTGCTGGACATGACCAGTCACGTCGCCGCCGCACCTCTGGGGTACAACAACCCGAGGCTCGCCGAGCGGATGGATGAGTTCGACCTGCCCGACCCCACGAAGATAGCCGGCCAGGACTTCTACGTCGCGAGCGGGTCGCTCGACGACCACGAGTTCCCCACGCCCGCCGACCTGATGGCCAGACTCACTGACCGGAGCGACCACTACGACATGGACACGGTCTTCCTCTCGAACAGCGGCGCAGAGGCCGTCGAGAACGCCATCAAGATCTGTTACGACCACACCGAGGGACAGCACGCGGTCACCTTCGAAGGCGCCTTCCACGGCCGGACGCTGGGCGCGCTCTCGCTCAACCGCTCGAAGTCGGTCTACCGTCGCGACTTCCCCGAGGTCGCAGGCGTCCACGATGTGCCGTTCTGCGACGACCGGCGCTGTGACCGCGACACCTGTTCCTGTGGCTTTTTCGCGGGCGAGGGCTCTCAACTCCGGCGGATGCTCCGCCCCGAGCGGGGGTTCGTCGACCCCGAGAACCTGGCGTACGTGATCCTCGAACCGGTCCAGGGTGAGGGGGGCTATCGGTTCCCGAGCGACGCGTTCATGTCGGAGGTCGCGGCGCTCTGTGACGAACACGACTTACTCCTCGTCGCCGACGAGATACAGTCCGGCGTCGGACGGTCGGGCGAGTTCTGGGCGTCGGACCACTACCCTATCGAACCGGACGTCATCGCGAGTGCGAAGGGGCTCCGCGTCGGCGCGACCATCGGTCGCTCGGAGGTCTTCCCTGAGGAACGGAGTCGACTCTCCTCGACGTGGGGCGCAGGCGACATTGTCGCCTCGTGTCAGGGCGCGCTCACGCTCGACGTCATCGACGACTACGACCTGCTGGACAACGCCGTCGTGAAGGGTCGGCAGTTTCAGGAGTCGGTCCGCGACGCGGACCTCGAGTCGGTCGTCGACGTGCGTGGAACGGGACTGCTCCTCGCAGTCGAGTTCGACACCGAGGAACGCCGCGATGCGGTGCAGCAAGCGGCCTTCCAGTGTGGGCTGTTGCTGCTGGGCTGTGGCGAGAAGACGATCCGCGTGCTGCCGCCACTGGACGTGACCGAACGCGAGATTTCTCTGACCGTCGACCTGTTGACCGACGCGGTCGAGGCTGCTGGGTAGGGCGAGACGGGTCGGGCGAATTAAGACGACGCTGTCCTGATCGCCGGTCGTGCCCCGCCGGCGAATCCGGACAGAACCGATCGAAACGACGGAGTCGGGTCACCTGACCGAGTTCCTCTACGACGACTTCGAGAACGACGAGACGATCATCTGCGCGGCCCACGCCGGCCGGGTCGAGCCCGGAACGGGCGAACTCGCTATCGAACTCGCGACGCGACTGCCGGCGGCGAGTTGCTGGGCGACGTTCGGCTTCGACGACGAGGTGGGCGCTTACGAACGCTGGCATCCGGTGTCGAAGTCGTTCGACCCCGACGGGTACCCGTTGCTCGACGTGGTAGCCGACCGGGGCTTCGAGACGGTGGTAAGCATCCACGGCCTCGGCGACGACGAGGTACTCGTCGGCGGCCGCGTCGCCCGAGATGCCAAGAGAGCAGTCGCGGACCGGTTCGATGACGCGCTGTCGATCCCCGCGCGACCGGTGTCGGACGGCGAGTACGGCGGGACCCACCCCGAGAACTTCGTCAACTGGTTGGCCGCCGACGGAGCCGGCCTGCAGGTCGAACTGGGCGGGACGGCGCGGGAAGCCGAGTCGGAGGCGGCACTCGACGTGCTGGAGGAAGTCGTTCGGACCGACTAGGATCCGCGCCGCAGGCACGGTTCACCGGACGCGAGCGACTGACGGGAGCGAGCCGTCCGGCTTTGTGATCCACCGTCAGAGCACGCTTTGACGAGCCTTCGTTCGCTTCGCTCATCAAAAAAGCGTTTTCAGGCAGTGGTACCCGCAACACTCGCAGAGCGCAAGGATACCCTTCGCAGAAAATACAATCAGCAGAGAGGCAGAAAGGGGCGAGCATCCGCGCCGCAGGCGCGGTTCACCGCTCTCGACCGCCGGGAGAGAGCGGGTTTTTGATCCAGCTTTTTCAAGCGGGGGTACCCGCAGCGCTCGCAGAGCGCGAGGATACCCTCCGCAGAAAAAGGTGGTCTCTAGAATTGATATCGTCGGTCGTCGGGGTCACCCGACTGGGGGAACTGGTCGGCGCCGGTCATCTCGTCGAAGGTCATGCCCGAGAGGTACTCGTCGTAGGTCACGTCGTACTCGCTGCGGAGGTGGAAATCGAGGGTGCCGGACTCGACGGTGGTCTGGAAGAGGAGGTGAACGGCGCGGCGGAGGAGTTCGTCGGTGTCCTCGGGGTCGAAGGCGGCGTCGAGCATGGCGAGTTCGTTGCGGGTCTCGCGGTCGAGCGTGACAGTCGCGTCTTCGTCGAGGTCGCCGTAAGCGGCCTGGACATCGTCAGTGAGGTCGTCAAGGCTCATACGGACACGACGCGTGGCCGTCGCAAACACCTTACGCTCCGGGTGGCCGAGGGCGGCGGGAAGCGGTGGCCGGGAGCGGCAGAAAGCGGTGGCAGCGGCCGGCAGTCGATCCGGGGCGCTGGCCCGTCGCGAATGCTTCCGGTCCGGGGCGCTGGTGCGTGCCGAACGCTGTCGATCCGGGGCGCTGGTCGGTTCGAATGCGTCTCAGCGGGACCGGGAGCGGCCGGTACTCCCCCGAGACCGGGTCACTCCTCGTCGTAGATTTCAACGACGGTCGGTGTGATGACGAACGGGCGACCCCACAGTGAGATTTCGACCGCGCACTCGCCATCTCTGGACTGGGAGCGTGCAACCGAGAGCAGTCGATTGAGCGCGTCGACATCGAGATAGTCGTACAGCAGCGGGCCGCTGCTGTCGAGGTCGACGTCGGCGTCGTCGGCCGCGCGGAGGACGGCGTCGCTCGGTAACTCGTCGTCGCGGATTTCCGTGCAGACCACCGGTGTTCCAGCCTGGTGGCCACCACTCTCACCCATGGACACGTTCGCCTTCGATCCGTGGCTACCTAAATGGGGAGGCTGATCAATCCTAATCAGATTCGTTCAATGTAGATGTCATAGCGTTCATCCGGCTGCTTTCCGGGTGTTTCAGCGGGTCAGGCGTTGCGGGGCCGGTCGTCGGCCATGGGCGGCCGTTCGGTGGGTCGGTCAGCAGCGAGGGTGGCGAGACGGGAGACTCACTGGCTCGGCGGACGGGCGGCGCGGACGTTCGCGACGGCCTCGCGGAGTGCCTCAGTCGCCCGGTCCTGCGGGAGTTCGTACTCGATGACTGGCGGGGGGCCGACCTCGGCGTGGTCGTCGAGCAGTCCCAGGACGGTCGGCAGGTCCAGTTGCCCCGCGCCAGGAACGTCTTCGATCTCCGCCTCGGAGGTGTCTTTGAGATGGGTGGCGACGATCCTGTCGCCGAACTCGCGGATCACGTCCTCGGGGGTGACTGCTTCCACGAGGAAGTGGCCGGTGTCGACACAGAGGCCGAGCCGGGGGTCGTCGTGGCGCGCGAGGACATCACGGACGTCGGCCATCGTGGAGAAGACGGCCGAGAGGTCGTCGTGGTGGACCGACGAGTAGTTGTGGATGGCGATGTCGATACCGAATTCGACGGCGAGGTCGGTCAGTTCCTCGGTGATCGCGTCGGCGGTGGGCGGGTAGTTGACCGTGAGGTAGTCCGCGCCGAGGCGGTCGGCGAAGGCGACGTGGTCGCGGGCGTCTGCGGGGCCGTCGAGGTCGACGACGCCGTATCCACACACCGTCACGGACGAGTCCGCGAGCGCGTCGAGACCGGCGGCAACGGTCGCGTCGTCGTGGTCGGGCGAGAGGTGGTGGCCCCAGAGTTCGAGGTGTGTCACGTCCGTCGCCGCCAGTTCGTCGAGCAGGTCGGCGAGCGAGAAGTCCCGAAAGACGACGCTCTGGACGCCGACGGCGAAGTCACGAGTCATGCAGTGGGTGACGGTCAGGGGGCGCAAAAGGGTTTGGTCGCTCGGGGGAGTCCCGGTGTGAGTTCACCGCCGGTAGGGGAACGGCGTTCCGGAGGCGGCGGGCTTATGCGGGTTGTGGCCGACCTGATGTCATGGACGTCTGTATCATCGGCGGGACAGGACTGATATCGACGGGGATCGCGCGGCAGGCGGTGGACGCCGGTCACGACGTGACCGCGTTCCACCGCGGCGAGACCGACGCCGACCTCCCGGAAGCGGTCACCCACGTTCACGGCGACCGCAACGACGACGAGGACCTCGAACGGGTCGCCGAGTCGGTCGACCCTGATGTCGTCGTCGACATGGTGTGTTTCGACCCCGAACAGGCCGAACAGGCCGTCGCGGCATTCGACGGTGTCGAGCAGTACGTCTTCTGCTCGACCGTCGACGTCTATCACCGGCCGCTCGACGCGAATCCGGCGACCGAGGACGCCGCGCGCGAACCGCCAGTCAGCGACTACGGTGAGAACAAGGCCGCGTGCGAGGATATCTTCATGGACGCCCACGGCGACGCGTTCGAGACCACCGTGATCCGCCCGTGGAGCACTTACGGCGAGGGTGGGCCGGTCATCCACACCATGGGCTGGGGCACCTACTACCTCGACCGGATCCGGGAGGGCAAGCCGGTGATCGTCCACAGCGACGGCGCGACGCTGTGGGGGCCCTGCCACCGGGACGACGTGGCCGGCGCGTTCGTCGGCGCGATCGGGAACGCCGACGCCTACGGCGAGGCCTATCACGTCACCACCGAGGAGGTCATCTCCTGGAACCAGTACCACGAGTACGTCGCCGAGGCGCTGGACGCTCCCGAGCCCGAACTGGTGTCTATCCCCACCGAACAGCTCGTCGCGGTCGCGCCCGACCGGACCGACCCGCTGCTCGACCACTTCCAGTTCTCGACGGTGTTCGACAATTCGAAAGCCAAGCGCGACCTGGGCTTCGAGTACACGGTCTCCTTCCGGGAGGGCGTCGAGCGGACGATCGACTGGCTCGAAGCAAACGACGAGATCGACGACTGGGACGCGGAGAACGACGACGAGATAATCGCCGCGTGGCGCGAGGCGACCGACGACTTCGCGGACGCGGTCGGGGAGTGAGCCGCGGGCACCGCGATCAAAACTGCGGGGGTCAGTCGTCGGCGACGACGCGCCAGGTCGTCGCGCTGGAGTAGCCCCACTTCTCGACGGTGAGGCCATCAGTGGCCTCGTCTACCTCGGGGAGGAGCGCCCCGACCTCGCTGGCGGACATCCCGAGGTCGTCGGCGATGAACTTGCTCTTGACGTACTGCTCGCCGTCGGCAGCCCGCTCGCGGAGGTAGCGCTCGAGGCGCTGGCGTCGCGAGTCGACGGTGAGGCCCTGCTCGCTCATTCGACCGCCTCCTCACCCTGCGCCAGTTGGTCGTCACTCCCGGACTCGGTCCGGTCGTCGCGACCGGGGTCGTAGTCGTGGCCGACGACCAGCGCGACTGCGTTGGCGACGACGACGACACCGATCGTCGAGACCCCCAGGTTCGAGACGGTCGTGGCCGCGAACAGGGGCAGATAGGTGAAGGGGAGGGCGACTGACGTCCAGAAAGCGACGCCTTCGACCGCGGCGGCCGCTTTGCTGGAGGCGCGGTGCAGCGACCGGGTGGGCGTGTGTGTCCGCACACTCATACTGTCAAGGGCTACGGCCGTAACTATCAAAAGACTACGTAACGCTCAAACGCGCGTTTGAGTCACAGCAGTAACTGTCACGTCCGATCTGCGGGGGACGGGTCGCTTCCCCCATCAGTCGCCTTCTCGTCGCTTCCCTCGTCGTTGGCCACAGTCTCGTCGTCAGCTTCGGTCTCGTCGCTTCCCTCGTCGTTGGCCACAGTCTCGTCGTCACCCTCGTTCTCGCTCTTGCGGACCAGCAAGGGCTGGTGACCACACTCCGGACAGTCCTCGCGGTCGGTGTAGACCAGCGTCTCGCACTCGGAGCACTTCGCGCGTGCCTGTTCGTGCGAGTGAGATTCGGCCTGCTGTTTGAACGTCTCGACCTTCCGGCCGATGTCCTCGAACAGCCCCATCTCAGCGTCCCTCCGACGTTCGGCCCGCTCGCGACGGCGTCCGTTCCGGGACCATACGCACCGGTTACGCTGTCGGGGAGAAAAACGCTCGGGTCGGTTCACGGAACGGCTGCGCGATTCACGCGTTCGTCTTGTACAGGTCGCCGGTCTCGTCGTAGCGTGCCTCGAAGATGCGGTCGAACTGCTCGTCCGAGAGCGAGACGTCGACCGCGGCGAGGTTCTCGGCAAGCTGGTCGACGGTCCGTGCGCCGACGATAGGGACACAGGTGAACTCGGGCTGGTCCATCAGCCAGCGGAGCGCGACCCGGGCTGGCGTGGCGTCGACCTCGTCGGCCACGTCGCGCACCGCGTCGAGGACGTGCCACCCACGCTCGGAGACGTAGTAGTCCTCGAACATCGGGTCGAGGTCGGCGCGGGTGTCCGCGGGGGCGTCGAGGTCGTAAGTACCGTCGCCGACGCGCTCGTACTTCCCAGTGAGGAAGCCGCCCGCGAGCGGCGAGTACGGACAGACCGCGATATCCTGGTCCGCACAGACCGAGAGATACTCCGAGACGTCCTCGTAGTAAGCGGCGTGAAAGAGCGGCTGCGTGACGGTAAAGGCCTCGTAGTTGTTGAAGTCAGCTTTCCAGAGTCCCTTGGTCAGTTTCCATGCGTCGGCCGTCGAGAGACCGATGTGGTGGACCTTCCCCTCGCTGACGAGGTCGTCGAGCGTGCGCAGGGTGTGCTCGATGGGCGTCTCGTCGTCGAAGCGGTGCAGGTAGAGGATGTCCAGATAGTCCGTGTCGAGTCGGGCCAGAGAGCCCTCGACTTCGGCGCGGACGTTCTTGCGCGAGAGGTTCTCCTGAAACCGGGAGACCTGCGACCAGAAACACTTCGAGGCGACGACGAACTCCTCGCGGTCGCGGTCGGCGAGCCACTCGCCGATCCACCGCTCGCTCTCGCCGCCGCCGTAACCGTTGGCCGTGTCGATGAAGTTGCCGCCGCCGTCGGCGAACGCATCGAGCAGTTCGTGGGCCTCCTCGCGGTCGGTCTCGACCACGCCGTCGCTCTCTTTCCCGAATCGCCACGTGCCCAGACAGACCGACGAGACTTCCAGTCCCGTCGAGCCGAGTCGTCGGTACTCCATACCGGCTCCGTGGGACGGGCACCGCATAGAGGTTTGCAGTCCGGACGCGCTCGCTGGTTCTGTCCCGACCGGCCGACAGTCGCTTTCCTGTGCCAGCCCGCTCGCGAGCACAGTCGGTCGATTCCATCTGACAGGTCTGTGAACCCAGTGCGTTTCGACACCCGATGGAGTTCCAGGTCCAGTAGTGGCATTCATTATTGTGGCGTCCCGATAGCTACCATGGCAAACCAAGGTGGCGAGTTGCCGTCGACGGAGGCGGAGTGGCGCGACGCGCTCACCGACGCCCAGTATCACATCCTCCGCGAATCGGGGACCGAGCAGCCCTTTTCATCTGGGCTTCTCGACATCGACGAAGATGGACGGTTCCGGTGTGCGGGCTGTGGCGCGGTGCTGTTCTCGACCGACGAGAAGTTCGACTCGGGCACTGGGTGGCCGAGCTTCTGGGCGCCAGCAGACGAATCGAACCTGGCGACGGAACCCGACCACGGCCTCCTCGGGACGCGAACGGAGGTGCTGTGTGCGTCCTGCGACGGTCACCTCGGTCACGTCTTCGAAGACGGCCCGGACCCGACGGGGCTGCGGTACTGCATCAACGGCGACGCGCTCACGTTCGACCCGGAGGAGGACTGAAGCGGTGTTCCGACAATGACCGACCCCGGACGAATAACCGCGTACGACGCCGCCGCGCCGTCCCCTGAAGAGACCGAAACAGCGACGGTCGCACTCGGCTGTTTCTGGGGGCCGGACGCCGCTTTCGGCGCGCTCGACGGCGTCGTCAGGACCCGCGTCGGCTACGCCGGCGGGACAAGCGACGCGCCGACGTACCACGACCTCGGCGACCACAGCGAGGCCGTCCAGGTCGAGTACGACCCCGATCAGCTGGCGTTCGAGGAGGTAGTCGACATCGCCATCGAGAACCACAGCGTGCGGACCCAGCCACGTGACCGCCAGTACCAGCACGTCCTCTTTTTCGAGTCGCCCGCCGAGCGCAACAGCATAGAAACGCGACTGGACGCGCTGGCGGTTGACGACGTTCAAACGCGCGTCGAGGCCCTCGACGCGTTCCATCCGGCGGAAACCTACCACCAGAAGTACCACCTCCGGAGCAAGCGCGCGGTGCTGTCGGCGTTCGAGGAAGCGGGATACGACGCAACGGCGATCCGCGAATCGCCTGCCGCGGCGACGCTCAACGCCGAAGCAGGTGGGTACGACGTGCGACCGCTGGCGGCCCAGTCGTCTCAGTGACACGCTGGCTGGGGGCCCGTCGGTCCGCCACAGTGTCTGGCTGTCCCTGTCCCTGCGAGTCTGGCCGCGGGTGCTTCACACCGCTCGGGAGCGATGGTATCGGTACCGTCCGCACACCACTGCTCCCCCTCTCTCCGGAGGAATCGAATGAGATCGGTGCCCAAACCATACGTAAATTGTCAGGTATAAGCCGCTGGCGCGCGGAAACGCGATATGTCTTCGATCGGACCGGGGCGGCGGTCGAACGTGCTACTGGTCGTACTGGATTCGGTGCGAGCGGCTAACTGCTCGCTGCTGGGGGCGCGTCGGCGGACCACGCCGTTTCTGGAGCGATTGGCGGGGGAATCGACGGTGTACACCCAGGCGCGGGCGCCGTCAAACTGGAGTCTCCCCAGTCACGCCAGCATCTTCACCGGGCTGGAAACACACGCACACGGGGTCACGATAGACCGGCGCCTGGACGAGGGCAACACCGTTTTCGAACGGCTCGCCGAATCCGGGTATGCGACTGCCCTCTTCACCGAGAACGGCTTTCTGACGAGTCACGACGTGGGACTCAAGCAAGCGTTCGAGACGGTAGAAGGGGTGCCCGACGACTACGGTGCGGCCTACGATACAGCTGACCGGAATCCTGGGCCCGACGGATTCTACTACGCCGAGCAGTTCCTGACCTGGAGCGAGGGCCGCGACGACTGGGCCGCCTGTCTGAACTTGATGGACGCACATCGGCCGTGCGAGCCGCGCGAGGCGTACGACCAGTGGGCCGACGAGTCCGCACGAACGCTCCAGCGGGACCTGCCGGACCGCTGGGAGTGGGCGTTCCACGGCGGCGACCGTTCGTACTGGGAGCTGCGCGCTCTCGAATCACTCTACGACGGCGGGATCCGGCAGACGGACGCGATACTGGAGCGCGTCGTCGAGCGGTTGCGCGACCGCGAGGAACTCGACGAGACGCTGCTCGTGGTCTGTGGCGACCACGGTGACGGCTTCGGCGAGCGCGGCCTCCTGTCAAACGAACCGCCTGCAGTCTCGCACATCGTCCCGATGCAGGAGACGCTGTTGCACGTCCCACTACTCGTCCGCCGGCCCGGTCAGCGCGAGGCCGGGACCGTTCACGCACCCGCCGCGCTGACCGGCTTCCACGACGCCGCGCTGGCGGCCGGGACCGGCGGGACCGTCACCGCCGGGACCTTCACCGGCGGACCGGTCGTCAGTACGAAACAGCCGGTCACCGGCGACCTGCGCGAGCGCTACGAGCGTCACTGCGAGGACGCCGAGCGGTTCACCGCGGCGTCGCAGGCAGTCTATCGCCGGGATCCGGCGAGCGAGACCGGGGTGCGAAAGCGTTACTACTGGGGCGAGAACGCGCTGGAAGTCGCCGTCGCGGGCCCGGGACTCGTCCACGAACTCGGCGAGTGCTCCCGGTCGACGGTAGAAGCGGCCGTTCCGGCTGCCGACGAGTCTGTCGCGGTCGACCGACCGGATAGCGACGAACTGGACCCTGATAAGAAGGCGCAACTGACCGCACTGGGCTACTACTGAACCGCGGACGGTCATAACCCAGTCGCGGACGCCCGTTCTCTGGTCAAAGACGGCCGTGGTCTGGTTCAACACGGCCGAGCTCTGGTCGTGGACGCCCCAGGACGGGCGAACTGCTCACAACGAATACGCGACTGTTTCGCCGGTCTCGAGACCGTTGCGCAGCGCCACGTGGAGCCGTCCCTCACCCGCCACCCAGTCGCCGAGCGGATACAGGTTCAGGTCCGCAACCGCATCGACGGCGCCACCGCGGACGCCCTCGTCCGGCTGCGCGTAGCGCCACCCTTGATCGTCGGTCCAGTCGGGGTCGGTGAGGCGCTCGTCGTCGAATATGTCGGCGGTCAGGGCTGCGAGGTCTGTAACGTTCTCCGCAGTGGGGTCGTCGTAGTGGTCGACCGACCAGTCGTGACTGGCCTGGACGACCAGCAGTGACTCGCCCGCTGGAACGTGGCCGGGCTTGCACTCCTCGCGGGCGATCCAGCCGATCTCGTGGTCTTTGCCCGGGTTGACCAGCGCGTAGTACGGCCGGTCGAGTTCGAACGGGTAGTGGAGCACCGCCGTCCAGATCGTTCGATAGGAGACGTCTCGGGTCGCGGTTTCGAGGTCGGCGACCGCGTCGCTCCCCTCGACCGTCCCCAGCAGGTCCGCGCTCTGGGGGGCCGGCGGATTGAGCAAGAGCGCGTCGAATGGGCCCCACTCGGTCCCCTCAGTGTCGGTACAGTGCCAGCGACCGCCCTGACGGGATAGTGACTCGACGCGGGTCTGTCGGTGGACGGTCGCGTCGGTCTCGGCGAACAGGCGTTTGGCGATCTGGGTCAGGCCCGCGCGATAGGTCCACTTGTGGTCGTCGGCGTCGCGACCCTCCGAAACAGTCCCGTCGGCGTCGAACGTGTAGATCGGTTCGGTGACGTCGACGAGGCCGTCGTCGTCGAGCGTCTCGGTGAGCAACTCGACGACGCGCTCGTCCTCGGATTTCACGTAGTTCGCGCCGTAGTCGTAGGTCACGTCGCCGTTGCGTCGAGTGGCTGCACGACCGCAGACGCCGCCCGACTTCTCCAGGACTGTGACGTCTGCCTCGGGGACTGCACCGTCGAGGACGTACGTCGCCGCGGCGGCCGCCGCGCCCGCGCCGACGATTCCGATATTCGTCATACGTGGACTTTCGGACCGGACCGGCAAAACGGGTCGCATCTCTCACCGGCGGCGTCGATACCGTCGGTGCCGGGAGGTCACCCACCCAGCGGGATTGCGACGCCGCGACCCGCTCGGTCGACCGTCGTCCCGAGTTCGCTCGAGAGCGTGCGGACCCGGTCGCGAACCCACGCGGCCACGTCGTCGGTCGCTCGCTCGACGCGCTCGTCGACGATTTCGACGGGTGCGAGGTGGAGTCGGTCGAGTCGCCCGTCGACGATTTCGAGTTCGGCGCGAACGCTCCGGTCGTTGTGCAAGTCCGGCTTGACCAGATAGTCGTCGACGTAGTCGCCGGCGTCGTAGAGAATGGGTCGGCCGCGATACACCTCGACACCCTGGATCACGTGGGCGCTGTGGCCGTGGACCACGTCGACGCCGCGGTCTATCAGCCAGCGAGCGAAACGGCGCTGGGAGTCCGCGGGCCGGACCTCCCAGTTGGGGCCCCAGTGCAGCGACGCGACGACGAGGTCGGGGTCGCGGCGATGGACTGCCGCGAGCGCGTCCGCGACTCGCCGAACCGCGCTCCGGTCCCGCGTTCGAAGCGGCGTCCACGCCGTTCCCGGACTGTCCGGCCCGGCTCGATAGGACCACGACTGGTCGGTGAACGCGACCACGCCCACGTCGATGTCGCCCGCCGTCGCCACGGCGGGTCGAAACGCCGCATCGCGGTTTCGGCCCGCGCCCGCGTTCGCGATTGGCCCGCGCTGGAGGTGGCCGACGGTGTCCATCAGCGCGACCGGACCGAAATCGAGGAGGTGATTGTTCCCGAGTGACGCGAACGCGGTCCCGGCCCGGTCGAGCGCCGGAATCGCCCAGGACGGGTCGGCCCGGAAGCGGTACGTCCTGTCGGGGAACGGTTCGCCGCGGGCAGAGAGACAACACTCCAGGTTCAGGAAGAGGCCGTCGAGCGCGTCCAGTGAGTCGAGCGTCGACCCCCACACACCGCCCGGGTCACGACCGGCCCACCGGTCGTCGACGTTTCGACCGAACATTACGTCGCCGACGAATCCGAGACGGGCGTCGGGCGATCCGGGCACCGTCGCTGGAACCGGTGGTAGCGGTCGGGTGGTAACGCTGCCGGCGACGCCCGAGAGCGCGGCGACCGAAGCTGCTGACCCGGCCAGGACGGCGCGACGAGTCGGTGTCATATGAGGCGGTGGATCGAGGGGATGGACCGGCAGGATCGCTCTCAGTCGATGTGGATCGCCGGTTTCGACGGCTCGGCCGTCCCGGCGAGGTCGTCCGCGGCGTCGGCCCGGCGAACGGTCACCTCGGCGCCGAACTCGTCTTCGAAGAGCCACGCGGCCTCCTCGAGGACGGCGAGTTCGCGCTCGGCGTCGAGCGTCGGTTCGAGCGCCCCCGCCCGACCCGCGAGCGTCCCGAGGTAGTCGGCGGCACGGTCGCCCTGCGAGCCGACGGTCTCGTCGTCGAGCGCGCCAGCGACGACGGCGTCGCCCGGGTCCGCCGACCGAACGTGCTCGTACGCGCGGTACTTCCAGTCCTCTGCGACGACGATTTCGATCCGGTCTGGGTCGTCGATGTCGACAACTTCGGTGATGTCGCGCACGTCGTCGAGCGTGGTGTCGACGAGGCCCCGTTCGAGCTGGTAGTCCGCGACAGATTGAGCGGGCTCGGGCCACGTCGATTCGACGACGAGGTCGTCGGTGTCGAGGAAGTTCCACAGCTCCTCGCCGAGATACGGGGCCAGCGGCGCGACGAACTGCGAGAGCGCCCGGAGGCCACGCCGGTAGGTCGCCTCGTTGACAGTGTCGTATTCGCGGTAGCGGCGCAGGAGACGGGCGAACCCCTGGATCTCGCTGACGACGCGGTGGAACCGGGACCGGTCGTACTCCGCCGTGACCGCGGTGATGGCCCGGTCGATCTCGCGGTCGAGGTAGTCGTCGTGCGTGGCCCGCTCGCTGCGACTCTCGAGATCGTCGACCTCGGTGACCATTCGGTAGAGCCGTTGCTGGAAGTCGTAGACGTCGCCGACGTCCTTGACCGTCCATTCGAAGTCCTGTGAGGGGTGGGCGGCCGAGAGGAGGAACAGGCGCGTCGTCTCCGCGCCGTACTCGTGAGGGGCGATGGCGTTGCCCTTCGAGGCGGACATCTTCTCGCCGTCGTAGAGGACAGTGCCCTGGTTGATGAGGCGCTCGACGGGTTCGCGCACGTCCAGCAACCCCAGGTCGGCAAGCGCGCGGGTGAAAAAGCGAATGTACAGCAGGTGGAGGATAGCGTGTTCCTCGCCGCCGACGTAGACGTCGACCGGCATCCACTCGTCGGCCAGGTCGGCGTCGTACGGCGCCGAATCGAGGTCCGGCGAGAGGTACCGCAGGAAGTACCACGAGGAGTCGACGAAGGTGTCCATCGTGTCCGTCTCGCGCTCGGCGGGGCCGCCACACTCCGGGCAGGTCGTCCGTTTCCACTCCTCGCTCTCCTCGAGCGGGTTCCCGGCCGTCCGGACGTACGGCGGGAGTTCGACCGGCAGGTCTTCTTCGGGGACGAGGACGTGCCCGCAGTCCTCGCAGTGGACGACGGGGATCGGCGTGCCCCAGTAGCGCTGGCGCGAGATGAGCCAGTCGCGCAGGCGGTACTCGGTGGCTGACTCGACGGCCGACTCCGACCGGAGGCGGTCGCGCGCGGCCGAACTGGCGAGGCCATCGTAGTCGCCGCTGTCGGTCAGCATGCCGTCGTCGGTGTAGGGCGCGCCCGGGAGATCAGTTTCGGACCCGTCGACCGGTTCGACGACTTGTTCGACCGGAACGTCGTGCGCCTCGGCGAAGGCGTGGTCGCGCTCGTTGTGCGCGGGGACGCCCATGACTGCACCTGTACCCACGTCGTCGAGAACGTACGACGCGACGTAGACCGGGAGTTCCGCGCCGGTCAGCGGGTGGACGGCTCGTAGGTCCGTCTCGACACCGTCGTAGTCGGCGCCGTCACCCGCATCGGGCGCGCCGCCATCGCCACCGTCACCACTGGCGTCGGTCGCGCGCTCGAGGTACTCGGCGACTGCGTCGTCCGTTTCGCCGGCCGCTTCGGCGAGTTCGTGGCCGGGCGAGACTGCGAGATAGGTCGCCCCGTAGACGGTGTCGAGTCGCGTCGTGAACACGTCGACCGTGGTCGCGTCGTCTTCGTCGGCGGTCGAGTCGCCTGCGACTTCGAAGGTGACGCGAGCGCCGTCCTGGCGGCCGATCCAGTTGCGCTGGATGTCGCGGACGCTGTCGGGCCAGCCATCGAGGTCGTCCAGCGCCGCGTCGAGTTCGGCCGCGTAGTCGGTGATCGTGAAAAACCACTGGTCGAGTTCGCGCCGCTCGACCGGGGTCTCGCAGCGCCAGCAGACACCGCCGCGGGTGTGCGCGCTCGGCCCGCGCTCCGTGCCGTGTGGGCCCGGTGTCTCCTCGCCGTCTCGGGACCGTTCGCGGTCGCTATCTGTCGGTCCGTCGCGCTCGTCGGGGTGGTCGACCTGCGCGTCCGCGAGGACGGTCTCACAGTCGGGACACCAGTTGACCGTCGCGCCAGCGAACTCGACGAGGCCGGCCTCGTAGAACTCGCGGAACAGCCACTGGTTCCAGCGGTAGTACTCCGGGTCGCAGGTGGTTATCTCGCGCGACCAGTCGTAGCCGAATCCCATCGTCTCGAGTTCGTCGCGCATCTGCTCGATGCAGGTACGGGTCCAGGACTCGGGGTCGGTGCCGCGTTCGTAGGCGGCGTTCTCCGCGGGGAGGCCGAAGGCGTCCCACCCCATCGGCTGGAGGACGTCGTCGCCGGCCATCCAGCGGTAGCGAGCGGTGGCGTCCGTGATGGCGTAGTTGCGGACGTGGCCCATGTGAAGCGTGCCGGAGGTGTAAGGGAACATCCCGAGCACGTAGGTCGGGTCGGCGGCGTCGTCGGGACACTCGAAGGCGTCCTCGGCGTCCCAGACGTACTGCCAGTAGTTCCGCACTTCCTGCGAGGAGTAGCGGTGCCGATAGGACATACCGCTATCTTGCCCCACCCGGTGCAAAAACGTGGGGGGTCACGCGGTCGTCCGTCCCCTGTCGAGCCCGGTGACTTCGGACGACTGCCGAGGAGACTTGATCACGAGTCCCCGAGTGGTTCGTTTCCGTGCGGACACAGACGCGTGCCGATTCGTTGCGGATCCGTATCCGGCTCTAGACGTTTAGACTGTATTTTTACACTCAGAAAGGTTTCTATTGTAGTTCGTGCGACGAAAAGTACTCGCGATAGTGGTGTTCGGGGCATTGCTGGCGACCGCCGGTTGTATAGCCGTGACGGTCGACTCGTCGGTCAACGCCGACGGGACCATCGAGACCTACGACGTCGCGATGGAGATCAACAACAGCTTCTATCCGCAGTTGCAGTCACAGGCACAGGCAGCAGGGTACGATAACTTCGGCGAGTTCTTCCTCGCGGAGAACGCCTCGGTCGACAGAGCCAACGTCGGGAACGTCAACATCACCGAGGAGCCGGGAACGCAGAACACGACGGTTCACATCGAACTGTCCGACTACGACCCGGGTCCGGGGAGCAACATCAGCGTGACCGAGGAAGACGGAATGATGGTCTACGAGGACCGCACCTTCGGCACGCCGTCGGAGAGCACGCCGACGCCGACCCAGGCGGGACCCTCCATGGACATCGGCGGGGGCGGGTCCATCGAGTATCGGCTCGAGATGCCGGGCGCGGTCCAGAGCGCCTCCAATGGCGGCACCATCGACGGTAACGTGGTGACCTGGGATATGGAAGGACAGGGTGAACTCTACATCTCTGCCGAGAGTGAAATCCCGGAGAGTTCGAACGGAGACGACGGCGACGGCGGCGATGGCGGCGACAGTGGTGATGGCGGCGACGGCGGCTCCTCCGGGCTCGGTCCGGGCGTCGGACCGGTCGGTGTCCTGGTCGCGCTCGCGCTCACGGCATACGGGCTCCGTCGCCGGAGGAACTGAATCGAGTCGAGACCCGCTGAATCGGTCAACCGGGCGGGCCGGCGACCTGGCGGCCCGGGGGCAAGGAGGGCCGCTGGTGCCCCATCGACCGGCATGACCCAAACAGCGTTGTGCGTGTCTTTTTGGTCGTGGCCCTAGAATTGAGGATATCGCTAATGTCTCGGAATCAGGCCGGCCAAGTCGAAGCGGACGACTTGGACTACTGTTACGAAGCGGTCGGCGACGTCTCGCGGACGTTCGCACTGACGGTCGCCGAACTCGAAGAACCGATGTCGCGCGACATCTGCGTCGGCTATCTCCTCTGTCGCGTCGCGGACACGGTCGAGGACGCGTCGCACATTCCGCCCGCGGCGCAGTCGGCGCTGCTCGACACCTACAGCGACGTGCTCGACCCTGAATCCAACGTGACTGTCGACCAGTTCCGGGCCGAGGTCGCCGAGTGGATCCCGGCGAACCCGAACGCCGACTGGGAGGTCGTCGCGTCCAGCCCGCGGGTCGTCCGCGCCTTCGAGAGTCTCGAACCCAGTTCACAGCGAGCGATCCGCCCGCCGGTCCGCGAACTCGTCGACGGCATGGCGATGTTCGTCGACCGCTACGCCGACGAAGGCGGGCTCAGACTCAGTACCTTCGAGGAACTCGAGGAGTACTGCTGGTACGCCGCTGGCACCGTCGGGACGCTCGTCACGGGCCTGCTCTCGCGCAACGTCGACGACTCGGTGCGCGATACCCTCCAGAACAACGCCCGGTCGTTCGCGATGTTGCTCCAGTTGGTCAACGTGACCAAGGACGTCGTCACCGACTACGAGGAGGAGAACAACGTCTACCTCCCACAGGAACTGCTCGAAGCCGAAGACCTCGACATCGATGACATTCCCGAGGAGGAACACAGCGAGGATTTCGTCCCGGTCGTGAGCCGCGTCGTCGACCGTGCCGAGTCCTACCTCAACGGCGCCCAGACGTGGCTCGAGGCGATGCCCGAGATCCGGGGGAACACCCTCTCTGCGTGGGCTATCCCCTTCCTGCTCGCCGTCGGCACCCTCCGTGAACTCGAGGAGCGACCGGAGGACGTGATCCGCGAGGGCGACGTGAAAGTCTCGCGCTCGGAGGTCCACGCCCTGCTGCAGTCTTTTTCCAGCGGGAACGACCCGAACGTCGCCGACCTGCGCGCGAAGATCCGCCAACGCCCCATCGACGAGTACTGACATCGGCCGACCCGGCGCCGGTCGAGACGGCCTGATATCTGCTTTCGCCACGCTCGACACCGTGAAATCCTCCTGCCGACCGGAGCGTGTGCCGTGATACCGCGATTCTCACGGAGTTTAAACGTCGGGGGAAACTAATACTGCTGTGAGCGAAAACACGGGGCGCCGGAACCTCCGGATGCCTACAAGCGACGAACTGTTCGCGGTGGTTACCCGACACGACGGCGGGAACCACGTCCGCGTCCAGTGCGAGGACGGCGAGGACCGAATGGGCCGGATCCCCGGCCGCATGAAGTACCGTACCTGGATCGAGGAGGGCGACGTCGTCCTCGTCGACCCGTGGGACTGGCAGGACGAGAAGGCCGACATCGAGTGGCGCTACACCAACCAGGACGCCGAGCAGCTTCGCCAAGAAGGCCACATCGACTGACGACTTCGTTTCAGCGGCGTGTCGTTCGTCGGGTGACTCGAATCGTCGCGACCAGCCACGCGTTTCTCACTCACTTCGGACACCATCGCAACCGCCACGGAGCGAAGCCCCCGACCGCCCGATTTCGGTGTAGACCGTTACTATATATCTAACATATATCCTTGAAAAATTACTATTTGTCCGCACCGCTGCTATCTCTGGCATCTCTCTCAACGCACAAATAACCGCTTTTAGCCGTCAAAAATACCAAAAAGCGTATTTTAGATTGCGGACGCCGTTTCACAGCCGGCAACACAATATACCCCGTGAATTCGAACTATCAAACCGCAACAGAGCGGAAATAGACGAAAATTCTCGGAATCCGAATTCTCGAACGAGAATGTCTATTTTCGTTATCTTTTACATTCACGGTAAATATTTTTATACTACTTTGGGACTGTCGAAGCGCTGTCGGACTCGGCGTTGGAGTCACGCCACCGTCCTGTTCGGTGTCGGTCGGATCGTCCGTCCCGGAGCCGTCTCCACCGCCACAGCCAGCGACGACGGCTGCGGCTGTCACGACGAACGCGCGTCGATCCATAGTCGTGCGTCCGGCGCTCAGGTCTTGTCTCCTGCGGGTATCTGACTCGGCGCACCGGGAACCGAGGGCCGTCGACCGAACCGTTATGAACACGCCGGGTGCAGTGACAACATGGTGACCGACGATGTCGGAACAACCGGATCGCGAGTGGATGGGAGTCCGTCGCGCCAGACCGGACCGGAGCCGAAGACATGACTGATGAGAATACGCGTGACGGACAGAGCGAGGCAACACCCGACCGGGTGCTGGTCTGTTCGACGGATAGCGGAGACGGCGCCGGCGTGTCTGGTTTCGAGTTCGACACCGCGACGGGCGAGCTAGCCGAACTCGCGGCGACACCGTTCGAGTGGCCGATGTACCTCGCGGTCACCAGTGACGGGACGCGGGCCTACGTGACGAATCGGGCGGACGAAGAACACCTCGTCGCGGTCGAAATCGACCGCGATCGGGGAAGCACCACGGTGCTCGACAGACGATCGAGCGGTGGCGTCGGTCCCTGTTACGTCGCCCTCGACGGGCACGAGCGGTTCGCGTTCACCGCGAACTACGACGGCGGGACTGTCGGGATGCTCCCGATCGACGACGACGGTCGACTGGGACCGCCCAGCGACGTGGTCACTCACGAGGGCAGCAGCGTCCGCCCGGACAGACAGGCCGCACCTCATCCGCACGCGGCTGTCCCTGGCCCCGACGACCGACGGCTGTACGTGCCGGACCTGGGGACCGACCGCCTGGAGGCCTACGACATCGTCGCCGACGGCGAAGGCCGCGGGCCGGGCCGGGAGGGACGACCCGACCAGAGTGGTGGGGGACGCCTCGGTCACGACGAGACGGCGAGCGTCGACCTCCCACCGGGGACGGGCCCGCGCCACCTCGCCTTCGGGCCGGCTGGCGAGGTCGGCTACCTCGTCGGTGAACTCGACTCCACGGTGACCGCACTGGCTCGCGACGCCGAAACCGGCGCCATGACGCCGGTCGCATCGGCACCGACGGTGCCGCCGGACGAGAACACCGAGAACGCCCCCGCAGACGTGGCCGTCCACCCGTCTGGCGAGTGGGTTTACGTCTCGAATCGCGGTCACAACAGCATCGCCAGGGTGGCCATCGACGACAATCGACTCGACGTGCAGGGACACACGCTGACGGGCGGCGAGAACCCGCGAGACATCGCGCTGACCCCCGGCGGGGAGTACTTGCTCGTCGAGAACCGCGACAGTTCAGACGTGGCGACGTTCGCCGTCGGCGACGACGGCGCCCTCTCAGAAGTCGCGCGGATGGCCGTTTCCCGGCCCACGTGTCTCGCCTTCGTTCCCGAGGCAGACTGACCCGAGAGGGGTTTTCGGGCAGGGTGGGAATGTAGTTTTATTCCAGTCGGCGGCGGCGGCGCCTCGGTCGGATTGATACTTTCGAATCCGACGAGAATCACGTGATCGTCAGATTCGATCGTGGCGACATCACATTGGGATCGACCTGAGAGGGCGACAAGCGACATGCCGTTGGCACCGGCGCGGTGGTCTCGAGTCCAGGGGCGTTCAGCAACCTCGAGGTCCACTACACCGACCGCACGGACCTGCCAGGAGGCCAGTTACATACTTGAGCGTCATCCGGTCGTTTGTTCCGATACCACACGCAGGGCACCTCTATCACCATGGAAAGACCATCGGGCACATCTCGTTACACTACCATCCCGATGTCTGCGTCGCCACCGCCGGCACCGGCGGTGCCGCCGGTTGATGCAGTTCTCCGGTTTCACTGACCGAAGTCGTCGTTCACGCTCCAGATGCGGTCAACGGCGGCGGTGGCGGTACTGCTCCGACCGCGACAGTCCGATCCAGCGCGTGTGATTCCCCAGTGCAGAGCGTGTGACATCCCAGTGCAGACGTGTGATACCCCAGTGCAGAGCGTATGAGGCTCCAGTGATAGAGAACTGCGTTTCGCACTGCTACAGGCGCGGTCACCGTGCGTGTGCGGTCAGTACCAAAAACATTGTATCCTCGGGACCGGAATCGAGGATCGAGATGACGACCGAACATCTGAATTACGTCGGCGGCGACTGGGTCGAATCGGAGTCCGGGGACACTTTCCAGGTGCGCAACCCGGCGAACACGGACGAGGTTGTGGGACAGTTCCAGGCCTCGACCGAGGCCGACGCCGTCGAAGCTATCGCGGCGGCGAACGACGCGGAAGCCGAGTGGGCAGACACACCGGGGCCCGCCCGCGGCGCCATCCTGCGCGAGGCCGCCGCCGAGATGGCGTCCCGGAAAGAGGAACTGACTGAGACACTCGTCGAAGAGGAGGGCAAGACGCGCTCGGAGTCCGCTGGCGAGGTCCAGCGAGCCATCGACATCTTCTACTACTACGCCGAGAAGACCCGCGACCTCGGCGGGACGGTCAAGTCCCCGAGCGGTCCGAGCAAGGACCTCTACACGGTCCGCGAACCGCTCGGGACGGTCGGCCTCATCACGCCGTGGAACTACCCCGTCGCCATCCCGGCGTGGAAGATCGCACCCGCGCTCGCGACAGGCAACACCGTCGTTTTCAAGCCCGCCTCGGTCGCCCCGAACGTCTCCCGGAAGATCGTCGAGTGTCTCGACGAGGCGGGCCTGCCCGACGGCGTCCTCAACTACGTCACCGGGTCCGGGAGCGAACTCGGTGATCCCATCTCCGGCCACGAGGGAATCGACGGGGTTTCCTTCACGGGGTCGACGACGGTCGGCACCATCGTCGCACAGACCGCTGCGGACGACCTCAAGCGCGTCCAGGCCGAGATGGGCGGGAAGAACCCGACCATCGTCACCGACAGCGCGGACATCGAGGAAGCCGTCGAGATCTGCGGCGTCGGCGCCTTCGGCACCACCGGCCAGTCCTGTACGGCCTGCTCACGTGCCATCGTCTACGAAGAAGTGTACGACGAGTTCGTCGACGCGATGGTCGAGTACGCCGCGGACCTCGAGGTCGGCCCCGGTCTCGACGACCCCGGCATGGGCCCGCACGTCTCGGCGGACGAACTCGAGTCCACCCTCGACTACGTCGAAGTCGGCCAGAAAGAGGGCGCGACGCTCGAGTTCGGCGGCGAGGAGCTCGCCGGCGGCGAGTACGACAGCGGTCACTTCGTCTCGCCCGCCGTCTTCTCCGACGTCGAACCAGACATGCGCATCGCCCAGGAGGAGGTCTTCGGGCCGCTGCTGTCCGTCATCCCGGCTGACGGCTTCGAGGACGCGCTTGCGATATCCAACGATGTCGACTACGGTCTGTCCTCGTCCATCGTGACCGACGACCACAGCGAGGCCGAAGCCTTCATCGACCGCACCGAGTCCGGTGTGGCGAAGATCAACGAGAAAACGACTGGTCTCGAACTGCACGTGCCGTTCGGCGGCTACAAGGACTCCTCGACCAACACCTACCGCGAGCAGGGCGACGCCGGCATCGACTTCTTTACCTCTATCAAGACCGTCTACGACAACTACTGAACGGCGTTCTCCCGGGTCGGGTGCCCGTTTTCTATTTTTCGTCTTCGAGCACCCGCAGGTCTCACGGTCGAATCGACGCGAGCGCAGACTGGCCAGCGAGCGGCGACGCGATTCGGCGAGAGCGGAGAAGTGGCGACGGAACTCGGTGGGAACGGTCCGGCGCCTACTCGGGTGGAGCGTCCCACTCGGTGCCGTCGTCCTGCGGGTCGTATCCGATGCGGGCGCGGGCGTGCTCGAGGTCAAACCAGCGGGTCCGGTTGTCGCTGACGCCGCTGAAGATGCCGAACTCGACGCTGTCGTCGTCGAGACAGCAGGCCACCTCGTGGGCGAAGTCCCGCCGGGAGTGCCACATGGCCGTCATGCGGGCGACTCGGCGCTCGTACTCGGGGCTATCGCGCTCGAACTCGCCGTTGTCGACGCCGCGCTCGGCGTCGCCGTAGGGATGGTCGTACTCAGGCATCCGGACGCTGCAGACCCGCAGCGCGTAGAACCGTTTGGGGTACTCGTAGTTCTCGACGTAGTATCGCCCCAGGTCCTCGCCGAACGACTTCGAGGCGCCGTAGTAGGAATCGGGGCGGACGGGGTCGGTGTGGTCGAGGACGAGGTCGTGGTCGGCCGTGTAGAGTTCGGGCGCGAACTCGTCTTCGTACAGCCCCATGACGTGGTTCGAGGAGACGAAGACGAACGACTCGACCTCCTGCTGGCGGGCCGCTTCGAGGGCGTTGTACATCCCGATGATGTTGGGCTCGAGGATGGTGCCCCAGTCGCCGTCAGTGCGGGGATAGGCCGCCATGTGGACCAGTGCGTCGTGGCCGGCGGCGGTCTCGCGGAGCGCGTCGGCGTCGCTGATATCGCCGACGACAGTGTCGAAGCCGCCGTAGGGGTGGTCGGCCGAACGGTCGGACCGGTTGTAATAGGTGAAGTCGTACGTCGGGCGGTCGTGCAGGTGGTCGATGATCGCCGTCCCACAGCGACCGTAAACACCTGTCGCCAGTACGTGCATACCGCATAGGGGGATAGTTCATGTATTAAAATAACGAGTCTGTTCCGATAGTAGCAGGCCACACGACCGCCCGTCGCAACTGACCGCCAAACCCGCCCGTCACACACGACAGCTCCTCTACCCTCCGCAGTTTGGATATCGCGGACCAGCAGAAACCAAGTATGGGATTCATCGACGAGGAAGAGTTCCGAGAAACGGGGACACCGGTCCGACTGTACGACCCGATCCGTGACGAACCGAGTCTCGATCCGCACAGCCACGTCGACATCCAGGTAGTCGGCGAGATCGAGGGTTAGTCGGACATGGGGAAGTGGAGAGCGCAACCGACCACTACGTCTGGGGACCCCGCCGGCCCACGCGACCTACTCGAAACCAATGGCTGGCGTTGTCATAATGACGGTCCGGCTCGCGAGACCGCAAACGACGTCAGCCCGTGGCGCTCCGCGGCCGTCTCCGCACCGTCTGCGGTGGCAAGGACGGCGTTGACCAGGTCATCTGTACCGGCCGACGAAGCGTCGATATCGATGTCGTCGGCGAGCGCGGCCGCTGTGCCGGGGTCACCGGTCAGCTTGAGGACCGGGACGACGGGGTGACCGGTCGGGACGCCGTCGGCGGTGCCGTGTACCACGATTTGCGCGCCGGACGCCGCCAGCGCCGTCGCGGTCTCCTCGAACCCACCCGTCGACCCCACAACGGCGACGCCCGAGTCGTGTGTTGCTGTCTCGCCATATGCGAGTACGTCGACGAGCGGGTCGTGGTCCCAGAGCAGGGCGATATCAGTCGGGTCACGCTCGCCGGCCGATCGACGGAGCGGCGTTGGCCGACCCTGCTGGGGGTGGCGCTCCAGCGCGCCCCGGAGCGCGTCAGCCGTCTGGGCGTCCACAGTGAGGGCAGTTGCGCTGTCGGCGTGCGGTGCGAGTGATTCGAAGCCACCGACGACCACGCGACCGCCTGCGTCGACGACGCGGCGGACGAGCGCGCCCACGGCCGGATTGACAGTCTCGACCGTCGAATCAGCGAGGTCACTGACGGTCACGCCGAGGGTCAGGTCGGCGAGGGTGAACTGTTCGTGCTTGGTTTCGCCCTCGCGGGCGTCCGGGACGAGTTCCGCCGCGGCCGCGATGCCTTCTTCGATGGCCTCGTCCGTCCCGCCGGCGGTCTGGATGGCAGTCTGGCGGACCGGTACAGAGAGGTCCGCAGCAAGCGCCTCGCTGTCGAGCGTCTCACAGCCGAGGCCGACGACAACGACGCCGGCGACGTTGGGGTTCTCGCTGACGTGGCGAAGCGTGCGCCGGGTCTGGTCTTTGTCCGCCCCTATCTGTCCGCAACCGTGGTCGTGAGGCGTTACCGTGGCTTCGGGAACCCTCTCGGCGATCGACTCCGCGACCACGCCCGAGCAGATGACTGAGGGGAGGACGACTACCGTGTTTCGAACGCCCGGCGCGCGCTCGTCACGAGCGTAGCCCTCGAACCCCTGCGTGGCATCCATCTCGGGCGTCATCGCTCGCCCTCCGTCGTGGGTGTCCGTCCGTCTTCGGAGTCGGCGTTCGCTCCATCGTCGGTGCCTGGTCGGGCTCGCGTGCTCTCGACGTTGTGGGTGTGGACCCACTCGCCGGCCTCGATGTCTCGCGTCGCCTCGCCGACGACCTCGTCGTACTTGCGGATCAGGTCACCTTCGGCGATGGGTTCGAGCGCGAACTTGTGGCCGAACGCGACCGGTTCGGTCAGGGCCACGGTGTGTTCGCCGACCGCGAAGCCGTACCCCGAGAGGGCGAACTCGCGGCCCGCTTCGAGGTCGTCGAGCGCCGTCGCGACTGTGTCGGCCTCGGCCATCACGATGGCCGCTTCGTCGATTGTGATGCCTTTCATCGCGTTCTCCCCCTGCGGATCACGTCGGATCACCCAGCGCGGCGAGTTCTTTCGGCGGGATGTCGTTGATCGCGAACTCCGCCATGCGGTGACGCTCTGCGGCAGTGAGTTCGCCGCCGGCGACGCGCAGGATGTGCCGATAGAGGGCAGCGCCGACGGCGTCGACGGACTCGCCCGACAGGACGCGCGAAGCGTCGACGTCCATGTTGTCGGTCATCCGCTCGTAGGTGTTCGGATTACCGGTCACCTTGAGCACGGGCGCGATCGGATTGCCCGTCGTCGACCCGCGACCGGTGGTGAAGACGACGACCTGCGCGCCGCCGGCGACCTTGCCGGAGACGCTCTCGACGTCGTAGCCCGGCGAGTCCATCACCACGAATCCGCCGCCCAGTGGGAGACGGTAGCCGTAGCTGATCACGTCCCGAAGCGGCGTCGTCCCGCCTTTGGCGATGGCACCGAGGCTCTTCTCCTCGATGGTGGTGAGCCCGCCCTGCTGGTTGCCTGGCGAGGGCTGTGCGCCCCGGAAGTCGACGCCCATCAGCCCGGCCATGCGTTCGCGGCGGTCGACGGCGTCGAGCAGGCGCTCGCGAACCTCCTCGGACGCACAGCGGTCGGCGAGGATATGTTCGGCGCCGATGAACTCCGGCGTCTCGCTGATGACGCCCGTACCGCCGGCCGCGACCAGGCGGTCGCAGGCGTTGCCCACGGCGGGATTGGCCGCGATGCCGCTGGTAGCGTCACTGCCGCCACACTCCATCGCGACGACGAGTTCGCTCGCGTCGGCCTGCTCGCGGCGTGCGTCGCGCGCTTCCTCGGTCAGTCGCTCGACCGCCTCGGCGCCCGCGTCCAGCGCCGCCGCGGTGCCGCCAGCTTCGCGGATGGTCAGCGCCTCGACCGGTTTGCCGGTCGCGGCCACGCCGTCGGCCAGCGCGTCGGCGTCGATGCGTTCGGTCCCGAGCGAGACGTACAGCGCACCCGCGACGTTGGGGTTGGCGCCGATCCCTTCGAGGACGGTCTCGATCTGGTCGCGCGCGCCCTCCGGTGGGTCGAGGGGCATCTGGTGAGGCGTCGCGCGCACCCACTCGACGGCGTCGTCGGCCAGTCGCTCGGCGACGGCGCTCGCGGTCACCGACACCGGGATGACCGCGACGACGTTACGCACGCCGACGCGACCGTCCGCCCGTCGATAACCCCGGAAGGAGTGGTCGTCCGGACCTCTCTGCACTTCTGAATCGGTCATTGCGCACAGCAACGACGCCGACGGTCTTATTCTCGGCGGTCAAGCCGGCGACGTGTTTCGGTTGCGCAGCGTTGATACAGGATTTTGCTTCGGTGACGTTGCGGTGGCGCGCGCTGTCGCGACCTTCGTGTCGCGACGAAGCCGTGCGAGGGATGAGCGAACGCAGTGAGTGAATCGGCTGGGGAGGTGTGTGGCTGTCCGCTGTCGCGATGCTGTGCGGGGTGGTCCCTGGCGGACTGAAAGGGCGAAGGCCGGTGGCGGGGTCTGCGCGGGCCCTATCCGAGCGAGCGTAGCGAGCGAGGATATCCCGCACAGACCCCGCGAGCGGGCCGAGGGCTTTCTACTCTCAGGGTCAGTCGCGGGTGCGGTGGCGTCCGTGGCCGCGGTGCCGGGTTGTAGTCAAGATACTACCTCGTGAGCGGCCCGCGGTCGCCCAGCACACCGGGAGTCCTGCCGTCGTCGACCGACGACCAGCAAACGAGAGCGAAACGCATCGAAATCGTACGCCCGACCTACTCGCCGCGGTCGTCCCAGTAGCGCCAGGCGTCGGCGGTCCAGCCGCCGTCCGCAGTCAGCACCTCACCCGTCACGAAGTTATTTCGGGAACAGAGGAACATGGCACACTCGGCCATCTCGTCGAGCGAGCCGTACCGCTCCATCGGCGTGCGCTTGGAGATGTCGTCGTCGGTGTACCCGCCGGATTCCTGGGACTGATCGGTGATGTCGGTGTAGACGTAGCCGGGCGCGAGCGCGTTGACTGTGATGTCGTGCTCGGCCCACTCGACGGCCAGCGTCTGGGTCATGTTGTTGACGCCGCCTTTGGCCGTCGCGTACGGCGCGCGCATTTTGAAGCCCATATCACCCATCATCGACGAGATATTGAGGATTGCGCCGCCCTCGCCCTGGTCGATCATCTGTTTCCCGGCGACCTGCGCGCCGAAGAAGACACCGTTGAGGTCGACGTCGATGACGTTCCGCCACTCGTCGGGGTCGAACTCCTCGGCCGGCTGGATATCCGTGATCCCCGCGTTGTTGACCATGATGTCGACGCTCCCAAACTCCGCGACGGCCGCATCGACGAGGGTCTCGACGTCCTCGTAGACGGCCATGTCCGCCGCGACGCCGATGGCGTCCGCACCGGTCTCTGCGGCGACCTCCGCGGCCACGTCTTCGGCGCTGCCGGCAGACCGGGAGTTGATGACGACGTTTGCCCCCTCGTCGGCGAACCGCTTGGCAATGGCCTTGCCGATACCTTTCGAACTGCCGGTCACGATGGCTGTCTGGCCGGATAGGTCTGTCATTGGTAGCTCCGTGGTCGGTGGATCGACGCCACGCTATTTCAAGGTTGCCGAGCGGTCCCCGCTGTGGGACCTGACCGCGTCCGTCACACTCGGAGTCGACGGGACGGATTCTGTGCGTGCCAGCTGATCGCCTGCGACCCGCTCGCCGAAAGACTCGCAGCGCTCACGCCCTCACCGTTCGCTTCGAGAGGTCCCGGTCGGCCCCGCGACGGTCGACCCTCGCGTGTCTGGCGCTTCAATCTCGTCTGGGACCGCCCCGCACAGCACCGCGACCGCAAGCGACTCTATCAGCGGTACGACTGCGTCGCGTCGACGACCCGCTGGGCGGTGTGGCCCCACCGACGCGCCGGTAATCGCGAGGGGACGCGACCACTGGAGAACGCAGCAACAGACAGACGGTGGATTTTTTACCAGCGCGAGACACTGGCACATCATGTCATTGTCAGCCGACCAAGTGCGGGAGCGCCTTCGAGGCGTTGCCGTCGGCCTACTGACACCGTTCGACGACTCTCTGTCGATACAGGCCGACTGCCTCGCGTCGAACGCCAGGGCGCTCTACGACGACGGTATCAGGACGTTCCTGGCGACGGCCAACATCAGCGAATATCACTCACTGTCTCGGGAAGAACGAATCGAACACGCGAAAATCAGCGTCGAGGCGTTGCCGGACGACGCCTGTGTGCTCGCTGGCGTCGGTGGATCGACGGCGGACGCGCGGGAGTTGGTCCGGGCCTACGAGCGACTCGGCGTCGACGCGATGATGGTGATGCCGCCGGACCACACCTACATCCACGAGCAGGGCCTGCTCGATTACTACCGGAAACTCGGGTCGGTGACCCAACAACCCCTCGTCCCGTACGTTCGCGGGTTCGACCCCTCCGTCGACTATCTCGCGGACCTGACGCGCCTCGACAGCGTCGTCGGCATCAAGTACGCCATCGAGGACCCCGTGAAACTCGGGGCGGCCGTCGAGCGCGGGTCGGACGACGTGGTCTGGGTGGACGGCCTCGCTGAACCGTTCGCCGTCTCCTACTGGGCCGAAGGCATCGAAGGGTTCACTGCGGGCGTGAGCAACTTCCGACCAGAGGTCGGCCTGGCGCTGTTCGACGCGCTCCAAGACGAAAACTGGCAGCGCGCCCGGAAGCTCCGGAACAGCTGTCTCCCCCTCCAGAACCTGCGAGACCGCACCGGCCCGAACAACACCATCCCCGGCGCGATGAGCGTCCCAGTTGTCAAGAAGGGGCTCGACCTCGCCGGTCTCGAGGGCGGCACGGTTCGCGAACCGCTCCGTCCGCTCGCCGAAAAAGAGGCCCAGCGCGTCGAAACGCGCTACAACCAACTCGACGACGACATCGAGCGACTCGTCGGCTGACTCACGTATCCACGCACAGGTTCTCTCGTTGCATCGACGCGGAGCGGGCGCGCCGCAGGCAATTCGACGCCGGGCGGTCGCCGCAGGGGCCAGCTCCGCGAACGCGAGTTTCCTGAAAAGGTCACGGCTCGGGTCGGCGGCGTCAGTCCTCGTCGTAGTGGAACTCGGTCCAGGGGCCCTCGAGGAAGGGGTACTCCTCGACGACGTCGAGGTTCACGTCGACGCCGAGGCCGGGGTCGTCCGACAGCGAGAGGACGCCGTCGGTCACGTCGGGTTGGCCCTCGACAAGGTCGAAGGCGAGGTCGAAGGGGTACATCCCGGGGTCGGGTTCGGCGTCGAACAGCGGGTCGTCCTCGAAGACGGGGTACTCGACGAGGTCGGCTTCGGGCGCTGCCGCGACGAGATGGGCGTTGGCGGCGAGGCCGATCCAGGTACCGAAGTTGTGTGGGACGAACTCGATATCGTCGCGGCCACGGCAGAACTCGACGGCATCGCGACACCCGGTGAATCCCTCGTGGTGGCGCACGTCGCCCTGAAGGAAGTCGACCGCGCCGGTCGCACCGAGCGCGACGAGGCCGTCCGGGGACTGTTCGCTCTCGCCGCCCGCCAGCGGCGTGCCGGTCTCGGCCAGGTCGACGTAGCCCTCGTGGTCATCGGGTTCGACAGGCTCTTCGACCCAGTAGGCGCCGTGTTCGCCGGCGTGGGCGACCAGGTCGCGGACCGCCTCGCGACCGTAGTCCTCGCCGAGTTTCCACCAGGTGTGGACGTCGAGCATGGGCTCACACTCCGAGAGCGCGTCGGCGAGCAGTTCGACCGTGCGCCGGTCGTCCTCGACGCCGATGCCGGGGCGGTACTTGTAGCCGAAAAAGCCCAGCTCTTCGATGACTTCGGCCTGTTCGACGTAGCCCTGGGGCTCCATGTACATCCCCGCGCTGGCGTAGAGGGGCAGCTCGGTGTCCGGGTCAGTGCCGTAGTCCTCGGCGAGCAGTTCGTACACCGGCGCACCCAGCTGGCGCCCGCGGATGTCGTGGAGCGCCACGTCGATGGCCGAGATAGCCTCCGTCTCGTCGCCGGACGGCAGGTCGGCCGCGCGGAGCAGGTCGTGTGCGTCGGTGATTGCGGCGACCGATTCGCCCTCCAACGCGTCGGCGACGGGGCCCGAGACCACGTCGGCGAAGGTGCCCTGCGAGTCGCCCTGGAAGTACTCGCGCATCGCGGAACTGCTCGCACCCGCAGTGGCGACGCCGCGAGTCCCGTCGGCCGTCTCCACGACGACCAGAACGACGTCACGTTTCAGCAGCCGACGGGTTCCGCCGTGGAACTCGCGGTCTTGCGGTGGCTCGATAGGTGACGACAGCGCGTAGCCTGTCACGTCTGCGATGTGCATATCCGTCCACTCGCGGTCGAGTGTATAAAAGATGGCTGAGCACCGCACCCGGTCCAGTCGGCCGTGCACCGGGGCGCGCCAGCCACTGCGGGCAGAGAGCCCGAAACGCGGTGTCGACACACCCAGCGCCAACGGTCAGGCCGGCGACGTGAGTGGATAGTTCCGTCGGGAACATACAGAACCCGTCTGTCGGGAGGGAGTCCGCGGCAGTTCAGTCGGTCCGCCACGGCAGCCAGAACCAGTGAAAGTCCGATTCAACCGCGGTCGCTGATCGGCCACACGACCCGAATCGACGTTCGGTCGTTGCCACGTGGAGAACACATTCGTTCCGACTCGTCGGAAGGTTCGAAGCCGTTCTGTCGCCTGCAGGACGTTTCACTGGTTCGAATGACGCACACGTGCCCAATTCAGCGCGAAAGTGTCGATCAGGTGCCGATAGTATTACAGTAGTAGTGTTGTAATGATTCGGATCGGGGAACCGTCGGCCCTGAGGGCGTCATACGACAGGGTGAGGCGGAAGTGCCGCGGGGGACCAGTGCCGGGCAGGCCGCGGGGGAAAGGGAAACTGACGAGCGTGAAGGAAGTCCACCAGCTCATCGACGTGGAGATCGGTACATGGACAGCACCGAGGCTTCCAGGGTCGGAGTCCCGAGAGCGGGAATCGGGGAGAACTGCCGTCTCGTCGGGGAGAACGCAAGAAGTAAGTGGATACCCTACACTGGTGCCCGTATGAAGTTCGGGATCTTTCCGATAGAGGGCGGTGACACCTGGGAGGGCGTCGTCGAGCAGTGTCAGGTCGCCGAGGAGGTCGGCTTCGAGACGTGCTGGGTCAACGACCATCAGGCGACGGAGGGTGACAACTACTGGCCGTCGCCGCTGACACGCCTCACCAGCATCGCCGAGGGCACCGAGGAGCTGGAACTCGTGACCTCCGTGCTCATTCTTCCGCTGTATCACCCGCTACACGTCGCCCAGCGGGCCGCGATGCTGGACAACATGTCCGACGGCCGCCTCACCCTCGGGGTCGGCCTCGGCTACGTCGAAAAGGAGTTCGAGGCCTTCGGCGTCCCGATGGACGAACGCGCCGGTCGCATGATAGAGGGCATCCAGTTCATCGAGGAGTTCTTCGAGTCCGAGGAGCCGATCAGCTACGAGTGTCCGTTCTTCGAGGTCGAGGACTGGCAGCCCCTACCCGACACGGTCCAGGAGCCCCGGCCGACGCTCTGGATGGGCGGCTGGGGGCCCAAACAGATCTCGCGGTGTGTCAAGTTCAGCGACGCGTGGGTCCCCGGCGTCGTGGCCGACCTCGGTATCGTCGAGGACCGTAAGGAGATGCAGAAAGGACACGTCGAGAAAAGCAACCAGGTCTGGGACGAGATGGACCACCCGCTCATGCGCGAGGCCGTCATCGCCGAAACCGAGGAGGAGGTCATGGAACGCAAGGAGTATCTTCACGAAACCTACGTCGCCGAGTACGGCGGCGAGTTCTCCCACCCGCTCATGACCGCCGACTCCGTCGAGGACTTCGAGGAACTCGCCGACGACCGGTTCATCTACGGCACCCCCGAGCAGATCATCGAGCAGGTCGAAGCGATGCAGGACCGCTTCGCGCTCGACGAGCTCGCCCTCCGATTCCACCACTCCGGCATGCCCAAGGACCTCGTCGAAGACCAGATCCGACTCTTCGGCGAGGAAGTCGTCCCGGCCTTCGACTGAACCCGCCCACCTCCTCGACAGTCGTTCTCTCACTGTCCCCCGACCGGATGGACCGGCCATGCAGGACCGCAGTGGGGTCCTGAATACCCTATCTACCAAAATTGTATAATACATTAGTTTTTAATATATTTCGATTCGATTTCGATTCGGGCATCTCCCTGTCTGAGTAAGAAAGACGGAACAAAGGGCGTTGATACGCCTAAATTGGTGTCGTCAGCCGTTTTCACTCGGGATCGAAACGACAGACCCTATCCCACTCGTGACCGATCGTTGCCTTCAACGGCAAAATTATTTTTTATCGCTCTGAGAATCTCTCTTTTCGGATTTAGATTTCCACCTCTTCGCACACTATTGGTAGACGCTCATTCCACCGGAGCTCGACAGAAATATACGAAAGTAAGACTGAAACTTGTATGGTCAGTACTCTATTGTTTCTTGGTCCTTCCAGAAGCGGCCGGACGGCGAACCCGGCGCGAAGCGGGCGAGCCAGACGGGGGTCTCGGCGCCTTTCGTGGGTTCGCGGGGGGCCTGTTCGCCGCCCAACTCTGTCGCGACCCAGCCCGGGTCGACGGAGTTGGCGATCAGGCCGTCGTCGCCGTACGTCCGGTCGAGTGAGACCGTGAGCGCGTTGATCCCCGCTTTCGAGATCCGGTAAGCTGGCATCTCGTCCTCGATCGGGTCGGTGAGGATGCCGACGCCGGAGGAGACGTTCACGACGCGCCCGCAGTCGGCGTCGAGAAGGTGGGGGAGCGCATGCTTGGCGAGGAGGGAGGCGCCGCGGAGGTTGACGTCAAGCACGCGGTCGAAGTCTGCGGTGTCGATTTCGGCCATCCCCGAGCCAGTCCCACCGAGGCCGGCGTTGTTGACCAGCACGTCGAGTCCGCCCGCCTCGTCGACGACGGTCGCGACCGCCGCTTCGATCGTCTCCTCGTCAGTCACGTCGAGTTCGACCGGTGTCGTCCCGTCGGGTAGGTCGTACTCAGGATCTCGGACGCCGGCGAAAACCGTGGCGCCGTGGTCGACGAGGCCGCGGGCGATCTCACGGCCGATCCCGCGGTTCGCGCCGGTCACCAGCGCGACCTGTCCGTCGAGGGTCTCGTACAGTTGCGGTTGCACGTCCGATCGGTGCCGCCGGGCGGGGGTATCGGTTGCGCTCGCGGAAGATTCGAGGGGTGACTGAGTTCAGAACGCCGGGTGACTCGGTTCCGAACGCCGGGTGACTCGGTTCCGAACGCCGGGTGACTCCTTCGGAATGGGCGTGTGCGAACGCGTGACAGCCCACCGGAAAGTACGTACCGACGACCCGCCGGACAGGACCCATGGGTCTCGAATACGACAGGAACCGCGACGAGATAATCGATGAGTGGCAGCGAAAGGAGGGATTACCCGGAAACGACGCGCTCAAGCTGGTGGTGCTGGAGCGGATCATGACGGAGTTCGAGGCGGGCGTCGTCTACACGAAAGACGAGGTGGACGCGGTGATCCAGGACCGGTTCGACGACCACGTCACGGTCAGGCGCGAACTGGTCAACTTCGGCTACATGGGCTACGACAACCGCGCGAACGAATACGAGGTCCGCACGCACGAACTCACCGAGGAAGACGTCCGGGAGATATCGCGTCTCGAACACCACGCCGAAGCCATCGGGCTGCTCGACTGAAGCGAGCGAACCCGGAGACGGCTGACCGTCTACGAGAGGTCGAAGTGTTCGGCTGCGGTCTGCATATCCTTGTCGCCGCGGCCACAGAGATTCACCAGCAGGGTGTCGTGGCGGTCCTCGAGCGCGAGTTTCTTGGCGAGCGCGATGGCGTGGCTCGGTTCGAGCGCGGGGATGATCCCCTCGGCCTCGCTGAGTTCACGAAACGCAGCCAGCGCCTCCTCGTCGGTGATCGCGTGGTACTCCGCGCGCCCGAGTTCCTGGAGTGCAGCGTGTTCCGGCCCGACCGCGGGATAGTCGAGGCCCGCGCTCACGGAGTGGTTCTCGGTGTCTTCGTCGATGACCTTGGTCTTCATCCCCTGGAACACCTGTGGTTCCTCCTGTTCGGTTTTCGACAGCGGCGCGGAGTGATGACCCTCGCCGGTTCCACCCGGTTCCGCTCCGTAGAATGCCACGTCGTCGTCTTTGAACGCGTGGAACAGGCCGATCGAGTTCGACCCGCCGCCGACGCAGGCGACGCAGGCGTCGGGGAGGTCGCCGTGGAGGTCCTGGATCTGCTCGCGGGCCTCCGTACCGATGACCGACTGGAATTCCCTGACCATTCGCGGGAACGGGTCGGGGCCGACCGCCGACCCGACGAGGTAGTGCGTGTCCTCGTAGTTGGCCACGAGGTCCTCCAGCGCGGCATCGACGGCCTCGGCCAGTCCCTCGTTCCCCCTGGTGACTTCTTCCACTTCGGCCCCGAGGAGGCGCATCCTGAACACGTTCATCTCCTGCCGCTGGATGTCCTTCCGACCCATATACACTTTCACCGGGATGTCGAGTAGCGCGCCGACCATCGCGGTGGCCGTGCCGTGTTGCCCCGCGCCGGTCTCGGCGATGAGCCGTTCTTTCCCGGCCTTCTCCGCCAGCAGCCCCTGCCCGAGAGTGTTGTTGAGCTTGTGTGCGCCTCCGTGGAGCAGGTCCTCGTGTTTGAAGTAGATATTCGCGTCCCAGCGCTCGCTGAGTGTCGATGCGTGGTATACCGGCGTCGGCCGACCGCCGAAGTGTTCGAGCAGGTGACGAAACTCCGACTGGAACTCCTCGGACGGGACGACTTCCTCGAACGCGGCAGCCAGATTCGCCAGCGGCTCCTCGAGCGGTTCGGGTACGTGTCGCCCACCGTACTGCTGGAACTCTCCAGACATACTCTCCACCTGGGGTCGCGACCCACATAGCCTTTTGCCGATGGTCGCTGTTGCCCCGGGCCGTCTTACCGCAGCGTCGCGGTCGTGATACCCGCGAGTTCGGTCGCGAGGTCGTCGGACAGCGCCGCCTCGGTGACGCGCCAGCGCCAGTTCCCCTCGGCGGTGCCGGGCGTGTTGAACCGCGCCTCGCTCCCCAGGCCGAGCAGGTCTTGCACCGTCGTCATCGCGATGGTCGCCTCGGAGTCCCACACCGCCTCCACCAGGTCCCAGTGGATCTCCGAGCCGTCGGTCGCGAGCGCGTAGTGGAGACAGTCGCGTTGCTCGTCGCCGAGCGTCTCGTAGTAGCCGACGGCGGTGTCGGTGTCGTGAGTCGACGTGTAGGCGACGGCGTCGCGGGGGTAGTTGACCGGCTTGTCGCGACTGTCTTCTGAACACCAGTCGGCGTACTGCGGGACCCGCATCCCAGGGATCGAAAAGCGGTCCCGGAGGGCGACGACGCCCTCGTCGATGAAGCCCAGGTCCTCCGCGATGAAGGGCAGGTCGTCGGCCGGCAGGCCCAGGTCGTCCGCGACGGCTTCGAAGAAGTCGGCGCCCGGTCCCTCGCGCCACTCGCCGGCCGCGGGCGAGTCGGCGTCGGCCGGGATCGCCCAGAACTCGTCGAAGCCCTTGAAGTGGTCGATGCGGGCGAGGTCGACCCTGGAGAGGAGTCGACGCACGCGGTCGAGCCACCACCCGTAACCGGTCTCTCGCAGGTGGCCCCAGTCGTAGACGGGATTCCCCCAGCGCTGGCCGTCGTCGCCGGGGTTCGGCGGGACGCCCGCGACCACTGCGGGACGGCCCTCCTCGTCGAGTTCGAACGTCTCCGGCGAAGCCCACACGTCCGCGGAGTCGGCAGCGACGTACAGCGGGAGGTCACCGACGAGTTCGATCCCCCGCTCCGTAGCAGCCTCGCGGAGCCGCTGCCACTGCTCGTCGAAGACCCACTGGACGAACGCGTGGTACTCGACTGCCTCGGCGTGTCGCTCGCGGGCCTCGGCCAGCGCGTCTGCATCACGGTGAGCGAGGTCGGCGGGCCAGTCCGTCCACGCGCCGTCGTGGACGTCTTTGAGCGCGGCAAACAGCGTGTAGTCGGACAGCCACGAGGCCTCCCGCTCGCGAAACGCCTCGAAGGCGGCGCGCTCGTCGCCGTCCGCCGTCGCCGCAAATCGCTCGTGGGCCCGTCGGAGCCGATCGCGCTTGAACGCGGCCACGTCGTCGTACGCGACCGCGTCCGGGTCGGCGCTGTCGGGTCCGTCGCGGTCGCTCTCGTCGAGATACCCCCTCTCGGCGAGGTCACGAAGGTCGACGAGCAACGGGTTCCCCGCGAAGGCCGAGTCGGCAGCGTACGGGGAGTGACCGTACACGCCGCTCGTCGGCCCGAGCGGGCAAAACTGCCAGTAGCGCTGGTCGGCCCGGTCGAGGAAATCGAGAAACGCCTCGGCACCCGCCCCCAGGTCACCGATGCCGTCCGGTCCCGGGAGTGAGGTGAGATGCAAGAAGACGCCGCTGGTGCGTCGTGGCATACCCGTTCTTCGTGCGGACGTGGTTTGAAACGACCGGCTCTCGGCAAGTTCCACGCCCACGGCGCTACCAGACCCTCACGTTCTAGCGGGCCCCACGGCTCCACCAGATGCCCACGTTCCACCGGCCAACAACCCACGTTCAGAAACCGCGAGACCTGTTGACACGTCCCGAATTGACAATACCCCTATTGTCAACTAATGCCGCACCTGATCGAAAATAGTGAACAATATTTCTCCATATCACCCCCAATTCGCGGCGATGATCGGACCGATCGGTGGATATTTATTTTATTCCGCCATTGGTTCGTGTATGTCCCGCTACCCCCGGAACGCTCGCAACTCGCAATTGAAGTGCATCGACTGTAACGCGCCGGTCGTCAAGACGACCGACGCCGAGTTCATCTGTGTCGACTGCGGTACGGCTCCCGTCCAATAGAGTCAGTCCGACGATAGCGTCACACCGTAGTGACGGCGGCCGTGAGACACACTGTGGAGAACTGTTCGCCAGCGGTTGCCGCGTGTCCGGAGACCACCGGTCGGGCGAACCGGTAAAGTGGGGGGGTCCCGATAGGGTGGAGTATGGCACCGCGCGTTCTGATGCTGGGGTGGGGCTTTCCGCCCAACGTGAGCGGCGGTCTCGACACCGCTGTCGGTGAACTGTTCGAGGAGTTCGACGCGCGAGAGACGATCGAAATAGAACTCGTCCTCCCGGCGGAGTACGCGCCCGACGACTACGATAACATCCACGGCGTCCCGACCGGGGACGGCGACGTCAGCACCCGGATCAACCGGCTGGCCGGCGAGTTCGTCGACCGTGCGGCCCACGCCGACGTGGTCCACACCCACGACTGGTTCGGCTACGGACCTGGCGCGCGCGCCCAGGGCACACACGACCTCGAGTGGGTGACCACGTTCCACTCGCTGACCACGGACCGCAACCGCAACCCCCCGGAGCGGGAAGTCGAAACCGAACAGCGCATCGTGGACCGCGCGGACCACCTGATCGCCGTCAGCGGCATCGTCCAGCGCGACATCCGCCACGAGTACGGCGGTGAGTCGACGGTCATCCACAACGGCTTCAGTTCCGTCGAGACGAGCGGTCGCGACGTGAAAACAGAACTCGACATCGACGGGGAGATGCTGTTTTTCGTCGGCCGCCACACCGACCAGAAAGGGATCGAACACCTCGTCTACGCAATGTCGAAGCTCCGCCGCGAGGACGTGACGCTCGTCCTCGGCGGGTCGGGCCATCTCACCGACCAGCTGAAGCGGTTCGTCGAACTGCTCGGCATCGAGGACCGCGTCGAATTCGTCGGCTACGTCCCCGAGACGGAACTGGGCGACTACTACGCCGGCGCCGACGCGTTCGTCTCACCCTCGCTCGCGGAGCCGTTCGGCATCACCATCGTCGAAGCGCTGTCGGTCGGTACCCCTGTCGTCGCCAGCGAATCAGGCGCGGCCGAGGTGCTCCCCGAGGGCTGTATCTTCGAGGTCGAGACCGACTCCGACTCTATCGTCGGCGGGATCGAGCGCGCGCTCGACTCCGGTCCGGTCCCGGACTACGAGCCGCGCACCTGGGCGACCGTCGCCGACGAGCACGTCGCCTTCTACGAGGATATCCTCGCAGAGTGACCGGCGCTCAGTCGCCTCCGTAACAGTCGACGGTCCCACCCTTCGAGATGGCGACCTCGCCGTCGGAACCGACCTCGGCTGTCAGTTCTGTACAGCCACTGATACGACCGGTCGGATACCGGCGTCGCTGACCGCCATCGAGCCAGTAGGAGAGCACGAACTCGTCACCCCTACCGTCGAAGTCGACGAGCCACTCACTCGTCCGCGACTGGTCACCGTCGTCGGCTTCCGTCGTCGGGTCCAGCGTGACCGTCCGGTCGACGAGCGGTTCTCGGCCCCGAACATCGTCCGCGCCAGTGCCTGCGTGTAGCTGCACTGTGACCGTGTGGGAGTCGTCGTCGCGGTTCCGAACGATGATTCGCGCGACCTCCGGCGGGAAGTCGTCGTCGACGCGGTCGGAGTCGGAACCGCAACCGGCAACGCCGGCCGTCCCGACGGTCGCTACCGCCGCGAGCAGTCGTCGTTTCGGTCGGTCCATCGGGGGAAGGCGGGGAGTTCGGAGGGCAGGGTCGGTGGGCGGTCGATTCAGCGCAGTATCCGGAAGTCCGTGACGGGTTCGGGATGGACGATCCGGAAGCCGTTCGCGGTGGCGGTGAGTCCCACCGACGCTTGCACGTCTCGCGCCGAGGCGTAGGGGCTGTCGTCGGGGACCCCCTCGTACGGGCTATCGCCGCTCCCGGCGGGGCGATACGGGCTGTCTTCGTCGGGCTGCATCGCCTCTTCGGGCGGGAGGTAGACGCGCTCGCCCGAGCGCGACCGGACGACGACGGCGGCGTCCTGGTCGCCGGAGACGGTGATCGTCGTCCGGCCGTCGGCGATGTCCACTTCGACGGACACCGGGCTCCCGCCGGTCGAGACTCCTGCTGACATGAATACACCGGCGGTCGGCACGGACTTAACCGTTCTGTCACCGCGGACCGATAGCTGCCGGCGGTCGGTGTGTCCACCGCAAGTGAAAAGAGCCCCTCAGGCGCATATCACGCCAATGCATCACCCGGGACCGCCCCGATTCGTAGCCGTTGGCGACGAGGTAGAGTTGGCGCCCCGCGACCCGGACCCGACCGCGACCTACGAGTGGCGAGTCGCGAGCGCGCCGGTCGGCGCCGCCGCGTCCGTCGGCGACGACCCCGTCGAACAGTTCGAACCGGACGCGCCCGGCCGGTACGAACTCGAACTCTCGGCACCCGACAGTACCCACACGCTCACCGTCCGTGCGTACCCAGGTCACCTGAGCGCGAGCGGATCCGCGGGTGGCAACTACGGCCGCTCGGGTGAGGGGGGAACCGAGACGGAGACGACCCCTGCGGGCGAGGGCGAGAGCGGTGAGGCCACCTCTGCGCGGGTGGGCGAGGACGACATCGCCGCGGCGGCCGGCCCAGGTGGCAGACCGCGACTGACGCTCTCGACCGAGGTGACTGACGACGCCGTCGTCGTGCGCGCCGACGCGAGCGGCCACCCCGACGGCCCCGAGACGGCGGCCGACCTCGAAGTCGAGTTCCTCCTCGACGACCGCGACGACCTCTCGCGCGCCGACGTGACGATCGAGGGGCCGGAGCTGCGCGTGCCCCGCGACCACCTCCCCGACCTCGCGCGAGTCCACGCCGTCTCTATCGGCCGACACGGCTACAGCGTCCCCGAAGCCGTCGAGATCGAACGCGACGGGTCGACGCTGCAGACTGCACTCCCGTACCACCCGCCGGACTGGGCGCGCGACGCGACCATCTACGAGATCTACGTCCGGACGTTCCCCGGGCAGGACGCCGACCGCGACGACTCGGACCGGACGGTGTTCGACGCCATCGTCGACCGACTGGACTACATCGCCGACCTCGGCGTGGACACGGTCTGGCTCACGCCGGTCCTGCAGAACGACGACGCGCCCCACGGCTACAACGTCACTGACTTTTTCGCCATCGCGGACGACCTCGGGACGCGCGCCGACTACGAACGATTCGTCGCCGAGGCCCACGACCGGGGCCTGAAGGTGCTGTTCGACCTGGTCTGTAACCACTCGGCGCGGGCACACCCCTACTACCAGGCCGCCGTCTCGGACCCCGACAACGAGTACCACGAGTGGTACGAGTGGCGCGGCCCGGGCGAACCGGAGACGTACTTCGACTGGGAGTACATCGCGAACTTCGACTTCTCTCACCTGTCCATGCGTCGTCACCTGCTCGACGCCGTCGACGAGTGGGCGCCGCTGGTCGACGGCTTCCGGTGTGACATGGCCTGGGCCGTCCCCAACTCCTTCTGGCGGGAGATCCACGACTCGCTCAAGGCTCGCGACTCGGAGTTTCTGCTCCTCGACGAGACCATCCCCTACATCCCCGACTTCCAGGGCGGTCTGTTCGACGTCCACTTCGACTCGACGACCTACGCCGCGCTCCGGCGGGTAGGCAACGGCGACCCCGCCGAGGCAGTGCTCGATGCGATCGACGAGCGGACGCGCATCGGCTTCCCAGACCACGCCGGGTTCATGCTCTACGCGGAGAACCACGACGAGACGCGCTATCTCGTCGAGTGCGGTCGCCCCGCAGCCCTCGCGGCGCTCGGCGCGCTGTACACCCTGCCGGGGTCGCCGATGATATACGCCGGCCAGGAGTTCGGCCAGCGCGGCAAGCGCGACGACCTCGCGTGGGCCCACGCCGACGAAGAACTGCGCGACCACGTCCAGCGGCTCGCGACGGCGCGCACCGAGACGCCCGCGCTCCGGGGCGATGCGAGCCTCGACCGTGTGGCCTTCGAGGTAGTCGCCGGGGCACCCGCCCCGGTCGTCGCGTTCGCCCGCGAGGCGACCGCGGCTGACGCCGACTCGGCCACGACGGACGCCGATTCGCCCGGGACAGGCGCCGACGAAGACGACCAACGCGTCGTGACTGTGCTGAACTTCGGTGACGAACCGGCGACCGTGACCCTCGGTCCCGCGACCGGGGAGACGGATCTCGTGACCGGGGCGTCGGTCGCGACCGACGACGGCCTCCGGGTCGACGATGTCGTCGTCGTTCCCGCCGACCCAGAGTAGCGCCACGACTGGGATCGGCCGGATCACTTCCCCACGCAAAAATCCTACGCACGATCAGCAGACGCCGCCGCAGTGAGTACGGCTGGAGAGAAACAGAAAGAAACGGAACGAACGTTTCGTTCGGGAGTGGCAACGCTTGCATGGGAATATCGGGATTTATATGCGTAAGCGTGTTGGGGACGGTATGCGGCTGACGACGGCGCTCGACGAGTACAAGCGGGCGGCCTCGGAGCGCTTTCCAGAAGAGAGCAAGACGGTCGACGGCGCCTTCTCCGGCCACGGCGACCGGCTGGTTCACGTCGACGAGAACGGTTCGCTGCGGGATTACTCGGCACCCCTGTCCGGGCTGTACGGCATCGACCGGTCGAAGCTGGGCATCCGGACGAACAGGGGCACGAACTGGTTTGCGGACCTGGAGACGATCCGCCAACACTACTACCGGGATACACGGCTGGTAGAGACAGAATACGACGCCGGCGGCTACACCATCCACCAGTACGACCTGACACTGGGCCGCGCGCACGTCACACACGTCGAACTGCGCGGGCAGGTCCCGTCGGACGCCCACCTCGTCGCCTTCGTCACGATGGCTCCCGAGGGCAAAGAGGCGGGCGTCGGCGCGCTCATCCACGAGGACAGTGGCCCCGAGGGCTCGGAAGTGCTGGAGGTCTTCCACCGGGAGGAACACGATTACCTCGCGGCTTCGACGGGGCTCAATGGCGTTCACGGGCAGCGACCGGAGCGCTTCTCGGAGATCCTGGCCGACACGCCCGTCGAGTTCCCGCGCGGCGAGGACCCCCGGTCGTACGACGAGACACGCCTGAGCGGCGACTTCGTCGTGACAGCACCGCTGGAGCGGGCCGGACGGAGCAACCGGGCGACGCTGGTGAGCCAGCTATCGAGCCACCGGGAACTCGACCGCGGGACGGCGCTGGCGGATCTCCGGCGCTGTGCGGCGGCCCACGACGGCGCCGACGCGATCCGCTCGGCTGCCCGCGACCGGACGACGATCTCGGTTTCGCCATCACTCCCGCGAGCGCCGGTCGTCCGGACGGATCTGCGCGTGATCGACCTGCTCGAAGCGCCGTCCGGCGCGCGGATCGCCGGGCCGGAGTTCGACCCGTTCTACGCAAACTCCGGCGGCTACGGCTACGTCTGGTTCCGCGACGACGCGGACGTGGCGCGCAACCTGCTCGCCGCCGGCGACCGACTCAACCTCGACGTCGGCGAGACCGTCCGTCGGAGCGCGCGCTTTCACTGTGACACCCAGCTGTCGGACGGGACCTGGCCACACCGGGTGTGGGCGACCGACGGGTCGCTCGCGCCGGGGTGGGCCAACGCCAACGTCGAGCGCAACGAGGACTCCCGCGAGTACCAGGCCGACCAGACAGCGACGGTCGTGGCCTTCCTCGCGACGCTCTTGCGAACACGCCACGGCGACCTGGACGACGACCTCGCGACCGACATCCGCGAGACGGTCGTCGAGGGAGTCGACGCGCTCGCCCGCGACGTCGCCGACAACGACCTCCCCGAAGCGTGTCAGAACGTCTGGGAGGACGCGGTCGGGCAGTTCACTCACACCGCAGCGACGTTCGTCCAGGCCTTCGCCGCGGTCGCCCGGGCGCCGGTCCGCCACCCGTTGCGCGAACGCGCCCAGTCGATGGCCGAAACGGTCCTCGACGGCCTCGACGAGGTGTACAACGAGGACAAGGGGACCTACCCGATGCGGGTCGCGAACGGCAGTCCCGACACGCGCCTCGACGCCGCGACGCTCGCGCTGGCCGACGCTGTCCACGAGTACGGCGCCATCGAGGACGTGACCGTCAGCGACGAGCGCCTCGACCGCCTCTCGCGACACGTCCGTGCGACGCTGAACGGCCTGTTCCGCAACCCGCGGGACAGCCCCGTCGCCGGGATGATCCGCTACGAGGGCGACCGCTGGCGCACCGTCGACCAGGACGAGGAGAAAGTGTGGTCGGTCGCGACCGGGCTCGGCGCGCTCGCCGCCGCGCGGACCGGCCGCCTACTCAACGAGCGCGGCAAGAACGGTGACGGCTACATCGACCGCGCGGGCCAGCTCTACCGCCTGCTCGGTCCGGACGGCGCGCTGACGACCGACGCCGGCTACCTCGCCGAGCAGGTCTTCGACGACGGGTCGCTCGACAGTGCGGCCCCGCTGTGCTGGTCGCACTCGCTCCGCCTCCGGACGACGGCGCTACTCGCCGCCGAGGACGCGCTGCCGGCCGTGACGACTGAGATGGAGGGGCCGAGCGAACGGTTGCGCTGGACCACCGGCGAGAAGTACGCCCTCGGGACCGCCGCCGACCACGACGCTGACGACCCGTCCCGAGTGTGGTTCACCCTCACCGAGGGCGCCGTCACCGAGGTCCGCTTCCCGCAGGTCGACCTGATGAACCTCCGGACGCTGGATTTCCTCGTCAACGCCCGCGACGACGACGCCTACACTGTCCGCACGCACAACGAGTCCAGAGACGCCGACGACACGGTCGAGCGCCGCGTCGAACCCGTCGCGAACGACGCTCTGCTCTTCCGGCACGTGTTCACCGAACCGGGCGACGGCCGCGGTCACGAGTGGGAACTCACCGTCGACTATGCGACGGACCCCGAACACGACGCCGTCGTCGCCGACGTGACGTTCGACGCGAGCGACGGCCGCGACTACGAAGTCTTCGCCGTCGCGGACACGGCACTGGTCAACAGCGGCGCGGCCGACCGCGGGCTCAGACTCGGCCAGGCGGGGGCGCACCACCTCGTCGCCCGCGATCCGACGGCGTACACCGGTGAGACCGACGATCCGCTGCTGGTCGACGAGGACGGCGAGGGGTACTCCGTCGCGATGGCGATGACCTGTGCCGACCGCTTCGACTGGGCCACCGTCGGCGTCGCGGGCAGCGATCCCCTGCGCGCGATGTTCACCGAGGGCGAACTCCCAGAGGAACAGGAGTCTGTCGACAACGAGAGCGTCGTCCTGGTCGGCCGACTCGGCACCGGCGACAGCGTCGACTCGGAACTGGCGCTCGGATTCGCCCGCGCCGCCGACACCGCCGCCGCGCTCGGTGAGGCCGACGGCGCGCTCGAACGTGGCTTCGAGACCGCCCGCGCCGACTACGGCCGCACCTGGCGGGAGTTCCTCGACGACAAGTCGCTGCCCGAGTCGGTCGCCGACGACGAGGCGCTCGCAGACCAGTACCGCACGGCGCTGATGAGTCTGCTCGCCGTCGAGGACAAGACCTACCTCGGGGCCTCTATCGCGTCGCCGTCGGTCCCGTGGGGCGAGGCCGTCACCGCCGAGGAACCCAAGGGCTACGGCTACAACTTCGTCTGGTCGCGAGACCTCTATCAGGTCTTCACCGTCTTCGAGATCGTCGGCACGCTCGACGTCGCGGCCGACCAGCTCGCCTACATCTACGAGTACCAGCAAGACGAGACGGGATTCATCCCGCAGAACACCTACATCAACGGTATCACTCGCTGGGGCGGCGAGCAGATGGACAACATCTCCTACCCCGCGGTGATGGCCTACCACCTCGCCGAGCGCGGCGTCGGCTTCGACGACGCGGACTACGACTACGAGAACGTCCGCCGCTCGGCCGACTACGTGGCCACCTACGGTCCGGACACCGCACAGGAGCGCTGGGAGGAAGAGTCCGGGTACTCGCCCTCGTCCATCGCCGCCGAGATCGCCGGCCTGGCGTGTGCTGGGAAACTCGCTATCGACGCCGGCAAGGACGCCGACGCGCTCGTCTGGCTCGGACTCGCCGACCACTGGGCGAACAACGTCGAGAACTGGACCGCGACGACGACGGGCACCGAGCGCCACGAGGAGACGCCGTACTACGTCCGGGTCACCCGTGATGGCGACCCCAACGCCGGCCACCTCCGCACGCTCGCCAACGCCGGCCCCACGCTCGACGAGCGCGACATCGTCGACGCCGGCTTTCTCGACCTCGTGCGCCTCGGTATCAAGCCAGCCGACGACCCCGTGATCGAGAACTCCGTCGAGACTGTCGACGAGACCATCCGCGTCGACGCCGGCTCGGCGGCCGGCTTCTACCGGTACAACGGCGACGGCTACGGGGAGCGCGAGCGCGGCGACGCCGGCGGCCCGTGGTCCGTCGAGAACAAGGGTAAGGGCCGCCTGTGGCCGCTCCTGACCGGCGAGCGCGGCGAGTACGAACTCCAGGTCGACGACCCCGACCTCGCGCCGGAGGACTGCCTCCGCGCGATGCAGGAGTTCGCCAACTCCGGGCGGATGATAGCCGAGCAGGTCTGGGACCGGCAGCACACGACGGACTACGACTGGGAGTTCGGCGAGGGGACCGGGTCCGCCACGCCGCTGGCGTGGGCGATGGCCCAGTACGTCCGCCTGGCCCACGGCGTCAGCGCGGACGAGCCCGTCGAGACGCCAGCGTTCGTCGAAGAGCGCTATCGCGACCGGCAGCTCCACGAACCGGACCGCAGTCCGGCGCTGCGCGTCGACACGCAGTTCCGCGGCAACAGTCTCGTCGTCTCCGGCGAGACCACCGGCGACCGCGTCGCCGTCAAAACCCCCGTCGACCGGGCCATCGTCGACGTCGACGGCACCGAGTTCGAGACGACCGTCGATATCGAACGCGGCCAGAACCAGGTCATCGTCGCTGCAGGCGGCGAAGACGTCGCGGCGTCCGGCACGACCGTTCGCCGGATGAAGCTCTAGAGAGTTAGCCCCAGTCTTTTCAACCGCATAGACAAAACGCGCTGTTGATGTGGGCGTCAGCGGGCTTCGGAACGGGTATCGAGTGCGACCCCGGTGACATCGAGTGCGGCCCTGGTGACATCGAGTACGGCCCTGGTGACATCGAGTGCGACCCTGGTGACATCGAATGTCAGCTGGGGCGTGCCGCGTGCGCGTCAGCGACGCGGGGTGGCAGGCACGGGTCCGGTTCGCCAGCGGTGCGGGAACGACGGAGGTGTCCCGACTGATGACACAGCCGACCTTCCAGCAAGGTGGTATCGACTGGGACAAGTACAAGAAGTGGGCCGGGGGGACGGCCCTCGCGGGGCTGCTGGTCGGGATCGTCGTTGGCCTCAATCCGATAGGGACGATCGTCGTGGCGTTCGGGGTCGTTCTCGTCGGCAACGGCGCGCTCGTCGTCCCGCGGTGGCGAACGGCTCAGGATGTCGAACTGCTGTCGATCGGCTCGCTGGCTCCCGGGCAGGGCGCTGTCGAGGTCAGCGGGACGGCATACGCCGACCGCGACACCGTCGTCGCGCCATACACCGACACCGAGTGTCTCGCCTACACCTTCTCGGTCGAGGACTACCAGCGGGTCAGCCGTCGCCACGGCCACACGTACCGCTGGCAGGGCCGCTACGGCGAGGCCAACAGTCGCGCCTTCCTCGTCGAGGACAACACCGGCACGGCGTGGGTCGACCCGACCAGCGCGGAGTTCGACCTGGCCATCGAGGAACGGATCGAGGTCGAAGCCGGCGAGCGACCCCCGGCGCCGCTGCGCCGGATCCTCGAGCAGCAGACGAAACTCGACGTGGTCAACGACCACGAGAACCGCCGGTTCACCGAGTATCGGCTCGACGACGGCGAGGACGTTCACGTCGCCGGCGTCGTCGACGCCCCGCCCGCGTCGGACGACCCCGACGCGGCGCCGGTGGACGTGACTATCGCCGACGGCGAGGCGACGCCGCTGTTTTCCATCTCCGACGGCGACGTTCGCGACGTCAGCGGCACGCTCAAAGAGCGGGCGATGGGTGGTATCGGCGTCGGCATCACGCTGGTCCTGGTCGGGTCGCTCCTCGCGGTGTACATCTGAGACTGGCAGCCGTCAGTCGAACCCGTGACCCGCAGGCTGCTCGGCGGTCCACCGGCTCTCGGTGACGACGACCCGTCTGAGTGGGCCCGTCTGGAGCGTGCGCGCTCCGGCAGAGCTTTACCGGCTGGACACGGTCACCGAACGTGGATTCTCACGACGTTCGACGCCAGTGGGCCGAGCGCGACGGCGAGTACTCGCCGACCTATTACGCCCACCGGGGCCGCGACGCGACCAGCGAGTTCCTTCGGACGGCCCTCGGTGAACGGGTCGACACCGACGCGCGCGTCCTCGAAGTCGGCTGTGGCGTCGGGCGCCACCTCGCCGAGCTGGCCGACGCCGGCTTCACCGACCTGACCGGTGTCGACGTTAACGACGAAGCGATAGACGTTCTCGCGGAGACCTATCCTGGTCTGGCGGCCACAGGAGAGTTCCACGCGACGACGATCGAAGACTGGCTCCCCGACCTCGCCGACGGCGCGTTCGACGCCGTCTACTCCGTCGAGACGCTCCAGCACGTCCACCCCGAGGCCGAGTGGGTGTTCGACGAACTCGCGCGGGTGACCGGCGAGTGGCTCGTCACCGTCGAGAACGAGAGCGGCGAGTTCGGGGCAGTCAACTACGTCGACGACGGCGTGCCGCTGTACTACCGCGACTGGGAGCGCGTGTTCACCACGCGCGGCTTCGAACAGGTGGCGACAAGCCCGGGTCGGCGAGACACACGCCGGGTGTTCCGGCGCGAGTGAGATCCAGGGCGACAGTCCCGAAACGACCTGTACAGCCGCGAGATAGCAAGGACAGCAGACGTGCGCCCACTCCCCTCGAACGGAAACGAGTCCGCTGGCCGCGGGCCCCGGCGCATGGAACCCGATGACCGTTCGACGGAGCGGTGATGCGCTGCGCTGACTCGCGGGTACGTGGCCGCCACTTGCGTCAGCTTCCCGTCGCCCGCTGGACGCCGGTCCGCATCTCGTCGGTCGACTCCGGGACGTAGATGTTGGTCGAGACGGACTCGGTCGCGCCCGGACGCACCGTTCCGAGCGAGACGGTCCGGCTCGATACCAGGTCGCCGTTGGCGTGGAACTCGACGACGACCTCTGCGTCGGTGGCCTCTCCTTCGTTCTCGACCGCGATGTCGAACACCACGAGTTCTCCGGCCATGGACGCCACCGCCTGTGGCTCACCGGCCGAATCGCGACTGGTGATATCCGTGACGGTGACGTGGTCCGTGCTGTCGCCGATGTATCTGAACAGTTTGTCGCCGATCTGCTGGGACAGCTCGTACTGTCGCGTGCCCTCCTCCAAGACCGCACTGACTGGATTCAGGTCCGTCCGCAGGTCGCTCGCGATAGTCATCCGGTTTCCGGGGTTCGTCTTCAGCCGCCGGTAGTCCTCGATGAAGGGCGTGAACTCGTCGGGGAGCGTTCCGTCGAAGTGTTCTTCGAGCTCGGTGAGTTCCTCGTCGAAGTTGATCATCGGCGGCAGCGGCGCCGAAACCGGCTCTGCGGGAACCCACCGTTTGTTCGTCGCGACAGAGTCGGTCGTCACCGGGGTCTCCGACTCGGTCTCCTGGTCGAAATATCCCAGCGAGTCGAGCAGGGCGGCGAATCCGGCGCTGACGACGGTGACAATTATCACTCCAGCTGTCAGCAAGTGCGACACCGGGGACGGGATAGTGAACTGGAACAGTGCGATGAAGACACAGGTCACGATCCCGACGGTGAGCAGGAACGAACCGAGATTCGGGTCTTTGCCCGTCAGAAACTCGATGCTCCGGAGTACTGGTGACCGCTCCGATACCTCTGCCGTCTCGGACGGTGTGTCTGGCGGAGTCACTGTGTCTCGACGGCAGGCTGCGCGTTTGACTGCTGCGCGTCGATGGCTCGTCTGAGCACCTGTATCAGGTGTGAAACCCACAGCCCCGCGGTGAACCCGAACAGAGTGCCGACCATCGTGGTCCTGATCATCGGGTCGAACGGCGCGAACGCCGCGAGGATACAGAGTCCCCCGAAAATGACCATGAGCACGTACTGGACACGGGTTCCTCTGTTTGCGCGACGCAGTTCTTCTATCATATTGGTTCAACGGTCTATAAGCATTTAAACCCAAAGGAGCGGTATCGCGACTGCTGTCACCGTCTGTATCTCCCGCATTACCGAGATGGGACTGGAACGTGCACTCGTCGTGTATCGATGCAGGCCTGTCCGTCCGGCCGCGTTCACCGTTCGACAGAGTCCCTGATATCGTACCGATTGAAATACATGGCCCGGACGATCGCACAGAATCGTGTGGTCGACCGTGCAAACGCTTTCGAGAGCTGCTATGGCTTGTGTTGGGCGAACGTCGCGGGCTCGGGTCGTAGAGGCCTGTGCGTCTTTCCCAAGTGACCGGGTTCGATGATGGGCACGTCTTCGTCCTATCGGTGAGCAGTCCGACCGGCTGGGGGCCAACGCGGCCCCACCGGCGATGATGGTGTCTCGTGTCAGCTCAGTTCTCGCGCGCTCCGTCTGTAGTTGGTTGGTCGGCGGGAGCTTCGGTCTCCCCGGCAGTTCCTCGCTCTCGGTACCTGTTGAGCGCGACATACACCACTGCGCCGACGCTTAACCACCCGACACTGAGGAGGAGTGCAAGCAGATCCGTCTGAATGAGGAATCCGATCAGCACGATAGCAAGTATCGCGTTCAGCGCGATGGCTAACAACGGCGGAACCGGATAGTACGGAATTTTGTAGGGGCGATTCATGTTCGGGCGCTCCCTGCGGAGTCTGATCACTGCGACGTTGACGACGATGAACGACAGCAGAAAGAACAGGCTCGACATGTTCCCCGCGCTCTGGGTCGGGAGAAAGACAGAGCCAAGCATGACAACCGCGCTCAGTAGCACTGCGACGAATGGCGTACCGAACCGGTGGTGTATCTGGCCGATCGGTCGAAGGAGTTGGCCTTCCCGGCCCATGGAGAAGGCCACCCGTGAGGAGGCGATCACCACCGCGTTCAGTGCGGTGATAGTTGAGAACACCGCCCCGAAGACGATGAGCGCACCACCGTTTTGAATGACCGGAACACCCGTCGGCATGAATGAGGTCGCCGCCTCCGCGATGCCGGCCTCGCCCGCAGCGGCCAACTCCGTGGCACCCAGCGTGCCGATCGCCACGGTGACGACCAGGAGATACACGACGACGGTCGCGGCCAGACTGACGAATATCGCCTTGGGAATGTTCTCACGCGGGTTCTCGACTTCCTCCGTGACGGTCGTGATGAGGTCGTACCCCTCGAACGCGATAAACGTCAGACCCATCGCGGGGAGGATGCTGGCCGGTCCGGACCCTTCGGTAAACAGTGGGTCGAAGTTCTGAAACGTGAAACTGGTCTCGCCCCCGCCGCCGGCCGACAGGAATCCGAACGCGACGAACACCACGAGGATGGTGACCTTGATGATCGTGAACACCGTCTCGGCGCTCCCGCTTGCGGCGGTCGACGCCGCGTTCAACGCCACGAGTCCGGCGACTGCCACGAACGCGAGAATGAATCTGGGCGGCACTCCGACGCCCAGCACTGGAAGGATTACCGCGCCAACCTGGTCCGGCGCGGCCATCAGGCCGTACACGTGGAGCAGTTCGATGAAGTTCGGCGCGAACCCGAGCGCGTACAGCGCGCCGGCGATCATGTACGCGAACCAGAGCATCCAGCCCATCATGAACGAACCAAAGTCGTCGAAGATCTCCCGCACGAATGCGTAGCCGCCGCCGCTTTTCGGGATTGCAGACGCCAGTTCCGCGTACGAGAGCCCGGTGAATGCGGTCACAACGCCGTTCAACAGAAAGACGAGTATCGCAGCGGGCCCAGAGATTTCTGCCGCCAGACCCGTGAGTACGAAGATGCCTGCGCCGATCATCGCGCCCATCCCGATCATCGTCGCGTCCAGGAGACCCAGCTCGGCCTCCGGTTCCCGCTGGTCGTGGCTACTCACAGTTCGGCCACACGATCCGTGCTTGTCGGACAATCATTCAGATCCGCTGTCAACAGCTACGGCTCTAGACGTATTAAACTGGTTTCGGCGGGCTGACCGCAAATCGCACTGAGGGCCGCGAAACATGTACCCCAAGTGGAACCACCGGAAACACGAGTACAACAGCTACGATTCGGCTACCGAGCGGGCCACGCCTGGGTAAAGTACCCCGATGTGAACTCCCAGCCACTCACACCGTGCAACCTGTGGAGCCGAAGCGACTATCGTCGGGCTGCCCCGAACGGGCGAAACGTACAATCGTCTGGGTGAAGAAGTGTATTGGATGAGCGCAGACCTACGGGTCGTCATCGTCGGGGGCCATCACGTCGGCTACCACGCTGCGCGACACCTGTCCGAGCGCGGTCACGACGTCGTCATCGTCGAGAAAGATCGTGCTCGGGTGGAGTTTCTGAGTGAACAGTACGACGCAACCATCATCCACGGAGACGGTGGCCGACGAGCGATCCTGCGCCAGGCCGGCCTGGACCGGAGTGACGTCATCGCGGCGCTGACCGGGTACGGCGCGATGACGAACATCGGCATCTGCACGATGGCGACCGAAATCGACCCCGACATCGGGACTGTCGCGCGGATCGACCATGGGGACCGAGACGAATATTCCGGGCTCGTCGACCAAGTGGTCTATCCGGAGACGTTGGCAGCGCGTGCGGCGACCAACGAGATCATGCACGTCGCAGGCCGCGGCGTCCAGACGGTGGAGTCGGTCACCAGTGACCTGTCGCTGCTCGAGGTCACTGTGGCGGAAGACGCTCCGGCTGCCGACCGTGAACTCCGCGATGTGGTCTTCCCGAAGGGTGCAGTCGTCGTCGCCGGACGCGACAACAACCAACTTCCGGGCCCGGAGATGGTGCTGGAACCTGGCTTCCGGTATCTGGTCGCCGTCAAGGCGGACGTCAGCGACGAGGTAGTGCGACTGTTTAGGGGGTGACTCGTCGGTCATGCGTAGCTGACGTGACGAGACTGCGAGGCCTCGCGCCTGGAACGCTCATATCCTCGATTGACCTCGTATCGGAACCGCTTTTCACGACGGACAGCAGTTCAACAACTCGCAGCCACCCCCGGTGAATGCGCGCCCTCTACTGTAGTACCGGAAAGTGAGCCCTGACACGCACGACTCACGACCGACCTACAGCGACCGTGCGTCGTTGCTCTTGCAGCCTCGCTCCCCGGGACCTGGCACAGAGCTGTGCAGCCCACCCGGATTCCAGGTTCCTGAACCGGTCTGGAAAGTGAGCGTGTACGCAGCACGCGAATCACCGACAACTCGCCTCAGAAATCCTCGGCATCGGTGCACGGCATGAGCCACTGGTCGCGGGGTATTCTCGTGGACATCACACGCTCTCTCCAGTTGCGACCATCGTTCTCGGCCCACCGCTCGCTACAGCCAAAGTAGCCGTTCCGCACAGCGTACGCCAAACGGAGGTCGGCCCTGACAGCCACGACGCAGGCTCTGCGCGCACCGACCCGCCCCGACTCGGAGCGCGACTACTCCGAGCGTGCCTGCTGCCAGGCTGGGTACAGCTCCAGCACGGCGATCAGAGTGATCACAACGCCGGCAGCGACCATCGCTGTATCGGGATCAATGTCTTCCATACCGGTACTGAGTGGTATGGACGTGAAACAGTTTTGTAACCAGAATGACTGGTGCGGAGTAGGGCGTTCGAGGCGGGTACGCCGTGACGACCACGCCGACGGACAGCGAACGAAGCCCTATGTGCACAGGGTCGGTATCTGATCACGAACCATGACCGCTCCGAGAGACGGAGACGACGGCGACAGCGAGACAGCGTTTGCACTCATCATGCTCGGTGTATCGGTGATCGTGTTCCTCGCGGTCCGCAACGACGAAAAACACCGATCCGGACCGCCTCGATAGACGTTGTCGGCCAGTCCGACCCATCGTCACCCGTGGCATGAGAAGCGATTTACCTGTACGGACCTAACGGAGAGTGTGTCTGATACAACCGAAGAGACTGGCGTAGAACCCGCAGAGGGCATCGACACTGACGGCCTCTCCCCCGCCGTACTGGCATCGGCCGGCTCGGTCGCCCTCGCACTGTACTTCTACTACGTGCGCGGCGACAAACAGCGCGGCCAGTTCGTCGGTTTCTGGCCCGTCACGATCCTCGCGATGGCCTCGTACTTCAAACTGGAAGAGATAAAACAGATGCTGGCGAACGAAGACGAGTAACTCGCCGGTTCGGTCGGTCGCTGGATAGCCCGCCCGGAGACACGCCGACAACGTAGCGACCAACCTCGCCGACGAAGCACGACCCTTCCAGCGGATCACCAACACCGACCCCGAGCGGACCGCGATCGACCTCTCGGACATTCTCGGTCGCTCGGTCGAGGCTATCCAAGAGCGCTCCCCGGACGCAGAGATTACCGTTGACGGCCTGGGCTGGCGAGTGCTACCGACCCGAGAGAGGGACAGAGCCGTTGAACAACTCCTGGAGCACACCATCGTCCGCGACGATGATGACCCCCCGTTGAGGTCAGCGCCACGTGCCACGAGACGACTGCCAGAGTAACCATCGCCGGCGATGGCCTTGGCATCGACATGAGCGAGGGTTCCGTGATTGATGAGGGAGAGGAGTTCGTCGTCTCGTCCAGCGATGCGTGTCGTTGCGGTTCGAGTACTGAGCCGTCGAACCGGACCCACGGCAACGAACGGGCCAACCCAGGCGGGCCGACATCCTGCTCCTGTCGTCATCTCTTCACGTGGTCTCTCACGAAGAATGACCGGAGACCGCCTGAATGGCGGCCCTCAAGCGGTTCGCTTTTTACAACCCGGATATATTCACTGTTCATGGATAGAAGACAGTTTCTGACAGCGGCAGGCGCAGGGGCGACTGCGCTGTTCGCGGGATGTAGCAGTGGCGGCGTTGGAACAACGGCAGAAGGCGGCGAGCAGACACTCGTCGTCGGAACCTACAGCGCATTCGTCGACGCACCATCAACGAGCCCGGGTGGGTGGGTCAAACAGCAGTTCGAGGAGGAGTTCGACGGCCGACTCGTCTGGCAGACCCCGAGCAACGATGAGAACTACTACATCGAACGTGCGAACGCCGGCGTCGATATCGACGCCGACATGTTCATCGGGCTAAACACGGACGATCTGGTCAACATCGACGAGAATCTCGACGGCCAGCTGTTCGCTGAGGCTGGTGATATTGAGGGCCAGGACAGTATCAAGTCGGGACTGGACATCGACCCTGATGGCAGGGCCATCCCGTACGGGACCGGTTACATCAGTCTCGTCTACGATGGGACGTCGATGGAAGCACCCGAGACGTTCGATGGGCTGCTCGAAGACGAGTACCAGGGTGATCTTCTCGCACAGAGCCCATCGGGGTCCGACACCGGTGAGGCGTTCCTGTACCACACGATCAACGAGTACGGTGAAGATGGCTACCTCGACTACTGGTCGGATCTGCAGGACAACGACGTGAGCGTCCTCGGTTCGTGGAGTGACAGTTACAGCGCCTGGCAGAACGGCGAGGCGCCGATGGTCGTCTCGTACTCGACCGACCAGGTCTTTGCCGACAGTGATGGTGCAAACCTCGAAGAACACCAGATCCGATTCCTCAACGATCAGGGATACGCGAACCCCGAGGGGATGGCCATCTTCCAGGATGCATCCAGTCCCGACCTCGCACGGGAGTTCATGGAGTTCTTGCTCCAGCCGGAGATTCAGGGGGAACTCGCCGAGCGAAACGTTATGTTTCCTGCATCGGAAAGCGCAGAGCTTCCGGAGGGGTACGACGAACTCGCGTTCGAACCACCCGAGGCGGTCACGTTCAGCTACGACGAACTCCGGGGGTCCAGCGGGGAATGGATCGAAAACTGGGAGCGAGAGTTCGTCAGTAACTGAGCAGTGTCACGGGATGGCCTGACGATAGCGGACACCGACGACGCCGAGAGACAGCGCCGGATCCGCGACCGGATCAAGCGGAGAGCGCTCGCACTGTTCGGTGCAGCGACCGCTGTCATCCTGGTCGTGATGTTTTACTATCCGGTCTGGACCGTCCTCAGCGAAGCGATATTCGTCGATGGAGCGGCCACCGTTAGTGTCTTTGTCGAGATACTGCAGGACCCGTTCTACTTTGGCGAAGTGGCGCGTCTCTTTTCCGGCGAGTCACCGATCACGGTTTTCGGTGATCTGCTTTCTTCGGACAGACAGCTCGGTATCGTCGGGTTCACAGCCTACCAGGCGTTGCTCTCGACGCTTCTCAGTGTCGTTCTCGGGGTTCCAGCGGCCTACCTGCTCGCGCGATTCGACTTTCCCGGTCGCCGGACGCTCCGGTCGCTGACCATTTTGCCGTTCGTGTTGCCCTCGATTATGGTCGCTGTCGGGTTCTACGCAACCTTCGGGCAGACGGGCACACTGAACGCGATGCTCGGAGCTGTCGGGCTCGGCCCCGTCGACTTACTTCCCTCTCTCGAAGTGGTACTGGTTGCCCACGCCTTCTACAATGCACCGCTGGTGGCACGTCTCACCACTGCGGCGTGGGAGTCCGTAGATGCGAGTGCAATCGAGACTGCCCGGAGTCTCGGTGCCGGTCCGTTCCAAGCGTTCCGTGATATCGTCGCCCCGCAGCTCGTGCCGGCAGTTGTCATGAGCGCGGCACTCACCTTCGTGTTCACCTTCGGAACGTTCCCGATTGTCCTCGCACTCGGCGGGTTCGAACTCGCGACGATCGAGGTGTTTGTCTTCCGTCTGATTCAGGACTTCAGTTACGCCGAGGCCGCCGCACTGGCGCTGATCGAACTCGCTATCTCCCTCGCTATCCTGTATCTGTATCTGCGCTACGAGGCACGACAGTCGGTCGAGAACCGTGGCGCACGCCCGCTTGCGCGCCGTCGGCTTCGTCCGCCGTCACTTTCGCTCCGTGAGCTACTCCCGCGGGCTGGACTCGCTGTCTACACCGTCATCGCGCTGCTCGTGTTCGTGCTGCCGATTGGGAGTATGATCTACGAGAGTCTCTCGGGACCAACCGGGCTGACGCTCGAGCACTACCAGTTCTTGCTCGACCGGCAGGTAACCGGCGCGGCGTTCCAGGTCAAGCCCTGGCCAGCGATACGCAATTCACTCGTCATCGGTGTCGGCTCCCTGCTCGTCGCACTGCCGATGGGAATCGTCGTTGCAGTCCTGACGACGAGACGCTACAGGGGGCGCAAACTCGTCGATGCAGTTGCGATGGCCCCGCTTGCTGTCTCGGGAATCGTCGTCGGACTTGGGCTCCTCCGGGGACTCGTCTTCGGCGTCGAAATCGGTGGCACCAGACTCGCACTCGGTGGACTGGCAGCGATCGTCGCTGCCCACGCCGTCGCCGGCTATCCGTTCGTCGTCAGAACTGTCGCACCGGGACTCTCGAGCCTGGACGCGCGAATCGTCGAATCCGCCCGTTCGCTCGGTGCATCGCGCATCCGTGCGCTCTGGGATATCGAGTTGCCGCTCGTCTGGCCGGGCGTCGTCGCTGGTGCGGCCTTTGCCTTTGCCATCTCGATCGGTGAGTTCAACGCCACGGTCGTCCTCGCATCGAGCACGAACCAGTACACGATGCCGATCGCAATCGAACGGTTTATGGGCCGCCGCCTGGGCCCTGCGACTGCCATGGGTGTCGTTTTGCTGGTCGTCACCTCGATCAGTTTCGTTCTCATCGATAGACTCGGCGGTGAGTCCCGTGGACTCTAGCATCGCAGTCGAACTCGACAGTATCAGCAAGCAGTACTCGACAATCGATGCGGTTTCGAACGTGTCGCTGTCGGTCAGGGAGGGTGAGTTTTTCACCTTCGTGGGGCCATCGGGCTGTGGGAAAACGACCACGCTACGGTTGATAGGCGGTTTCGAGGCCTGCTCGGAGGGTACGATCCGGCTGTTCGGTTCTGATGTCTCGGGGATGCCACCCGAGCAGCGCAATGTCGGAATCGTGTTCCAGAGCTACGCGCTCTTCCCACACATGACCGTCGGTGAGAACGTCGCCTACGGACTCAAATACACTGCGGGCCCGGACGACAGAACCGACGACGAACGCGTTACAGAGCTGCTAGAACTCGTTGACCTCGCCGGCATGCAGTCACGGGAGCCAGCGAGTCTCTCGGGTGGACAAAAACAGCGCGTTGCGATGGCCCGCGCGCTTGCACCCGGTCCCGACGTCCTCTTGCTCGACGAACCGATGAGTGCGCTCGATGCGAAACTTCGCGAGCGACTCCGCGTCCAGGTACAAAAAATCCAGGACGAACTCGGCATCACCACGATCTACGTCACCCACGACCAGGAGGAGGCACTTGCTATCTCCGACAGGGTGGCCGTCATGCAAGACGGAGTAATCGAACAGATCGGGTCCCCACGGGACATCTATGACCGCCCGACGACGAGATTCGTCGCCGAATTCATCGGCGACAACAACGTCTTCGAAGGTGCGGTCACTGCAACGTGGTCCGAAGACGGGACACACTATGCCGACGTCGACGTCGGTGCGACAACGCTGACCGTCGCCGTCGGTGCGTCAGCACCTGCAGTGGGAGCGCAACTACTATTCTGTGTTCGTCCCGAGAGACTTGCACCGGGTGAGACGAACAACAGACTGACTGCAACTGTCGAGAGTACCGAGTTTCTGGGCGAGGCCACGCGCGTTCATCTGGGCTGGCAGGGCACTGAGTTACTCGCCCGGATGGCGAACGAGCCAGGTGACTCTGTCACCGTCGGGTTTGACCCGGCCGATGCACACGTGATCCCCGACAGCCGATAGTGTCTCGCCCCCTCTATCTATTCGGTCGCTGCAGGAGTCTCGCAGGGCTTCCACCCGTGGGCGCCCACGGTCCACCAGGGTGTGAGCAAGCGCTGGCGCTTGGCTGGCTACACCCACCGTCTCTGTCTCGGCATGGTTCCCGACTGATACGGTCAGTTGGAACGACTTGCCGGTAATTACCCGGGCAGTCCGGCGAAATACGGGACTGGTTTACAACCGACCGTGCGAAGCGCCGACCTGCCGCGACCCTCCTCGCCCACGAAGTCGACTGCGCACCCACCGCGGCAGCCGTCGACCAAGACGCGCTCCCGACACACACGACGCCTCTCGTCTTCCCGGGAGTCCAGTCCGAGACCGGTGCTGTACACGGACCGAACGCCGAGGCTATCAGGAACTTCGAGACGACGATGTGGGCGCTACACGGTCGCGCAGACGACTGATCTCAGGAGGGGGCGCTCTCACAGCAGCATCCGAGGTGACGTCGTTGTGGTAGCTCTCCCGCGGTTCGACCGCAACTATCCGCTCTCGAAACGGAGTAGTCATGATTCCGTGAGTCCGTTCACTTCTGCTCGTTACTGTCTGGATAGAAAGCTGGCCTCGGCACTCATAGGGGTCGTCACGGCCGGGTCGTCACGCCGGCTCGGGGACCGCGAGTCGTCATCGGCCACACGGCGGTAGCGGGCGACGCGGGATGAATATTCCTCTCGGCGTCTGCGGCGAAACTCGTCGATCGGGTACCCTGCGGTGGCGACCCCGCCAGTAGACACAAGGCGGTGGGGATCCGATGGCCACCCAGAGAATGGACGACACAGGCGACAACCGGTCGCTCGACCGGCGGTCGTTTCTCGGCTGTGCCGCCGGCGCCGCCCTGACCGCGCCCCTCCTCCGGAGCTCCACCAGCGGTCCCGCGTCGCTGCCCGACGACGAGTACGCGCTGTCCGTCCTGACGCGGAACTGCTATCTCGGCGTGGACGTCTCTGCCGTCGCCGACGTCGAGTCCGAATCGGAACTGCGCTCGCTGGCGACAGACCTGCTCGCGACGGCGCGAACGCACCCCTACGACGCGCGACTCGATGCCATCGCCGACGAGATAGCCACGCATCACCCGGACGCAGTGGCGCTACAGGAAGCGGTGCGGATCCGCACGCGCCCCGCCGATTCGGACGGCGAGTGGACGGTGCTCGCGAACCTCCTGCCGGCCCTGCGGTCGCGGCTCGCCGAGCGGGGCCTCGACTACGACACGGCCGCGTCCGTGCGGACGACGCAGGTGACCGTCGAAGCCGACGGCGAGGAGGGTGCGGTCGACGTCCAGTTACGGGACCGGGACGCGCTCCTCGTCCGCTCGGACGCCGCGGTCCGGGACACGCGCAGCGGCCGGTACGCCGCGGCACTGACCGTGCCGATCCCCTGGAGCGACGGGCAGTTCACGCTGGCGCGGGGCTACTGCGTGGCCGACATGCGGGTCGCGGGTCGAACGGTGACCGTTGCCTGCACCCATCTCGAATCCGCGTCGGCGATCTTCAGGGTCCTGCAGGCCGAGGAACTCCTCGGCCGACTCCCCGGCGACCGCCCGGTCGTCCTCGCCGGTGACTTCAACAGCGGTCCGGGGACGGACACCGCCACCTACGACAGACTGACCGGTCCGTACGCGGACGCGTGGTCGGCGCTCCGCTCCGGCGACGGGTACACCTGCTGTCAGCGGTCGTCGCTGCGGAACGAATCCTCCCGCCTCCGCTCGCGGATCGACGCGGTCCTCTACCGCGGCGCGGTGACGCCGACGGCGGTCGAGCGAGTGGGTGAGCAACAGGGCGACCGAATCGAGGCCACGGTCGAGGGTGAAACGGTCACCGTCTGGCCCGCCGACCACGCGGGCGTCCTCGCGACGTTCGACCTGGACTGGGCGACGCCGACACCCACCCCATCACCGACACCGAGTCCAACTCCGTCACCCAGTCCGACCGCGTCGCCGAGTCCGACCCCGACCGCGTCGCCGAGTCCAACACCGACGCGGACGCCCTCTCCGACCGCGGCACCAGCGTCAGACCCGTCGGTGGACGCGAAAACCGCCGCGCGCACGAGCGAGTCGACGAAAACACCCCTCTGGGACGACGGGAGCGGAGAAGCTGGAACGGGCGGGTCGGGCGCGGGATTCGGTGCCGTGACCGGACTGTGTGGCCTCGCGCTCGCAGCGCTGGTGCGACGCTTGCGAGACTGAGCCACGTCGCCGGCCACGTATCCACCGGACGGTCATGCAATCGCGCGTGAGGTTTTACTACGATCTGATGTTTTTGCCACCGACCGGTATGTTTATGTCCACGAGTGTGAACTACTGGCAGATATGGGACAGTGTCCGAACTGCGGCGCGGCAGTCGGTGACCGGGACGCTGCCTGCCAGGCCTGTGGGTACGACCTGACAGGCGGGCAGGCGAATCAGGGAGGGGGAAGGGGAGGCCAACAGCCCGGGCAGCAGGGCCAGGGCGGCTACGGCGGACAGCCCGGCCAGGGGCAAGGTCAACCACAGAACCAGCCGCGACAGGGTCGGGGCCAGCCACAGCAAGGCCAACCACAGCAGGGACAGCCACAACAAGGCCAGCCACGGCAGGGGCAGCCACAGAATCAGCCGCGACAGGGCCAGGGTCAACCACAGCAGGGGCAGCCACAGCAGGGCCAACGACCCCGGGGTGGACAGCGGGGGGCGCAGGGCCGTGGGCAGCAACCGCGGGGCGACACTGGCCAGTACGGCGCGCAACCACAGCAGACGGTCGACGACGGCGGACTCGGGCGGCGGGAGCTCCTGCTCGGTGCCGGCGGGCTCGCCGTCGCGGGCGCCGGGGGGCTGTACTTCTTCACGGATATCCTCGGGGGCGGAGACAGTGGCCTGAGCTACGGCGACACGGTCGAAGGAGAGATCACCGCGGATTCGGAGACAGCACCCGTCGACAACAAGCTCGCCGCGACGCACACGTTCAGCGGTGACCAGGGCGACCTCGTGCAGGTGAGCATGGAAGCCATTGATCCGGATCTCGACACGTTCCTGATCGTCACGGACGGCGATGGAACCGTGCTCGAGACGGACGACGACGGCGGGCCGGGCACGGACAGTCGCCTGCAGATGCAGGTCCCGGAGGACGGGAGCTACACCATCTACGCCACGTCGTACTCCGACGACGAGACCGGCGAGTACGAACTGTCGCTGACGGCGCCGCGGGAGGCCGGCGAGGACGGCGGGAGCAACAGCGGGTCACAGGCCGACCTCACGTACGGCGATTCGGTCGTGGGGAGTATCGTGGAGAGCTCCCCTCAGGAGCCGGTGTTCGGCAAGCTCGCCGTCCCGTACACCTTCGCCGGGACCGCGGGCGACAGCGTCGAGATCGGTATGACCTCCGATGTGTTCGACACATTCCTCGTCCTCACCGACGGGAACGGGCAGGAAGTGCAGTCGGACGACGACGGTGGCTCGGGCGTCAACAGCCAGATCCAGCAGACGCTCCCGGAAACCCGCACTTACACGATATGGGCCACCTCGTTCAGCGACGACTCCACCGGACAGTTCACCCTCACGCTCGACCGCTTCTGAGCGGGCGCCGAGCCGTCCGCGGCGGGGTCACTCGCGGTGTTCGTCGGTCACGTCGTCGAGGTTGACGACGCCCTCGGGGACGCGGTAGGCGACGACGACCTCGCGGTCGGCGTCGGGCGAGTCGTCGGTCTTGTCGACGCTGTAGGCCACGTAACGACACTCCTCGCGGTCGAATGTGATAGTCGAGTACCCCCAGTTGTGGCTATCGAAGAAGTCGATATGCGGATTCATCCCCGTAACCAGTTTCGAGAGGAGCGGCTCCGTCACTCTGCCGCGCCAGCCCCGCGTGAGATGGAGTGCCTCGGCGACGTTGACAGAGGTGACCGCGGGCGTCATGAACTCGACGCCGAATCGCTCGCCCTCGGCGACGCCCTCACCGCCGGTGACGCGACCTGGATAGGAGGTCTGCTGGTAGCCGGCGACGTAACAGTGCATGTCGCCGGTGACGGTGACGAAGTTGTCCACGTCGGCGGCGGCGATGGTCTCGGCGATGCGCTGGCGCTCGCGCGTGTACCCGTCCCAGCCGCCCTGGACCGGATAGACCGACAGCGGCCCCGAACCGATTCGAAAGGGCATCGTGAGCACCTCGTCGGCCCAGACCGTCCAGGTGGCGTCCGACCCCGTCACGGTGTCGAGCAGCCACTCACGTTGTTCGTCGCCGAGCATCGAACGCCCCGGCGGCTCGCGGTGCGGGCCGACGTTGTCGACGGTCGGGATCGCCTCCCGCGGTGGGTCCCGGAACAGCCGCTCGTCGGTCATCGCGAGGTCGACGAGGTCGCCGAACTCGATCGCCCGCCAGAGCCTGAACCGCTCCTGGAGCGACTCGCCACCGGGGTCGTACTCGACACGAGCGGGCATGTATTCCCACCAGGCGTGCATCGCGTCGGCGACGAGGCCGCGCATGAACGCCGGGTCGTCGCCGCGGGGGTGTTCGCCGGCTGGTGCGTCGGTCTCGCGGTCCCAGTAGACGTCGTCGACCATCTCGTGGTCGTCCCAGCCCGCGATGAGCGTGTGCGACTCGAGCGCTTCCTGCATGAATCGGTCGGCGCGGTAGGTCCGGTAGAGGTACCGATAATCGCGCAGGTCGTGGACGTGGTCGTAGCCGCTCGGCAGCGATTTCTCCCGGCCGGGGTAGTCGTACGAACCGATCCCTTTGAACGCCCCAGCGTCCGACTCGTAGATGAAATCGCCGAGATGGACGACGAAGTCGACGTCCTCCTCGGCGACGTAGTGCAGCGCGGGGTAGTAGCCGTTGAGGTAGTCCTGACAGGTGAGGACGGCGAACGAGACCTCCTCGGGCGAGGCGTCCGGGTGGGGGAGCGTCTGACACCGCCCGGTCCGGGAGGCGACGCCGTCGTAGACGAACCGGTAGTGATACTCGCTGTCGGCGTCGAGCTGGCCGTCGAGGTCGACTTTGACGGTGTAGTCGTGGGCGGCGATCCGCTCGTCGGAGACGACGACACCGTCGTAGACGATATCCTCGAAGTCGGACTCTTTGGCCACCTGGACGCCGAGCGAGTCCCCCATTTGGAAGGTGTCGGGGTCGATGCGCGTCCAGAGGATGACGCCGGTCGGGGTCGGTCCGCCGCTCGCGACCGACTGCGGGAACGTCTCCAGCGGATCGGCGTCGGGGTCGTGGTCGAAGACTTCGGTGTCGCTCGCGTCGACGACATCCAGCGCCAGCGCGAGGTCGTGAGAGTCGAGTTCCGACAGCAGTTCGGCGTGGTCATCCTCGCCGCGTGCCGGTTTGTCGCGCCCATCGATGCCCGCGTCCCCGGTCATGCCACCGGATCCGTCGTGAGAACCTATGGGTTTTGTCCCCGGAATCAGGGCCGACTCGCTCGGCATCGGTCACCGAGAACGTTAATCGACCACGTTGCGAACAGTCGGTCGTGATCGAAATCGACGGAAGCGCCGGTGGGGGTCAAGTCCTCCGGAGCGCGCTGACGCTCTCGATGTACACCGGCACGGCCGTCGAAGTCACGGACGTACGCGGCGACCGCGCAGAGTCGGGCCTGAAAGCACAGCACCTCGCAGCCGTCGAGACAGCCGCCGCGGTCTGTGACGCCGACGTGAGCGACGCCGACGGCGACAGCGTCGAGCTGGGTGCCGACACTGTCGTCTTCGAACCGAACGCACCGGTGGGCGGGAGCTACCGGGCGGACATCGGGACCGCCGGGAGCGTTGCGCTCCTGTTCGACACGTTCGTGCCGCTGGCGCCGGTCATCGACCGGCCGCTCGAACTCACTGCGACCGGCGGGACCGACGTGAACTGGTCGCCACCGCTGGACTACTACCGCAGAGTCAAGCTCCCCCTCCTCCGGTCGCTCGGACTCGCAGTCGCAGTCGACGTCGAACGGCGGGGGTTCTACCCCCGAGGCGGCGGCGAGGTCACGCTTCGGGTCTGGCCGTCGGAGCCGGAGCCGCTCAACCTCGTCGACCCGGGGCCGGTGTCCGGCGGGCGCGTCTACTCGACTGCGAGCGCCGACCTGGCCGATGCCGACGTGGCAGAGCGACAGGCCGACGCCGCCGTCGCCGAACTGGGCGACGCGGGCATCGAAGTGACAGCGAGGCAAACGGCAACCGTCGAAGCGGCGAGCACGGGATCGGTGGTCGTCGTCCGCATCGACCGCGAGCGCGGCGTCGCCGGACTCGACGCCTACGGAGAGCGCGGGAAGCCAGCCAAGGAGGTGGCGTTGTCCGCGCTTGCGGATCTCGATTCAGTCACGGCACCGGGTGTCGCGGTTGACGCCCACCTGGCCGACCAGCTCGTCGTCACCCTCGCGACGACCGGCGGCGCGGTCGCGGCCCCGCGGCTGACCGCCCACCTCGAATCGAGTCTGGACCTGCTGTCGGCGTTCGGATTCGGCGTCTCGGTCGACGAACGCGCAGAGCGGGTCGTCCTGGCGGCAGACTGAGACTCGCTGGTCGGCTACTCGCGATACAGCGTGACTCGGTCGGCGTCACTCGTTCGGTTCGGGCGGCACGGACGCGGTGATCGACGACAGCGCGACTGCGGTGAGTGTCACCGGTGCGACTGCGGTGAGCGGTCGGTTCGGGGCAGTGGCGCGAAGCTTACTGGCGGTGGTGGTCGCAGTAGGCTCTGCAGTCGTGCGGTTCCGGTGGAGATGGATAGGTCCGACGTACCGGTCGAGTGGCTGTGTATAACTATGGAGGCGTGCGGTGTCTCTCGATCCGGTGAGAGATCATACAAACTGAAGGCGAACTCCCCATCAGTATCGTCGACTAGGGGTGCCCAGTCGACCAACCCTCGTGCCCCTGACAGGAGGGGCAGCAACTGGGGGCTGGTCGGCGTCGGCCAGTCCCCGGACGAGAACAGAACCGTCGTCACCATCATCTTCGAGATCGACCACAGACCCGAACGAAACCGTACCCCGGCGGACCGCACCTGTCCGCCGACCACCCGAATGTCGGCTTCCCGAGACCGACCACCCGAACGTCGGCTTCCCGAGACCGACCACTGACACGGGTTCCCGACGGCGCTCCGCGGTTAAAGAGACCGTTCCGTGCGACCTCGCGTCGGCGCCGCTCCACACGGTGCCTGCGCACGGTACCTTCGCGACACTCCCCGGACGACACCACCGCGAGCGGCGCTCCCGAGGCTGTCGTAGAACTATTCACTGGGCGCCTGGTTTCACTGTGAGACTGGTCGAAAGTACTAGAGAGTAGATGTGCGAATCCACTTTTTCCAGCTGAGAGCTCCTCGCGGCCCTTCGGGCCGCTGCGGGGATCCTCCGCTGGAAAAACTTGGGGAAAACTGCCGGACGACTCGGTCACTGCGCTCCCTCGCGCC